>Ga0157370_10005395_pt1 | contig 14343 bp, 7 predicted proteins | sample C35metaG_FD_113463 | JGI IMG/M metagenome (GOLD analysis project Ga0157370, IMG submission 113463) | Corn rhizosphere microbial communities from Kellogg Biological Station, Michigan, USA - C3-5 metaG | ecosystem: Host-associated > Plants > Roots > Rhizosphere > Soil | place: USA: Michigan...
GAGGGGCGGGACTGTGTAGGTTTCGTAGGCGATGAACTGGAGCTTCAGTTTGGGGAAGCCGGGCTGGAGCTGCTGCAGCACATGATTGAGGAGCAGAATCTGGCGCTCCGACGGGGAGCCGAGCGCGAGATCTTCGGGAGCTTCAGACCACACGGCGCTGTCGGGAGGCCAGACATCGAGCACATCGATTTCCGGATGGGCGCGAAGGTAGCTGCTGATGTTGGAGACGAAGGTATCGACCGCATCCTTGTTGGCGGTGGAGAAGACGACGCGCGGGTCGGCGGTGCGCTTGTGATCGCGCATGCCGAACCAGTCGGGATGGGCGGCGAAGTATTTTTCGGGCGGGAGAAAGTTGGGATAGCCGTGGCCACCGACCTCGATGAGGATGCCGCGCTTGCGCAGCTCGGGGATGAGGGCCTCGCGGAAGTTGTCCCATTCGGTGTGGTGCTGGTGCTGATAGTCGATGGGACAGTCGAGGACGTTCATGCGCGCCTTGGCCATCCAGTCGACCATCTGCTTCAGCTCTTGCGGTGTGTGGCTCCGGCCTTCTTCGATGTAGAGCTTGCGCCACTTGAAGGATGGGCGTTGCGCGATGTTGAGTTCGGCAACGACAGGGTGGGCGATGTGCGGGACGAGTTCACCGGTTGCGGCGCCGTAGAATGCAAAGTTCGGCGCGAACCAGCGGCATCCGAGTTTTTCAAGGAGCTCATAGACTCCGTAGAGTGTGCCGCGGTCGCCAGCGCCGGCGATGAGGATGCGGCCGCCGGATCTGCGGAGGATGAAGCCGTCGTCTCCGAGTTGCTGCGTAGAAAAACCGGGGTCGATCAACTCCACCTGCGCGCGACCAAGAACGATTGCCTGCGCGGGATTCTTGCCGGACGGATGAACGGAGAAGGTCGCTCCCGTCATCTTGGCGAGGTAGCGGGCGAGCTCGCCGGCGGCGAACTGATCGACGGGCGACGGCGATGAGGAGGTGACGATCGGCAGGCCGACACCAGCCTTTGTGAGTGGCAGCGGCTGGGCATGAAGCGTGACGCAGCAGAGGAACAGAGCGCAGAGGAACGATGCGCAGCGTTTGCGCCGCCGTGATTCGCGGTCTGCGAGGTTGAGCAAACGGTGCACCCTCTATACCTCCTGGGGCGCGGGATTCGTCAGAGCGCTTGCGTTATCGGCTGCGAGAAATTGCTGGACTTCCTCGCCGGTAGGTAAGGAGGACTGCGCACCTTTTCGCGTGACAGAGAGAGCGGCTGCGGCGGCGGCGTAACGGCCACTCTCTTCCATGTCCATGCCGCGGAGCTGAGCTACGGCGAACGCACCGTTGAAGGAGTCGCCGGCTGCCGTGGTGTCAACGGCTTTCACGCGATAGGCGGGGATTGTGTAGCGGGTGCCATTCCCGGCTGCAGCAATGACGGCACCGGCCTGTCCACGCTTGAGGATGACGTTGCGCACATTCTGGTCGAGCAAACTGCCGACCGTGGCCTCCGATCCGACAGCATCGATTGCGTAGAAGCCTGCTTCGGTCTGGTTCGGAGTCAGCCAACTGATGCGCGCGAGTGTTGCTGCATCGAGTTTTTGGGCGGGAGCGGGATCGAGCATCAGCGGCACACCAAGCTCTTCACAGAGTTGTGCCAGCCGACGAATGGTCGGCAAAGGGATCTCGAGCTGCGCGAGAACCATCCCGGCCGCACTCAAGAGATGACGCTTGCTTTCGAGATACTCGGGCGAGACCTGCAGGTTGGCGGCGGGCGTTACGATGATGCTGTTTTCGCCCCGGGAGTCGACGACGATGGAGGCTGTTCCTGTGGAGCCGGGAACGCGCGTGACGTGCGAGGTATGCACACCGTCGCGGCGAAGGATGTCGAGGAGCTGGGTGCCGAAGATGTCTTCACCAACCATTCCCAGCAGAATGGATGGATGGCCGAGGCGGGCGACGGCGACGGCCTGGTTGGCGCCCTTGCCGCCCGAGTACATCTGGAAGTCAGTCCCAAATACTGTCTCGCCGGGCAACGGCGCACGTTCGGTCACAGAGACAAGGTCCATGTTGATGCTGCCGACAACTACAACGGGCTTCATTTCAAAATCCTTCCGTCGGGAAAAGGTTAAGGGTGAACAAGTGGAGCAACCGCGATCGCAGTGAGTCCTGCAAGGAAGGACACAAACATCCAGAACAAGAGCCTGCGCATGCGTGGGGTTGGGGAGCGAAATTCATGCCAGATGAAGACACCCCAGCATGCGGAGACCATCGTTGCGCCCTGGCCGATGGAGTAAGAGATGGCTGGCCCGACGAAGTGCACACGCGATGCGACGAAGTTCAAGATCGCACCGGATGCCCAGATCGCTCCGCCGAGTACGCCGGCAAGATGCCAGCGGGCAGGAGCTCTGCCGTAGTCGTGCATCGAGGTTTGAGGACCACCATCGATCGGCTTGCGCATGAAGAAGTAGTTGAGCGGAAGGGCGCATAGCGCTACGCCTACAACAAACGGAAGTGCAACGGCGTAAGGCGTAAGTCCGTCCGGACCGGTCATGGCTCGACTCACGACTGGATAGAAGCTGCCCATGAGTGCGCCGGAAACGAGGCTGAGGACAAGTCCGCGTCGATTCCCTTTTCTGTTGGCCGCCTCGCGTTCGCGATAGGCCATGGAGTCGCAGACGATTGCCGTCAGGACGAGTGCGATGCCGCCGAAGAGCAGCCATGGATTGCCCTGCGGCGAGAACAGATAACTGCCCACGGCGCCGATGACTAGAGCAAAGCCGATGCCAACCGGAAACGCCACCGCCATGCCCGCGACTTCAATGGCGGCGACCAGCAGGATGTTTGCAATATTGAAGAGCGCGCCACTGAGAAGCGCTGCGATCACGGCGGCAGGATGCGCGTGAGCCAGTTCGCGAGCGAAGGGCAGCCCGGTCGACCCGAGTGTGCCGAAGGTGAATCCCCACGCGGCAACACCGACAAAAAGGCCAATGATGTAGTCCCAGTAAAAAAGCTGGAAGCGGTAGCCAGGGCAGAGCTTCATGGTATTGGCCCATGAACCCCAACAAATCATGCTGCCAATCATGAACAGCAGGGCAAGAGAGTAAGTATCCGGAACGTACATGAAGCCCTCAAAGAAGGAACGGCCGAAGAAACGCGGTTATAATATGAAACGATTCATAGAAAGAAGAGTTCGCTAGGTCCTCTAGCCGGATTCAATTGGTAGAGAGAGTGTTCTGAGGCAACTTGTACACTGGAGCAACTCAAGACGGCGATGGCCACAATTAAGCAAATTGCAAAGCTGGCGGGGGTTTCGGTAGGCACCGTATCGAACGTCCTCAATGAATTGTCGAGCGTGCGTGAGCCGGCGCGACAGCGAGTGCTTGCCGCCATTGATTCTCTTGGCTATCAGCCTTCTCAGCTTGGCCGTGCGTTGCGTAAAGACAAGAGCAACATCATCGTGATGATTGTGCCTGACATCACGAATCCGTTTTTTCCCGGCGTTGTGCGCGGCGCCGAGGATGTGGCCTTTCAGAACGGATACCGCCTCGTACTGTGCAACTCCGATAACACCTATGCCAAGGAGTCGGCATACATGCGAGAGTTGCGCACCTACAGGCCGTCGGGACTGATCATCGTTCCGGCTGATTTGAGCCAGGGAGAAGATGAGGCGCGCGCCTATGTCAAAGCGGGCTCCGCCGTTGTGTACGTGGACCGAATTCCGCCGCGGTGGCGCGGAGATGCAGTCACGAGCGCGCACGAGTCCGGAGCGTACGAGGCCACGCGTCATCTTATTTCGCTTGGACACAAGAGGATCGCTACGATCACCGGCCCGATGCGGGGCACAAGTGCTGTGGAGCGCCTGGCGGGCTTCAAACGCGCGATGAAGGAAGCAAGACTGCCCTTCCCCCCGGAATATGTCCAGGAGGCAGAGTTCAACCGCTCCAGCGGGCAGGAGAAGGCCAGCTATCTTCTCGGCCTGCGTACAAGACCTACTGCGATTTTTGCAGCCAATGATCTGATAGCCATGGGAGCGATGAAGGCGGCGCGAGAGGCAGGGCTTTGCTGTCCTGACGATATCTCCATCTTCGGGTTCGACAATCTTGAGATGGACGATGGAACGATGCCATCGTTGTCTACGGTCGATCAGTCCACTTCCGAACTCGGCGTCCGAGCTGCACAGATTGTTATCAATCGTGTTGCCGGAGATACGAACCCGGCAAAACGAATCTGCATCCCGACAAGTCTTCGCCTGCGAGGCTCCACTGGTTCGCTGAAATCGAAGCGCTCCAAACAGGACATGGAGAAGATGAATGGGAATAGACGTTGATCGCTCAGGCACGACACTGTCCTCTTCTAGCGCCATTCGGTTAATTTGCGGGGCCATCCACAACACAGCGGAATCCTAGAGTCCCAGCGCGGTCTTCGCTTGGAGCCGTGAGCAGATACTTGCCGTGTTCGTGCAGTTTGTAAGCCTGTGGGAAGTACCAGCGGGAACCCTGTGGCCTGTAATAACTGCCTCCGCGAAGGATTGCGGCGCGAGTGTGTTCATCGACGTACTCGTCAGTCCACTGCCAAACGTTGCCCACCAGATCTTCGACGCCGAAGAGGCTTTTTCCCTGCGGATGAGCATCGACATCGTCGGGCGCGCGCAGATCGCGGCCGCGATCTGTGGCCGGAACTGCATCAGCCTGCCAATCATCTCCCCAGGGGTACTCACGTCCGTCATTGCCTGCGGCTGCATATTGCCACTCCCACTCATGCGGAAGTCGCTTTCCAGCCCAAGCGGCATACGCACGAGCATCTTCGAGCGAGACCCATGTGACCGGCTTGTTGTCCCAACCTTCGGGATAGGTTCCGTTCTTCCAGTCGCGCAGGAAGTTGTGATCGTCGCGAGGATGGTAGTGCGTCGCATCGAGAAACTTTTTGAACTGCGCGTTCGTGACGGAATAGCGGTCCATGTAGAACGGTGCAATGTGCATCGTGTGGACATGGTCACGTCGAGGAGAATCTTCCCACGGATACTGCACGTCGACTCCATTCCAGTCGCCGCCCTCAATCTCGATACCGGATACGCGGAAGTTAAAAGTACCGCCGGGGATTGCAACCATTCCTTCCGGCGCAGAGGCCGCCGGCTTTGTGGCGTGGATGGGGACCAACTGTTGTGTCAGGACATGCCATTGATTGGAGAAGCTGTCGAGCCGCACGCTGTTGAGCTTGTGTATCTCCTCCAGGAATTGGTTGAGGCCGGCCGGCATTCCCGCACCCGGATCGATGGCAATCACCGCGCCGAATCCCTGTCCTTCGATCGTGAAGCTCAGTGTTGCCTGGTCACCCGCGATTGCAGGCTTCAGTTCCACCCCGTGCCACACGTCGAAGAACTTTTCTCCTGCCTTGTAGGGAACAACGATCTGCTCTCCGTTAATGTCGAACTCGTTCTGATTAATGAGGGTCCACAGAGTGCTGCCTTTGCCAGGCCACTTACTGGCATACACCTGGAACTGCACGACCGGCGTGTGCGGAACCCATCCAGCACTCACCAACCACGGCGAGAAGCGACGCTCGATCTTTGCGATGCGCCGGATGGTCTCTCCATCGCGCGGCGTGATGCCGTTCCAAATACCCCAGATGTTTTCCCATGTCTCCATGCCCACGCCGTTGAAGAAGGCGTACTGCAGGTCGAGCGTTTTGTCTCTCTGCCAGCGGTCGGAGATGTTGTTCATGTGGCGCGGTTCAAACCACTTGTATTTGTCAACGTACTCCGGGGGATAGACGAGCATCTTCTCCTGGAAGACCGAGGGTGAACTCTGCGCGGGAACCGCCTGGCCCCAGTTCATGTTGTTCCACGCGAGCGGCTCGTCGACGAGGAGATGCTCGGGTTCGAACGCGAGAGGATGGCCGGTTTTGTCTGAGGCTAGTCGAAACTGCCGGGGAATGGCGATCATGGTGTCGCCGTTGACACCATCAGCACCGACGGCTGTCAGTTCCTCAGCAAGCGCGTCCGCCTCGGGCTTGCCGACATCGCGCGTTCCCTGGTCCCAGAGCATTATGGGAAATAGCACACGCACATTGCGGCGATGGAAGTCGGCGACCATCCGGCGGATACCTTCGATGCCTCCGGGCATATCATGAAAAAGATCGAACTGATTGCGATTGTCGATACCCATGTTCGGGTAAGTGGGCCAGATGAGGACAGCGTCGATGCCGCCGAAGCGCTTCTCGAGATCGTCGAGATAGCGGTCCACGGTGTACTTGCCAGTCGCCGGATCGAAAAAGTAGCGATCCTGAATCATCATCTGCGGCTGCATGTAGCTGCTTTGCGTCCACTTCAGCTCAGGACGGTCGTATTCGGCGCCGTCATAGCCGATCCGCTTGAGCTGCTCGGCGCGCCAGCGCTTCATACCGGCAAACCACGCTGCAAAGTCGCCCGGGTCGGCGGGCCCGTTGATCAATTCTCCCGCCGCATGCACCGGTGGATCCTGCGCCGGCGCTTTGAATGTCCATGCTCCGAAGAGCGTCACCATTATGGTGGCGCCACGAAGCCATGCTGCTGGTGACCTCATCTGGATCCCTTCCCCCAATACCTATTTTCGGCCCGCGACTTAGAACGCCAACCTGAGTGCAAATTGCAGGACGCGCCCACCAGATGCACCACTAATGACACCGAAGCTCGGGCTATTCAGCGTTGAATTCGGGCCATTGAGGTTCGCATGGTTGAACGCGTTGAATGCCTCTGCACGGAACTGCAGGTTGAGGGTCTCATAGAGGGGGAAGGTCTTGAATGCTGAGAGGTTTGTATTGATCGCGCCAGGCGACAACAGCGTGTTGTAGCGCGTATTTCCAAGACCGGTTTGCGTACCGACCTGAACCTGCGCATACGCGGCGGTATTGAACCACTCCGCGATTTCTGCGGACTTGCTGCGATCACCCAGAACGGGATTTCCAGTCTGGTTCGGCCGGTCCGTAGTGGATCCGTCGAAGTTGCTATCTACACCTGAGAGAATGTTGAACGGCTGGCCAGAGCGGACCTCGGTGATTCCGTTTAGCTGCCAGCCGCTGAGCACTTCTTTGCCCAACAAGCCCAGGCGATGAATGTCCGGGGTCACGAAAATATACGACGCGACGAATTTGTGTGGCATGTCTATGCCGGCGGTACCCCGACTGCTGAGGATATCGTAGCTGTTGACGACTGCGCCCATTTCCATCGCCTTCGACCACACATAGGAGATAGAAACCGCGAAGTGCTGGTCGAAGTTACGCGTCAGTGTGGCCTGCAGCGAATTGTACGAAGCGTTGCTGTAGGGAACGACATCGGAGATTGTCGAGTACGTGTACTTCGGATTGACGGGATTGTTGAACGGCCGACGTGCGTTCTTCTGTGCGGTGCTGTTGCAGGTCGCACTGGTGCAGGAGGGACTGTAGACTGGCGAATTCTCGTCGATCGTAATCGGCATGTGACGGCTCACGTTGCCTACATAGGCGAGTTGAGAACTCCAACGTGGGCTATATTGCTGCTGAAGTCCGAGACTGAACTCCTGAACCGACGGAATGTTGTGATAGCCAGGCTGAAGCGCAAAGATGTTGGCTCCAGAAAGGAAAACAGCGTTCGTCGTGCTGGCCTCATAGGGGAATGGATCTGCGGACGGATAAAACGGATCGACCAGATTGGGTGTATTGGAGACCGTCACAGAGCGGGAGAACGGCTGCTGGACGAGATTGTTCGATACCGCCACCTGATCAATGGCGGCGTAGAACAGACCGTAGGCGCCGCGCAGCGACGTTTTGCCGTCGCCGAACACGTCGTACGCAAAGCCAAAGCGTGGAGCAAAGGTATTCCAGGGCGTGTGCTGAATTCCGTCGGGAATTCCCTTGTCACCCGAAAACACTAGCCCCAGCGGAGCGGTTGGGAAGCGCGTCGACTGCTGGCCAGGAACAAAGGTCGCCGTATCGTTCTGCCCGGTGTACATCGGGAAATATTCCCAGCGAAGGCCAAGGTTCAGCGTCAGACGTGGCGCAATCTTCCAGTCGTCCTGCAAGTAGACAGAGGGGTCCTGCGAATGACTGCGGAAGAAGACACCGTTGTTCTGGGTGAGAGTTGAAGACTGGCCCAGCATGAAGTTCACAAGTGCATTCTCCGAGCTGTTGCGGGCAGAGAAGGTAAATAACCCGTTCGAAGACGCGCCGCCAGTGCTTGTGAAACGATCCCACATGTAGGCACCGCCAAACTTCAGCTCGTGACGGCCAAGGGTCCAGATGAAGTTGTCCGATGCTCCCAGCGTGGAAGACGGCAGATTGTTGGGTCCTCCATTATTGGTACCCATCTGCCAGTACCCGGTGACCTTAAACATGGGCTGTGCATTGTAGTTACCACCCTGCGCCGCTTTGCTGCCCAGATCCGACAACATGTGCTGATTGCCATAGATGTTCGCGATGATGTAGTGGTTCAGCGAATAGAACGCCCGAAACGTATTCACCTTGTTCGGAGAGACTGTCCAGATATCACCGAGATTGACGTTGTATTGACCCTCGTAGTTCTGCATGCCCGCATAACTGACGATTTGGTTGCCGCTGGCCGTAGGTGTGTTCGAGGTACCGCGCGACTCGTAGTACATGCCCGAGATCTGATGCTTCTGTCCCAGTCTGTAGTCGATGCGCATCATGCCTTCATCGTTGTTGATGTTGGCGTTTGCTGTTTGCTGATCCGGATGCCCATAGCTGGAAGCAACGGAGCTGCCCACAGGAACAAATGCGAGCAAATTCTGCGCGACCGGGTCGAGAGCCGCGGGGCAGATCTTTGGCGCTGCGGTTGTGCCGCACTGCACCTGAACTATCTGCCCGCTGCCGTTAATCGTCGTGGCCGGCAACGTCGGCTTCTTGGGGCTCTGACTGAAATCACCGGTGCGCTCGAGCGCTGTTGGCACCGTTATCGCACCAGAGGTGACCGGGGTCGGCGTCCTGACACGAAGACCTTCATAGGAGAGGAAGAAGAATGCTTTGTCCTTCAGCTTCCAGATTGGGCCACCGAAGTTCCCGCCGAACTGGTTCTGGCGAAGCGGCGTAACAGCTCCGGCTACGAACAGGGTACGGGAGTTGAAGACGTCGTTACGCAGATATTCATAGGCGAGACCGTGGTACTGGTTCGAACCTGAGCGAGTGATGGCGCTGACAACTCCACCGGGCGAGCGGCCGAACTCCGCGTCAAAGTTGCTCGTGATGATGCGAAACTCCTGGAGCGAACTCGGATTCGGGATACGGTTGCCGCCGAACTTCCAGACGTTCGTATCGTAACCACCATCGAGGTAGTAGGCGGTTTCGTTCTGTCCGCTGCCGTTAACGCTCACCTGTGTTCCAGCGCGGGAACCGGTCTGCGTGTCGGAGGTGTAGTTCGTCACACCGGGCGTGATCGTCAGCAACTCATATGCATTGCGGTTGACCGAGGGCAGATCTTCAATGCGCTTCTGATCAATCGTGGTTGCAATCTGCGAACCACGAGTGTCGACGGAAGAAGTATCGGAACTCACGGTGACGGTCTGCTCTACCGACCCGGTCTGCAACGCAAATGTCGCGTGGACATTTTGGTTCGCGTCCAAATGGATTCCCTGCTGCGTCTGCGTCTGGAAGCCTTCATGTTTTGCGGTGATCGCGTATTCACCGGGCTTCAGTGTTGGAAAGCTGTAGTCGCCCGTTTCGGTGGTCGTACGAGTAAAGGACTCACCCGTAGCGGTGTTCTTCACGATGACCTGCGCCCCGGGAACGACCGCACCGGTTGTGTCGGACACGGTGCCGTAGATCGAACCGGTTGTGCTCTGCGCATTCAGGGCCGCCGACACGCATGCCATGACCAGGAATATCAGCGTGGCTAGAACTGCATGATTTAGTCTGATCTTTTTTACTTTCATGATGCCTCCTGCAAAGCCCTGCTTTCGCTTGTCTCTATTTCCAGCTGCCGCGCGCGTCATACTTTTTCTGAATCGACAGCAGCGCTGGGAGTTGCGTACGATTTTTCATTTGCAAAATGAAACGATTCATTTAGCCGCCCAACACCGTATACCTGCGAATGAAACCCTGTCAATCTTCTATTTGCATCCTTTAAGCCGACCCGTTGCGAACGCAGCGGAATCCAATGTGATTGCTCGCGCTCGAACTCTCTCCCTTTCCGCGCGTTCCGACCATGTAGCGCGAGCAGTATTGGCTTGTGCAAAGAAAAGAGCCACCCCGCTGCACGTGCTTCGCTACGCCAGGCTCATCCGGATCGAAGGAGTTTGCAGGCCCCTGGGGATTGCGAGCGACTCCCCTCGCCGCCAACCGTGCGTAGTAATCCGGGCGATACCAATCATTTACCCATTGCCACACGTTACCGGCCATGTCATATAGTCCAAAACCGTTCGCGGGATATCTGGCGATCGGCGCGATGCCGGCATAGCCATCCTCGCCGGTGTCATTGGCCGGAAATCTGCCTTCATGGATGTTGGCCATCCATCGCCCATTCGGCTTCAGCGAGTCTCCCCAAACATAGGCTTTCCCCGTGAGACCGCCTCGCGCAGCGAATTCCCACTCGGCCTCCGTGGGAAGACGCTTGTGGGCCCAACGCGCGTATGCGACTGCATCTTTATAGGCCACCTGTACTACCGGATACTTCTCGCGCCCGTGGATGTCGCTCCCGGGCCCTTCCGGGTGTCGCCAGTCGGCTCCCGGCACGTATTGCCACCACTGCGAAGCATCATCGAGGCTCACGGCGTGAGCAGGAGGGCGAAAGACGATCGAGCCTGGGACGAGTTTGTCCGCCGGCACGCCGGGGAAGTCTTCGGAACGCGGCTTGCGCTCGGCAACGGTAATGTAACCGGTTGCCTTGATGAAGCGCGCGAACTCCGCATTCGTCACGTCGGTCTTGTCCATCCAAAAACCATCAACGTAAACGCGATGAATGGGGCGGGCATCGCCCATCGACTCATGGCCACCGCCGGCCATTCCTCGCGGGTCTTCGCTGCCCATCGAGAATGTTCCGCCCGGCACCCACGCCATGCCCGGAGGTACTGCGCGGTGCGGTGTCCCCTGGTTTATTAGCGTCGGCAGGAAATCCTTCCGCATGGATGGCGTGGAAGCAGACGCAATCAACGCCGAGGCGAGAATTGCTGCCGCGCCATTTCGCAAGACGTTCATTCCCTTTTTACTCCAGGCTCACTGTAACGGTGTCGATAGTGCCGTTGAACCGGTTGGGGGACTCGTAGTCCGGACTCACCGCAGACCCTAGATCGCTGCCGATATCCAGCGTCTCTGCACCGGACCAGTAGCCTCCTGTGCGCGGAACATTGACGAAGTGTGCCTCGCCGGCCGGGGTGCCGTTGATAGTCAACGTTGCTGTCGCCGGGAAGCTCTTGCGGTGCAGCACACCCTGGTCATCCTCTTCTCCGCCGCTCCCTTTATTGTCCGGGGCCACATGCAAGACGATGTGCGCCTTACCGGGAGCCAGCTTAATTGTTGAGGCCAGTTGCCCCGAACGGTTCCCGCTCGCGTTCACCTCATAGAACACGCGGCCATCTTTCACAAAGAGGCTGGTGCCGCCGTAGCGTCCGCCCTGTGCCATGATGACGCCGTTCGCGGCATCCTGTCGGACGTCGACGTCAGCCGTCACGGTATATGGCTTGCCGCCACCGAGCTTCAGGTTCGCCGTCTCCTGCAACCGCTCGACGCCAGAGCGATAAACGTAGGTCGTCTTCTCATCAAGTGGCTTGTCGAGCAATCCGCGCAAGGGCAGGATTGGATAGATATTCGTCTTGCGCGCCTCTTGGTCGAACAGCGCTTTCATCTCCGCCAGTTTCTGCGGATCCTTATCTGCAAGATTGTGTGCCTGGCTGAAGTCATCGTTCAGGTTGTAGAGTTCCCAGGGATTTATATCGCCATCGAGCAGTTGTTTGGCCGACATGCCTGGGCTTCCGATGCGCTCCCAGGAAGAGCGGAGTAATTGTCCCGCCCACCAGCCGTCTTTGTAGATCGCTTTATTTCCATTGGTCTCGAACACCTGCACGTGATGCTGGCTCGGCTCATTGGGGTGATCGATCGTGTAAAGGAAACTGGTTCCATAAAGGGGCATTTGCTCGACGCCATTCACGACCTTCGGCGGCCTAATTCCGGCAGCTTCATAAAGCGTTGGCGCGACGTCGTCCTCATGCATGAACTGGCTGCGCAGGCCGCCTCCCTGATGAATTCGTTCCGGCCACACCATGATCATCGGGTCCCGTGTCCCGCCGAGATGCGAAGCATCAGCCTTCGTTCCCTGCAATGGCGTAGTAAACGCCCAAGCCCACGCGGCGGCCGCCGCGTTCATGTAGACCTCGCTGCCGAGTTTGTCGCTGACTGCCAGCCGCTGATCGATCGTCAAAGGAACACCATGGACATCGCGCGCGTCATAGCCTGTAGGGCCATCTTCGGCACAACCACCGTTGTCCCCGAAGATCTCGATGATCAGCGTGTTGTCGGCTTTGCCTTCGTCCTTGAGCGCCTGAATCAGACGGCCAATCTCATAGTCGGCCTGGGTGGTAAACCCAGCGTAGATTTCGGCCTGACGTGCCAGCAACTTCCTCTCGTTTGCGGGAAGCGAGTCCCAGGCAGGCAGCCCCTTCGGACGAGGCGTATCTTCGGCGTTCGCGGGAATCACACCTAACTTCTTCTGCCGTTGAAAAGTCTCTTCGCGGAGCTTGTCCCACCCCTCGTCAAACTTGCCCTTATACGGCGTCACCCATTTCTGTGGAACCTGGTGCGGCGTATGCGTGGCACCTGTGGCGAAGTAGAGGAAGAATGGCTTATCAGAAGACGCCTGTTGCAGGTGAAGCCAGCGGATAGCGTCATTAGTCAAATCTTCCGTCAGGCTATAACCCTCGCGCGGCGTCTTGGGCGGCTCGACCGGGGTGGTGTCGCGATAGAGACGCGGATAGTACTGGCTGTCGAACGCGCTGAGGAATCCGTAGAAGTACTCGAAGCCCAGTCCAGTCGGCCAGCGGTCGAATGGCCCCGCAGGTGTTGCTTGAAACGCCGGCGTGTTGTGCCACTTGCCGAATGCGGCGGTATTGTAACCGTTGTCCTTGAGCACCTCGGCAACAGAGGCCGCGCTCTTGGGCCATAGAGTGTTGTAGCCGGGATAGCCGGTACCAAATTCAGAGATCGAACCGAATCCGACCTGGTGGTCTGTTCTTCCCGAAAGCAACGAAGCGCGGCTCGGCGCGCAGATGGAGTTGACGTGAAATTCGTTGTAGCGAAGCCCTTTTTGTCCCAGCTTGTCGAAGGTCGGCGTGTTGATGGCGCCACCAAATGTGTGAGTCGCGCTGAATCCCACGTCATCCACCAGGATAAGCAGGATGTTTGGTGCACCCTTTGGGGCTTTAACGTCTGCCGGCCAATCCTCGGTCGACTTCCGTGCGTCCGGGTTCATCACGCCGCGAAAAGTGGGATCCGGCAGCGGCAAGACATCCTGGCCATTGGCCTTTGCACCGTATAGCGCAAAGATCATCGAACCTACAGCGGCCATATTGCGGAACGACTTCATAGAGACTCCATGGGGTTGAAAGGCCATTGGATCTTCAGGGCTGGAATTAGATGAAACGATTCATCGGTAGAACGATACTTTCTGATTCACTAGGTGTCAAGATATGGCGAAACCAAGTCCTCGTTGAAGCGGATACGCTCGGCATGAAGAGTGAAATCAGAGAAACCAAAAGTGGATACCGCTTGCGGCAATGATCGAGCGAGCTGACGAACCGATCGAAGATTAGCAACCGTAGGACCGCTCAACGTGGTCGCAACGATGCCGCCACTCTTCTACCTTCAGCTAGTTGATCGTCAAGATAGTCGGCCCACCATTGCATCATCTGGGTTCGTTGGCGCAAGTACTTCGCATGATTGTAGGCCGCGGAAACCTTATTCCGTTTCATATGGGCAAGTTGTAAATCAATATGTTCCTCGCCAAAGTCATTCTCATTGAGGATCGCTGACGCTAACCCACGGAACCCATGACCCGTCATCCGGCCCTCGTATCCGAGTCTGTAGAGCGCGAATAAGAGGGTGTTGTTGCTCATGGGTCTGGTCTTGTCATTGGCCCCAGGGAATACCAACGCGCAATCGCCTGCAAGCAGTTTGAGCGCCTTAAGCACTTCGACAGCTTGTCGTGCGAGCGGGATGATGTGCGGAGTCTTCATCTTCATCCGCTCGGCGGGAATCTGCCATCGTGCTCGTTCAAAATCGAACTCCGTCCAGGGCGCCTCGATCAATTCACTGGTGCGGGGAAAGCAATAAGCCAACAACTTGAGCCCCAATCGCGTCAGTGCGTCGCCTTTGTAGTTGTCAATCTTCACAAGAAGTTCGGGCAGGTCCTTCTCATC
>Ga0157370_10005396_pt1 | contig 14343 bp, 16 predicted proteins | sample C35metaG_FD_113463 | JGI IMG/M metagenome (GOLD analysis project Ga0157370, IMG submission 113463) | Corn rhizosphere microbial communities from Kellogg Biological Station, Michigan, USA - C3-5 metaG | ecosystem: Host-associated > Plants > Roots > Rhizosphere > Soil | place: USA: Michigan...
GAGCTCGTGTGGTTCCACCCGTCACCGGGTGTGGCCACCACCGATTTCAAGGTCCAGCGGCTGGACGGCAGGGCGGTGCTCACGTGGTGGGAGGGCAAAGACGCCGACGGCATGGGCAACGGGCATTGGGTGATCGCCGACTCGACGTACCGAGAGGTCGCTCGGATCGGAGCGGCGCGCGGGTTGCACGCCGACCTGCACGACTTCCAGCTGACGCGAAGCGGCACTGCGCTCGGTCTGAGCAACGAGGCGGTGCGGTGGCGGCACGGCACCTTGATCGGCGGCGTCGTGCAGGAGCTCGCCGTCCCGAGCGGGCGGCTGCTGCACGAGTGGCGCAGCGTGCAGCACGTCGAGCCCGACGAGACCGCGATCCGCGCGAAGCCCGGCCCGCGCTTCGGCTACTTCCACATCAATTCGGTCGACCAGGACACCGACGGCAACCTGCTCGTCTCTGCGCGCAACACGTGGGCGGCATACAAGCTCGCCTGGCCGAGCGGCCGCATCGTCTGGCGGCTCGGCGGGAAGCGCAGCGACTTCACGCTCGGCCCCGGCGCGCGCTTCTGGTGGCAGCACGACGTCCGCCGCCACACGAACGGCATCGTCAGCGTCTTCGACAACGGCGCCGCGCCGGCCGAGGAGCTGCAGTCACGCGCGCTCCTGCTGCACCTCGACGAGCGCCAACGCCATGCGAGCCTCCGGCACGCGTACACACACCGTCCGGAGCGCGTGCTCTCGCACTTCATGGGCAACACGCAGCTGCTCGGCGACGGACACGTGTTCGTCGGCTGGGGCGGCTCGCCCTTCGTCACCGAGTTCGCGCAGAACGGCTCGACGGTCTTCGACGCCCAGCTGCCGGCCGGCGGGCAGAGCTATCGCGCGTTCCGCTCCGCGTGGACCGGACGCCCGAGCGAACCGCCCGCGGTCGCAGCGGCGAACGGGCTCCTCTATGCGAGCTGGAACGGCTCGACGGACGTCGCGTCATGGCAGCTCATCGAGGACGGCAGCGCAGCACAGACCACGCCGCGCACAGGCTTCGAGACGACGCTTCGTCCAACCGGCGCGGCGAAGCGCGTCGCGGTGGTGGCGCTCGATTCGCGCGGGACGCCGCTCGGGCGCTCCGCAGCGATTGACGTCTGAGCAGCCCGTCGCGAGACTTCCGCGATGGACGTCCGGAGACTGCTGCCGATCGGGATCGCCGTGACCGCGCTGCTCGTGGTCGCAGGGATCGCAAGCCACGGCCGCCCGCTCCGTCCCGGGCTCGGCGCCGGTCCGAGCGCGACCTTCTTCGACTACGTCGCGACGACGTCGCTGCTCGTCGCGATCCTCGTCGTCGCGGCGTTCCTCTATGCGGTCAGGACAGAGCGCGCGGGCCGCAAACAGCCGCGAAGCCGGATGAACATCGTCAGCCTCGTGCTGATGCTCGCCGCGTCCGCGATCGTGGCGATCGCGATCGCGAACAGCAAGTTCGAGAAGCGGCTCCGGGATGCCGAGCGGAAGGCGCAGACCACCGCGACGCCTCAGGCGCGCACCGCCGATCCGACGAGCACGAAGGGAAAGAACCTCCGCAACGCCCGCATCCGCTGGGACGAGATCGCGGTCGTCCTCGTACTTCTCGGCGGAATCGGCGTCTATCTCTACATGACGCGCGACGCACGCCGAGGTCTTCGGCCGTTGCAGCGCCGGCGCGACGCAATCTCACGTGCGCTCGACGACTCGATCGACGACCTGCGCCGCGATCCGAACATCCGCCGCGCCATCGTCGCCGCCTATGCCCGGATGGAGTCTGCGCTCGCGCAGGCAGGCGTCCCGCGCGCGCCGGCCGAAGCGCCGTACGAGTACCTGGAGCGCTCGCTCCTCGAGCTCGACACGGGCGCGACCGCTGCGCGCCGGCTCACCGACCTCTTCCAGCGCGCGAAGTTCAGCAACCACGAGCCTGCCGAGTCGATGCGAGACGAGGCGATCGACGCGCTCATCGCCGTCCGCGACGATCTCGGCCGGCCCGCGGGCGAACCGGTGCCCGCGTGATCGAGGTGCGTCGGCTGGCCGTCGGCGTCGTGCTGGCGACGGTCGCCCTCATCGTGCTGCTCGGGCTGCGCCCCGTCTCGCGCGAGACGATCCTCGCCGGCTACGCAATCGCGCTCGCGTCGATCGCGCTTGCCGCATTGACCCGCATCATGCGCAACACGCGGCAGAATGCCCAGTCTCGCTTCGAGCACGAGCTCACACGCGAGCGCATTCCTCCAGGGCGGCCGAACGCACTCGTACGCATCGAGCGCGAGCTGACGCTCGCCACCTCGAACGCCGGCCACGTCCACGACCGCCTGCGCCCGATGGTGCGCGATATCGCACAGGCGCGACTCGGCCGGGCTGCAACGCAGGAATCGGTCGGCGACGAGACCTGGGAGCTCATCCGACCCGACGCGCCCGAGCCGCGCGACCGCTCGGCGCCCGGGCTGTCGCTGAAGGCGATCCGGCGCGTGATCGAGGCGCTGGAGCGCGCGTGATGGAGCTGACGGAGCTCCGCAACCGGGCGTCCGTCGTGCTCGACGAAATCGAGCGTGCGATCGTCGGCAAGCGCGACGCGCTCGAGCTCATCCTCCTCGCGCTGCTCTGCGACGGGCACGTGCTGCTCGAAGATTACCCCGGGCTCGCGAAGACGCTCATCGCGCGATCGTTCGCGCAGGCGACCTCGCTCGAGTTCGCCCGAATCCAGTTCACACCCGACCTGATGCCGTCCGACGTCACGGGGTCGTCGATCTTCGATCAGCGAAACGCGGAGTTCCGCTTCCTCCCCGGTCCCATCTTCACCAACCTCCTCCTCGCCGACGAGATCAACCGCGCCCCGCCGAAGACGCAGGCGGCGCTGCTCGAGGCGATGCAGGAACGACAGGTCACGAGCGAAGGCGAGACCCGCAGGCTCGCCGCGCCGTTCCTCGTGCTCGCGACGCAGAACCCCATCGAATACGAGGGGACGTACCCATTGCCCGAGGCGCAGCTCGACCGCTTCCTGATCCGCGCCGGCATCGGCTACCCGAGTCGCGAGGACGAGATCGAGCTCCTGGCGCGCCGGCTCGCGCGGGGCGAGGACGAGGTGGAGCTGCGGCCGGTCGTCGATGCCGCCACGCTCCTCGAGATGCAGCGCTCGCTCGAGAACGTGCACGTGTCGCCGGCGATCGAGGGTTACATCGTCGACCTCGTGACCGCCACCCGCACGTCGCCGCGGCTCGCGGTCGGCGCCAGCCCGCGCGGCACGCTCGCCGTCCTCAAGCTTGCGCGCGCGAAGGCCGCGCTCGGTGGGCGGGACTTCGTCGTCCCGGAAGACGTGAAGGCAATCGCAGCGCCGGCGCTCGCGCACCGGCTGACGCTCCGCCCCGAGCTGTGGGTGCAGCGCATCCGCGGCGAAGACGTCGTCGAGGAGGCGCTCGAGACGGTCCCGACGCCGCCCGCCGAGGACGCAGTCCGCGCCGCGACAGGATGAGACGGACGGATTCGCCGCGGCTCGTGGCCTACGCCGGGCTTGCGGCCGTCGGTCTCATGACCGGGCTCGTCGCCGGCCGGGTCGAGCTCGTCGCCCTCGCGGCGCCGTTCGCCCTCGCCGCGGCGCTCGGCGCATCCCTCACACGGCAACCGCACGTCACCGGAACATTGACGCTCGATCGCGAGCGAGCGCTCGAGGGCGACGACGTGCTCGCGTCGCTCGAGCTGACGGGCACGGAAGGCGCCGCCCGCGTCGACGTCCTCCTACCGCTCCCAGACGAGCTGACGACCACGGGAGACGGAAATCCCGTCGCCCTCCCCGCCGACGTCGAGCGGCTGGAACTGACGCTTCGCTGCGTCCGCTGGGGCGCATTCCGCGTCGGCCCTGCGATCGTGCGCGCCCGAGACGCGCTCGGCTTCCACACGTGGGAGAGCGCTGTCGGCGTGACCCAGCCGCTGCGTGTCTACCCGAGCGTCGAGACGATGCGTGCGTTGCTCGAACCGCTCGAGACGCAGGTGTACATCGGCAACCAGGTTGCACGGACGCGCGGCGACGGCATCGAGTTCGCCGACATCCGCGAATGGACGCCCGGCGACCGCCTGCGGCGCGTCAACTGGCGCGCGAGCGCACGCCGGGGCGATCTGTGGGTGAACGAGCAGCATCCGGAGCGCAACACGGACATCGTCCTCTTCCTCGACACGTTCAGCGACGTCAGCCTCGGCCCACGCGGCACGCTCGATCTAACGGTGCGCGCGGCCGCCTCGCTCGCGCACCGCTACCTGCAGCGGAAGGATCGGGTCGGCGTCGTCAGCTTCGGCGGCTTCCTCTCGTGGCTCCTGCCGGCATCGGGGACGCGGCAGCTGTATCGGATCGTCGACTCCTTGCTGCAGATGGGGATCGTGCTCAGCTTCGCGGCGAAGAACATCGACGTCCTGCCCCCGCGGACGCTGCCGCCGCGCGCGCTCGTGCTGGCACTGACGCCGCTTCTCGACGCACGCTCGACGGCTGCGCTCGTCGCGCTGCGGGCGCGCGGCTTCGACCTCGTGGTCGTGGAGATCTCGCCGCTGCCGTTCGTCGAGCCGCAGCGTGACGAGCTTTCCGAGCTGTCGTATCGGCTGTGGTCGTTGACGCGCGACGCGCAACGCGACCAGTACGAACGCGCGGGCATTCCGATCGTCCCGTGGACGGAAGGCGAGGCGCTCGATGCGGTCATCGAGGAGGTGAGGACATACAGACGTCACGCACGACCCGCGCGCGCCTGACGACAGGAGCGCTTTCGGTGGCGGCGTACGGCGGCGTGCTGGCGTGGTCGTGCCTGCTTGCGCCGAAGTTCACACCGGTGACGCTCTTCCTCGGCGGCGTCGGCGCGCTGCTGCTCGTCCTCGTGATCGTGCGCGGCCTCGACGACCTCCTCGGCTCGTCGCTGCTGCTCCTGGGAGCGTGTTACGTCGTTGCGCTCTTCATCGGCCGGCATCCGCTGGACGAGGCGGCGCCGCTCGTCGGCGGCGCGCTGCTGCTCTGCAGCGAGCTCGCGACGTGGTCGCTCGAGGAGCGCCACGCCGTCGCCGCGTCGCGGGCGCTACGGCTTGCGCGTGCGCGCGCCGTCGGCCTGCTCGTATTCGCAGGGCTCGGGGCCGGAGCGCTCGTGCTCGTCGCGGCGAACACGTCGGTCGGCGGCGGGCTCGTCTGGGCGGTGCTCGGCGCAGGCGCCGCGGTGCTCGCGGTCGCGATCGCAGCTCGGCTCGCGGTCTCGCGCTAGAGCTCTAGGTGCGGTCGCGCTCGCGCCGCTCGTCCGGCGAGAGGTCCTCGGGAACGGCCCCTCCGGGGCCGCCCATCGCGACGCCGGCGTCCTCGACGATCTCGACCGGCGCCGCATGCCGGTACTCGTCGCTCTGCACACCGCCGCGCGGATCGTCGCTTCGATCGAGCGCATGCACGTCGCCCTGCTGCTTCTCCACGTCGGCGCGGGGCGATTCGAGAAGCCTGCTCAGCCAGCGGAACACGAGTTCCGTGTGTCCGATCCGCGGCTACACTAACCCGCGTTCCAGGGCGCATTCGTCTAGTGGCCTAGGACACCGCCCTCTCACGGCGGCGGCACGGGTTCGAATCCCGTATGCGCCTTTCTATTCGCGGCGAATCGCGTGCTTCCCAGGAGCTACGCGGTTCACGCGTGCCGGCTCTACGGGTGCATCTCCGTCATGTCGGCGCTCGGAATCGTCAGCCCTGGAACAACGTCTGGCGCCACGAGCATGAGGATCCCGAGAGCGAGCAGGAGCGTTGCGGTTCCGTACGTCGCAAGACGGCGCGAGGGAATCAGCTTTTCGAACGCGATGAGGCCGGCGACGACCGCCATCCAGACAAGGCTCATCACGCCGAGTGCGAAGAGCGATGCCATCAACGCCCAGCAGCAACCGACGCACCAGGCGCCGTGTCGAGCTCCCATGCGCACGGCTCCGCCGAGCCCGTCCCTCCAGTTGCCGATCAGGAATCCGAGCGGCGTGCGGCATTTTCCGAGGCAGACGTCCTTCAAGGGGGTCAGCTCGTACGCCGCAGCGACGAGGAGCGTCGCACCGGCAACCCAACGCCCGCCGCTGCCCCACCCGAGCACGCCGCCGAGGAGCACGCCACCGACTCTCGCCAGCGCATAGACCGGCACGCCGACGGCGCCCCACACGAGGAGATACCCCGAGGCGAAGGCGAGCGGCGCACCGAGACCTCGCGTGTGCTTCAGCTTCGAGTAGAGCGCCACGGTCGGCACGACCGAGGCGAACATCATCGCGGCCATCATCACGACCCAGACACCGAGGAACCAGGCGGCTGTCCCAAGCTCGGTCCACGGACCGCCGTCCATGCCCCGCATCTCGCGGGCCGTCCACCACCAGCTGACGGCCGCGAGCCCCAGCATGACGGCGACGAGCCCGAGACGGCTGCGCGCCGCGCCGTAGGCGGCCACGATGCCGCCCCGATCCGGAACGACCTCGCGCGCTGTGGCAGTCACCCGTTCAGGCGGCCCAGGAGAACGGAGACGAGAGTCCCGTCTTACCTTCGTATTCGATCCCGAACGCGCTGATCTTCGAGCGCGTCGCTTCCGCAGCGGTCAGCTCGGAGGCGACAGGATGGAAGACTCCGGTAAGCCTCACCGGCTCACCCGTTTCGACGCCGAAGGGGACGATGTCCTGGACCTCGAAATCGATCGCGTCGCCGATGCGGACGCTGTGGCTGAGGCCGTCCTCGACGACCTCGATCGGCGCGCGTTCCACCCCGAGCATCTCGCCGATGAGCGGCGCCAAGCCGGCCATCGGGCCTCCCAACTCGCCTCCGAAGACAGCCGTGAGCTTCTGCACCTGCTCATCCGAAGCCCCGTCGTCCACGAACATGCCGAGACGCCAGTTCCCGTCGGTCATGACCTTCGGGGTATCCGCAACGACGGCGAGCGTGCGCCCGCCTACATCCGTCCCTTCGACCTCGCCCTCGCGGATGTCGAAGACGAGTGTGACGCGGCAGTAGTCATACGTCGCACCGTGGTCGAATGAGAAGTTGCACGGGCACATGAGCTCGCAGGAACACGTTTCGAAGTAGGTCCCCTCGATGCTCCACGACATGGCGTCTTCCTTTCGCCTGTGACGAAAGGTCGATCCTCGACTACGAGGCTACGTCGTGTCAACCGCCTCATGAAGTCCAGACGCCGGAGCCCCCGTTGGCGTGGCCGACCGTTCGCCATGCCGATTCGATGTCGGACAACTCCGCGATGACGACGTCCGGGTTCGACACGTGGAGCTTGACCGCTTCCTGCGCTTGATCGTCGCACGGATCTGCGAACGCAACGCGGACGCGGCCGGCGAAGAACCCGATCGGAATCGCACCCAAGCGGATTCCGGTCTCGGCCGGCATCATGTTCGCGATCGACCGATCGACGCCCGTGACGCGGATGTTGACGTACGGGAGATCGAGCTGGGTGGCGAGGGTGCGAGCGAGCTCGTCCTCGAACAACCAACCTTGCTGAAGCAGCACGCGACCGAGGAGGACGCCGGTGGAACGGCTCTCCACGACCGCCTCGGCCAGCTGCTCCACGGTGATGAGATGCCGGTCGACGAGGAGCTCGCCCAAGCGGGGGCGCTCGTTGAAGAAGGGCGCGGGCACGAGGGCGAGCGGCGCCGGAGCCTGCTCGAAGACGGCGGAGATGCCGTTCACGGTCGACCAGTTCTGGAGGTAGTCCTCGATGCTCGACTCATCGTCTTCGAGCTCGACGGCGACGAGACCGTCTTCGAGGATCTCCGCCTTTGCGCCGAGGCGCAGGAAATAGTCACGGAGCCTGACGGGCTCCGAGACCCGGATTCTCCGCATGGGGCTGAGATCGTCCGCGGGGAACGGACGCACGCCAACTGCATTCACATCGAACTCCTATCGCCGCAGTGGGCCTAGACATGTGTCACGCCGAGGCTCTTCGCGTCCCCCAAACGGGTATTGCGCGTGCGGCCGCGGCAGCCGGCCGAACGCCGATCAGCGGCGGCGCGGGCTCCGCACGCGTACCCGCTCGCGTGCACGAGCCCGGAACCCGCCGGCTGTGCCGTTGAGCATGGCGCGCATGAACACGCCGCCGCTCCAGAACGCGAACGTGAACCCCGGGACGGCTATGGCGAGGAGTGCCACCGCTGGGCTCAGGGCGTCGACCGCCCATCTCATCGCGGGGCCGACGCCCTGCAGGAGGAGGACGCTCGCGGCGACGGTGAGCGTCGACGAGCGAATCGTCCGGGGGCCGAAGTCGCGATAGCGCGCGAGCACCCACAACGCCAGGAGCGCACCGCCGACCGCCGACCCGAGACCGATCACCTGCGCCGAGAGCATGGAGGGATCATCCTCCAGGAGCGGTGGTCGGTACCCGCGCCTCGGTCTAGGTTCGTCCCCCACTCGCGGCGCGGCGTGATTCCTGAGCGGACAACCGGTGAAACCGTGACGTGTGGCCCGCGCACGCCGTACGAAGAAAGGCCTGAAGGATCTCGTGGGCCTCTGGGTGGGCCTCTTCGACGAGCACGAGCTGCTGACGTCGGCTGCGGCGATCGCATTGCAGGCGTTCGTCGCGAGCGTCGCCCTCGCGCTCCTCGGCGTCGCGATCCTCGGCGAGACAGGGCACGAGCACGTCTGGACGAAACAGATCGCGCCGCAGATCCAGCCGAAGGTCTTGCCGGCGGTCTTTCGCGGCATCCAGGCAACCGTGAACAAGGTCTTCTCGAGCAGCTCCGTGGGGCTGATCGCGTTCGCGTCGGCGCTCGCCATCTGGGAAGTCTCCGGAACCGTGCGCGCGTGCATGAGCGCGATCTCGAAGATCTACGGCGCGAAGGACGAACGGCCGTGGTACATCCGTTTTCCGCTCTCGATCGGAATCGCGTTCGTGGTCACCGCCGCGTTGATCGGCGCGTCCTTGCTCACGCTCGGCCTGCGCCACGCCGTGCACGGCAGCTGGGGCATCCTCTTCTCGATCGCGCGCTGGCTCGCGACGATCGCGCTACTGACCCTGGCGTTCGGCGTGCTGGTCCGCTTCGCGCCCGCCGAGTCGCGTTCGAAGCGCTGGGCCTCCGGCGGCGCGGCGCTCGTCGTCGTTCTCTGGATCGTGCAGTCCTTGATCTTCGCGTGGTACGTCCGCTCCGCCGCGAGCTACACGAGCGCCGTCGGCTCTCTGACCGCCGTCTACCTCTTCACGACGTACTTCTACGTCGGCGCGATCGTGCTCATGGTCGGGATCGAGCTCGACGAGCAGCTGCGACAGGACCTGCAGGGGGACGAGGAGCGCGGCATCCTCGAGATCGTCCGGGACGTCCTCTAGCGTCATTCGCATGCCTCAGGTCCGCCGCCACCGCGGCGCCTTCGGTGACGATGCGTTCGGCCGCCGAGCCGAGGCGCTCGCGCGGTTCTTCGGGACGCCGGAGTACATCGTTGCGCAGTCCGTCGTGGTCGTCATCTGGATCGTCCTCAACTCGCTTGCGGTCATCTCCAAGTGGGACCCGTATCCGTTCATCCTCCTGAACCTCGCATTCTCGACCCAGGCCGCGTACGCGGCGCCGCTCATCCTGCTCGCGCAGACGCGCCAGGCCGACCGCGACAAGGAGCACGGCGACATGATCGACCAGCGGCACACGCTCCTCGAAGAATCTGCGGACAGGCAGACCCGCGAGATCATCGAGCTGCTCAACTCGAACACGTCGCTGACCCGGCAGGACAAAGAGCTGACCGAGCAGATCGCGACGCTGACCCGCGAGATACACGCGGTCCTGACGAAACGAGAAAGCTAAGCGGCGGACAGATCGGCGACGAGCGGGCCCGTGTCGAGCGGGTCGTAGCCGATCCGCCCCGCCACTTCCTCGCTCGTCGGACGCGTCCCCTCGCGGAACAGGTCGCGCAGGAGCTCGCCCGTCCGGGTGGAGCGCCACCAATCGTCACCCACCTCCCGCACGAGATACGCGCGTAGCTGCGCGGCGCGGATCCACGCGCGCAGATAGTCCGCCGAGTAGAAGCCGGCATCCATGTCGGACAGGTAGTTGCGCTCGTCGTAGTCGAGCCCTGTCGCCGCGGAAAGGAGCGGTGCGTAGTCGCGCGGGGACGTCCCGCGCTCGTCGGCGAAGGCCGACCAGAAGCCGAGCTCGTAGCGCAGCTTCGCGGTGTACCGGCGGTAGAGGAGCGCCTCGAGGAACAGCGTCACCTCCGCGTTCTCCTCCGCTTGCGCGTCGCTGAGCCCGAAGTGCTGCGCGTGCCACCCGGGCTCGCGCGTCACCGCCTCGAAGATGTACGAGTAGATCTCGGTGAGCGCGTGGTCGCGCGAGATCGAGCGGAACGTGTACGGCAGCCGCGGATCGACGCCGGCGTAGTGCAGCGCATGGCCGGCCTCGTGCAGGAAGGCCTGATAGTCGGAGAGGCCGCCCTGCGCGCGCGTGATCAGGTGCACGACCTCCGGAGGATTCGATGCGATCACACAGGCGCGCGGGTTCTTCTGCGGCCGGTCCTCGAGGTCGAGATGGATGTTCGGGATGGCGGTCATGTCGAAGCCGAGCGCGAGCGTCGTCGCGAGGCAGATCTCGACGGCCTGCTCCTTCGTGTACGTCGACTCGAGCGGCGAGACGCGGCGCAAGTAGTGGACGTGCGCGTTCGTCGGCCGCGCGTCGCGGTCCGGCCCGAGCAGACGGTCGAACCAGCGGTCGCGCAGGCGGCCGTACGCCTCGGTCGTCGCAGCCGAGGCCGCGGCGAGGACGCCTTCGAGCTCGCGGAGCGAGATCGCCTTCTCCTCGTCGTTGCGCGCGATCGGATCCGTCTCGCCGCTGACGTCGGCGTCGAGCTGCTCCCGCGCCTCGAGCAGCTCGCGGCGCTGCGGATTGAACGCAGCCGATGCCGTCCGCTCGAGCTCGCCGAGCTCCTCGCGGTCGGCATACGAATCGAGGACGGCGAGCCGCGCCTGCGCCGAGCGCAACGGCATCTCGTCGCCGCGGAACGTGACCCGCGCCTGCAGGATTGCGTTCTCGAACGCGTCCTCCTGCTCCGCGAGCTCCGCCGAGACGACGCCCGACTCGCAGGACTTGCACAACCGGTACAACCGCTCGCGTTCGACGTCGGCCGCGGAGCTCTCCTCGTCGCGGAGCGCTGCGAGCTGGTCGCGTGTGAAGAGATCGCTGTAGCGCGCGATGATCGCAGCCTGCTCGGAGACCTCCTTCTCGCCGACCCGGACGCGGCGTCCCTCCTCCGAGCGTTCGTACGCGTACTGCTGCAACCGCGCTTCGTACTCCGCCGCGCCCCGGACCGCCGTGCTCGCCATCGTTCCTGAGCCTAACGGGCGGCAGCCGAGCGGACGGCGGCCAGCAGGTCGTCGATCGTGAAGGGCTTGCCGAGAGACGCCGCCGCGCGCCGCGCGACGTCCGGCTGGATCTCCGCCGAGCCGCTGATGAAGATCACGGGGATGGCGCGCGCATCCAGCTCGTCGAGCAGCGCCTCTCCTCGGTCGGCGCCGACCCGCATGTCGAGCAGGACGACGGCCGGCTCGCCGCCGTCGAGGTGGCTGCGGGCTTCGTCGAGCGAGGACGCCTCGAGGACGTCGTAGCCCTCGAGCTCGAGATTGACCCGGACCAGCAGCCGGATCGCCGGCTCGTCGTCGACGACGAGAACCGCAGCTCCTCCCCCAACTCCCAAAGCGCCGCGGATACTACGGCGCGTAACCCGACCCCTGCCGGCTCCGTTACCCCTTTACAAATGGGCAAGGACAAGGGCAGCACGAGGCGGCTCGTGGTGGCCCGGGGGGACGCTACGAGGGCAGAGGCAGCGGGAGTCCCGTTGCCCACGGCGCAGTTCAGGCGCCGCGCCTGGTTGGCGTTCCAGCGCGCGCTCGACCCCCTCGCCCCGCCCAAACGCCTCCCTATGAAACGCGGGCACTGAGCCGCTGCAGGGTCGTGTCGCGGCCGAGCAGCTCGATGCTCTCGAACAGTCCCGGCGAGATCTTCGACCCGGTGACGGCGATCCGGATCGGCTGGAAGCCCTGGCGCGGCTTCAGGCCGAGCCGCTCGAGCACGCCGCGTAGCGCCGCCTCGATCGACTCCGCCGTGAACGGCTCGAGCTCCGCGAGCGCGTCGCGCGCGGCGGCCACGATCTCCAAACCGCCGTCGAGCTCCTGCGGCTCGACGTCGTGGAAGAAGAAGCCGGCGAACTCGGGAAACTCGCCGAGCTTCGCGATCTTCTCCTGCACGAGCGGCGCCGCCTTGCGCACGAGCTCCGCGTCCCACTCGTAGCCCTGCTCGCCGAGATAGAGGACGAGCGCGTGTGCGAACTCGTCGGGCGGCAACGCGCGCAGGTACATGCCGTTCATCCAATCGAGCTTTGCGTAATCGAACTGCGCCGGGCTCGGGCTGACGCGGCCGAGGTCGAACCGCTCGACCATCACCTCGCGCGCCATGATCGTGGTCTCGCCGTCGGGAGCCCACCCGAGCAATGCGAGGAAGTTCATCAGAGCCTCGGGGAGATAGCCCGTGTTGCGGAACTCGTCGACGCCGACTGCGCCGTGTCGCTTCGACAGCTTCTTCCCGTCCGTCCCGTTCACGTCCGGGCAGTGCGCGTAGATCGGGACGTCCGCGCCGACCGCACGGATGATCTGGATCTGCTTCGGCGTGTTCGAGATGTGGTCGGCGCCACGGACGACGTGCGTGATCCCGTCCCACACATCCTCCATCGGCGACGCGAAGTTGTACGTCGGCCGCCCGTCCGAGCGCACGAGCACGAGGTCCTCGATCGTCTCGTTCGGAACCTCGACGCGGCCGCGAACGATGTCGTCCCAGGCCGTGACGCCCTCGTCCGGCATGCGGAAGCGGATCGCGCCCTCGTCTTCGTAGGCCTTGCCCGCCGCCACGAGCTCCTCGGCAACGCGCCGGCAGTCGTCGATGCGGTCGAGCTGAAACGTCACCGCGCCGTCCCAGTCGATGCCGAGCCAGCGCAGCGAGTCCTGGATGAAGTCGGTGGCCTCGGCAACCTCGCGCGCCGTGTCCGTGTTCTCGATCCGCAGCCGGATCTGTCCGCCCTCGTGCCTCGCGAAGAGCCAGTTGAAGAGGAACGTGCGGACATTCCCGATGTGGAGGAAGCCCGTCGGGCTCGGAGCCATGCGAACGACGACGCTCACGGTGGATAGCGTAATGGCGTCGTGCCGTACGCCCTCCTCTCGGACATCCACGGGAACGCGCCGGCGTTCGACGCCGTCCTCCGCGAGCTCGCGCGGTTCGGCATCGAGGACGGCGTCGTGCTCGGCGACGTGGCGCAGGGCGGCGACCACCCGGCGGCCGTGCTCGACCGGCTCGCGGAGCTCGGCTGGCCGGTGATCCTCGGCAACGCCGACCACTTCCTGCTCGAGGTGCCGACCGATACGAACGAGGAGATCTCGGCAGAGCAGCTGGAGCGCCGCGCGTGGTCGCTCACACAGCTCGAGGAGCGGCACCTCGAGCAGATCAGGGCCTTTCACCGCACCTACGAGCGTGACGGGCTGCTGGCCTTTCACGGCTCGCCCCGGAATTTCGAGGACCTCCTCTTCCCCGAGACCGAGGACGATTCGCCCTGGCGGGTCGAGGGCTACGACCTGCTGGCCGGCGGACACACGCATTTCCAATGGATGACGCGGGTCGGTGGCGCCGTCTACGTCAACCCGGGCTCGGTCGGGCTGCCGGTGTACCGGTGGAACGACCGCCGCGCGCTCGACCACGCCGAGTACGCGATCGTGCACGGCAGGGCCGTGGAGTTCCGGCATTGCGAGTACTGACCGCGCGCGAGCTGAATCGCGCGACACTGACGCGGCAGCTCCTGCTCGAACGGAAGAAACTGTCGCCGCTCGCCGTGATCGAGCGCCTCGTCGGCATGCAGGCGCAGTGGGCTCCGGCGCCGTATGTCGGCATCTGGACGCGCGTCGAGGGCTTTCGGCGCGAGACGCTGGAGCGCGCGCTCCGGCGCGGTGACGTCCTGAGGCCGACCGTGATGCGGGGCACGCTCCACCTCGTCACCAAGCGCGACTACCCGATGTTCTGGCATGCCTTCAAGGAGCTGCACGTCGGCTATGGCCCCACGTCTCTCGCGCGCGGGCTGACGCTGATCGAAGAGGCGCGCACGCGCGCACCGCTGACGCAAAAAGAGGCTTATGCGTGGATCGGCGACCCGAACCCGAAGCACACCTTCCGCGCGATCAAGCGCAGGGGGCATCTCCTCCACCACCCGGAGACGGCGCTGTGGAAGCCGACGGCATCACTGCTCTTCCACGCGGCCAACGTGCCGGCCGAGCTCGAGTACGAGGCTGCGCTGACGCAGCTCGTCCACCGCTACCTGCGCGCGTTCGGGCCGGCGACGAAGAAGGACATCAA
>Ga0157370_10005398_pt1 | contig 14339 bp, 8 predicted proteins | sample C35metaG_FD_113463 | JGI IMG/M metagenome (GOLD analysis project Ga0157370, IMG submission 113463) | Corn rhizosphere microbial communities from Kellogg Biological Station, Michigan, USA - C3-5 metaG | ecosystem: Host-associated > Plants > Roots > Rhizosphere > Soil | place: USA: Michigan...
CAATGTTCTCTATCGCAATCTCGGCGGTCGCAAAATTGTAGATGTGACAGCGCAGCAGAAGGTAAGCGGTGGAGGCTTCAGCGTAGGCGCGGCTTGGGCAGACTACGACCGCGACGGCAAACTTGACCTGTTCGTCTCGCGCTATGTGGACACCGACCTGCATCACCTGCCAAAGCCCGGTGACAAGGCGTTTCAGTATCAGGGCCTGCCGATGGAGGTGCCCGTGCTGAACGGCGAGACCGATCTGCTCTTCCATAACGCAGGCGGCAGTTTCGATGAAGTAGCGCAGAAGGCGGGTGTCGATAATCCTGACAAGCGGCTGGGCATGGGCGTCGTCTGGGGAGATTACGACCATGATGGCTGGCCTGATCTCTTCGTCAACAACGATATGGGGCCGAACTTCCTGTATCGCAATAAACACGACGGTACGTTCGAAGATGCCGGCATGATCTCCGGCACGGCATTGAGTGCGGAAGGCAGGTCGATGGGCAATATGGCCGCTGACTTTGGCGACTATGACCGTACCGGCCAGCTCGATCTCGTGGTCACTCGCTATGGCTATCAGCCAATGAGTCTCTACAAGAATCAGGGCGCGCTGGGTTTCACTGACAGGGCTCCGGTGGCAGGACTGACGCGGGCTTCGGACCAGCTGGTCGCATGGGGTGCGGGATTTGCGGACTTCGATAACGATGGCTGGCCAGGCATCTTTGTGGCCAAGGTCAATGTGAGTTCGATGGTCGATAAGCTGCCGCACGACCTTAAATATCGCGAGCCAATTCACCTTTATCGAAACCAGCACGACGGAACGTTCACTGAGATCGCCAACGCCTCCGGTTTGAATGATGGGCCGCTGCATTCGCGCCGGGGCACTGCCTTCGGAGACATCAATAACGACGGCAACGTGGATGTCGTGGTCTATAACGTCGGTGGGCCGCCCTCGCTGTTTTTAAACGAGACGAAGAATACGGGCCATCGCGCACTCTTTCGGCTGGTGGGCACGAAGAGCAACCGTGCCGCCATTGGCGCACGAGTTACAGTCACAGCGGGAACCTTGGTTGAGATTGACGAAGTGCGTGCGGGAGGGGGCTATTTGTCTTCAAACGACCAGCGCCTTCACTTCGGACTGGGCGCTGCGCCAGTGATGAAGTTGGTGAAGATCGAGTGGCCCAGCGGGGCGACTGAAGAACTGCACAACGTTGCGGCGGACAAGCTTTATACCATTGTCGAAGGCAAGGGCATCACGCAGACGATTGAACTGAGTAAGCCAGGCCGCTAGGCGTAGCGCGAATGCAGCGTCTTACTTCGGGATGGTTTGAAAGGCAGTTACCTTGAGAGCGCCGGTTCGCCGTTGCCTGCGGCACAGGCAAGCGGGCCGAGAGCTATCAGTAGAGCGATGGTTACTGTCTTCCGGTTTACCTTTTTCATGGAGACATTGATGATTACCCAGGAGAGGATGGGAAGCAAGACCATTTTGAAAGTGGCTGTCAGGTGACTATCCTTTTGTGGAGCATGGTTGACGAGCATCAGATCATGTAGTCGCTGCTGCTTCTTCCATGCCGGTGTCTATGGAACGTTTGGCTCATCTCTATCGGTGGCTGTTCGACTCCCGGAACGGGGCGGGGAATTTCCTTATTGCACGATGGCTCTTTCTCAGGGCATTGGGCGCGATTTATTTCTCGGCGTTCTTCTCTCTTCTCTTTCAGATTAAGGGACTCATTGGTCCGCACGGTATTCTTCCCGCCCAGCAATATCTGGCTGCGGTTGCGCACTATATGGGTGCGAACCGGTATTGGAATGCGCCATCGCTGTTCTGGATCTCGGCCGGCTCGCACATGCTGATGGCGGTCATGTGGATTGGGCTGCTAGCGTCGGTGCTGGTGTTCTTCAACGTCTGGCCGCGACTGTATCTCTTTGTCAGCTTTGTTTGCTTTTTATCGTTTGTTGCTGCGGCGGGAGATTTTTCCGGCTATCAGTCTGACGGCATGTTGCTGGAGGCTGGGTTTCTGGCGCTCTTCTTTGCTTCGCCGGGACTGCTGCCCGGATTGGGCGCGGATCATCCGCCTTCACACGCGAGTCTGTTTCTGCTGCTGTGGGAGTGGTTCCGGATCTACTTTGAATCGGGAATGGTAAAGCTCCTGAGCGGCGATCCGCAGTGGCGAAACCTTACCGCGATGGATGCGTATTACCAGAACAGTCCGCTGCCGACGTGGATTGGGTGGTACATCGGGCATCTTCCGCACTGGTTTCAAGCCGCCACCACCGTGCTGACGCTGTTGCTGGAGTTTGTCGTTGTGCTGATGCTGTTCTTTCCCCGGCGGGTACGGTTGATCTGCTTCTGGATCGTCACGCCCTGGCAGATTGGTGTGATTCTGACCGGGAACTATACGTTTCTGAACTATCTTGTTGCTGCGCTCGGCTTTCTTTTATTGGACGATTTGAGCGTGCGTCGCCTGATTCCTGCACGCTTCCGCCCGCGGATATCTGTGGAGAACGAGAGTGTAGCGATACCGTGGCTTCGCAATGTCCTGCGCGCTGCGAGCGTGGGTGTGTCGGCAGTGCTGCTTACATGGGTCGGTTATGCTACGAGCGTGGAGATGGCAGCGATGGTAATGTCGAGGGTGCCGCTGCCGCTGACCCCTGTAAAGGCGCTCGCGCCGCTCCGTATTGCCAACCAGTATGGGTTGTTTGCGGTGATGACGCGCGGGCGCTACGAGATTGAGTTTCAGGGATCAAACGACGGCACAAGCTGGCAGCCGTATTTATTTCGATACAAGCCGCAGTTGTTGGATGAAGCGCCAGGCATTTATGCGCCTTATCAGCCGCGGTTCGACTGGAACCTCTGGTTTGCCTCGCTGGGTGACTGGCGGCAGAACCAGATTGTTCTGCTGACGGAAGAGAGGTTGCTGGAGAACAACGGCGATGTGCTGCATCTCTTTCGCGGCAATCCGTTTCCGCAGTCGCCACCGCGTTATGTGCGGGCGGTGCTGTGGCAGTACTGGTTCACGTCGATGGACGGGAAGCGGCGGACGGGAGACTGGTGGCGGCGCCAGATGCTGGGGCTGTACGCTCCGGCGATTACGCTGGGCGCGGACGGGGAGCCTGCGGCGGTCGAGATGCCTGCGGAGTTGCCGCCTCATGATTAGCAGGGTCGGAGAACTTGTTTCAATGGGGCCGTGCATACTCTGAGGGCGGAAAAGCCGCTTAATCAGGATATGATTCTCGGAGTAACCTCTCGCGCCCTGATGCGCGGGAGATGGGGAATTTAAAGCAATGGCAATGACGAATGCAGGCAACTCCACGCAAATAGCCGCAGCGCCGGGGACTGGCTCAGGCACCAACTACCGCAGCGCTTTTGCGATGGTCACAACGCTCTTTTTTGTGTGGGGATTTCTTACCTCGCTCAACGATATTCTGATTCCGCATTTGAAGGCGATCTTCGATCTGAACTACGCCGAGGCGATGCTGGTGCAGTTTGCGTTTTTCTCGTCCTATGCCGCGTTCGGAATTCCATCAGGCAAGGTGGTGGAGTGGATCGGCTACCAGCGAACCATGGTGCTGGGCTTGCTTACGATGGGGGTTGGCGCTGCGCTGTTCATTCCGGCGGCGAATCTGCCTTCGTTTCCGCTCTTTCTGGCGGCGCTGATAGTTCTGGCAGCGGGCATTACGGCACTGCAGGTAGCGGCGAATCCTTACGTGACGGTGCTGGGGCCGCCGGAGACGGGATCGAGCCGGTTGAACCTGACGCAGGCATTTAACTCATTGGGCACGACGATTGGGCCTCCGCTGGGCGGCTGGCTGATTCTGCGCGGCGCTGAAAAGACAGTCGAGAATACCGGTAATATGACACCCACGCTGCTGCACGCTTATAGGATTCAGCAGGCGGCAACGGTCAAGTTCCCCTACCTTGCGATTGCGTTGGCCCTGGTGCTGCTGGCGATGGCGATCTGGTTTTACAAGTTTCCCCGGCTGGATGCGACACAGGATTATCGTCCCAGCAAGGCAGGCGAAAAAGGGCATGGCATCTGGCGGTATCCGCATGTGGTGCTGGGCGCGATCGCGATCTTTGTGTATGTCGGCGCCGAGGTTTCGATTGGCAGCTTCCTGATTAATTATTTTAACCAGTCTTACATTGCCGGTTTATCAGCGCTGGCGGCGGCGAACCTGGTCCCGTTCTACTGGGGGGGAGCGATGGTGGGCCGGTTTATCGGCTCGGCGGTGCTGCAGAAGGTGAAGACGGGAACGGTGTTGGCTCTGTGCGCGGTGGTGGTAACGGTGCTGGTGTTGATTTCAATGCTCAGCTTCGGGCATCTGGCTGTGTGGAGCATTCTGTTGGTGGGACTCTTCAATTCGGTCATGTTCCCCTGCATCTTTACGCTGGGTATCGCCGAGATGGGGCCGCTGACGGGCGAGGCCTCGGGACTCCTGGTTACGGCAATCGTGGGCGGAGCGCTGATTCCCGAAGTGCAGGGAATTCTGGCTGACCGCATCGGAATCCACCATGCATTTATCATTCCCGTATTCTGCTACTTATTCATCATCTACTACGGATTGAGAGGGTCGCGGGTGATCCAGCCGGCCACGTGAGCCTGCGGGGTGATTGGATCGATGTAACTTGAGGGTTTGATAGATTTTGGCGTCCCCGACAAGATTCGAACTTGTGTCTTCGCCGTGAGATGGCGGTGTCCTGGGCCGGGCTAGACGACAGGGACGTTTCAGGATGACGGGGCCGCACCGCTGCCCTCATCGCTTTCAACGCTATCAATATAGATAGAGCGTGTCAAAAACGACGAAGGCCGGGAGCGCCCCCACTTCTTTTTTCAGAATAGTTAAAGATTGCGAACCCTCCGCGGTGAGGACGTCATCTAAAATTGAAACTCCTAGTGCTCTTGCGGAATCAGACACTTGACCTATCCGCGGTCGTTTCTTTTCAGATATTGACCAGGGCTGGCCGTTGCAATTGACGTTTTTTGAATTTGAAGGAGAAAGACTGTGTCCTCGACTCTAAACCTCCGCCGCATTCTGCCCCTCGCCGTCTGCGCCAGCATCTGCCTTCTGGCAGGTTGCAAATCTGCTCCTCCGCCAGTCTCCGCAGCGCCCCAGGCGATGCCCGTGCAGGTAGCGCCGGTGACGCTTTCGCCGGTGCCCAATAGCGACACCTACGTCGCCACGATCAAGAGCCGCCGCTCGGCCACCATGCAGCCGCAGGTGGATGGCAACCTCACCCGCATCTATGTGAAGTCGGGCGACGCCGTCAAAACCGGGCAACTCCTGATGCTGATCGATCCGCTAAAGCAGAACGCGACCGTCCAGCAGCAGCAGGGGACCGAGGCGCAGAAGAAGGCGGTCTATCAGTACAACGAGGGAGAGGTGGAACGCCAGCGCAAGTTGTATGAGGCGGGCGTCACTTCAAAACAGGCCTACGACCAGGCGGTGCAGGCGTATCAGAACTCCAAGGGAGACTTCGACTCGTCTAAGGCCCAGACCAATACGGCGAAGCAGCAATTGGCCTACTACCAGATTCGTGCGCCGTTCGCCGGTATCGTCGGTGATATTCCGGTCCATCTCGGCGACTATGTTTCGGCAACCACCATGCTGACGACGGTGGATGAGAATGCCGATCTCGAAGCGTACATCTATGTTCCGACGGAGCGATCCTCCGAGGTCAAGCAGGGCCTTCCCGTCGATATCCTCGACAACAGCGGGAACGTAATCGTTAAATCCAAGATCAGCTTCCTTTCTCCCCAGGTAGACAACGGGCTGCAGAGCATCCTCGTGAAAGCGGAGATTCCGCGGACGACAGAGCGCCTGCGCAACCAGCAACTGGTCAAGGCGCGCGTGACCTGGAACACAAACCCCGTGCCCACGGTTCCGGTGCTCGCCGTCTCGCTGATCGGTGGGCAGACCTTTGTCTTCATCGCTCAACCGAAAGGCGACGGCTATGTCGCCCATCAAATAGCGATTGATGTCGGCGAAACCGTAAATAATACCTATCCGGTTCTCTCTGGTCTCAAAGCCGGCGACAAAGTCATCACCTCCGGTCTGCAGTTCATGCAAGAAGGGGAACCCGTCAAGCCATTGGGCTAGGCGGCATCGTTCGGCCACTTCTGCGGAGCTGTTGACCAGTTCCGCACCGTCTTTCGCTTACCGCCGGGGCCCAGGCTCGCTGGCTAGAGGTTCATCTTGGTAGATTTTTTCATTCGCCGCCCGATCTTCGCCACGGTCTGCGCGCTGCTCATCGTTCTCGCGGGCGCGGTCTCGATTCCTACTCTGCCGATCTCCCTCTATCCGCAGCTCGCTCCGCCACAGGTGATCGTTACCGCCAACTATATCGGCGCGAACTCGAAGGACGTTGAATCCGCCGTTACCACCATTCTCGAACAGTCGATCAACGGCGTCGAAGGAATGCGGTACATGAGCTCCACCAGCTCGAACGACGGCACCTCTGCCATCACCGTCACCTTCGATACCGGCTACGATCTGAATATCGCAGCCGTCGACGTTCAGAACCGCGTCGCCTCCGCGCAGGGCCGTCTGCCCGCCGTCGTCAATAACACCGGTATCACCATTACCAAGGCCAACTCGAACTTTGTCCTCGCTGCCGGCTTTATCTCGCCCGACCACTCGCTCTCAACCGAATTTATCTCCAACTATCTCGATGTTTACGTCAGCGATGCCCTCAAGCGCGTCCCTGGCGTCGGCGCTGTTGTTATCTTCGGCGAGCGCAAATACGCCATGCGTATCTGGCTCGACCCCAGCCGCCTGGCCGCTCGCGGACTCACCGCGCTCGATGTTACGAACGCTCTCGCCGAGCAAAACGTCGAAATTCCCGCCGGTCAGCTTGGCCAGCAGCCCTCCGATCCGAAGCAGGAGTTTCAGATGGCCGTTCGCGTCAGCGGCCGTCTCTCTAATCCGCGAGAGTTTGAAAACATCATCATCAAGAACAACGACAGCGGAATCGTTCTACTCAAAGACGTAGGGCGCGCAGAAGTAGGTGCGGAAAACTACAATACCGTGCTCAAGTTCGCGGGCGGCGGTATTACCGCTGGAGACGCCGTCGGTATCGGCATTCAGCAGCTCTCAAACGCGAACGCTCTCGATGTCGACAAGCGCTGCCGCGCGGTTCTGACGGAACTCGCAAAATCCTACCCTCCCGGCATGAAAGGCATCATTGCCGTCGATACCACGACGGTCATCGGCGACTCGATTCGTGAGGTCGTCGAGACTATCGGCGAAGCCGTCATCATCGTTATCATCGTCATCTTCCTGTTCCTGCAGGACTGGCGCGCGACTATTATTCCCTCCGTCACAATTCCGGTATCTTTGATAGGCACCTTTGCATTCATCAAGCTCTTCGGCTTCTCCATTAACTCGCTGACTCTGTTTGGCATCACACTCGCCACAGGACTGGTCGTCGATGACGCAATCGTCGTCATCGAAAACGTCCAGCGCCATATTGAGAAGGAGCACTGCGACAGCCATCAAGCCACCTCCGAAGCCATGGCCGAGGTCACCAGCGCCGTCATCGCGACCTCGCTCGTGCTCATCTCGGTCTTTGTTCCGGTCAGCTTCTTTCCCGGGACGACTGGCATTCTCTACAAGCAGTTCTCGCTGACCATTGCCTTTTCCATCGCCATATCTGCCTTCAACGCGTTGACCCTTTCTCCGGCCCTCGCTGCTATCCTGCTGCGCGGAGAGCAGAAACATACCGGGATCATGGGGCTGATTCTCAATCCAGTTGAAAATTTCATTCAATGGATGATCCGCGTCTACGCGAAGATGGTGACTTTTGTTGTGCGCATGCGCTATGCCATGCTTGTGCTCTTCTTTGCTGGCCTGGCGGCCACGGTTTACATGTATAAGCATGTGCCAACGGCGTTCGTTCCGCAGGAGGACCAGTCTTACTTCCTCATCATCGTGCAGACGCCTCCCGGCGCATCGCTCAGCTATACCAGCGAATTTGCTGACCGTGTCTCTGCGCTCGTCCGCAAGAATGATGGTGTCTTCGGCACCTTCTCCGTCATGGGCTTCTCCCTTTCGGGCGGCAGCTCGCCGAACTCAGGCCTTATCTTCGCTCCGCTCAAACCCATCAACGAACGTGCCAAGATGGGCCCGCAGTACAGCGCCAAGGCTATTGTTCAAGAGGTTGGGCCGAAGCTCTTTGCCGTACCCGGCGGAATCGCCTTCGCTGCTGAGCCGCCTGCCATCGCCGGAATCGGCACCGTCGGCGGATTCCAGTTCATCCTTCAGGATGGCGGTCGCAATACGTTCGGAGATATCGACCGCGTCGCCCACACGATCGTCGGCCAGTCCCGCGCTCCGGGTTCCGGTCTCACCGGCATGAACACTACCTTTACTTCGAACGATCCTCAGCTTCATGTCACCATCGATCGCGAGAAGGCGAAGACCATGGGTGTTCCCCTCAACCAGATCACGGCTGCGCTTGGCACCTTCATGGGTTCGAGCTACGTCAACGACTTCGACTTCAACAACCGCTCTTATCGCGTTTACGTTCAGGCCGACCAGCAGTTCCGGCGCAACTCCCAGGACATCCGTCAGTACTATGTCCGGTCGAACTCGGGTCAGATGATTCCGCTCGACAACCTCGTCACCCTGCAGGAGACCTCCGGACCACAGGTCATCGATCACTACAACCTCTTCCGTTCTGCTGAGATCGACGGTTCGCCCGCGCCCGGCCTCAGCTCAGGTCAGGGTCTCGCGGCCATGGAGAAGCTCTTCAACAAAAACAAGATGCAGGGCATGACCTTCTCCTGGACCGGGCTCGCGCTCGAAGAGGTCGAGTCTGCCGGTAAGGCCATCATCATCTTTGGCCTTGGCCTGCTCGTCGTCTATCTCACTCTCTCGGCGCAGTACGAAAGCTTCGCACTGCCGTTCATCATCCTGCTTGCCGTTCCCATGGCCGTCCTCGGTGCACTTGGGCTGGTCGCGGCACGCGGCCTTGTGGACGACGTCTACGTGCAGATCGGTCTCGTCATGCTCATCGGCCTCTCTGCCAAAAATTCCATTCTCATTGTGGAGTTTGCTGAGCAACAACTGGAGCACGGTAAGTCGATCATCGATGCCGCGATCATTGCGGCCGAACTGCGCCTTCGCCCCATTCTGATGACTTCGATCGCCTTCATCCTCGGCGTCGTTCCGCTTTATTTCGCCACCGGTGCCAGTGCCTATGGCCGTCACTCGGTCGGTACCGCGATCATCGGAGGCATGGCCCTCTCTACGCTTCTCAACCTGTTCTTTATCCCGGTTCTTTACGTCATCCTTAAGACGATCCTTGGAAAATTCAAGAGAGATCCGAAGGTGAGAAACCCCTGCGACGAAGAACTGCCGCCGCCTGAGCCGGTTCACTAATCTGACATAGCCCGATGTGCGTAGCGATTTTCGCGCACATCGGGTTTTACGTCGGCGCTCGGTCAAATGCATCTATATCCACGAAAACCCGCATAAACATTCATGTTGACGAAGGTCGAGTGATCCTGCAAAGCTCATTATCAGAGGCCTACCTCGATGAGCAACAGCGTGAGTTCATCGCCCGATCATTTCATCGCTCCTGTCCCTGCTCCGGGTGTCTCTCCCGTTACAGTTACTTTTCTGATGTGCCCGCCGAAGCTATACGACGTGAAATATGTCATCAATCCCTGGATGGCCGGTCACGTCCATGGCTCTTCGCGAATGATAGCCACAGCGCAGTGGACGCGGCTTTATCAAGCCATTACCCATATAGCAGATGTCGTTCTGGTGGAACCGCAACCGGGTTCGCCCGACATGGTCTTTACTGCCAACGCTGGACTCGAGCGCGATGGCACCGTTGTTCTGAGCAGCTTCTTCCATGTCGAGAGGCAAGGCGAAGAGCAACAGTTCCGCCGCTGGTTTCAGCAGGCAGGATATACCGTGCGAACGATTCCTCGCGAGACACCCTTCGAAGGCGAAGGCGATGCACTGTTCGCCGTCGACGGATCTCGTCTATGGGCCGGCTACGGCCCACGCACGCTTCAGTCCAGCCATCACCATCTGGGCGAGGCATGGAAGATCGAGGTCGTTTCGATTCATCTTATCGACCCGCGCTTCTACCATCTGGACACTTGTTTCGCGCCGCTCGACGATGGCTCGGTCATGTACTATCCACCGGCCTTCGACGACGCTTCCGTTGCGAAGATCGAGACATATTACCCAACTGACAAGCGCATCATCGTCACGGAAGCGGACGCTCTGCGCTTTGCCTGCAACGTCATCAATGTCAATCGCACCGTCATCCTCAACAAGGTCAGCATGGAATTGAGCGATCCGCTTAAATCGAAAGGCTTCCGCGTAATCGAGGTAGCACTCAGTGAATTTATGAAAGCGGGCGGAGCCGCAAAATGTCTGGCGATGAGATTGAGCGGTGCAACATCCTAGCTCTCCAATTACGCCGTGCGTTTCATTCCCACACTGACCAACGCCTCCGCTGTGATGCGCTGCTTCATCCCCGCCATCAACTTCCAGGGATCGGCCTTCAGCCGCCCTTTCCACTCCTCGAACTCTGCGACGCGAAACACCGGTCTTTCGGCCAGCTTCAAATCTGTCCATTGCAGCGGTAACGAAACAGGGCCGCCCGTCCGCGCCCGTGGAGAGAAGGGAGCCACCGAGGTCGCTCCTCGTTCGTTCCGCAGATAGTCCAGATAGATCTTCCCCTTGCGCGCGGCCTTCGTCATCTTCGTCAGATACAGCGATGGATTTGCCTTCTCCATCGCATTTACAAATTCATGCGCAAACTCTTTCGCCGCAGGCCACTCCAGCTTCGGCGCGATGGGCACGACGACGTGCAGCCCTTTGCCGCCGGTAGTCTTCAAAAAACTCTCGAGGTCAATCGCCTGCAAGCGCTTTCGCACCTCTGCCGCCGCTCCGGTCAGCACATTCCATGGCAGCGTCTCGTCCGGGTCGAGGTCGAAGATCAGGCGGTCGGGATGTTCGAGGTCTTCGTTCCGCGAACTCCAGGGATGCACCTCCAACACGCCCATTTGCGCCAATCCAGCCAGCGCCTCCGCGGTCGAAAGCGTAATATACGGCTCGACCTTTCCCTTCTTGTCCGCAATGTCCACGCTGCCAATGCCGGGCGGCAACATCGCGTTTACGTGCTTCTGAAAGAAACAAGGTTTGCCCGATCCTTCGGGACATCGCACCAGACTCAGCGGCCTGTCCGCAATGTGCGGCAGCATCTCTTCGGCGACGGCCCAGTAATAGTCGGCAAGCATCTGCTTGGTCAATCCAGATTCTTCATCCAGCACCTTTTCCGGATGGGTTAGGCGCACCGGAGCATGTTCCATCGCCATTGAATGTTTCGCTGCCACGCGACCCTTCACTCCATGCGTGGCATTCGTCTTTGCAGGCGATTTTGTAGCGAGAGTTTTCTTCCCCGAACTCTTCGGGCGCGGAGCAACCGTTGCCTCCTCGCGCACCACCTCACTCGCGCTCTTGTCCTCGCGCACGCCAAGAAACGCCGCCTGCCTGACAAGATTATCCGCGGTCCACGTAGCAAATCTCACTTGAACCACCATCTCTGGCCTGACCCACTTCGCCCCGCGCCGGGCATCGCCGGGCAGCTTCTCAAATGGCGTCACAGTCTCAATCAGCTCATCCAGCTTTTTTCGAATCAATTTGTGCGTCTTCTGCGTAAAGCCGGTGCCGGTCCGTCCTGCATAAATTAGCTTGCCATCGCGATAGTAGCCCAACAGCAATGCTCCTACGCCTTGAATACCGTTCGACGGCAGCGTAAATCCTCCGACGACAAACTCCTGCTCGTGGAGACACTTCATCTTCAGCCAGTCGCCGCTGCGTCCCGAGGAGTATTGCCCCGTAGCTTTCTTCGAGACAATTCCCTCCGCGTGCAACTCGCAGGCCTTGCGAAAAAGCTCCGCCCCGTTCGTCTCCAGGTGCTCACTCATACGAAGGTGATCGACATTCACCCCATCGAGAACATCGCTTAACATCTTCTTGCGCTGCCTCAGCGGAAGCTCCCGCATGTTGCGTCCATCCACATGCAACACGTCAAAGCAGAAGTAAGTCAGCAGGTTCTTTGCTCCGTCTTGCAACGAGGCCTGTAGATCCGCAAAGTTGGTCGTGCCATTCTCCGCAAGCACGACGACCTCGCCATCGAGCGTCACCTTGTCCACCGCCAGCTTCGCCACTTCGTTGGCAACGGAGCGGACCCGGTCTGTCCAGTCCAGCCCCTTGCGCGTCAGCATCTGCACGCCGGAGCCGTCCTTACGCGCCTGCATCCTGTATCCATCTAGCTTCAATTCATGCAGCCACCCCTCACCGGCTGGCGGAGAGATCGCCTGCAATGCAAGCTGCGGCGTGACGAATCCCGGCTGGAGTTCTTTTGGCAGCTTGCTTAGGCTCTTTTCAAAGGCACTCACACTCATCGAGCGCTTTTTCTCAAAGGCCGATTTCTCTATCGTGTCATCAGACTCTTCTGTCTTGCCAGCCTGCCGATACCAGGCCTTGCCTTTGGCCGTGTCCTTCGAGTTCCACACATGATCTTCATTGTGTGCAATCTGATCCATCGTGCGTCCGGTCACGACGCTGTCCGGCTCATCGACGGTTACGCAGGAATCGTCCTCGCCTCGTTCAAAGTCGTCGTGCTCCTTGATCAAAAGCCAGTTAGGCTTGCGCTCGTTTGCCGCCTTGCCGCCCATGCGAATCAGCGCCCATTTCCCTTTGATCTTCTCGCCGTGCATCACGAACTTCAGGCTGCCATCGCGCAATCCCTTATCGACGTCCTCGTGTCCCGCCTGAGGTTCCCACGTCCCCTGGTCCCACAGCATCACGGTGCCACCGCCATACTGACCGGCAGGGATGATTCCTTCAAAGCCGCCGTACTCCATCGGATGGTCTTCGACCTGTACTGCCAGCCGTTTATCGCCGGTAAAGTAGCTCGGCCCTTTGGCAACCGCCCAGCTCTTCAGCACGCCATTCCAGCCCAGACGAAAGTCATAGTGCAGATGCGATGCAGCATGTTTTTGAATGCAGAAGGGAAGTTGCTGCGGCTTGCTTTTGCTCTTGCCGTTGCCACCGCTCGGCTCCGCCGTAACCTGAAAATCGCGCATCGAGCGGTAGCGTTCCAACTGCTCGTCTACAGCGTCGGAGGCACGGCTGGAGCGTTTGGCCTTTGCCGCTGCGGTCTTCAAGGCTGCCTTCGTGCCCGTGGCCTTCTTTGCTGATTTCTTTGCCCCCGCCATCCTGTCCTCCGCCGTATCCAGTCAGACTAAGCCGACTTTCGCTTCCTGCTGCCTGTCGACTTCGTCGAGGACTTCACGAGGGAGAGCCCCTCTTTAGAAAGGCTCTTCACCGAGGCAGGCTTCTTCTTTGGCACCGAGGCCTCTCCTCCGTGAACGCTCTTCCTCAGTGCATCCATCAGGTTGATGACATTCCCGCGTTTGGGCGTGGAGACCTCCTCTTTAGGAAGGGGAGCATGTTTGATCTTGGCTTCGACCAGTTCTTTCAGTGCGGCCTCATATCCGTCGGTAAACTTCTCTGGATCGAACTTCGCAGTCTTCTTCTTGATGAGGCTCTCGGCGAGTTCAAGCGAATCCTCATTCACCGCGACTTTCTTGATATCGCGGAAGTACTCCGCGGGATCGCGCAGCTCCTCCTGATACCGCATGGTGTACGCCATCATTCCAGGCAGTGTGTCGTCGGCAGGCGCAGTGATGGCGATCACATGTTCGCGCCCGCCAAATGCAATCTTGCCCAGCGCCGCCTTCTTGCTCTTCTCGAGCGCCTTGCGCACCACCGCGAAGGCCTCAACCTGTACGTCATTCTCCGGCACTACAAAGTATGGTTTCTCCAGATACTCCGGCTCTAATTCATCGAGTCCCACAAATTGAACCACCTCGATAGTGTGCTTCGAAGGCACGCGCAGATGCTCAATCTCGCTGGGCTCAATGGTGATGTACTCGCCCTTGCGATACTCATACCCCTTAACAATCTCGTCCTTCTCAACCGGCGCGGCGGCCTCGTCGGGAGCCTCCTCCAGTGCCGACGCCAGCACCTTCTGATGACGGACCCGCTCGCCCGTCTTGCGGCTGATCTGATGAAAACGAATCTCACCCTTCGCCTCGGTGGCGACGAATAATTTCACGCCGAAAGAGACTAGGGATATCTGAATCTGCCCGGACCAATAAGGACGTGCCATGGGAAACCTCGCAGGACGGAGATCTCCGCCTGCAATTAGGATTCGCCGTCACGCGCCAAAGATGCCCACTCATCCTCAGGCAGACGGTCAATCAGGCAGCGCCGAACCTTCGACTCCAAACCGCAGATTCACCTTGCCCGCGGTCGAGAAC
>Ga0157370_10005402_pt1 | contig 14333 bp, 11 predicted proteins | sample C35metaG_FD_113463 | JGI IMG/M metagenome (GOLD analysis project Ga0157370, IMG submission 113463) | Corn rhizosphere microbial communities from Kellogg Biological Station, Michigan, USA - C3-5 metaG | ecosystem: Host-associated > Plants > Roots > Rhizosphere > Soil | place: USA: Michigan...
CGCACCACCGTCAGGAGGGCGAAGCAGCGTGATCGTCGGTTCGATTCGGAACGGCGCGGGGTGCACTGAGCCGAGCGAAGGATCGACGCTGTCACGGAACACGAGGCGCTCGACGGCGCCGATGCGAAGCGCGACGCCGGCACCCGAGACGGTCAGCTCGGACGACTTCGGATCATAAGCGAGCCGGTCGAACGTCGCCGGTTCGAACTCGCCCAGGGCGAACCGCGATACCTCCGAGCCCGACGCATCGAGCATCACGACGGCGTGCTCGCAGAGCACGAAGACGCTTCCGCGCAGCGCATCGAGCGCGGCCGAGCGTGCGGCGCAAGCCGCGGGAAGGTCGACCGAAACGTCCGCAACGGGTGTCTCGAGTCCGAGCCTCGTCAGCCGCTGCGCGTCGGCGATCCACGCCCGGTCACGCAGCGAGTCCACGAGGATCCCGCCCCACGCGGCGTCGGCGCGGTCGTCACCACGTTTTGGACTTGCGTCGCGATCGACAGCGCGTGCCCCAGTTTCCGCTTCGAGCGCGATGGCGCCCGCCGGGCGCCCCTCCGGCGAATACCGTAGCACTGTGTCGGCGGTCGCGATCCAGACCTCGCCGTTTTGCGCGAGAGCGAGCGACACCGCGCTCGCCGGCAGCGGACTTGCGCTCGATCGAATGCCGTCGCCCTCTACGTGCAGCAGGCGATCCGCGTCCGTCACGACCCACAGGCTGGCGTCGTGCGGCGAAACGGCGAAGTGGGCGATCGATCCGAGCCCGGCTGCGTCGGTGCGCATCGTTGCGCTGATGTCGCCCGTTGGTGAGCGCAGCTCGATGGCCGTGGCCGAGATCCACCACGAATCGCCGCGATGCGTCAGCGCAATCTCGACGGCGTCTGCCGTGCGCGGACCCGCTGTCGCGTTTGCCGAGCCGGCGTGGACCAGCGCCCCGATCACCCCGACGAGCAGCGCGAATGCGAGGCTCATCTTCGCGATCATGGAGAACGGCCGGCGCGCACTCATCGCGTGCAGACCAGCGGCTGGTCGACGATCTGTATCAGTGGCGACGTGTCGAGGGTCCCGTCGGGCGTCGCGACACGTGCGTTCAGCGTATGGATTCCGGGAGGCATGAGCGTCGCGAACGTCGCGCGGTTTGCGTCGAGCGTGGCCGAGCCGAGCGCGCGCGTTCCGGAATAGAACGCGACATAGCCGGTGACCGGCGCGCCCTCGACGCTCGCGGTCAGAGTGACCGGCGTGTCGGCGTCGGTGTCGACGTTCGACGAACCCAGCGTCAGGCGCCCCGATGGCGGCGGGAATTTGACGGCGATCGGGGTTGGAATCCCAGGATTCGTGGTCTGCAACGCGCCGGACGAAGGCGTGAAATCGGTGGCGTCGGTGGACTCGCCCGCCACGTAGGCGGCGCCGGCGCCATCGACGGCGACCGCATTGATCGCTCCGTCGGGGAAGCGTCCGATCGATCCCGACGTCGACATTCCCACGCGTACGAATGTCGAGAAGATGAGCGCCGTTCCCGCCGCGGAAACCTTGGCGACGAACCCGGAATCCTGGCTGCCCTGGTTGCGCGCGGAGGTCGAGTCAACGAGCGGAAACGTCAGTGTTCGCGCGAGTCCGGTCACGTACGCGTGCCCATCGGCGTCGACGGCGATCGCGTACGCGGCGTCGCCAGGGTATTGCACGTTGTCGTAGAGCGTCTGGCAGTAGTAGGTGCAGATTTCACCGCCGAGGAACGACGACCAGACGATTCGGCGCGTCTGCAGGTCGACCTTTGCAACGAACGCATTGCCCACCGTCGAGTTGATGAGCCGGAATCCGGACTTCACCGGCTGGAAGCCGTTGACGCTGGGAAAGTTCGCGGAATAGGTCTCGCCGGCGATGTAGACCGACCCGTCGGCGCCGAGTGCAAGTGCGTTCACCGCGTCGTCGCGGGATCCGCCGATCAGCGTCGACGTGACGAGCCGGCTTCCCGACGGATCGAGCACGCTTACGAACCCGTCGAGATCGCCGCCGGGGAAGAGCTGGAAAGGCAGCACGATCGGGAAGTCGACCGTTGCGAGGCCACCGACAAAGGCGCGCCCGTCGCCGTCCACGGCGATAGCGTTCGCCTGGGTTGTGCCGGGCCCGCCGAGAAACGTCGCGTACGACGCCGACGATCCGGCGGGATCGAGCTTCAGCACGAAGCCGGTTTCGCCGAATGCGACCGGCGAGGTCACCTCGAACGCGCCGGGCGTCGCGACGAACGCGGGCGTCGCCTTGCCGGTGAGGTACGCGCTGCCGGCGCCGTCGACGGCGAGCGAGTGTGCAGTGGTGGCGGCGACATAGGTCGAGTAGACGAGCGCGTTGCCGGCCGGACTGAGCTTGGCCACGAAGGATCCACCGGCAGCCGTACCCTTCTGGTACGCGTTCGCCGTCACCGGAAAGTCGCCGGCTGATGTTGTTCCGGCGACGTAGGCGCTCCCCATCGCGTCGACGGCGATCGCCGTTGCCATCTCACGCCCGGTGGATCCGCCGAGATACGTCGCGTAGACGAGCGACTTGCCGTCCGGAGCGAGCTTCGCGACGAACGCGTCCATGTCGCTCTTCCTGCCGAGTGACGCATCGAGTGAATTCCTGAGCGGGAAGTCGGCTGACGTCGTGTAGCCGGCGGCGTAGGCACTGCCGTTCGCATCGACGGCGATCGCCAGGGCGCCGTCGGCGGATGAACCGCCGACGTAGGTCGCGTACGCGATGACGGGGTCGATGACGAGCGGTCGCGCGTGGTCGTATTCGCCGACCTCGAACGCGATCTCCATCGGTCGAGACAGCACGAACGCGGCATCGACGTCGGTGCGCCCGCCGTTTCCTTCCTGCCACGCCACCGGGCGATGCAGACGGAGATCACCTTGCGGGGTGGTGATCACGGCATCGCCGCCACGGTCGAGCGCGACGCCGGATGCACCTTCGATCTGCATTCGCATCGCGGCAGGGTCGCCATGCGGAGCGACGACGAGGTCGTACTCGAGCGCATCACCGCTGCCGTAGACGATGACGTCTATATGCGGATACAGTCGCTCGATCGAGGCGCGCCCGAAAACGGGAACGTCGATCCGGTTGTCGGCAGGACTCCCGTCGCGCAGGTAGTGGATGCGGGTAGGTTGCGGATCGCGGCCGCGCAGGCGCGCTGCAGGCGCGGCGCCGAGAAAGCGCAGCGTGACCGTGTCGGCGGCCGCAGCGGCCGCGCGAATCTCCCCTGCGCCCCGGAGACGAGTCCCTGGTAGCGCCACGTGGATGGAGTCGCGCGTGACGGCGATCCGCGGTGCGTGCCCGTGCGAGACGAGGGCGACGGGCGCGTCGCGGTCGTCGCCGCGCGCTTCGAACATCAGCGGCAGCGTGGCGTAGGCGGCGCGCGCACTCGCCGCGGCGTCCTGCCCGGGAGCGTGCGCCGCGGCGATGCCGGCGCAGGCTGCAGTGGCGACCGAGATGGTTCCGAACAGCAGGCGCGCAGCGCGACGATCCATCACGGCGTTCCTCCCAGGCTCGGAAGGAGCCTAGGCGCTTCGCGCCGCGCTGTTGACTGTCAGATTTGCCGGGGGACTAGGGTTCGTCCAATCGCGCGAGGCAGCCGCGGAAGCGCCGCTCGACGCTCTGGGCATACCACGCGGTCGTCAGATGACGGCTGATCTTCGGTCCCGACAGCGTGATCGCGGGCACGCGTGCGCGCGGCACCGGGCCGCCATTCGTCCGGTCGGCGAGCGCCATCACGCGCGTGTAGAGCGGCGAACGCCCGAATTCGACGGAGGTTTCGAGCAGCAGCGAGTCGTGAATCGCCTCGTCCGACAGGTCGAGCCGGGACTTCAGCACGCGTACGGCGGCCTCGGTCGCGCCCGGGTCTTGCGACGAGCGCACACCGCCGATGGGAAGCAGGTGTCCGTCCTCGGCGAGCGGCACGCCGGTCACCAGTGCCACCGCGTGCTGGAACGCGGCGTTGCGGCTCGCATAGCGGCCGGCGTTGTAGTCGGCGAAGCGATACAGGTAGCGGTCGTAGAGCGCGCGGTAGGCGAGCAGATGGGCGACGCCGAAGTAAAGGCTGCCGCGGCGCGTGAACGTTTCGTGGCGGATCGAGCCAGCGACCGGATACGGGTACGTATGCGTGCGTGCCCATGCTTCGGCGAATGTGACGCTGACCTGCATCGGACCGGCGGTGCGCACCGGATTGTCATCGGCGAAAAGCGTCCGGCCGAACGGCACGCGGTCGATGAGGTCGTCGTAGGTGTCGGAGAGCTCGCGCTCGGTCGTGGCGTGGTCGATGCGCTCGGCGTACGACTTCCCGTTCGACGACGGCAACGCCAGCGCCGCATCGACGACGAGCTTCGGAATGCCGAGCTTCATACGTCGCCGCTCGATCTCCGTCCACGCGATCCGCGAAAGTCCCGGCACGCGCGGATCGGCTTCAAAGCTCGATTCCTGTCCGGCGACGGCGACCGCCGCGCAGACGTTGTCGTGCGTCGGCGCGAGATCGAGCGACGCGATCGCAGCGAAGAGGTCGACAGCCCATCCGCCGCGGTCGTGCACACGGTCCGGGAGCGCGCGCAGGACGAGTGCGCGACCCTGCGCGGCAGTCAGTCGCGGTCCGCTCGGGGCGGGGGCGAACGATTCGCTCGCGCATCCGGCGACGATCACCGCCGCGGCCGCGACGCCGAGCGCGGCGAGGCTAGTCCTCGCCGTCCTTCGGAATGACATCGACGTTGTCGATGAGGCGCGTCGTCCCGAGCGTCGCGGCGCCGAGCGCGATCAGCAGGTTCGGATGATCGAAGCCCTCGGGGTGCGGGATGCGCAGCGCGAGGCCGTGGCGAACGACGACGTAATCGACTTTCCAGCCATTCTTCGCGAGCTCGGCGCGCGCCTCGACTTCGAGGTTCGCGTAGTCGGTGCGCCCGGCGGCAATTGCGTCGGAGATCGTCCGCAGCGTCCGATAGAGCCGCGGCGCCTCGATGCGCTCGGACGGCGACAGGTAGCGGTTCCGCGACGACAGCGCGAGCCCGTCGTCGTCGCGCACCGTCTCGCAGGGAACGATCCGGATCGGCAGGTTGAATTGCTGCACCATGCCGCGCACGATCTTCAGCTGCTGGCGGTCCTTCTTCCCGAACACCGCGATCTGCGGCTGGACGAGGTTGAAGAGCTTCAGCACCACCGTGCAGACGCCGTGGAAGAAGCCGGGGCGCGAGGCGCCCTCGAGCTCGTCGGCGAGAGGCGGCGGCTGCACGCGGTAGACCTGCGGCGTCGGGTACATCACCTGCTCGTGCGGGGTGAACACGACATCGACGCCCTCGCGCTCGAGCGCGACGCAGTCGGATTCGAGCACCCGCGGGTAGCGGTCGAAATCCTCGTTCGGGCCGAACTGCAGGCGATTGACGAAGATGCTCGCCACGACGCAGTCGGCGTGCTGACGCGCGAGGCGCATCAGCGCGAGGTGCCCCGCGTGGAGCCCGCCCATCGTCGGCACGAAGGCAACGCGATTCGCGTCACGCAGGCGCTTGCGGAGCTCGTCGTCAGACTCGATGACGTCCATGGGAGCGAGGATGGAGGAGCGAGGACGGAGGATAGGGGAGCGGGATCAGAAGCAGTGTTCCGAGGCCGGGAACGTGCCGTCGCGCACTGCGGTCACGTAGCCGGCGAGCGCCCCGGCGATGTCCGGCGACCCCGCCATGAAGTTGCGCACGAAGCGCGCCGGCTTTCCCGGCGTGACGCCGAGCGCATCGTAGATGACGAGAACCTGTCCGGCGCACTCGGGGCCGGCGCCGATGCCGATCAGCGGGACGTTCGCGGCGGCGGCAAGGCGCGGCGTCAGGGCGCGCGGGACGCACTCGATCACGATCAGCGCGCAGCCCGCCGCCCCGATCGCGCGAGCGTCGGCGACGAGCGCCTCCGCCGCGGGCTCGGTCTTGCCCTGCACACGGTAGCCGCCGAAGGCGTGCACCGACTGCGGCGTGAGACCGATGTGACCGCACACCGGGATGCTGCGCTCGACCAGGAACGCGATCGTCGGGGCGAGCCACGCGCCGCCTTCGACCTTCACCATCTGCGCGCCCGCCTGCAGCGCTGCGACCGACGCCGCGTAGGCGGCTTCGCGGCTCGCCTGATAGCTGCCGAACGGAAGATCGGTGATGACGAGCCCGCGCCTCGATCCGCGCGCGACGCAGCGCGTGTGGTAGAGGGTCTCTTCGAGTGTCACCGGCAGTGTCGACGTCCGGCCCTGGATCACCATGCCGAGCGAATCGCCGACGAGGAGCACGTCGACGCCCGCATCGTCGCAGCGCGCGGCGAAGCTTGCGTCGTAGCAGGTCAGCATCGCGATGCGCGTACCTTCGCGCGCCATCGCCTGGAGCGCGGGCACCGAGATTCGCGAGGGACGCGCCTGCGGATCGGCGTAGCGCGGAGGCTGCGCGCCCGACGGCGCGGACGCGGAACCGCTCGCTCCCGCCGATTGGCCGGTGGTCGTCATGACTGGCTCCCGAGGTTGAAGAATTCGCGCTGGCTGCGCATGTCGACGAGCCTTCGCAGCAGAAGGTCGAGGTGCCCGTCGTCGTCGACGAAATTGAGCCGCTCGCTGTTGACGATCAGGAGCGGCGCGTCGTCATAGCGATAGAAGTATCGCGTATAGGCGTCGGCCAGTCGCGCGAGGTAATCGGCGGGGATCGCGCGCTCGAAATCGACGCCGCGGCGCTGCACGCGGTCGACCAGCGTATCGACCGGCGCCTGCAGGTAGATGACGAGATCGGGCACCGGAGCCTGCGCCTTCAGGTGCGCGAACACCTTCTCGTAGAGGACGTACTCGTCGTCGGAGAGGTTCATCCGCGCGAACAGCGGATCCTTGTCGAGCAGGAAATCGGCGACGGTCGGGCGCCGGAACAGATCGAGTTGCGCGAGTCCGCGAAGCTGATCGACGCGCTGGAACAGGAACGTGAGCTGCGTCGGCAGGGCGAAGCGCGCCATGTCGCCGTAGAAGCGCGCGAGAAACGGGTTGTCGTCGGGTCGCTCGAGCAGCGTGTCGGCGCGCAGGCGCTCGGCGAGGCGGCGCGCAAGGCTCGTCTTGCCGGCTCCGATCGGCCCCTCGACGACAACGTAGCGGAAGGCAGCGAGGTCCATCGCGGCTTTGCTGTTACAGGGGGCGGGTTCGGGGAGCCTGCGGTCGAGGAATCACGCCTACGCGTGCGACGCGTTGCCCGCGGGTCGCGGCGACGAAGGTCTTCGCGAGTCCACGGCCCGGAATCGTCGCTGCCGGTGCCACGTCGGCGAGCGGGCGCAACACAAACGCCCGCTCGTGCATGCGTGGGTGCGGAAGCACGAGCTCGCGATGCTGCGCACGACGCCCTGCATATATTAGCAAATCAAGATCGAGCGTTCGCGCTGCGTTGCGGGGCGCCGCGGCGTCGCGGCGCCTCCCCGCGCGGCGCTCGATGGCGTGCAGGCGCGCGAGAAGCGCGCGTGGCGCGAGCGACGTGTCGACGATCGCGACGCAGTTGAGGTAATCGGGCTGGGGCGGCCCGCCGACCGGAGCCGTCACATAGAGCGGCGACACCGCGACGACGCGAACGCCACGCATGCCGGCGAACCTCGCGAGCGCGCGGGCGAGGTGACTGCGCGGCCGGCCGAGATTGCTGCCAAGGCCGATCGCGGCCCGCACCATGCGTACGCTCTCTCAGTGGGACTCGTCGAGCCGGTCTGGGACGGCCTGCGCGTCGGCCGGTCGCGCCGAGCGCCGGCGTCCGCGCCCGCGGCGGCGTTTCGCCGGGGCCTCATCCGGACGCAGCATGACTTCGCGCTCGTCGAGCGACGCGTCCTGGAAGCGCGTCCACCAGTCGGCGAGCGCCTGCGGGACCTCGCCCGCTGCCGCACGCAGCAGCAGGAAGTCGTAGGCTGCGCGAAAGCGCGGCTGTTCGAGCAGGCGTGCCGGCCGCGCGCCGGCGCGTTGCTCGAAGCGCGGCTGCAGCGACCAGATTTCCTTCATCGTCGCCTCGAAGCGCCGCGGGATCGCGAGCTGCTGGGCCTGGGCGGCGAGCACCGCGTCCATCGCGGCGAACAGCGCCGGCGCCGGCCGCTCGCCGCGCGCCTTCGCTTCGCTCCACGTCGCGAGCACGCGCTGCCATAGGAGCGTCGCGAACAGGAACGCCGGCGACACCGGCTTGCCGTCACGCAGCCGCTGATCGGTTCCGCCGAGCGCGGCATCGATGAAGCGCTGCCCGAGCGGCTGCTCGACGATCACGCCGAGCAGCGGCAGGAGTCCGTGCGAGAGCCCGTGCACGCGCAGACTCTGCAGCGTCTCGACAGCGTGCCCCGACAGGAGCAGCTTCTGCATCTCGTCGAACAGCCGCGCGGGCGGCACGTTCTGCATCAGCGGCGCGAGGCGCGCAATCGGCTCGTCGCTGCGCGCGTCGATCGTGAGCCCCAGCTTGGCGGCAAGCCGAACCGCGCGCAGCATCCGCACCGGATCTTCGCGATAGCGCGTCACCGGCGGCCCGATCAGCTTGAGGCGCCGGGCGCGGATGTCGGTCAGGCCGCCGACGTAGTCCCACACGGACTCGGTCGCCGGGTCGAAGTAGAGCGCATTGATCGTGAAGTCGCGGCGCAGCGCGTCTTCGGCCTGCGTGCCGTAGACGTTGTCCGACAGAAGCCGCCCGTGTTCGTCGGTGGCGCCGTCGCCGGTCTGCGCCGCGCGAAACGTCGACACTTCGATAACCTCGTTTCCGACGTGGACGTGCACGAGCCGGAAGCGCCGTCCGATGATGAACGCGCGCCGGAACAGCGGCTTCACCTGCTCGGGCGTGGCGTCGGTGGCGACGTCGAAATCCTTCGGCGCGATGCCGAGCAAGAGGTCGCGCACGGCGCCGCCGACGATGAACGCCTTGAATCCCGCCTGCTGCAGCTTGGCCGTGACGGTGCGCGCTGCGGCCGAGAGCTGCTCGTTCCGCATCGCGTGCCGCTCGCGCGAGTGGACGCGCGGCGCCGCGCCGCGCCGGCTCGCGAGCAGGCGATCGAGCAGGCGGCGGATCATCGAGGGGACGAGGGGCGCATCTTCGCGCATAATATAGGGTTTCGTGGCGCCGCCCCCGGAACGTCCGCGGCGGGCGCCGCAATCCCGTCCCAGGAGAGCCCATGTATCAGCATGTCAGCGTGCCGGCCGGCGGCGCGAAAATCACCGTCAAGCCCGACGGCAGCCTCGTCGTCACCGATCAGCCAATCATTCCCTACATCGAGGGCGATGGCACCGGCGTCGACATCACTCCGGTGATGATCAAGGTCGTGGACGCCGCGGTCGCGAGGGCCTACGGCGGCAAGCGGAAGATCCACTGGATGGAGATCTACGCCGGCGAGAAGTCGACGCGCGTCTACGGGCCCGACGTCTGGCTTCCCGACGAGACGCTGGCGATCCTTAAGGACTACGTCGTGTCGATCAAGGGACCGTTGACCACCCCGGTCGGCGGCGGAATCCGCTCGCTCAACGTGGCGCTGCGCCAGCAGCTCGACCTCTACGTCTGCCTGCGACCGGTCCGCTACTTCAAGGGTGTGCCGTCGCCGGTGCGCGAACCGGAGAAGACCGACATGGTGATCTTCCGCGAGAACTCGGAGGACATCTACGCCGGCATCGAGTGGCAGGAAGGCACACCCGAGGCGAAGAAGGTGATCGATTTCCTGATCAACCAGATGGGTGTGCGCAAGATCCGCTTTCCCGCCACCTCGGGCATCGGCATCAAACCCGTATCGCGCGAGGGCACTGAGCGGCTCGTGCGCAAGGCAATCCAGTACGCGATCGATAACGACAGGCGGTCGATCACGCTGGTGCACAAAGGCAACATCCAGAAGTTCACCGAAGGCGCGTTCCGCGACTGGGGGTATGCGCTCGCGAAGGGCGAGTTCGGCGCGCGCGAGATCGACGGCGGGCCGTGGTGCTCGTTCAGAAACCCGAAATCCGGACGCGAGATCGTCGTCAAGGACGTCATCACCGATGCATTTCTGCAGCAGATCCTGCTGCGCCCCGCCGAGTACGACGTGATCGCGACCTTGAATCTCAATGGCGACTACATCTCCGACGCGCTCGCCGCGCAGGTCGGCGGGATCGGCATCGCTCCGGGCGCAAACCTCTCCGACACGGTGGCGATGTTCGAGGCCACCCACGGCACGGCGCCCAAATACGCCGGCAAGGACTACGTGAACCCGGGCTCGGAGATCCTGTCCGCCGAGATGATGCTCGTCCACATGGGCTGGCGTGAAGCCGCGAACCTGATCACGGCGAGCCTCGAGAAGGCGATCGCCGACAAGATCGTGACCTACGACTTTGCCCGCTCGATGCCTGGCGCCACTCAGGTTTCGTGCTCGGGGTTCGGCAATGCGATGATCGAGCGGATGGGCTAGCCGCGTTCGACCGGCGCCAGCGTCGCCCGGGAGGCGAGTACCCGCATCGGGGCTGGGGGTGCCCGATGCGTGCTTCTCGCCACTTGTACCCGGCCCGCTCGACCAGCGTCAAGCGGGCGCCCGCCAGTCGGCGCTCCCCTTGAAAATTGTGTTGCAATCGTCAAACATGAACCCCAACTAGGTAGCGCAGCGCGCCATGGCCCACCAGGAACAGCACGGCAGCGTGCTCGACGTCGAGCGCACAAGGGTCAAGCCGCCGCCGCTCTACAAGGTGGTATTGCTGAACGACGACTACACGCCGATGGACTTTGTCGTCGTGGTGCTCCAAACTGTATTCGGAATGAGTCGCGAGAAGGCGACGCAGGTGATGTTGCAGGTGCACCGTGAGGGCATGGGCGTGTGCGGCACCTACACGCGTGAGGTGGCGAGCACCAAGGTCGAGCAGGTGATCGACCTCGCGCGCAGTCACCAGCACCCGCTGCAGTGCACGATGGAGGAGACTTGAGCGTTAACCAGAAGGGCGGTCCATGTCGGGCCCCCGGCCAAGCCGGGGCGGGTGACCGGCGGAGCGTCGAGGCCGAGGAAGCATCATGATCGCGCAGGAACTGGAAGTCTCCCTTCACATGGCTTTTGTCGATGCCCGGCAGAAGCAGCACGAGTTCATTACCGTCGAGCACCTGCTGCTCGCGATGCTCGACAATCCGTCGGCCGCCGAGGTGCTGAAGGCCTGCGGCGTCGACCTCGAGGAACTGCGCGGCGTACTCTCGGATTTCATCAACGAGCACACGCCGCGGCTCGCGCCGCATTCGGACGCCGACACGCAGCCGACGCAGGGCTTCCAGCGCGTCATCCAGCGCGCGATCCTCCACGTCCAGTCGTCGGGCAAGAAGGAGGTCACCGGCGCGAACGTGCTGGTCGCGGTATTCGGCGAGAAGGAGTCCCACGCGGTCTATTTCCTCAACCAGCGCGGCGTAACGCGGCTCGACGTCGTCAACTACATCGCGCACGGCATCACCAAGGCGCCGCAGCAGAAGCAGGAGAAATCCTCCGACGCGAAGGAGGAGGCCGAGGGCGGCAGCGAGTCGCAGGGTGCGCTCGACGCTTACACCGTGCATCTCAACGCGATGGCGCGCAACGGCAAGATCGATCCCTTGATCGGCCGCGCGCACGAGCTCGAGCGCGTGATCCAGGTGCTGTGCCGCCGCCGCAAGAACAATCCGCTGCTCGTCGGGGAGGCCGGCGTCGGCAAGACGGCGATCGCCGAGGGCCTCGCGAGGCGCATCAACGAAGGCGACGTTCCCGAGCTCCTGAAGGAGTACCAGGTCTATTCGCTCGACATGGGTGCGCTCCTCGCCGGCACCAAGTACCGCGGAGACTTCGAGCAGCGACTGAAGGCGGTGCTGAAGCAGCTCGCCGAGAATCCGAAGTCGATCCTGTTCATCGACGAGATCCATACGATCATCGGCGCCGGCGCGGCGTCGGGCGGCACGCTCGACGCGTCGAATCTCTTGAAGCCGGCGCTCAACACCGGTGCGCTGAAATGCATCGGCGCGACCACGTACGCGGAATTCCGCCAGATCTTCGAGAAGGATCACGCGCTGTCACGCCGCTTCCAGAAGGTCGACGTGCCCGAGCCTTCGATCGCCGAGACGATCGAGATCCTGAAGGGCCTGAAGACCCGCTTCGAGCAGCACCATGGCGTCAAGTACGCTCCGGCGGCGCTGACTTCGGCGGCCGAGCTCGCCGCACGCTTCATCAATGACCGGCACCTGCCCGACAAGGCGATCGACGTGATCGACGAGGCGGGCGCCGCGCAGAAGATCCTGCCGAAGTCGAAGCAGAAGAAGGTAATCGGCAAGAGCGAGGTCGAGGAGATCGTCGCCAAGATCGCACGTATCCCTGCGAAGAACGTGAGTTCCGACGACCGCAACGCGCTGAAGACGCTCGACCGCGACCTCAAGAACGTCGTGTTCGGGCAGGACCAGGCGATTGCCGCGCTGGTGTCGGCGATACGCATGGCGCGTTCCGGACTCGGCAACCCGGTGAAGCCGATCGGCAACTTCCTCTTCAGCGGGCCGACCGGCGTCGGTAAGACCGAGGTGGCTCGCCAGCTCGCGTTCTGCCTCGGCGTCGAGCTGATCCGCTTCGACATGTCGGAGTACATGGAGCGACACGCCGTCTCGCGGCTGATCGGCGCACCTCCCGGCTACGTCGGCTTCGACCAGGGCGGACAGTTGACCGAGGCCGTCACCAAGCACCCGTACAGCGTGTTGCTGCTGGACGAGATCGAGAAGGCGCACCCGGACATCTTCAACATCCTGCTGCAGGTGATGGACCACGGCACGCTGACCGACAACAACGGACGCAAGGCCGACTTTCGCAACGTCACGGTCATCATGACGACGAACGCGGGCGCGGGCGAACTCGCGCGCGAGACGATCGGATTCGCCACCGAGAAGCAGGCCGGCGACGAGATGGCCGAGATCAAGCGCCTGTTCACGCCCGAGTTCAGAAATCGTCTCGATGCAACGATCTCGTTCGCGGCACTCAATCACGACGTGATCCTGCGCGTCGTCGACAAGTTCCTGCTCGAGCTGGAGAGCCAGCTCCACGAGAAGAAGGTGGACCCTTCGTTCACGTCGAAGCTTCGCGAGTTTCTCGCGCGCAAGGGCTTCGACCCGCAGATGGGCGCGCGACCGATGTCGCGATTGATCCAGGACACGATCCGCAAGGCGCTCGCCGACGAGCTGCTGTTCGGGCGGCTCGTCAGCGGCGGCAAGGTGACGATCGACGTGAGCGGCGACGACAAGGTGACGCTCGGCTTCGAGGAGCCGGCGGAGCCCGCCGCGAAGGAAGCCGAGCCGGCGTAAGTTCGATGCGCTGACGCGGTCTTCGCTCTACTGACGCCGCCGGACGTTCAGCCGGCGTCGTTGCGGTTTCCCTAACGCCGAACCCGATCGACGCCCCCCGCGAGTTGCGCGGCGACAAAGCAGACGAGTGCTGCGCAGATCGCCAGTACGGCGACCGTCCCGGCGAGGGCGCGCCCGTGCCACAGGCTCGCGAACCAGCGGTCGAAATCGGCGATCATTACGCCCATCGACCCACCCATCAATTCGAGGTTGTGTCGGTACATCCGCGCGCCGGCGATCGCGTCGGCGACGGCGGCGTCGCGATCTACCGGTGCGAATGCATAGATCAGCGCCGCTGCCGCAAGGCCGATTGCGAGAATCGCTGCGCCACACGCGCGCAGCCGGGTGACCGGGCTCATGTCGTCGACGCCCCCAGCATGTCACGCCAGATCATGTGCGCCCACGCGATGCCGTAGCGGCCTTCCTCGTCGGTCGCCGCCGGAGCGACGCCTCCGGCACCCGGCACCGGCAGGTAAGTGCGCTGCGCGGCGTCGTAGCGGTGCACCGACGAAACATGTCCGGCCCGATGCTCGTCGACGAAGCTGTAGCAGGTGCTGGTCAGCACCGGCAGCGGCTCGGATGCGTACCCAGCGAATTCGTTCAAGAGCGCGAACGCGACAGCCTTGCCGTGCTGGTTCGCCATATGCCCCGATTTCGGCATCACCGGAGCGGTCTGGATCGAGTCGCCGAGTACGTGGACGCCCGGAACGCGGATCGATTCGAAGTTCTCGAACTTCACCTCGCACCACTGGCCGTTCGCGGTGACCACACCTGCCTGGTGTGCGATCGCGCCCGCGCCATGCGGCGCGATCACGTTCAGTACGTCGGCGCTGACGTCGTCGGCAACCTCGAAGTGCGCGGTCCGCGTGGCAGGATCGACTCCGGTCAGCACGCAATCGGGGCGGTATTCGACGATGCCGCGATAATCATCCTGCCAGGCGCGCGTGAAGAGGACCTTCTCCGACTGCAGATCGGAGTTGCCGTCGAGCACCAGCAGCTTGCTGCGCGGCTTCGCGCGTTTCAGGTACGACGCGACGA
>Ga0157370_10005403_pt1 | contig 14332 bp, 14 predicted proteins | sample C35metaG_FD_113463 | JGI IMG/M metagenome (GOLD analysis project Ga0157370, IMG submission 113463) | Corn rhizosphere microbial communities from Kellogg Biological Station, Michigan, USA - C3-5 metaG | ecosystem: Host-associated > Plants > Roots > Rhizosphere > Soil | place: USA: Michigan...
CGTGGGCACCGGGACGCCGAGAACCGGAAGCGTGGTCTTCGAGGCGATCATGCCCGGCAGGTGCGCGGAGCCGCCGGCGCCCGCGATGATGCACGCGAGGCCGCGCTCGCGCGCGCCTTGCGCATACTCGAACATGGCATCGGGCGTGCGGTGCGCGGAGACCACCTTCTGCTCGAACGGCACGCCGAAGTCCCTGAGGATGCGCGCGGCGTGCTGCATCACGTCCCAGTCGCTCTGCGATCCCATCACCACGCCGACGATCGGTGTTTCATGCGCCATGGGTCTCTCCGTATGCCGTCACTCGGCGAGCTCGCGCGCGCTCTCGAGCTGCCCGCGGTAGGCGTCGAAAATGTGCCGCAGCGCGCTCTGCATGTCCACCTTCGGGGCCCAGGCGAGGTCCTTCTTCGTGTTCTCGATCGCGGGCACGCGGTTCTGCACGTCCTGGTAGCCCTTGCCGTAGTACTCGCCGGAGCTCACCTCCACCAGCTTCACCTTCGCGGCGTTCGCGCGGTACTCGGGATAGCTCTTCGCGAGCTCGAGCATCATGCCGGCGAGCTCGCGCACCGAGTAATTGTTGTCCGGGTTGCCGATATTGTAGATCTGGCCGCTCGCCACGCCGTCCTTGTTGTCGATGATCTTCATGAGCGCGGCGATGCCGTCGTCGATGTAGGTGAAGGCGCGTTTCTGGGCGCCGCCGTCGACGAGCTTGATCGGCTCCCCGCGCACGATGTGGCCGAGGAACTGCGTGATCACGCGGGAGCTGCCTTCCTTCGCCGTGTGGATCGAGTCCAGGCCCGCGCCGATCCAGTTGAAGGGACGGAAGAGCGTGAAGTCGAGGCTCCCCATCGAGCCGTAGGCCCAGATCACGCGGTCCATGAGCTGCTTCGAGCACGAGTAGATCCAGCGCTGCTTGTCGATCGGTCCCAGCACGAGCTCCGAGGCGTAGGGGTCGAAGCGCTCGTCGCGGCACATGCCGTAGACCTCGGAGGTCGACGGGAAGAGGATGCGCTTGCCGTACTTCACGCAGCTTCGCACGATCGGCAGGTTCGCCTCGAAGTCGAGCTCGAAGACGCGCAGCGGCTCGCGCACGTAGGTGGCCGGAGTGGCGATCGCGACCAGCGGCAGCACCACGTCGCACTTGCGGATGTGGTACTCGATCCACTCCTTGTTGATCGTGATGTCGCCCTCGAAGAAGTGGAAGCGCTCGTTGTCCATGAGGTCGGACACGCGCTCCGAGCTCATGTCCATGCCGAACACCTCCCACTCGGTGTGCTTGAGGATGCGCTGCGAGAGGTGGTGGCCGATGAAGCCGTTCACGCCGAGGATGCAGAGTTTCTTCATTGCGGGTCTCCGGGCCGGACGCCTTCGCGCCCGTACCGCTTGAGGAAGTTCGATGCGGAAATCGGTTGGCCGTCGAGCTCGGCCGCGAGGATCGCGAGCGTGCCGCCGTCGATGCAGCGCGCGAGGAGGCGCTCTTCGTCCGCGAAGATGCGCGGAGCGTCGCCCCCGCGCCCCGGCGAAGCGGACGCAGCAAGCACGCGCGTCCTGAGCACCCGCAGCGCGCAGCCGTCGAGCGAAGTGAACGCGCCGGGGTAGGGCGGCGCCACGGCGCGCACCAGGTCGTGGATCGCTCGCGCGCCCTTCGACCAGTCGATGCGCCCGTCCCCGGGCTTGCGGCCGCCATAGTACGAGCCCTTCGACAGGTCCTGCGGCACGAGGCGCGCGGTTCCGGCGAGGAGCGCGGGCAGCGCGCGGTCGAGCACGATCTCCGCGGCGACCGTGACCTTGCGGAACACGTCGAGCGCGATGTCGTCGGGAAGGATCGGCACGGCCATCTGGTCGACGATGCGCCCCGCGTCGGGCTTGTCCACCATCTCGTGGAGCGTCGCTCCCGTTTCGCGCTCGCCGTGGAGGATCGCCCAGTTCACCGGCACCCGCCCGCGGTACTTGGGCAGAAGCGAGCCGTGCACGTTGTAGGCGCCGCGCCGCGCAGCATCGAGGATCGGCGCGGGCAGCATGTGGCGATAGTAGAACGAGAAGAGGAAATCGGGTGCGAGCGAGGCGAGCCGCGCCTGGAGCGCGGGAAGCTCGGCGGCCTCGGGCGTGATCGTCTCCAGGCCGTGCTCGCGCGCGAGCCGCTCCACGCTCGCGAACCAGATCGTCTCGCGCGGATCGTCGCGGTGCGTCACGACGAGCGCGACGTCCACGCCCTGCGCGAGCAGCACCGAAAGCGAGCGCACTCCCACGTCATGGTAGGCGAAGACCACCGCTCGGGCCGCCATCTCAGTCGATCTTCTCGAGCAGCGCCTGGATGAGGTAGCGGGGCCGCTCGCGCACCTGCTGGTAGATGCGCCCGACGTATTCGCCGATGAGCCCCAGGCCGAAGAGGACCACGCCGATCAGGAAGAACTGGAGGATGTCGCGGTCCCAGATCACCCACAGCCCGTCGCCGATTCCCTCGTAGATGCGGTAGGCGATCACCACGACGTAGACGCCGAGCGAGACCAGCGAGACGAAGATCCCGAACAGGGAGAACGCCTGCAGCGGCAGCACCGAGAATCCCGTGACGAGGTCGAAATTGAGCCGCACCAGCCGGTAGAGGGAGTACTTCGACTCCCCCGCGTGGCGCTCCTCGTGCTCCACCTCGACCTCGGCCGGGTTGTGCGCGAACGAGTAGGCGAGCGCGGAGATATACGTGCTCACCTCGCGCGAGGCGCGGATCGCGTCCACGATCGGCCGGTCGTAGGCGCGCAGCATGCAGCCCTGGTCGGCCATGCGGATGTGCGTGATGCGCTCGCGCAGCCGGTTCATCGCCTTCGAGGCCCAGCGCCGCCAGGCTACGTCCTGGCGCATGCGCCGGATGGAGCCCACGTAATCGTGGCCCTCGTCCATCTTGGCGAGGAGCTTCGCGATCTCCTCGGGAGGATTCTGCAGGTCGGCGTCGAGGGTCACGACGCGGGAGCCGCGCACGTGCTCGAAGCCCGCCATGATCGCCATGTGCTGGCCGAAGTTGCCGTTGAAGAGGATCACGCGCGTGACCTCGGGGCGCTTCTGGAACTGCTCGCGCAGCAGCGCCGCGGAGCGGTCGTGGCTGCCGTCGTTCACGAAGACCACCTCGTAGGCGGCGCCGAGCGCGTCGAGGGCGGGATAGAGGCGCGCGAAGAGGGCGGGCAGGACCTCTTCCTCGTTGTAGACCGGAATCACCACCGAGATTTCGGGGGCGGCGCTCATGTCAGGCGGCCTTGCGGCGCAGCGTACGGCCGAGCGCGTCGCATACCCGATCCACGTCCGACTCCCGCATCTCGGGGAAGAGCGGCAGCGTCACCGTCTCGCGCGCGATGCGCTCCGAATTGGGGAAGCGCCCCTCGCGGAAGCCCTTCCTGCGGAAGACCGTCGTGAGGTGGATCGCCTCGTAGGAGATGCCGATGCCGATTCCGGCCTCGGCCATCGCGTCGATGAACGACTTGCGCGTGCGGCCCATCGCCTCGAGCGGCAGGAGCACCGTGAACATGTTCCAGCTGTGGCCCGGATTGTCGCGCGGCGGCAGGCGCTCCGGCGTGAGGAGGTCGTCGCCCGCGAGGCGCTCGAAGTAGCGCATCGCGAGCCTCTCTCGCGCGCGGCACCACTCGTCGAGGTGCACGAGCTGCTCGAGGCCCAGGCGCGCGGAGACGTCGGAGAAGTTGTACTTGGCGCCCGCCCGCTCCACGTCGCGCGTGCCGTCGGGCCGGCGCACGATGCCGTGGAAGCGCAGCTGCTCGATCACCGCGGCCTCGCGCTCGTCGTTCAGCACCAGCGCGCCGCCCTCGATGGTCGTGATGTTCTTGTTCGGGTGGAAGCTGAACGACACGAGGTCGCCCGTGGATCCGACCTCCCGGCCGGCGGCCTTCGAGCCGATCGCGAGCGCGGCATCCTCGACGATGCGCACGCCGTGGCGCTCGCGGAGCCGCGCGAGGCCCACGGGGTCCAGCGGCGCGTTGTAGTGCGTCGGCATGAACACCTTGGTGCGCGGCGTGACCGCCGCGTCGGCCTGCGCCATGTCGACGTTGCGCGAGACGAGCTCCACGTCGACGAACACCGGCGTCGCCCCGGCGCGCTCGACCAGGTTGCCGGTCACGAAGAAGCTTTGCGCGGGCAGGATCACCTCGTCGCCGGGTCCCACCTCGAGGAGCTCGAGTGCCAGCTCCATCGCCGCGGTGGCGGAAGTGACGCAGCGCACGGGCCTCGCGCCGAAGCGCTCGGAGAGCGCCTTCTCGAAGGCGGCGGCGCGCGCTCCGGTGACGAGCCACCGGCTGCGCAGCGTGTCGGCGACGGCGGCGATCATCGCCTCGTCCATGCTGGGGCGCGCGAAGGGAAGGAAGGGCTGCACTAGGAGCGCGCCACGAGGAAGACGCCCACCACGATGAACGCGATGCCGGCGAGCTTCTGCGCGCCCAGCGACTCGCCGAAGAGCACCCACGCGGCGAGCGCGTTCACGATGTAGCCGATCGAGAGCATCGGATAGGCGACGCTCACCGGCACGCGAGACAGCGCGAGGATCCACACCACCACGCTCACCACATAGCACGCGAGGCCGCCCGCGATGTAGGGGCTCAGCGCGAGCTTCGACCCGACCGGCAGGACGTTGGCGAGCGAGTACGCGAACTCGCCGACGCGGTTCGTGCCCGCCTTGAGCAGCAGCTGCGCCGTGGCGTTGAGCAGCACGCCGGCGAGCACGAGCGAGAAGGTGAGAGGGGTCACGGCTTGCGCACCAGGACGCGGCGCGGGTCTTCGTGCAGCACCTGCATGGGCAGTCCCTGGCGCCGGAAATTGTCGTAAGTGCCGGGCTGCATTATAGCCATCGCATCGCCAGGCCGCAGCCAGTCCTGCGCGAACTTGCCGGTGTCGGCGATGACCTTCCACGGCTCCGCCTTCTCGCCCAGCTCGAACTCGTCGTGATAGTTCACGAGCGTCACCGTGCGCCCGATGTAGAAGGGCACGGTCTGGTCGTAATGGTTCACGCTGTAGAGGCGCGTTCGCGGGGTGAGGTACGGCTTCATCGCCTGCGCGACGGCCCAGCCGGATTGCCGGGGCGTGAGGGCTTCGTATCCCCTTTCGATGCCGTAGATGAGCAGCAGCGAGGCGAGCGCGACGGCCGCCAGCCCCGGCCAGCGGTGTTCGCGTCGCAGAAGCAGCGAACCGGCGATGCCGCCCGCCAGCAACGCCGCCGTGCCCGCGAGAGCCCAGGGCTTCGCGGCCGAATAGAGCGAGAGCGTCCACGGGTCCGACCCGCCGCGGTCCATGACGAACGCGGCGATCGCGAGCGGGATCGCGAGCATGGCGCCGGCGGCCGCCCATAGCGCGAGCCGCCGCGTGGGAGCGTGCGCGAGATGCCGGCCGAGGACGATCGCGAGCATCGGGAACACCGGCAGCACGTAGGCGGGAAGCTTGGATCCGGACATGCTGAAGAAGAGGATCACGACGGCGCACCACGCGAGCATCACGCGCAGGGGCTGGAAGCGCCGGCCCGCTTCGGCGGCCCACGCGTCGTGGATCGCGCCCGGCAGCGCGAGGGTCCACGGCAGGAACCCGAAAGCGACGATCGGCAGGAAGAACCACCACGGCTGCACGCGCCGCGCCTCGTGCGTGAGGAAGCGCTCGAAATGCTCGTGCACGAAGAAGAAGTGCGCGAACTCGGGATTCGCGCGCGACACGGCGACGAACCAGGGCACGGAGATGGCGAGGAAGATCGGCAAGCCGTACCACCAGCCGAGGCGCTTCAGCACCGAAAGATCGCGCCGCAGCACCATGTGGAAGAACACCGCGGCGGCCGGGAACACGATGCCGATGAGGCCCTTCGAGAGCACCGCGAGCGCCATCGCGGTCCACGCGATCGCGAGCCAACCATGCGCGGGGCGCGCGCCGCGGTCGTGCGCGTCCTCGGCGAGGAGGAAGGCGCAGACGGCCGCCGTGATCCAAAGCGTCACGCCCATGTCGAGCGTGACGATGGTGCCGAGCGCCATGAAGTAGGGACTGCACAGCAACGCGAGCGCGGTCGCGATGCTCGTCCCGGCCGTGCCGAGGCGCCCTGCCGTGAAAGCGGCGACGAGGAGCGTGAGCAGGCCGCACGCCGCCACATAGAGCCGCGCGGTGACCTCGTTCTCGCCGAAGGCCTCGAACGCAGCCGCCGTCGCCCAGTACTGCAGCGGCGGCTTCTCGAAGTACTTGAGGCCGTCGAGGCGCGGCGTGACCCAGTCGCCCGACTGCACCATCTCGCGCGAGATCTCCGAGTAGCGCCCCTCGTCGGGATTGGCGAGGCGGCGCTGCAGGCCGTCCACCCCGATCGCGACGGCGACGAGCGCCACGGCGAGGAGCGCGATGCGCGCGAGGCGGTCCATGCGCTACGCCTCGAGCAGCACGACGACCGCGCCGCCGCCGCCGTGGATCGCGTGCGGCTCGACGAACGCGAGCACCTCGTTGCGGCGCATGAGGAGCTTGCGGATGCGCCGCTTGAGCACCGGCTCCCGGCCGCGCGATCCCAACCCCTTGCCGTGGATGATGCGCACGCAGCGAAGTCCGCGCCGCTTGCACTCGGCGAGGAAGGCGGCGGTCTCGATCGCGGCCGGCTCCGCGGTGAGGCCGTGCAGGTCGAGCTGGTCCTGGATCACCCAGTGGGTGCGCCGCAGCTTTCTCAGGATCTCGCGTGGCAGTCCCGGGCGCAGGAAGAGCGAGTCGTCCTCGAGCTCGGTGTCGTCGCCCTCGAGCCCCAGCCGCGCGAGCTCGTCCAACACCGCGCGCTCGTCGCGCAGGCGCTGCGTGGGCACGGGCGAGGGTCGAGGGCGCCACGGCTCGACGCGATTCACGGGCGCCGCCGGACGCACGCCGCGCATCTCGGCGCGGAACAGCTCGACATCGTCGGGCGCCGGCGAGGAGACGCGCGGCACGCCGCGCGCGGGCTTCGTCACCCGAGCGTTTCCAGGTACTTGTCCGCGTCGAGGGCCGCCATGCAGCCGGTCGCGGCGCTGGTGACCGCCTGGCGGTACACGTGGTCCTGCACGTCGCCCGCGGCGAACACGCCCGGGACGCTCGTCGCCGTGGCGTTCCCGTCGAGCCCGCTCTGCGTGACGATGTAGCCGTTCCTCATCTCGAGCTGGCCGGCGAAGATGTCGGTATTGGGCTTGTGGCCGATGGCGATGAAGCAGCCGGTGAGCTTCAGTTCCTTCGTCCTGCCGTCGAGCGTGGACTTGATGCGCACGCCCGTCACGCCCGAGGCGTCGCCCAGCACCTCGTCGAGCACGCCGTTCCACTCGATCGAGACCTTGCCCTCCTCCTCGCGCTCGAAGAGCTTGTCCTGCATGATCTTCTCGGCGCGGAACTTGTCGCGGCGATGGATCACCGTCACGTGGCGCGCGATGTTGGCGAGGTAGAGCGCTTCTTCGACGGCGGTGTTGCCGCCGCCCACGACGCAGACGTCCTGGCCCTTGTAGAAGAAGCCGTCGCAAGTCGCACAGCCCGAGACGCCCTTGCCCATGAACGATTGCTCCGAGGCGAGGCCCAGGTACATCGCCGAGGCGCCGGTCGCGATGATGAGCGCGTCGCACGTGTACGTGCCGCTGTCCCCGATGAGGGCGATCGGCTTGTCCTTCAGCTTCGCCGTGTGGATCTGGTCGAACACGATGGCGGTCTCGAAGCGCTCGGCGTGCTTGAGGAACCGGTCCATCAGCTCCGGACCCTGCACGCCCATGGCGTCGGCGGGCCAGTTGTCGACATCGGTGGTGGTCATCAGCTGGCCGCCTTGGGCGAGGCCCGTGATGAGAGTGGGCTTGAGGTTCGCGCGGGCGGCGTAGACCGCGGCGGTATAGCCGGCCGGGCCGGAGCCCAGGATCAGCACGCGGGAGTGTTGGGTGGCCATTCGGGGAGTAAAAAGGGAGCCGGGGCGGCAGGAAAAGGGGGATTATCGCATCCTGGCGAGGCGCTTATGTCCCTGTATTTAAGGGGTTATATGAGGTTGCGTTCCTAACGGTTTGACAAATAAGGGCATTTTCGGTATTTAAGCAGCCATGAACGCGACTCCCAAACGCGCGATCGGCGAGCGCACGCAGACGCTCAAGGCCGTTCCGTTCTTCACGCAGCTCAACGACCACGAGCTGGACGTGGTGCGCGCGGTCGCGACCGAGAAGAGCTACCCCAAGAACGCCGTCGTCCTCACCGAGGGCGAGATGGGCGATTCGCTCTTCATGATCCAGTCGGGCAAGGTGAAGGTCTTCATCGGCGACGAGGATGGCCGCGAGATCATCCTCAAGATCCTCGGCCCCGGCGACTTCTTCGGCGAGATGTCGATGATCGACAAGCAGCCGCGCTCGGCGTCGGTGACGACCAACGAGCCCGCCTCGTTCCTCGTGCTGTCGCACGCCGCGTTCGAGCGCTGCGTCGAGCAGGCGCCGCGCATCGCGAACATGGTGATGCGCGTGCTCGCCCAGCGCGTGCGCGAGGCCGACCGCAAGATCGGCACGCTCGCGCTGATGGACGTCTACGGGCGCGTCGCGAGCACGCTGCTCGAGCTCTCCGTCTACAGCAACGGCAAGCTCATGGTGGGCGAGAAGCTCTCCCAGCAGGACCTCGCGAACATGGTGGGCGCCTCGCGCGAGATGGTGAACCGGATCCTCAAGGACCTCTCGGACCGCGGCTTCATCTCGATCGAATCGAAGTCGATCACCATCATCAACCGGGAGCTGCCGCCATCGCTGTGATGGAAGTGCGCACGTCCCCGCGCACCGGGGAAACGCAGTCCGCCTCCCATCCGCGCATCGCGCGGGCGCTGCGCGAAGCCGGATGGATCCTCGTCCTCGCCCTGGGCGCATGGCTCGCGCTGGTGCTCGCGACCTACAACGCGACCGATCCCGGGCCTATCTTCGACGGGCCATCGACCGCGATCCTCAACAAGGGCGGCGCCGCGGGCGCATGGATCTCGGCGGCGCTCTTTTTCGTGTTCGGCTTCTCGGCGTGGTGGTGGGTCGTGTTCGGCGCGCTCGGCATCCTGCGGCTGTATCGACGCGTCGAGGAGTGGCAACTCGTCTGCCGCCGCTCGCTCGCGGCGATGCTCGCCGGCTTCGCGATCGTGATGGCCTCGAGCTGCACGCTGGAGGCGCTGCGGCTGCACGGGCTCGCGCCGCAGGGCTTCGAGCCCGGCGGCGCGATCGGCGCGCTGCTCGCGCCCGCGGTCGCGCACGCGTTGGGCTTCACCGGCGGGACGCTCCTCGTGCTGGCGCTCCTCGCCGGCGGCGTGAGCGTGTTCACCGGCCTGTCCTGGCTGCGTTTCGCCGAGCTCCTCGGCGTGGGCCTCGAGTGGTCGTTCGGCTTCATGAGGAACCGCGTGGAAGCGCGCCGCGACCGCGAGGAGGGACGCCTCAAGGCGCAGGAGCGCGAGGAGAAGGTCGAGGAAGCGCGCAAGGCGTTCGAGGAGCACGAGCCGATCCGCATCGAGATGCCGCCGGTCGAGATCCCGAAGAGCGAGCGCATGGTGCGCGAGAAGCAGGTGCCGCTCTTCGCGGACCTCCCGGACTCGCCGCTGCCGGCGCTCTCGCTCCTCGATCCGCCCGACGCGCACGTGGAGCGCCCCACGCCGGAGACGCTCGAGTACACGTCGCGCCTGATCGAGAGGAAGCTGCAGGACTTCAACGTGCAGGTGAAAGTGGTGGCCGCCTATCCCGGCCCGGTGATCACGCGCTACGAGATCGAGCCCGCGGTGGGCGTGAAAGGCGCGCAGGTGGTGAACCTCGCGCGCGACCTGGCGCGCGCGCTTTCGGTGACCGCGATCCGCGTCGTCGAGACCATCCCCGGCACCTCGTGCATGGGCCTCGAGATCCCGAACCCCAAGCGCGAGATCGTGCGCCTGTCGGAGATCGTGGGCTCGCAGGCCTATGCCGACATGCACTCCAAGCTCACGCTCGCGCTCGGCAAGGACATCACCGGCAAGCCCATGGTCGCCGACCTCGCGAAGATGCCGCACCTCCTCGTCGCCGGCACCACCGGCTCGGGAAAATCGGTCGCGATCAACGCGATGATCCTGTCGCTGCTCTACAAGGCGACGCCGGCCGACGTGCGCCTGATCCTCGTCGATCCGAAGATGCTCGAGCTCTCCGTGTACGAGGGCATCCCGCACCTCCTCGCTCCGGTCGTGATCGACATGCGCCAGGCGGCCGCCGCGCTCCATTGGTGCGTCGCGGAGATGGACCGGCGCTACAAGCTCATGTCGGCGGTGGGCGTGAGGAACCTCGCCGGCTACAACCAGAAGGTGCGCGAGGGCATCGAGAAGAAGCAGCCGCTGAAGCACCCGTTCTCGCTCACGCCCGACAACCCCGAGAACCTCGAGCCGCTGCCGATCGTCGTGGTCGTGATCGACGAGCTCGCCGACCTCATGATGGTCTCGGGCAAGAAGGTGGAGGAGCTCATCGCGCGGCTCGCGCAGAAGTCGCGCGCCTCCGGCATGCACCTCATCCTCGCCACGCAGCGCCCGTCGGTGGACGTGATCACCGGGCTCATCAAGGCGAACGTGCCGACGCGCATCGCCTTCCAGGTCTCCTCCAAGGTCGACTCGCGCACGATTCTCGACCAGCAGGGCGCGGAGAGCCTGCTCGGCCAGGGCGACATGCTCTACCTTCCGCCCGGCAGCGGACATCCGACGCGCGTGCACGGCGCGTACGTGGGCGACGCGGAGGTGCAGCGCGTGGTGGCGTCGCTGCGCAAGCAGGGCGAGGCGCAGTACATCGACGGCATCCTCGACGACCCGGAGGGTGCCGAGGCCGGCGGAACCAACGGCGAGGGCGCTGTCTCAGGAGAGGCGGATCCCCTCTACGACCAGGCGGTGCAGATCGTGCTCCAGAACCGCAGGGCTTCCATCTCGCTCGTGCAGCGGCACCTGCGCATCGGCTACAACCGCGCGGCGCGGCTTATCGAGGACATGGAGCGCGCCGGGCTCGTCTCGGCGATGGCGAGCAACGGGAACCGCGAGATCCTCGTTCCTTCGCGGGAGAAATAGCGCATGCGTTCAAGTCTCCTTCTCCCCTGGGAGAAGGCCGGGATGAGGGTGCTCTTCGCCCTGTTCGTCCTGGTTCCCTTCGCCGCGCTCGCCAACGGCCTCGACGACTTCCTCGCCTTCAACGCGGCGACGAAGAGCGCCACCGCGACCTTCGAGCAGCAGGCGTACGACCGCTCGGGCAAGGTCGTCGATCGCTCCTCGGGCCGCTTCGCGTTCGCCCGTCCCGGCAAGTTCCGCTGGGCCTACGAGAAGCCGCACCGGCAGCTGCTCGTGGCCGACGGGACGAAGCTCTGGATCTACGATCCGGACCTGCAGCAGGTGACGGTCAAGCGCATCGACCAGGCGATCTCCTCGACGCCCGCGGCGCTGCTCGCCGGCAAGGACGACATCACCAGGCTCTTCACGCTGCGCGACGCGGGCACGAAGGACGGGCTCGCGTGGGTCGAGGCGCTGCCGAAAGCGAAGGACACGGGATTCGACCGCGTGCGCCTCGGCATGAACGGCAGGACGCTCGCGGCGATGGAGCTCTTCGACCAGCTGGGCGGCCACACGGTGCTGCATTTGGCCGACCTCAAGGCGAACGTTTCGCTGCCACCCGACACCTTCCGCTTCACGCCGCCCAAGGGCGCGGACGTGATCGACGAAGACGCCGCCGCGCGCAAGTAGGTCAGCGGTTCGCCCCGATCCATCCGGCGAGCGCATCGAGCACGTCGCCCAGCACCGCGTCGTCCCTGCGTCCGGTTCGCACGGGCACGTGGAACGAATGGTCGGCGTCGGGAAACACAACCAGCGTCGCGCGCGATCCGAGCTTTGCCACGACCGGCTCCAGGAGGTCGAGGTGCGCGAGCTCGTCGCGGCCGCCCTGCAGGAAGAGCATCGGGATCGCCACGCCGTCGAGGTGCGCCGCGCGCTCGCTCGAAGGGCGGCCCGCGGGGTGCAGCGGAAAGCCGAGGAATGCGAGGCCGCGCACGCCGTCGAGCGGCGACTCGGCCTGCGCCTGCGAGCTCATGCGTCCGCCGAACGATTTGCCGCCGGCGAAGAGCGCGACGCCCGGCAGCTCGCGCGCGGCTTCGGCGACCGCCGCGCGCACGGCCGCCTGCGCGACTTTCGGCGGATCGACGCGCCTCGAGCCTCGTTCCATGGCCGGGAACTGGAAGCGCAACGTCGCGATGCCGCGCTCGAAGAGCCCGCGCGCGGCCGCTTCGAGGAACGGATGCGCCATGCCGGCGCCCGCGCCGTGGGCGAGCACGTACGCGGCCTTCGCGCCCGCGGGAGCGAGGAGCCGGCCCGACAGGCAACCCTCGCCGAGCGCGATGGAAACGGCGCGCGCTTGCGGATCCGTCATGCCGCCGCGTGCTTCATCAGCGCCTGCGCATACGCGGGCGCCGTGGGCTCGTGCATGAAGTAGACGAAGACCTCGCGCCACGAGGTCTCGGCCAGCCGCTCGGCCCAGCGCTCGAGGTCGTCGTCGGAATAGTGCTCGAGGCGAAGCCGCACGTATCCCCAGGGCGCGGTCTCGACCAGCGGCGGGGACGCGCCATCCTCGCGCTCCGACAGGCACAACGCCGCGCCCGCCTCGCGCAGCGCCGCGTAGACGTCGTCGTCGAACCAGCTCGGGTTGCGGAACTCGAACGCCGCGCAATGCCCGTGGGGCAGCATCGCGAGGAAGGACTCGAGGCGCGGCAGATCCTTCTTGAGCAGCGGCGGCAGCTGGAAGAGGACCGGCCCGCGCTTGGAGCCCAGGGCGGCGAGGTTCTTGTAGAGGTAGGCGACCGAATCGGCCGCCGACTCCTTGAGGCGCGAGATGTGCGTGATGCGCCGCGAGGCCTTGATCGCGAAGCGGAAGCCCGCGGGCGTGACCTGCGCCCAGTGGTCCAGCATCGTCGTCTGCGGCATGCGGTAGAACGTGTTGTTGATCTCGACGGTCGGCAGCCGCGCCGAGTAGAACGGCAGCATGTCCTCGGACTTCGTCTTCGGCGGGTAGAACGGGCCGCACCATTCCTTGAACGAGTAGCCGCTCGCGCCCGCGACGACCTTCCCCCTAGAATCCGCCATGGCGAAGACTCCCCTCGACGAGTACTCGAAGAAGCGCGCATTCGAGGCGACCCCGGAACCGGCGCCGGCGCTCGCGCATCGCGCCGGCGGCCCGCTGCTCTTCGTCGTCCAGCAGCATTCGGCGCGCCGCCTGCACTACGACTTCCGCCTGGAGTGCGACGGCGTCCTGCTTTCCTGGGCGGTGCCCAAGGGTCCGTCGCTCGATCCTAGCGAAAAGCGCCTGGCAGTGCAGACCGAGGACCATCCGTACGACTATGCCTCGTTCGAGGGCGTCATTCCCCCCGGGCAATACGGCGCGGGCGAGGTCATCGTCTGGGACTGCGGCGTGTATTCGCCCGACGAGGGCGGCACGAGCTTCCACGACCGCGCGGCGGCGGAGCAGCGCGTGCGGCGCGACCTCGCGGCGGGCAAGCTCTCGCTCGAGCTGCGCGGCGTGAAGCTCAAGGGCTCCTTCGCCCTCGTGAAGACGAAGGAAGCCAGGCAGTGGTTGCTCATCAAGCACAAGGACCGCTTCGTGGCATCGCGCGACGCGGGTGTCGACGCACGCTCGGTGCTCTCGGGAGCGGCGGTCGAGGACCTCGTGTCGGTCCCGGCGCAGCGCATCGCGGCCGAGCGCCTCGTGCCGTGCGGCAAGGCGGTGAAGGTGCCGGCGAAGCTCGCGCCGATGCTCGCCGAAACCGCCGATGCCGTTTTCACGCGCGACGGATGGATGTGGGAGCCCAAGCTCGACGGCTACCGCGCGCTCGCCGTCGTGCGCGACGGGAAGGTGGAGCTGCGCTCGCGCCGCGGCCTCGACCTCGCGGCGGATTTTCCCGCGCTCGCCGCGCAGATCGCGCGCCAGGGCGTCGATGGCAGCGTGCTCGACGGGGAGATCGTGGCGTTCGATGCGTCGGGGAGGCCTTCCTTCGCGGCGTTGCAGGCGCGCGCGCAGTTGAAGACCGCGCGGGAGCGGATCGCGGCGGATGCGACGAGGCCGGCGGCGTTCTTCGCCTTCGACATTCCGTTCTTTGCCGGCGTCGACCTGCGCGATGAACCCGTTGCCGTCCTTCACGGATGGGTTGCCGTTGATGTTCGACACGAAATACGCATCGAGGTCCGCGTCGTAGCGGACCGACTCCGGCGTTTTCATGCTGTCGGTCGCGCCGGCACTCGCGAACATGGCGGGGGCCGCGCTGGCAGTGGCGGTGTCCGCTGCTTTCGCGGCGACGCTGTCGGCGCCGGCCTTCTCCGCGGATGAGCAACCCCCCAGTGCGAGCGCTACCA
>Ga0157370_10005406_pt1 | contig 14328 bp, 10 predicted proteins | sample C35metaG_FD_113463 | JGI IMG/M metagenome (GOLD analysis project Ga0157370, IMG submission 113463) | Corn rhizosphere microbial communities from Kellogg Biological Station, Michigan, USA - C3-5 metaG | ecosystem: Host-associated > Plants > Roots > Rhizosphere > Soil | place: USA: Michigan...
CCTTCATGACCGGCTCCCTTCCGCTTGTGGCTCTGAGCTGTGCGTCCTTCGGACGCTCACAGCCTAACCCACGGTCGGCGCATCGGCGCCGGTCACTCCATACTGACTGTTATCAACAAACGAGAATCGGAACTTGCCGATCATTAGACTTTTCAGGAACGTCGCCGACTGTAAGCAGATTTTTTGCAGATGACATACTAAGGCGCTGTTCGAAAGAGCGTTCCAACGCCTCCCGTAATGACCATCGCCAGCGCACCCCAAAACATAACGCGAAGTGCTCCTTTTATCACTGCTGCCCCGCCCACTCGTGCAGCCACTCCGCCGAGAAGAGCAAGAAAGACTAAGGATATTCCAGCTACGAATGGCATCAAAACTCGCTGCGGGGCAAGGCTTGAGATCAGAAGAGGCAGCCCCGCTCCGACGGCGAAGCTGACGGCTGACGTCAGCGCAGCCTGGATCGGGCGTGCCCTGAGAACTTCGGTAATACCGAGTTCATCACGTGCATGCGCGTCCAACCCATTGTGGGCCATAAGCTGCTGTGCTACTTGCTTCGCTAATGCCGGATCCAGACCGCGTTCCTCGTAAATCGCTGCCAGTTCCCGATGTTCACCCTTCGGATCTACTTTGATTTCCTGGCGCTCTAACCGCAGGTCCACGCTTTCGGTGTCTGCCTGAGAATGAACGGAAACATATTCGCCTGCGGCCATCGACATGGCTCCTGCGACTAGTCCTGCCACTCCTGCCACCAGGACACTGCTGTGGGATCCATTCGCGGCAGCCACTCCGAGCACCAAGCTGGCGGTCGATAAGACTCCGTCATTCGCACCAAGGACTGCGGCACGCAACCAGCCAACGCGATTCGTGCGGTGCCTTTCGATTTGACCTGTTGTCATTCCTGAGCTCCTCAGCTGCCGCCGATCCTAGCAGCAGCTGGTGGAGCGGTAAACGTGGAGGCGGCTTACCCGGTCGGCGTGGAGTTGACTTCCTATTCCGTTGTTTTGCCGTCGAAGTGTTCGTTGTCTGCCTCTGCATCGGCACGGGTATGGTTTACGACACCGTCCCGATGATTCGGCGGCGCATAGAGCGTGTAGAGCTTCAGCGGGACATTACCGGTATTTATGATGTTGTGATTCACCCCAGCAGGGACTAATACGGCGAAGCCAGCGTGGATCGGCGTCCGAACACCATTAAGAACCGCCTCGCCAGTCCCCTCCTCTACGCGAAAGAATTGGTCGAGCTTGTGGACTTCTGCACCGATCTCTTCCTTAGACTTCAATGCCATGAGGACGAGTTGGCAGTTCTTTGCCGTGTAAAGCACCCGACGAAAATCGTCATTCTTAAGTGCGAGACCCTCGATGTCTTGCACGTAACCGCTCTTGATGGCTCCCGGATGTGATTCGTTGGTCGCGGTCGGGGTGTTGCCGATTGTCCCAGCTGATTTATCTTGTATCGTTACTGCCATAATGCACTCTCCTTACAAATGACAAAAATCCGATCGTCGCCTATGGGTCGCTTTCGAGTGGTATTCCTGCAGATCGTGGATAGGCACTCCCCAGTCGAACAATTCGGATTGGAGCGGGTTGATTGAAGGTCGGACATGCTGACCCCGTCTGGAAGGTGCATATATCCTAAGATGCCCGTTCCGACATGAGAAAAATGTGATTTCAGTCACATCTGTTTGAATGAAGAAGGTTGCAGCCCAACGACGCTGATTTCTCTACTCCGTGCCTCAGGTCGATTGGTGCCAAATCGCCTACGCGCTTTTCGAGGCCAGGTTTCCGGGGACGCTTCTATTGTGCATGACAGCGGCGTGGAGGCCGCTCTTATGCGCAAAAGGAACAAACTGCCATCCTGTCGCAAGATCGTTCTGAGGCTTCCAGATCTGGACCACACTAAATCTGCAGTACTCAACAGCCTCAGCTCTCCTCATTCGAGAAGAAACTACAAATTTGCGATGGAGCAGTTCATCACCTGGTATTGCTCCGAGCCGCGGCTGGCCTTAAACCGAACTGTAGTTCTGCGATTTCGCCTTTATCTGGAATCACTGGGCTTGGCAGCTGGAACCGTGAACCAGCGCCTTGCGGCGGTCAGGCGGCTAGCCTATGAGGCTGCAGATTCCGGCTTGCTCAGTCCAGAGCTCGCTGCAGGCATTCGCCGGGTCAAAGGGGTAAAACAGCTCGGTGCACGCATGGGCAACTGGCTGAACCAGGACCAAGCTCGGCTGTTACTGGAGAAAGCCGACGGAAATGATCTGCGCAGTGCTCGGGATCTCGCGATGATTTCTGTGCTCGTAGGTTGCGGCTTGCGCCGGGTCGAGCTTTCTGCGCTGGCAGTTGAGGATCTTCAGATCAGACAAGGACATTGGGCCATTGTGGATCTTGTCGGCAAAGGCGGTCATGTCCGTACCGTTCCTATGCCTATCTGGGTCAAGGATGCCGTCGATCAATGGAGAAATGCCGCGAAGGTGACCGCGGGCCGAATTTTCCGCGCCGTTAGCCGGCATGACACGCCCTGGGGCAGGGGCATCTCTGAGAACGTCATTTGGTATGTGGTGCGAAGGGTCGCTGAGCGGATGCAATTGGACCATCTCGCGCCACACGATCTTCGCCGGACGTGCGCTAAGCTCTGCCATGTGAACGGGGGCGAACTGGAGCAGATTCAGTTCCTGCTTGGTCACGTGTCCGTGCGGACTACCGAGAGGTATCTCGGCTGCAAGCAGAATCTGGAGAAGCCCGTCAACGATCGCTTCGGTTGTCTCTTCGCTCGGAAGGCCGTGGATTTACGGTAAGGCCTAGTCTCGCCATTTGAGATAGGCTTCAACCCGGCGGTTAGCGGATCGCTGAACACTGGCCGACTTGTAGGAACTGTGAACACGGTCCTCAGGCGAGCTCAACGCCGCCTCGACGCAGTCTTGATGACAACGGTTCGCGTGATCTCTACAATTGGCAATCTCGCTAAACAAGCAAGCCCATACGGCTTGCAGGAGCTTGCCTATGCGCCGCCGCCTTTGCCTGGTTATGCTGTGCCTCTTGTTATTCGCCGGAGAGAATCATGCTCAGAGAGCAAAGGCGAGCAGGACGCCCGGCACCATAGCTGGCTCTCCCCGGGTCAACATGCCACTCCGCGATGGATGGCGCTTTAAGCTGGGTCCAGAATCTGCGGCAGAGCTGCAGGCCGAACCGGATGCGACATGGAAAACCGTCAGCGTGCCGCACACCTGGAACCGGGTGGGCTACTACAAGGATTCACCCGCGACCCACATTAATACCGCCCAGAACGTCGTCATGACGCAGGGCGTTGGCTGGTACAAGCTCGTCTTCACGCCGCCAGCAGACGTGGTCGGCATGGAAAGTTTTTTGCAATTTGACGCTGCAAGCCGCATCGCCACTGTCTGGTTGAACGGAACCTTGCTTGGCACACACAGGGGAGGCTTCTCGCGCTTTCGCTTAGACAGTACGGCTGCACTTAAGCTGGGCCAGGAGAACACGCTTACGGTGAAGGTGGACAACACGAAACCTGCACTGGGAAGCTCGACCGCCGATGTGTTGCCGCTTACCGGAGACTTCTTCGTGTATGGCGGTTTGTATCGTCCGGTAAGTCTGATCTTTACCAGGAAGATGCACCTCGATCTGATGGACTATGGTTCCTCCGGAATCTATGCGAAGACAACGTCCATCGGGGATGGCGGGGCGCAGGTGCAGGTACGCGCACGAGTGCGCAACGATGGTGAGCAGAGTGGAACCGTAGAACTACGGACCTGGCTCGTCGACGCGCAGGGTCATATTGCGGGACAGCGAGAGGAGTCCGTCATCGTGGCACCGGCGAGCGTGGAAGAGCGGATTGTGAACGTGTCTGTGGCCCATCCGCATCTCTGGCAAGGGGTGCAAGATCCTTATCTGTACCACCTGGTGGTGGAAGTAGTAGACAAGCCATCCGGACTCTTAGATCGTGTCTCCATCCCGTTTGGCATTCGGCGGATTCGGTTCGACGCCGACAAAGGTCTGTTTCTCAACGGAAAGCCCCTGGCCGTCCACGGTGTCGGCTACCATCAGGATCGCGAAGGTAAGGGGTGGGCGACGGACCCGGCGGACGTAGCCGAGGATGTCGCGACCATGCGCGAAATGGGAGTGACCGGCATACGCCTGACTCACTATCAGCATGGCCAGCCGATCCATGACCTGGCGGACCGGGACGGAATTGTGGTCTGGGACGAGATTCCGCTGGTAAGCCAGTGGACGTTGGGCGAAAACCTGCAACCGACGACAGAGCTTCGAGAGAACGCCCGGCAGCAACTGCGGGAGCTAATTGCGCAGGACTTCAATCACCCATCGGTGGTTACGTGGTCCATCGGCAATGAGATCGATTTTGGAAATAGCATACCGGCCTTTGTAGGGAACAAAACAGGCGCCCTTCCTGATCCCCTGCCTCTGCTCAAAGATTTGAATCAGTTGGCGCACGGACTGGACCCAAGCAGGCCTACAACCCTGGCAACCTGCTGTGAGGGAATACGCTACGCACCCCATACCGTGGTGCCCATCACGGCTGCTGTTACCGACCTCTCCGGTGCGAATCGTTACTTTGGGTGGTACTACGGCAAGCCGTCTGACTTAGGCCCTCATCTTGATGGTCTGCACCGCACCCGCCCGACCCAGCCGATGGCGGTGACGGAGTATGGCGCGGGTGGCGCTATCTCGCTGCATTCTGACAATGCGCTGGGTGGCCCGGAGTCTCGCAACCGGCCCCAGGCGGAAGAGTATCAGTCCTACATTCACGAGCAAAACTGGTCCACGATGCGGAGCAAACCGTATCTATGGGGTACCTTCCTCTGGAATTCCTTCGACTTTGGAAGCACGACTCGTAACGAGGGCAATGCCCGGGACATCAACACGAAGGGCATCGTGACCTACGACCATAAGTACAGGAAGGATGCGTACTACTTTTACAAAGCCAACTGGACGACGACGCCAACAGTGCACATCAACTCCAGCCTTTATACCGAGCGAGCCTACCGGATAGCAGCGGTGCGGGTGTACAGCAACGCGCCCAAGACAACGCTGAAGTTGAATGGAAAGCTCATTGGAGTGCTTACAGACTGCCCGAATCGCATCTGTGCATGGAATAGCGTCGCCCTGAGCCCCGGTGAGAACAACATCACCGCAACGGGAATATTTCCCAAAGGAGATGTGCTCTACACGGTGCAGTGGCATCTATCGGAGGCCTCCGCGAAGAACACCAACATCGATTGTGGGGCACTCGTCGCAGGGGCAAGTCCTGGAAAACGCTTCGGATCGGATACGTACTTCGAGGGCGGAACTGCGGAGATGATCTCCGACCCGCAGATTTGGGGAAGAGCTCCGGCTCCAATCGCCATTGCCGGAACCAGCAGTCCAGAGGTGGTGTCCACGTACAGGACCGGGTCTTTCAGCTATCGCATCCCCGCGGCTGACGGTCTGCACAACGTGCTCCTCACGTTCGTGGAGCCTACACTCCATCCCGGCGACCGCGTTTTCAGTGTTCTTGCGAATGGTCAGAAGGTTGTCAGCAACCTGGACATAGCAGCCGCCGCAGGAGGTGCGCTGACCGCATATCAACAGCGTTTTGAGGTGACTGCCAGGGATGGCATCGTGATTCTTGAGTTCAGACCGACCAAAGGAGACGCCATAGTGTCCGCGATAGAGATGCAATAGCGTTGCAAGCGAGCCGAGCGTTTGCCACCTTCTGACGCTGATTTGTGTCTCGTTGATCTCGGCAGTCTTAGTTAGTCTTTGCGGTTAGTGCAATCCGATCTCGTGCATTCAACTAATTTCACTCCTGGTAAGCGGGCTTGTCGTTAGAGATCCATGTGCAGATATCAACGAGTGCAAAATGCCAATGCGCGTTTCGAGGCTCCCGAGGGCTGGATGAGTGACTCGCCCTGTTCTCTCCAACCGAATGTGGAGCCGCTACTCCGTACGTAATGCCGTCAGCGGTTCCACTGCTGCGGCGCGACTCGCCGGCAACGCGCTGGCTGCCAGCGCAACGCAAACCACTCCCGCCACTGCAAGCGCGTAGCTTGTTCCATCCAGCGGCGTCACGCCATACAACGACGACGCCAGCGCCCGACCAACCAGCATGGCCGAAGGAACTCCCGCGGCCACGCCAATGGCCGTCAGCACCAGCGAGTCCTTCAAAATCATCCAGACCACCTGGCCGCGGCGCGCGCCCATCGCCATCCGTATTCCAATCTCCGCTGTCCGCCTGCTCACGCGATAGGCCAGCGCGCCATAAAGCCCCGCGGCCACCAGAACCACCGCCAGCAACCCAAAGAACCCCGCAAGCCGCGCGAAGAGCACTTGGCTGGAAATCGTCAGATCGTATTGCGCCCTCTGCGTCATGGGCTGGATCAGCGGCAGATCGGGATCCATCTGCTGCACCACCTTGCGCGCGGCGGGCAGAATCGCCAGCGGCTCCCCATGCACCCGCATCTCCACATCCATTCTGCCAATCACCGGAATTTGCGCATACTCGTACCACGCCATCGGAATCGGCTCTTCGTCGATGCTCCGGTATTTGTGGTTTTTCACCACGCCCACAATCGTGATCGGAAAGTTCCTGCGTTCCGTGTCGATGACATGCCCTAGCGGGTTTTGGCCGGGGAGAAAACGCCGCGCAAACTCCTCATTGATGATGCCCACATGCCGCGAACTCACAGTATCGGAGTCGGCAAACTCGCGCCCTGCGAGCATAGGCACTTCCAGCGTCCTGAAAAACCCGGGGCCTACAACGTTCGTGCGCACTGTTCGCGATCCACCACTCGGCACATCCGGCAGTTTGCCGTCCACCAGCATCTCATTGTTATTTGACGACCAGGACCCGATGCGCCACATCATCACTCCCACTGATTCCACGCCGGGAAGCTGCTGTAATTTGGCAGTAAGGTTGCAGTAGAACTCCCTTCCTTGCTCCGGGGAGTGAATCTGCGGCTTCACGCCGAACACCACTAGCCCATCGGTGCTGAATCCGAGGGGCGTGTTCTCAAGATCGCGCAAAGTGCGAATCAAAAGTCCCGCGGCCACCAGCAGAACCACGCACACGGTCATTTGCAGAACCACAAAGACTCTGCCCATACGCGTCTTTCCAGTGTCGGCGCCGGAAACCACAGCCGATGTCTTGATTGCCAGCGACGGTCCCCCCGCCAGCGCAGTGCGCAATGGAACCGCTCCAAATAGAACCACCGCGACCGCCAGAACCGCCGCGGTGAATCGCAGCACCGCGCCATCGGGCGCCAGGCTCGATTCGATCTGCGCCCACGCACCCAGCGCCCGGGTGGCATAAATCGCAAAAAGCCACGCCAGGAGTCCGCCAGCGGTTACCAGCAGCAGGCTTTCGGTCAGAAGTTGCCGCAGAAAGTCTCCGCGCCCCGCGCCCAATGCCAACTTCATGCTGAATTCGCGCTGCCGCGTCGCGTTGCGGGCCATCAGCAGCATGGCCACATTGGTGAGCGCAATCAGCAGCACCAGCCCCACCAACCCCATCAGCAGGCGCAGCGGCCTGCCGTACTCCTCACCATAGGAGGGGAATCCCTTTGCGTCTACCAGGTTCAGCACCGGCTTCTTGTCGCCCGGCGAGGGCGTCCCCAATCCGGTATAAGCCGCCGCTTGAAACACGGGCTGCAATTGCGCCACCGCCTGCGCCTTTGTCACTCCAGGCCGTAGCCGGCCGATCAGCCGCAGGCACCACCACGTGGGATTGGCCATGTACGTCTTGCCCTCATCCAGCGGATTGCCCCATGCATTCAGCTCCGGCCGGCTCTGCAGCGGAATCCAGAAGTCCGTCGATCGGCCTGCTTCCAAGCCCTCAAAGCCGCGCTCCGCGACGCCGACAATCGTGAGACCAACGCCGTTGACGTAGAGCGTGGTGCCCAGTACGTCAGGATCCCGCGAAAATCGCCGCGTCCAATAATCGTTGCTTATCACGGCCAAAGGCGCATGATCCTTCTCGTCCCCTGCCGTGAATCCGCGGCCACGCTGCAGGCTAACACCCAGTCCGGAGAAGAAATCGCCACTCACCATGTCGCCTTCGGCTTCCTCCGGCTGCGCACCAATACGCACCCCCACCTTGCTTCCAGAGAGCGGCACGTACGCCATCACCGCTTCCATTCCGCCATTCTGATTCCGCAGCGCGTCGTAAACCGGGTAGGAGAACGTTTCGTTCTTATTCACCGTGCCCGTCCCATGCGGCGGCGGGGTCGTCCACAGATACACCAATCGGTCCGCATCCTTTACTGGCAGGGTCCGCAATAGCACGGTGTGCATCACACTGAACACCGCCGTATTTGCGCCTACCCCCAAAGCCAGGGTCACAACCGCCGTGATGGTGAATGCAGGGCTCGCCAGCAGAGAGCGAAACGCATGCTTCAGGTCGCGCAAGCATTTATCCAGCCACCCCCACCGGCCCTGCATGTAAAAATGCTCCTGCTCCCGGCGAACGCTGCCGAACTTTCGCCGCGCTTGCCGGCGTGCTTCTTCCTCGCTCATGCCCTCCAGCCGCAGCTCATCGACCTCCAACTGAATGTGCGCCTGCAATTCTTCAGCGAAATCTTCCGCACTGCGTTTCTGCTTGAACATACTCACGCCTCCTCGGCCTGCGCTGCAGGGCCGGCATCCACAATCAGTCCCACCGCGCGCGTCAGCCGCCGCCACTGGGCCGCCTTCTCTGCCAACTGCTCGCGCCCCTGATGGGTGAGCGAATAGAAGCGCGCTTTTCGGTTGTTCTCACTCAGACCCCACTTGGCGCGAATCCATTTCTTCTCTTCCAGCCGTTGCAGGGCTACATACAACGAACCATGCTCAACCAGGAAGACATCTTCCGATTGGCGTTGGATCGTCCGCGCAATTCCCTGGCCGTGGCATGGACCAAAGACAAGGCTTTTGAGGATCAGCAGGTCAAGGGTCCCCTGCAGCAGGGAGATGCGGTCGTCATTACTAGCTCGGGTCGACATTCTGCCCGAGTATGCACCGTCTTGGGTAGAATGTCAACCTGAGAAACGTCTGTCGACATTCGATAAATCGCCAACGCACTCATCGACAGTGATTAGTCCTGGAAAGTCGGCCAGTGTTCGCCGATCCGCCCAAGGGCGCCAGTCTATGGTGGATCAAATCAACCCTGAGTGCGATATATCGTCATCCGTAGTCCCCAAGAGGGGCACGAAGTTGAGAGGCGGGTTGTATAAAGAGACTGGCCGCAAACGACGGGATCGCAATGAAACAGTTTGGCCCCGGAACGTTGTGACTTGTTCCAACTCTGTCAGTCCATTGACAGGTTCGAGAGCATCTATCTGCGTTTGAATTTCCACCACCCTACTTGCGGGCGAGATTTCTGAACACTTGTGAACCATCTCCGTTCCAAGGCTCCCAAACCCAAAAAATTGGTCCGTCTGCTCTGGCCGATACTGGAGAGCGATAGAGAGAATTTATGAATTTGGGCACGCCGCAGGTTCTATATTGAATTACAAGCCAGATTGCTCGCAGCATTGGAATTTGGAGCCGAGCCCTGTCGGCGCGGATTAAAGACAAGACAATAGGTTATGAGAGGCACAAGAGTTCAAAAATTGCTCTGGAGTCGTTTCGATCAGAGACGAACTCGGGAGGCCGGTGGAAAAGCCGACTTTCTGCTTCGTAGCAATGTCTCGTTGAGCATGTCTGCTGGTTCGTCACATCGCGAAGATGTGGAAGAGATAGCCCGTATGTCGAGTCAACCATTTTCTATCGCTTCCATCTCGAAGGTACTGGATGAAAGGAAATCTCTCCGGGGCGTGGCTTATTTTGGCGAGGCCGGGAGCCAGATCGACAAAATTCTCCACAACTATCCGGGCATGCGGTGGTGGATGGAGAAAGACGGTCTTGTGATTGACGTCGCTCAGCAACATAGCGCGAACCGATTGTCAGAGTTCGACCGAACAGCCGGAAAGCTAGTGTGCGACGCCACGCGTCATGGAAAGTTCTCGACGGATGCAGTTGGGAAGATTGCGACTGGACTAGATGTCTCGGGATTTACTCTCTCGGAAAACCTACAGCCCGCCCAATGGAAGCCAATCGCGGACCATAATAGGAAGCACGCAAAATCGGCGATTAAAACCTTTGCAGCGGCGGCTTCCAATCCAAAATTTGTACGTTCCGTACGCCGGCGCCTTTATGTTGCCCGCGATCGTTATCAAAAAAGCCTATAGCTCCGTTATTTCTTGCCCCCGCCGTCTTCCGAGATTGTCCTTTCAATCGCGGTGGACAACTTTCACTCAACTGCTCGAGCCTGCATAAACACTGAGGAAAATCTCCTAAATTTTGTCCGTCCGACAACTCTGTAAGTTCGGAAGGATAGATTCTGGCTCGTATTTCTGTCACTCTCCCCATGGCTCGAGGAAACAACGATTGTTCCTCCGGCAAGATAAATATCCGATGGGAGAAAATTATGGAGTCCAGAGTGCTGAGTGACCTGGAGGTTGTGTATAAACCTTTGGAAGTAGCAACTTTGCAATCACTGATTTTACAATTGCAAGCCTTGACGTAACCGCTTCTACGCAACTGGCAACTTATACTAGTATCCGTGCTCAGTTCGGAATTGCTCCTCAGAAATTTATAAATAAACAGCTAAATCTATCGAAATATGTAACCAAAATCGACTTGGATAAATTCAGGTCTGCTGGAATCATTACATTTGTTGTGGGCGATGATGACTCTAACTTCATCAATTACTCTCACGCCCTGGCGACTCGCATTTGGATCAGCTTTGTGGGGCCGCGATCCAAAGTTGCTGGATTTACTGCTGCCTTTAAGAATCACGGACGAGCTCTGATATTTGACGACTCAGGTGTAGCTCACATTTTTTCTCATGTGACAGTCCCGGTTTCTTATGAGGTAGGGCCCAATGGAGAAGAGGTAGTGAGTGGTGAAATTGCACCTCCGGGCGGAGATTATGTAGGGGTCAGCCCCTTTGGACCTTGGACGTTAGCTGTGCTAAATCTACAACCTGATGTTTTGAAAGAAATCAAGGACGTGACGATCCATTTTGATGGTTTCGCACGATCCGGTCCAAAAATAAAAAGCCAACAGGCTTTGATAAAGCGACAGCTTATGTCATTTGACGGTGCTGCTGTGACCAAATGAACGCCGCTATCTTTTTTTCAAGCGTAAATTCCTCTTTACACCCTGAACACTTTGCGCTATCCAGATTGGCAGGATGGAGACACCCTCATTTGGTATAAACCCCGCTTCCTCCGATGAACCACAGGTTTCCCATGAATAAACGCCTTTTCGCACGATTCCTGCGCTCTGAAAGCGGAACAACGGCCATCGAATACGGTCTGATTGCTTCGCTTATCGCCGTCGCCATCATTGCGATCTTGTCTTCGGCGTCCGCACCGCATGGAGAGAGGGCGTAGTCTTCGTTACGACGTGCTCAAACATTACGCAAAGCTTGCCGCCGAAGGACGTTTTTCAATTCCAATTGCCAGAACATTTGCACTGGAAGATTGGCAAGAGGCAGCAGAAATAAGCATGGACAAAAGAGCTCATGGAAAACTCGTGCTCTTGCCTTGAACTGGCAAGACCAGCTGCCGACTGATTTCGGATTAGTAACGGGAAGTCGGCTTATCGTCACGAATAGACGGTGCCAATGCTCTTCTCACCAGAGTGGTTTCAGCACCCTTCTGCACCCTTGCAATCAATTCGTGTGGGAACAGGGCCATCAGAACAAATAGTTTGCCCAGAATTGATGACATGGACATCTGCCGAACCCCAGCAGAGGTCGGATTAGTCGCGAAAAGCAGGCTGTTGTGATTGATTGTTAGAAAAATCAGACTTCGACTCGGGTCTTGGTGCGAGAAAGAAAAGGGACAGCTGAGCAGGGCTAAAGCCTTCTCAGGCGATTCTCCGATCGCAGAGAGACTCTCGATTTTGCGGTAAATTGGGGGGTTTTACCGATATAAATTGTTTATTATGAATAACTTATACTTACTGGCGGAGAGTGGGGGATTCGAACCCCCGATAGAACTTTTGGTCCTATAACGGTTTAGCAAACCGCCGCCTTCAGCCACTCGGCCAACTCTCCGTACCTTACTCGTTTCGGCTAACGCTGATTATAACGTGGCGGAGGGAATATAGGCCTAAGGTCGGTTAGATTTGTGTCTGTAGACGAATCAGGACGAACGGGGGCAGGGTGGCGCGTGGGTTGGGCAGATCGAACAAGATGCGGCTGTTGCCGCTGATCGCCGCAACCTACTTTATGGTCTCCGGTGGACCGTATGGGCTGGAAGACATCATCGGCAAGGCCGGGTACGGACGGGCGGTTCTGCTGCTTCTGTTGGTGCCGCTGTTCTGGAGCCTGCCGACGAGCCTGATGGTGGGGGAACTGGCCTCGGCCATGCCGAAGGAAGGAGGCTTTTATCAGTGGGTACGGCAGGCGATGGGCCCTTTCTGGGGATTTCAGGAGGCGTGGCTGAGCCTGGCGGCGAGCGTCTTCGACATGGCCATCTATCCAACGACGTTCGTGCTGTATCTGTCGCATGTGGCTCCTGGGTTGACGACCGGACACCGGGGGCTGCTACTGAAGCTGGGGATTGTGGGGATCTCGGCGGTATGGAATCTACGCGGCGCGGTGGCTGTGGGGCGCGGGTCGGAACGGATGATGGCGGTGTCACTCTCGCCGTTTGTTGTACTGATCGGGCTGGCGGTGTGGCAGGGATTGAGGCATGGCGTTACGTTCGCTGCAGGAGGCTCTCCGGCGGATGTGGATATGAACGGCGCGCTGCTGGTGGCGCTGTGGAACTACATGGGCTGGGACAACGCTTCGACGATTGCGCAGGAGGTGGAGGATCCACAGAGGACGTATCCGCGAGCGATGTTGACCTCCTCCATCGTGGTGACGTGCGTGTATCTGCTGCCACTGCTGGCGGTGTGGATGGCAGGAATTCCGGCGGAGCGGTTTTCGACGGGAGCGTGGGTCGATGCGGCGATGCTGCTGGGCGGATCGGCGCTGGCTATGGCGGTGGTGCTCGCGGGATCGCTGGATGGGCTGGGGACGTTCAACGCGCTGACGCTGTCGCTGACACGGCTGCCCTATGCGATGGCAGAGGATGGCTTGCTGCCGCGTGTACTGACGAAGCGATGGGCCAACGGCGTTCCCTGGGTAAGCGTGCTGGCGTGCAGCCTAGGGTGGGCGCTGGCGCTGAGCTTTACGTTCGAGCGGCTCATTTCCATTGACCTGGTGCTGTACGGGGGGGCGTTGTTGCTGGAATTCGTGGCACTGGTGGTGTTGCGGGTCAAGGCTCCGGCGATGCCGCGGCCGTTCCGCGTGCCCGGCGGCGTTTGGGGAACGCTGACGATTGCCGCGGGGCCAACGGTGCTGATTGGCTTCGCGCTTTGGGCGGCGCGTGGGGAACAAGTGGCAGGCATGCCGGCCCTGACGTTTGCGGCGTTGATTGCGGTGGCAGGGCCGCTGATCTACATGCTCGCACCGCGGCGAGCGAAGGCTGCCTGAAGGACCGTTTTCGCCGAGATCTTCGCAGCCGAGATTACCGCGGCTACTTTTTCAGGACAGGCAAGGGCAGAGGGTTCGTCTTGTTGTCGATAAAGTTTTGCTGCGCCTCGCGGACTTTGGCGCGGGCGACGCCAGCATCACGCCATCCCCTGACTTCGACACGCTTGCCTTCGAGATCCTTGTAGATGGCGAAGAAATGGGTGATCTCCTTGAGCATGTGGGGATAGATCTCGGAGAAGTTCCAAACATCCTTGTAGCGAGGATTATTCTTGCCTACGCAGAGAACCTTCTCGTCGGCGACGCCCTGGTCGAGCATCTCCAGCAACCCGATGGGGCGCACTTCCATCACGCAGCCAGGAAAGCTGGGCGCGTCCACAAGAACGAGTGCATCAAGCGGATCGCCATCGTCAGCCAGCGTACTTGGGATGAATCCGTAGTCACCGGGGTAATGGACGGGCGAATAGAGGTTGCGGTCCAACCGGAAGACGTGGAGCTTCTTGTCGTACTCGTACTTGTTGATGCCCTCATGGGGAATTTCGATGACGGCATTGATGACATCGGGCGACTCGGGCCCAACGGGGAGTTCAAGGTAGTTCGTCATAACGTGCGGGATCTCTTCTCGTGTACCAAAGTTCAAGCGCTTGCAGATAGGATGCTGGTTCGGGCCTGAGGGCTTGCTTTGTCGGCATCCGCAACCAGGTGGGCGGACAAAAGCTGCGTCTTGTCTATAATCAGACAGAATGAAGGCTCATGTCTATGTCACGCTGAAACGAACCGTGCTGGATGCCCAGGGGCAGACAGTGTCCGATGCGCTGC
>Ga0157370_10005407_pt1 | contig 14328 bp, 14 predicted proteins | sample C35metaG_FD_113463 | JGI IMG/M metagenome (GOLD analysis project Ga0157370, IMG submission 113463) | Corn rhizosphere microbial communities from Kellogg Biological Station, Michigan, USA - C3-5 metaG | ecosystem: Host-associated > Plants > Roots > Rhizosphere > Soil | place: USA: Michigan...
CCCGACTTCGACTCCTCCCCGCTCAGGTTGACCTCGACGAGCGCGGGGATGGTGAGCTTCGCCGCGGCCGACTCGCTGCTCAGCGAATGACACAGCTCGCAGATCTCGCTCACGGTCTTGGCCTTCCGGCTCTGCAGGTGGCCGATGAAATGCCAGCGGAACCGGTCGCCGAAGCGCGCGTGCTTCTCCTCGAGATCCTGCGCCCGGTTCTCGCCGACGACGTCGACGCCCGCATCCGCGAGCATGCCAAGCTCGTCGACCGAGACGTACTTCGTCGCGACGACGACGGTCACCCCCTCGCCCGCTGCTTCGCGCACGCGCAGATAGCGCTCGCGAACTTCCTCACGCGACGTAGGCGATGACCCCCTGGCGGCCCGTGCGCCCGTGGTCGCGCCGGTGCGAGAAGAAGCGGTCGCCGTTGCACGAGGTGCAGATGTCCGACCGCTCGACGTGCTCGACGCCCGCCGCACGCAGCGCACGCTCGGCGGCTGTCCAGAGATCGAGATGCGAGTCGCTGCGAACGACGTCCTCGCCGAACGCCTCGCGGAACGGGCCTGCGACCTCTTCGCCGACCTCGTAGCAGCACGGCCCGATGCTCGGCCCGATCGCCGCGGCGATCCCGCGGGCGCCGAGCACACGCACGCCCGCGCCGACGATCCCGGCAAGGAGCCCGCGCCAGCCGGCGTGCAAGATGCCGACGGCCGGGGTAGCGCCGTTCGCGCGCGCGAGCGCGATCGGCATGCAGTCCGCCGTCAGCAGCAGCATCGCGCGACCGGGCTCGTCGCTCCACAGACCGTCGCAGTGGTCGTAGACCGTCCCCGGCAGCACGATGCCGCGCGCGTCGGCGCGCGCGACGTTTGCGCCGTGACGTTGCCACGCCATCGTCGCTTCGTTCGGATCGGCGCCCACCGCGTCGCACAACATCGAGCGGTTCTGCACGACGCGCGCGGGATCGTCCTCGGTGAGGATGCCGAGATTCAACGATGCGAACGGTCCCTCGCTCGTGCCGCCGATCCGCGTCGAGAATGCGACGCGATACGGGCCGGGCGCGTCCCAGTGGATGAGATCGAGCTCGGTCACGTACGTAGCTTCGCACGCGCGCGCCTCAACAGCTCGCCGCGATCGTTCTTCGCAGGATCGTCGACGACCTCGCGCAGCAGCTCGTGCAGCGCACGCCCGAGGTCGGGCCCCGGCCGATAGCCGAGCTCGATCAGGTCGCTGCCGTCGACGGCGAGGTCGGCGAGGCGGTGCGGTTGCCGGCGCTCGTGCTCCAACACCGTTCGGAACCGTTGCAGCTTGTCGAGGTCCTCGAGCGGAGGCGGCCCGGCCGTACCGCGCTTGCCGAGGAAGTCGGCCTCCTTGTGGTCGACGAGTTGAAACGCGAGCTCCTCACCGTGCTTCGCGAGAAAGCGGCGCGCGCGCACCGCGTCGCCCTTGCCGACCTGGAACATGTGGTGCCGGACGATTCGGCAAACGCGATCGCGGAGCGCGTTCGGGTACCGCAGCCGGCGCAACGCCTCGCCGGCGAGCTCCGCTCCGACCTGTTCGTGGCTGCGATCGGCGTAACCCGGCTTTGCGTAATAGTGCAACCGCCCGTCGGTGCCGCGCCACGCGACGAGGGGCTTCCCGAGATCGTGGAATACCGCCGCAAGCCGAACGGGCAGCGCACGCCGCCTGTCCGCGGTCGCCTGCACGACGGCGAAGGTGTGCTCGTCGACGCTGAGGTCGTGGTAGCGCGACTCCTGGTCGAAGCCGATCGCAGGCGCGAACTCGGGCAGCACCTGCACGAGCACGCCCGTGTCGCGCGCGATCCGCAGCGCTTTCGCCGGTTGCGCGCCGAGCAGGAGCTTCGACAGCTCCCCCATGCCGTCCGCGGCGAGACCGCCGCCGATCCGCTCGGCCGAGACGAGCTCGATCGCCGCCGCCTCGTCGCGCATCTGTCGCACCGTTGCGTCGTCGAGACCAAAGTCGAGCTGCGAGACGAAGCGGAGCGCGCGGACGAGCCGGAGCGGATCCTCCGCGAAGCTCGTCGGCGAGACCGTGCGCAGCACGCGCCTCCGTAGGTCCGCCTGACCGTCGAGTGGGTCGACGAGCTCGCCGGTCGCCAACCGCTTCGCAATCGCGTTCACGGTGAAGTCGCGGCGGCGCATGTCGTCCTCGACCGACAGCGAGGCATCGGCGACGATCTCGAAGTCGTGCCGGCCCGGGCCGGTGCTCACCTCCTTGCGCGGCGGCGCGAACTCGATTCCCGGGCGTGCAAGCGAGCGCACGCTCCGGTCCCTCGGATGCAGCCGCACGCCGACGAGCCGTCCCGCGACGACGAGGTCTTCGACGCGCCCGTGCACCGCGAGCCGCCGTTTCAGCTCTTCGGTGTCGACGCCGGGGACGAGGAAGTCCGCGTCCTTCGAGTCGGTGCCCAGCAGCTCGTCGCGGACCGCACCGCCGACGACATAGGCGTCGAGCTCGAGGGAGCGGACGTACTCCTCGAGCCGTTGCCTAGATATGCCCGATCGCCTCGATCTCGACGAGCGCGCCGGACGGCAGCTTCGCCACCTCGACCGTCGAGCGGGCCGGCGGCTGGTCGCCGACGTGCTTCGCGTACACCGAGTTCATGCCCTGGAAGTCGTCGAGGCTCTGGAGGAACACGGTGGTCTTCACGAGGCGGTCGAGACTGCTGCCCGCCTCCGCGAGGATGGCGCGGAGATTCGCGAAGACCTGTTCGGTCTGCTCCTCGATCGTCCCGCCCGACAGCTCCTTGTCGCCGGGGCGCAGCGCGAGCTGCCCGGAGACGAACACGAAGTCGCCGGCGCGGATCGCCTGCGAGTAGGGGGCGCCCTGGAACGGGGCCGGGGCCGCCTCGGTGCGCACGACACTCTTGCTCACTCTCGTCCTCCTTCGGTCGTGCACGCCTGCGCGAGTGCGACGCCGAGCGCCTTGAAGATCGCCTCGAGCACGTGCTGGGTATCGGTTCCGTTCAACAGCCGCACGTGCAGCGTCACGCGCGCACCCTCGGCGAAGCGGTCGAGGAAGCGTCGTGCGACGTCCGTGCCGAGCCCGCCGACTCGTGCTTGGGTGAGATCGACGTTCGTCACCACGAGCGGCTCCTCCGACGTCTCGAGGACGACGCTTGCGAGCGCCTCTGCGGACGTCATCGACGCGAACCCGTAGCCGCGGCCGCTGCGCAGGCTCTCGGCCAGCGCGCTGCCGAGGGCGCGGCCCGCCTCCGCCACTTCCGCCTCACCTGTTCCCGGCTCGACCTCGAGTGCGAGATCCCAGCGCGCACACCGCGCCAGACGCTCGAGCAGGTGATCGAGCACGGGCAGGCCGGAGTCGACGTTTGCGACGCCGCTGCCTCGCAATTCGAGGCGAATCCCACTCCGTCCCGCAGCCGCCATCGTCGCTGCGGAGGCTACAGCAGCCCCCTCATGCGCCTTGCAACGAGGTCGGCCGCCGGTTCTAAAGATAGGCCGAACGGCCTATCCCTTCGCAGCCGTTTCCGGCCTAGGTTCCGGCGTAGGACATGTCGGGGACGAGGGCATCTGCGGCGGTCTCCGTCGTCCTCGCCGCAGTCGCGTCGGCGGGTGCAGCGGGACGCGGAGCCGACGGGACGGAGCTTGCGGTCGGCTACGCGAGCCGCCCGGCGTTGACGCAGGCTCTCGCCGCGAGTCACGCAACGCTCGTGCTCGACCTCGGGACGCTCCGTGTGGCGCAGGTTCGCGGCGATGCTCGCCTGCTGCAGGCGCAGCCCGGCATCCGCTTCGTCCAGCGCGTCGCGACGCGAGCGCCGGAGGCGGAGCCGGCCGCGACCTATGCGAGCGCAGCCGCCGCTCAATGGCAGCTCCGCGCAACGCACACGGACGCCGTGCCGGAGGCCGTCCTGCGCGCCGCCGCGAACGTCGAGATCGCGGTCATCGACACGGGTGCCGACGTCACCGCGCCGGACATCGCTGCCAAGGCTCCGCTTGCCTGGAACACGCGCAGCGGCAACTCCGACGTCCGCGATCCGAACGGGCACGGCACGTTCGTCGCGTCGCTCGCCGCCGGCTCTGTGACGAACGGCGACGGCATGTCGGGCTCAGGAGGCGATGCACAGCTGATGATCGTCAAGTCCGGGAGCAACGGAGGCTCGTTCACCGACGTGGACGAAGCCGCCGGGATCACGTGGGCGATCGACCACGGCGCACGCGTGATCAACCTCAGCGTCGGCGGGCCGACGACCTCGGCGACCGAGCGCCGAGCCGTGCAGTACGCGATCGACCACGGCGCGCTCGTCATCGCTGCGGTGGGAAACGAGTACCAGGCGGGCGATCCGGTCGAGTACCCGGCGGCGCTCTTGCAGCCCGTCGGCTCGGACGGCGTCGGCGGCGCCGGCCTCGCCGTGACGGCCTCGACGCTCGACGGCAGGCGCGCCTCGTTCGCCAATACCGGCTCATGGGTGTCGCTCGCCGCGCCCGGCGACCACATCCTCGCCGCGGTCTCGTCCGCCTCGTCGACGCTCGCATATCCGCGGTCGACGCTGACCGGTGCGACATCGGGTCTGTACGGCTACGGCAGCGGCACCTCGTTCGCAGCGCCGCAGGTCGCAGGCGCCGCGTCGCTCGTGTGGGGCGCGAACCCGGCGCTGACCGCGCAGCAGGTGGCGCAGATCCTCGAGGAGACCGCGTCCGGCGGCGGTCGATGGACGCCGGATCTCGGCTTCGGGGTCATCGACGCCGCCGCCGCCGTCGCCCGTGCACAGCAGGGGCTGGAAGGGATCGGCGTGCTGCTCAGCGGCCGGCGCGTGAAGAGCCTCGTGAGGCTGAACTGGAGCGGCCAGGGCAGCGCGTACACGCTCGCCGTGAGGATCGACGGCCGCACCCCGCGGACGCTCATTCCGGACTCGGCGCAGACGACCGCTACCGTGGGCGTGACGAAGGGTCATTCGTACGCCTTCACCGTCAGCGCACTCGATGCAAGCGGCATGGCGACGGCGACGTCGTCTCCCGCGACGTTCGTCGTTCGCTAGCGAACGCTATGTATCGACGCGTTCGATGTGTGCGCCGAGCGAGCGGAGGCGTTCGTCGATCCGCTCGTAGCCTTTGTCGATCTGGTGCGCCGCGCCGATCGTCGACTGCCCCTGTGCGCAGAGCGCGGCGAGGAGCATCGCCATGCCGGCGCGGATGTCCGGGCTCTCCATCCGCTGACCGACGAGGCTCGCCGGCCCGGTGACGACGGCACGGTGCGGGTCGCAGAGGATGATGCGCGCACCCATCGACACGAGCTTGTCGGTGAAGAACAGGCGGTTCTCGAACATCTTCTCGAACATCAGCACGGTTCCGAACGCCTGCGTCGCCACCGTGACGGCGATCGACGTCAGGTCGGACGGGAACGCCGGCCACGGGCCGTCCTCGATCTTCGGAATCGCGCCGCCGAGATCGTCCTGCACGATCAACTGCTGCCGCGCAGGCACGTGGACGCTGTTCTCGTGCACGTCGAGGCGCACACCGAGCTTCCCGAATGCGGGCACGATGGACATCAGATCCTTGGTGCGCACGGCTTCGATCGTCACGTCGCCGCCGGTGATCGCAGCCATGCCGATGAAGCTGCCGACCTCGATGTGATCGCAGCCGATCGTCCACTCCCCGCCGCGCAGCCGCTCGACCCCGTGGATGCGCAACACGTTCGACTCGATCCCTTCGATCTGCGCGCCGAGCGAGACGAGGAACCGGCAGAGATCCTGGACGTGCGGCTCACACGCCGCGTTGCCGATCACGGTCTCGCCGGGCGTCGTGACGGCAGCCATGACCGTGTTCTCCGTCGCCATGACGCTCGCTTCGTCGAGGAAGACCTGCGCGCCGCGCAGGCCGTCGGTCGACATCTCGTAGACGGGCCCGCCGACGTCGATCGTCGCGCCGAGCTCGGCGAACGCGTGCATGTGCGGGTCGAGCCTGCGGCGGCCGATCACGTCGCCGCCGGGCGGCGGCATCGTCGCCCTGCCGAACCGTGCGAGCAGCGGGCCGGCGAGCAGGAACGAGGCGCGGATCTTCGAGCCGAGCGCGACGTCCGGGGACGCCTTGTCGACGTCGCTCGTGTCGACGAGCACTTCGTTCGGGCCGGTCCAGCGCGCGTCGGCTCCGAGGTCGCTCAGCAGGTCGAGCATCGCGTCCACGTCGCGGATCCGCGGCACGTTCGAGAGCGCGACCGGCTCGTCCGCGAGCAGGCAGGCGGCGAGAATCGGGAGCGCACCGTTCTTGTTGCCCGCGGCGCGGATGCGCCCGCTGAGCGGATGCGCGCCCTCGATGACGAAGGCGTCGGCGAGCGCGGGAGCGACTGCCATGGCGGGCTATGCTAGCCAGCCCGTGACGCCGACTCGCAACCAGGCCTGGGAAACCCTGACCAAGTACACGAAGAGCGAGTCGCTCCTCCGGCACGCGCTCGCGGTGGAGGCCTCGACGGCGGCCTATGCGCCGAAATTCGACGGGGACGAAGAGCTCTGGCGGGTGGCCGCGCTCCTGCATGATTTCGACTACGAGATGCACCCGACGCTCGACAAGCACCCACAGGACGGCGCCCCGATCCTGCGGGAGGAGGGCTATCCGGAGGATGTGATCGAAGCCGTGCTCTCGCACGCCGAGCACCTCGGGATGCCTCGCGACACACCGCTCAAGAAGGCCTTGTTCGCGTGCGACGAGCTGAGCGGTTTCGTGCACGCGTGCGCGCTCGTGCGCCCGACCGGGCTGGACGGCCTCGAGCCCAAGTCGGTGAAGAAGAAGCTGAAGCAGCCGTCGTTCGCGTCGGGTGTCCACCGCGAGGACGTCTACAAGGGCGCCGACGAGCTCGGCGTCGATCTCGACGAGCACATCCGCCACGTCGTCGCTGCGCTGCAGCCGATCGCATCCGAGCTCGGGCTGTGAACATCGCCGTCTGCAACGTGAAGGGCGGCGTCGGCAAGACGACGACGGCCGTGTACCTCGCCGCGGTCGCGGCCGAGCGGGGCGAGGATGTCACCCTCGTCGACGCCGACCCGCACGCCTCCTCGGCGATTTGGCTCGAAGAGCGTCCGCTCGAGGGGGTCACGGTGCTGGAGGCGCCGTCCGAGCGCACGCTGACGCGGGCGTTGCGGAGCGACGGGACGCTCGTCGTCATCGACACGCCGCCGGGCGACGAGCGCCTGGTGCGCGCCTCGATCGCCGCGGCGGACAGCGTCGTCATCCCGACCCGCGCCGGCGGCGTCGAGTTCCCGCGCGTCGCGACGACGCTCGAGATGCTGCCGGCGAGGACGCCGCGCGGGATCGTCGTCTCGTCGGCACGCCTCGGGACGAACGACCTCGCCGAGACGATCGACTGGTGGAAGAAGGAAGGCGTTTCGGTCTGGGGCGTCATCCCCGAGCGCGTCGCCATTGCCGCCGGGCCCGAGGGACGCCTCCACCGTGAGGGGCTGGACCTCTATGCAGACGTGCTGCGCAAGGCGCGCGCGCGCGCCGCTAGCCGCTAGACCGACCGAGCGAGCCGCTGCAGGTCGTCCTCGTTCGTCCACCAGCCGCACGAGGCACGGACGAGATTGCGGCCGGGCAGCTCGCGAACGATCACGCCCTGCGCATGCAGCGACTCGACGAGCTCGGCCGGATCGCCGTTCGGGCGGAACGAGACGAGCGTTGAGTGCCCCGGCGGGGTGACGACGTCGACGCACGGTGACAGCAGCTCGGCGCAACGTGCGGCCATCTCGGCCGCACGTTCGTACCGCCATTGCGGATGCGTTGCGAGCGCCGCGTCGAGACCGCGCAGTGCCGGGACGGGAATCCAGCCGGAATCGAATCGCTTCGCCCCTTCCTTCGGCACGAATTCGCCGCTCGTCTCATACGAGTCCTGCGACATGTAGGACGGCGACTTCACGCGAAGCCTTTCCGGGTCGGCGACGTAGAGGGCGCCGGTGGACTCCGGTCCGCACAACCATTTCTGCGCGGACACGGTGTAGAAGTCGAGCGCGCCCACGTCGGGTGCGATCGCGCCCGCCGACTGTGCGCCGTCGACGAGCACCGGCACACCTGCATCCTCCCGCACACGATGCAGGTCGAGCTTGCGTCCGGTCGTCCAGAGGACGTGCGACGTCGCAATCAGCCGCGTGCGCGGCGTTACGGCATTCACGATCGCCTCCTCGTCGGCATCGACGATGACGACGCGGGCGCCTGTCGCGTACAGCGGCCCGGTCAGGCCGAAATGCTCCTGGTCGGTGGTCACGACCTCGTCCTGATCGCCGAGACCGAGCCCCGCGAGCACGAGCGCGCAGCCGCGGGTCGTCGAGTCGGTCAGTGCGACGGAGGCAGGCTCGACGCCGATCACCGCGGCGATGCCCGCGCGCACCTCCTCGCGCAGGTCGAGCATCCCGTGGAAGTAGTCCATCCCGCTGCGTCCCTCGACGAGATCGCGCTCGTTCTGCCCGACGATCGACTCGACCGTCGCCCGCGCCAGCGGGCCGTTGGTGCCGGCGTTCAGGTACGCAAAGCGCTCGAGCACCGGGAACTGCGCGCGTGCCTCTTCATGCGTCATTCGACGTGGAGTTCTACCGGCGCGTGGTCGGAGAGGAGCCGGCCGCCGACGCGCCGGCGATCCTCGGGCCAGGCGACCGGCCCGGCGGCCGGCAGGCCGCGGACGAGAACCTGGTCGATGCTCTCGGGCAGCGGCGGCGAGAAGCCCGACAGGCCGGCCCCGCGCAGGTTCAGATCGCCCGCGACGATCGCCTGCGGTTCGTCCGCGACGAAGCCGGCAACGCGTGCGAGCTGTTCCTCGTCCGCACTGACGTGGACGTTCGCGACGAAGACGCCGCCGTCCAGCCGGACGCCGTGGACGATCCGGCGAAGCCCCGCCGTGCTGACGACCCGACGCCGTTCGTCGGAGAGCGTGAAGCGCCGGGCGACGAGGATCGCGTCCGCCTCGCCGGTGAATGCGGAGCGCAACAACCCGTGATGCAGCTCCGTGACCCAGCGGCCGAGCGGCCGCCGACGGCGTGCGACCGCGCTCGAGCGCTGCATGCCGCTCCAGCGCTCGAGTCGTGCGAGCGCCCACACCGGCACCTCCTGGAGGCAGACGACGTCGGGTGCGTCGCGCGTCACCAGCTCGACCATCTCGCGCAGGAAGGCCCGCCGCTGCGGCGGATGCGTGTTCCCGTGGAAGAGGTTCCAGGTCCTGACGAGCACGCGGCGTAGCCTAAGAGGCTCCGATGCGGATCGTCCTGGCAGACCCTCCGGCGTTCACGCCGCCCTACGACCATGCGCTGGCCGCCGCGCTCGCCCATGCGGGGGCGGACGTCACCCTCGTCACCTCCCCCTTCCGCTTCGGCGAGACCCCGCCCGCGAACGGCTATCGCCGCCGCGAGGTCTTCTATCCCCTCTCGTCCCGCGTCTTCCGGCGCTCGCCGCTGCGGCTCCCGTTGAAGGTCGCCGAGCACCCGTTCGGCATCGCGGCGATGCGCGCGCTGCGGGCGGACGTGCTCCATGTGCAATGGCTCGTTCCCGAGCTCGACCTGCGCCTGCTCCGGCCCCACGTTCCATCCGTCTTCACCGCACACGACCTGCTGCCGCGACGGACGGCGGGAAAGCGCGAGGCCTGGCGGCGCCTGCTCGCGCGCTTCGACCGTGTCGTCGTGCACAGCGAGCACGGCCGCGCGCTGTTGGCGTCACTGGGCGTCGACGCGCGAGTCATCCCTCACCCGGTTTTCCGCAGCGACCCGCCGCGCGCCGACGACGGCCGGACCGTGCTGGCGCTCGGCGTCATCCGCCCGTACAAGGGGCTCGGGGATGCGATCGAGGCGACCCGGCGTGCCGGGGCCAGGCTCCTCGTCGCGGGCGACCCGGCCGAGCCGCTCGACGCGTACGCCGGCGACCACATCGAGTGGCGGCTCGGCTACCTCCCGGAGGCGGAGCTCGATCGCGCACTCGGCGATGCCACCGTCGCCGTCTTCCCGTACAGGCCGGAGCTCGACCAGAGCGGCGCACTGCTCCGTGCGCTCGGCGCAGGCATTCCCGTCGTCGCGTACGACGTCGGCGGGATCGCCGACCCGGTTCGCCGCTTCGACGCCGGACGTGTCGTGCCCGCCGGCGACGTCGAGGCGCTCGCGGCCGCGCTCGCCGAGGTGCTGGCCGATCCCGGGCCGGCGCGCGCCGGCGCGCTCCGTGCGCGCGACGCGCTGACGTGGGACGCGGCGGCGCGCGCGCATCTCGACCTGTACGAGGAAATCGTCTGATGCTCCGCAAGCGCCGTTTCGCCGATCTGATCCGCCGCCAGCTCGACGTCTTCGCGCACGACGAGGCGAACAACATCTTCGTCGAGGTGCGCGAGCGCAAGGCGCTGTACGACCGCGCAGACCGCGACGAGGCTGAGGAGCTCTACGGCGACTACATCGATGCGGTCGAAACCGGGACCGAAGCCCTTGCCGACATGCGCGACCGGTTCAAGCGTACGCTCGACGACGACGCGGCCGAGGAATACGAACGAGAGTTCAACCGCGCCGTCAAGAAGCGCTGGTCCCACTTCGGCCTGGAGATCGACCTGAGATGACTTCGCGGATCGAGGACTACGCATTGCTCGGCGACCTGCAGACGGCGGCGCTCGTCGACCGCAACGGCTCGATCGACTGGCTCTGCTTCCCGCGCTTCGACTCCGGCGCCTGCTTCGCCGCGCTGCTCGGCACGCCGGAGCACGGGCGCTGGCTGCTCGCGCCGGCCGACGGCGGCACGACGTCCCGCCGCTACCTGCACGACACGATGGTGCTGGAGACGATCTGGGAGAGCGACGAAGGCGCGGTGCGCGTCCTCGACTTCATGCCGCCGCGCGGCAAGGCGCCGGACGTGGTGCGCATCGTCGAAGGCATGCGCGGCAGCGTGCGCGTGCGCTCGGAGCTCGTCATCCGCTTCGACTACGGCCGCATCGTGCCGTGGGTGCGCCGCATCGAGCCCGACACGCGCAGCGTGATCGCCGGACCTGACGCCCTTTGCTTCCGCACGCCCGCGCACACGTTCGGCGAGAACATGCGAACGGTCTCGGAGGTCACGGTCGACGAGGGGGAACGAATTCCCTTCACGCTGACCTGGTTCCCGTCGCACCAGGACCCGCCCGCGCGCATCGACCCGGAGGTCGCCCTCGTCGAGACCGAGTCGTTTTGGCGCGACTGGAACGCCCGCTGCACCGTGCCTCTGAGCGGCGACCAGCGTGACATGCTGCACCGCTCGCTGATGGTGCTGAAGACGCTGACGTACGAGCCGACGGGCGGGATCGTCGCGGCGCCGACGACGTCTCTCCCCGAAGCGCTCGGCGGCGTGCGCAACTGGGACTACCGCTACTGCTGGCTTCGCGACGCGACGCTGACGCTGCTCGCGCTCCTCCAGGCCGAGCACGCCGAGGAGGCGGCGGCGTGGCGCCACTGGCTGCTGCGCGCGGTCGCGGGCGACCCGGCCGACCTGCAGATCATGTACGGCGTCGGCGGCGAGCGAAGGTTGACCGAGTACGAGCTGCCGTGGCTGCCCGGCTACGAGGCCTCGCAGCCGGTGCGCGTCGGCAACGCGGCCAGCGAGCAGTTGCAGGTCGACGTGTTCGGCGAGGTGATCGACGCGCTCTATCAGGCGCGCGCGCACGGGCTCCCCATGGAGGACGAGGCGTGGGCCCTCGAACAGCGGCTGCTGGAGACGCTCGGACGCACGTGGCAGGAGCCGGACGAGGGCATCTGGGAGGTCCGCGGCGGCCGCCGGCATTTCACACACTCGAAGGTGATGGCCTGGGTCGCGTTCGACCGCGCCGTTCGTGCGGTCGAGACGCAGGGCGTCGACGGGCCGGTCGACGACTGGCGCGAGCTACGTGACCGGATCCATGCGCAGATCTGCGAACAGGGTTTCGACGAGAAGCTCGGATCGTTCACGCAGTCGTACGGCTCGCCGGAGCTCGACGCGAGCCTGTTGCTCATCCCGCTGGTCGGCTTCCTACCCGCGTCGGACCCGCGCGTCCGAGGCACCGTCGAGGCGATCGAGCGCGAGCTGCTCTGGGACGGGCTCGTCCTCCGCTATCGCACGCATGAAGCGGACAACCCGGACGGCCTGCCGAGCGGCGAAGGCGTCTTCCTACCGTGCTCGTTCTGGCTGTGCGATTGCTACGAGCTGCTGGGGCGGCACGACGACGCGCATGCCCTGTTCGAGCGCCTGGTCGGGTTGTCGAACGATCTCGGGTTGCTCGCCGAGGAGTACGACCCCGTCGCGGGCCGTCAGCTCGGCAACTTCCCGCAAGCCTTCACTCACCTGGCGCTCGTCTCCACCGCCTTCAACGTCTTGCCGCATCTTCCGTCTCCGATGCGCCGCCGGCACGCGCACGATGGATCGCCGTCGCAGAGTTGATCAGCGCCAGATGGCTGAGCGCCTGCGGGAAGTTGCCGAGAAGCTCACCCGATGATGGATCGATCTGCTCGGCGAGCAACCCGACGTCGTTCCGATACGTCAGCAGCTCCTCGAACAGCGCCGCCGCGTCGTCGACGTCACCCCGCCGCGCCAGCGCTTCGACGAGCCAGAACGAGCACGCCACGAATGCGCCCTCGTGCTCGATGTTGCCGGTCCGGCGCCAGAGGAGGCCGCCGCCGGCATCGAGTCGCTCGCGGATCGCATCGACCGTCGAGCGGAGCCGATCGGGCGACACCTCGGCCCAGCCCATGCGCGCCCCTCGCAACACGGCCGCGTCGAGGGTGTCGGCGCCCGCGTATTCGACGTATGCCTGCAACTCGTCAGACCAGCAGTGTTCCTCGACGTACGCCTGTGCTCGATCGCGCTCCTGACGCCAGCGGTCGACGTGGTCGGCCTGCAGGTGGCCGTGTTCCGCGAAGTCGACTCCGCGCGAGAGCGCCAGCCACGAGGAGATATTGGACACGGTGTAGCTGTGGCATTCGTCGAGCTCCCAGATGCCGGAGTCGTCGTCGGGCCAGATCACGGCGAGCCGATCGAGACAGTCCTCGAGCAGGGAGGCCGTCCCCCTGTCGAGCTCGTTTCCGTGCTTCAGGTAGAGCCCTGCCGTTTCCAGCAAGTCTCCCCATGAGCCGAGCTGGAGCTGGGTGCTTGCAGCATTCCCGTACCGGACGGGCCGAGAACCGCGATATCCCTCCAGCGGCAGCACGTCGCAGCGCTCGGCCGGCTTCCCTTCGAGCGAGTAGAACGGACGGAGATCGGGCGCGGAGCTGCGGACGGAGCGCAGCAGGCAGCAGAACGACTCGTGCACGGTCTCGGGCAGGCCGAGCGCCATGAGCGCGTCGATCGTGAATGCGGCGTCGCGCACCCACATGTATCGGTAGTCGTAGTTCTTGTCGCCCCCGATCCGTTCGGGCAGCGACGTCGTCGGCGCCGCGACCAGCGCGCCGTGCGGCTCGAGGGACATCAGCTTGAGCGCGAGCGCGCTGCGGGCGATTTCGTCCTCCCAGGCGCCGTCGTACTCCCAGTGCTCGAGCCATTTCCGCCAGACGGCAGCGGTGTCGTCGAGGCGGCGCTCGACCTCGTCGCGATCCGGCATCGGGATCGGCTGGTCTTGCGTCGCCACCAGCGCGAGCAACGCCGAGCCGCCCTCACCCAACGTGAACTCCCCGCGCACGACATCCTGCCCGAGCTCTCCGGCGCCCGCGCTCCAGCTGTGGATGCCGATTGCGAGCCCGCCGCCCTCGAACACCGGAACGCCGCGGCGGCGCGACAGCGTCGTTCTTGCGCGGCCCCAGTCGGGCCGCGCGTCGACCGACCACTCGAGGTCGACCCGGCCGCTCACGCACTCGACACGGCGCGCGAGCTCGCGCCATGGCAGCTGTCCACCGCTGCGCATGTTGAGCGCCTCCGTCACGCGGACGACGCCGTCGTGCGTACGGTACGTCGTCTCGAGAACGTTCGTGCGGTCGAGGTACCTGCGTTCGGCATCGAACTTCGCGGTGGGACGGAGAACGAACGCGCCGCCCTTCTCCGCGTCGAGCAGCGCGGCAAGCGCGGTCGGGCAATGCATCTGCGGCAAGGAAAGGAAGTCGATTGCGCCGTCGAGCGCGACGAGTGCGACCGTGTTGCCGTCGCCGAGCGCGGCGTAGGCGCCGATCGGTGCGTAGCCGTCTTTCCGCTTCACGCGTGCGCGTGCTCGCGCTCGCCGGCCTGGTCGCGCGTCAGCGGCTCATCGGCATCGGAGCCGAGGTCGGCCTGGATCTGCTCGAGCATGAACAGCATGGCCCCGCCGATGACCCCGGTGTCGTACCCGAAGAGGAAGCCGCCGATCGCGGCGATGATCGCGACGCCGAGGAGGCGCCGGTTCCGCACGGCTTCTCGGAGGAAGCCCTGGTCGGACGCGGTTTCCGTC
>Ga0157370_10005408_pt1 | contig 14328 bp, 10 predicted proteins | sample C35metaG_FD_113463 | JGI IMG/M metagenome (GOLD analysis project Ga0157370, IMG submission 113463) | Corn rhizosphere microbial communities from Kellogg Biological Station, Michigan, USA - C3-5 metaG | ecosystem: Host-associated > Plants > Roots > Rhizosphere > Soil | place: USA: Michigan...
AAGCGCCGCGCCGATCTGCTCGAGCGATTCGAACTGGACCCAAGCAAGCGGGGGAGACAGTACTCGAAGGGCAACAAGCAGAAGGTGGCGATCGTGGCCGCGCTGGCCTCCGACGTGGAGCTCCTGATTCTCGACGAGCCGACGAGCGGCCTCGACCCGCTGATGGAGAGCGTCTTCCAGGACGTGATCGGCGAAGCCAAGCGGCGCGGTACGACCGTGCTCCTGTCCAGTCACATCCTGGCCGAGGTCGAATCGTTGGCGGACCGACTGAGCATCATCCGGGATGGACGGATCGTCGAGAACGGCACACTGGCCGAGTTGCGCGGGCACACTCGCACCTCGATTCGAGCCGTACTGAGTCGGGTGCCCTCGTCAGCGGAGCTCGCGAGCTTCCACGATGTGCGCCTCGATGGCGATCGGCTGAGCGCGACGGTTGATTCGAACCGAATCGGCGAGGCCATGACCGTGCTGGCTCCCTTCGGGATCGCCGCACTGACGGTGGAGCCGCCGTCACTGGAGAGCCTGTTCCTGCGCCTCTACGAAGCGGATGCCGGTACGGATGCCGCCTCCGACACTGAAACGGACGTGACGCGATGAGCAGCGCTCTCGCTGGCACGGTTCCGCTGCTTCGCGCCTCGATAAAGCATGATGGCCGCAGTTTTGCGCCGTGGATCGTCATCGCGACCGCCCTGTCAGCATCCTCGGTTCTGGTGTATCCGTGGATCTTCCCCGACCAGCAGGATCGTGCGGGGCTCGCGACGGCGGTCGGAGCAAACCCGGCGATCGGGCTGATCTTCGGGCCGGCCTTCGATCTCTCGACCGTCGACGGTTTCAATGCCTGGCGCAGCCTTGCCCTCGGCGGATTCCTGGCTGCCCTCGGTGTCATCTTCGCGGTCACCCGAGCCACTCGCGGCCAGGAGGACTCCGGCCAGGCCGAGTTGCTCGCGTCCGGCGTTCTGGGGCGGGCCAGCCGACTTCTCGCCGGCGTCGGCCTCGCCTTCGTCGGCTCGGTGCTGCTCGGTGTCGTCGCCGCCGTGGTCACCGGCCTGTGCGGCGGCGAATGGGAGCCGTCCCTGCTGCTCGGCGCGACGTTCACGGCCACCGGGTGGATGTTCGCGTCGGTTGCCGCGGTGACGGCTCAGATCGGCTCGGACTCCCGCACCGCGAACTCCATCGCAGTCGGCGCGCTCGGTGTTCTGTTTATCCTGCGGGGTCTCGCGTACTCGGTGACGGCTCCCGAATGGACCATCTGGATCAACCCGCTCGGATGGATGACCGAGACCCGGCCCGCGACCGGAAATCATTGGTGGCCGCTCTGGTACGCACTCGCGTTCACAATTGTGCTTCTGAGCGCGGCGTTCGCGCTGCAGGCCCGCCGCGACTTCGGCGTGGGCACCATCGCCCCGCGGCCCGGACCCGCGCGGGGAAAGGACCGATCGGCCTGGCGGCTGGTGCTGCGGCTGAATCGTGGACCGCTCATCACCTGGACGATCGCGTTCTTCGCCCTCGGCGTGGTGTTCGGCTATTTCGCCACTTCCATCACCGACATCCTCGGTTCCGACAGTGCCGTCAAGCAGGTCCTTGCCGCCGGAGCGACGACACCGGATGCCCTCGTTTCCGCGTTCCTCGTCACGGTGCTCAGCCTCGTCGGGATCATCGCCGCCATCCCCGGCGTGCAGATCATGCTCAAGCTGCGCACGGAGGAGCTGGAGGATCGCGTGGAACCGCTCATGGCGACGAAGGTCCACAGACCTCGGTACTACGCCAGCAACGTCGTCCTCGCGCTCGGTGCTCCGACGCTCTACATCGTGATCGCGGGCACCGTCATCGCGACCCTGGCGTCGACGGCGGATATCGGCGTCGATTTCGGCGACGCTCTGCTCCAGGCCGTCGCGACGACCCCGGCGGTGTGGACCGTGATCGCCGTGTCGGTCGCCGTCGTCGGCGCGCGGCCTATGGTCTCTCTGGCTGCCTGGCTGGGGGTTCTGGTCTCGTTCGTTCTCACCCTGCTCGGGCCGACGTTCAAACTGTGGGACTGGATTCTCGCAATCAGTCCGTTCTGGCATATTCCGAATGTCACGCTCTCGGATGCGGAGTGGATGGGGCTGGTCTGGATCTCTCTCGTCACCGCGTTCTTCGTCCTGATCGGATTCGTCGGCTTCCGTCGCCGCGATCTCGCTCGCTGACCGCTTCTCCGCGAAAGAGCTTATATTTTAGATAAATAAGTTCTAGGCTTATGCCATGGATGAATTTCGTGTCGCGGTGATTATCGACTTGGTCGATTCTCGCCAACTGCCGTCGCGCGCGGCCGCCCAGGAAGCAATCGAGCAGTCCTTTGCCCGGGTGAACGACCTCATCGGCCACGAGCAGCCTATCGAAGCGACGATCGGGGACGAGTTCCAGGCCGTGTACGCGACCATTGCACAGGCGCTCGAGGCCACGATGCTCGCACGACTCGGTCTTCCAGAGGGTGTCGACTGCCGCTTCGGACTCGGCCTTGGCAATGCCGTCACCGTTGGTTCGGGCGCCGCCGGGCTGCTGCAGGACGGCTCGGCCTGGTGGCTGGCGCGTGAGGCAATCGACGAGGCCCACGAGCGGCAGGATTCCCGCACACCCTCTACACGGAGTTGGTTCAGGACTGATGTGAAGGCAGAGAGCGCCGGATTCCCTGAGCCGCTGGTCAATGCGTACCTCCTTGCGCGCGACCAGATCATCGGGTCGATGACCGACCGCAGCAGGAGAATCGCCTTTGGGGCCATGATCGGTCGATCCCAACATGACCTGGCCGCCGAGGAACGCATCTCCCAGTCCGCAGTGTCGCAATCGCTGCGACGCTCGGGGGGCGCTAGCCTCGTCGCAACGCTCGACGTTCTCAGGCAGGGAGGTCTCTGATGCTCGCCTCTCTCACGCTGTTCCTGATCGGTGCCGCAGATCTTGCCCGATCTGGCCGTGGCAGGGTGGCCTCCTCCATTGTGGTTGCCGTGGTCTGGATTGCGGCTGTCGTCGTCGCCATCGCCGGACTCGGCATCCCGTTCTGGGGCCCCGTGATCTGCTTGGTCTTCGCCGGGCTCTGGTTGGCCTCAACCACGTCGCTCGAGCACCGTAGACCCCGGGTAGGCCTCCTGCCCATCGTGGGTCTCGGCGTCGTCGTGCTCGTGTTCCTCGCGTTCGACCGCAGCGCGCTGTCGCTGTCGGGATTCCTCGTGGACTGGCACGCGCATGCTGCGCTGGATGCCGTGCGCGCGGTTCCACTGCCCACGCTGCTGCTCGGTGCCTCCGTCGCCCTGTTCCTCGTCGCGAGCGGCAACATCGTGGTGCGGGCCGCGCTGCACCCGCGCGTCGGGATGCGAAAGTCCCCAGAAACCGGGTCCGCGGAGCGAGACCTCACAGTGGTCGACCTCCGCGGCGGGCGCCTCATTGGCCCGGTGGAACGCCTTCTCATCGCCGCTCTCACCCTGTCCGGCTCCTTCGCCATCGTCGCGGCCCTCGTGGCAGCAAAAGGGATCGTGCGATTCCCGGAGATCTCGCGCGACAGCGCTGGGGGTTCTAAGGCGGAGTACTTCCTGGTGGGCAGCCTGGTCAGCTGGGCCGTCGCGATCGCCCTCGCGGGCCTCGTCTGGGTGTCGGCGCAGGGCTGAGCCGTGCTGCCCCGGTGCTACATGATGGCGCCGATGTAGGAGTACTTGACGAAGACCTCGGAGGCGATCCCCGCCTCGTCGAGAACGCCCTGTATCGCGCTGAGCATGTACTTGGAGTCCCAGCCCATGTAGAGGAAGTGCGTCTCGTCGAGCGCGTCCCACTGGCCGTTCCAGGCCTGCGTCTCGAAGATCGGGCCGCCTCGGGTGGCGCTGAACGATTCGACGTCCGCACGCGCATCCGCCCAGAGGCGCTTGAAGATGCGATTGAAGAGGTACTTCACGTCGAACACGTCCCAGTGTTCGCCGCGGTACTCGACGTACTCGAACTCGCGCTCCCAGCCGCGTGGCCAGCCGCGTCGCTTCTGCGCGTCGAGAATCGGCGTGAGGTCGTCGTCGTCAATGGCCTCGATCGCGCTTCGCGCCCAGATGTCGAGAAACGCGTCGGTCAGATGTGCGGTGCGCTCCGCAATTGCGGCGGTTCCCCAGGTGTCTGCGTCGAGCTGTCTGGTCGTACGGACGACGCTCTTCGCGTAGAGCTCACGCTTCTCGGGATACGACGCATTGAAGGCGCGCTCCGCGAGCGGCTGTTCGAGCAGCGCAAGGTTGCCGAGGGTCTCGGCGAGCGCCCGATGGCTGTTCTGCTCGTCTTCGCTGTATTCCGCCCACTCCCGCACACCATCGCCGGTCCAGGAGTCAGCGGGTGCCAGTGGAAAGACGTGTTCGACATCAAGGCCGTCCAGACTGGCGACGCCGGCGAGACGCCCGAGAACGTAGGCAGCGTGGGGGAGTTCCGCGTACTTCAGGCCCACCCGCACCCGCTCATCCGACGGGGTGATGCGCACGATGGCGCGCACGAGGGCTTCCGCACCCCTCTCGCGCGCGCGACACAGCCTCGCGACCAGCCGCTTGTTGCTGAGGGCGACGACCGTGCGGCGCAGTAGTAGCGACTGCACCTGCTCGACCGTGTCTATCAGGCCACGGAGATCTGAAACTCCGACGACGTAGTCGTGATAGGCCCGCATCACGAGCGGATACATTCCTCGACCGAAGGTGTTGACGTAGTCGAGTTGACGGGCGACTTCGGCATCCGGGGCGAGCGACGGCTGGAGCAGAATCCGGTAGATCTCCGAATAATCCCGCCACTGGCCCGCATGTTCGCGCAGAGTGGCCAAGTCGAGTCGGGGAAACTGCTGGCGGAACGCGTCATAGACCCCGCGATCACCCGCTGCCGAAATCTCTCGTCCGGTCATCATGACGAGGTAATGGCGCCAGAAGGTACCGATCGCGTCGCCCGTGTTCTGCTCGATCGGGAGCCAGAAGGTGTCTTCGATCTCGCTCTGCTGTGCGTGTGTGAGTCCCATGAGCACGTAGTTGTGGATCAGTTCGTGATCGCGAAGCGGCTCACCCGTCGAGTTGAGACTCTCGAAGATCTGCTGGGCATTCGCGTCCGCGCGCAGGGTGATGGCCACGTGTTCGAGGCGCTGGACGCCACGCCAGATTCGTGGAACCTCAGTGGCAGGAACCTGGCTGCGGAAGAACGCGTAGTTGTCATCGAAGCGGGAGTCCTGCAGCGCGTCCGCCTCGCCTCGTCGGCCGAGCACCACGTCTTCGAAGACGCTCGCCCAGGCGTGGTGGGGACGCAGCTTGGTGCGGCGCGGGTCATCGGCAAGCACGAGAACACGCTCGAGCTCGGAGGCCAGCTCGGGGTCGCTGACCTTCGCGCTGTGGTGCAGTGCCGCTATGAGCAGCATGAGGGTCGTGATGCGCTGTTGGCCATCGATGAGCACGAGTTCGCGCCCGCCGTCCTGGGCGCTGAGAGTCGACAGGATCGAGCCGATGAAGTGCATGTGGCCGTCGTCAGCGTCGGCGACAGCACGGATGTCCGCCAGCAGTTGTTCGCATCCGCCGATGTCCCAGCGATATTGGCGCTGGTACACGGGCACGACGATGGTGTGTTCCGCCGCGGAAAGCCACTCGATCGTGTTGACGGCCATCGCGTCGATGTTCGTGGCTGTGCCCATATTCTGCGTGATCTCCCGTAATGCTGTGTCGGCGCATCCAGTGTATGTGTGCGCGGGCGTGTGTCCCTGAAGGCTCGAAGTCGAATGTTAGGCTCACCTTACCTAGACCAGTTAAAACGTGCTGGTCGTTACGAAAGGGAATGACTCAAACCATGGGTTATATCAAATCTGCCGCTCTCGAAGAGACCGGCTACGTCGTCCTGGATCGCTACAACCAGGCGCTGGATCCCAAGGAATGGCTCGACATCGAGTATGTCGACTGGAAGTCCTCGGGGGAGACGCGCTTTGCGCCGCTCGCGAGCGCCAAGGGTGAGATCGAGGTCAACGGCTTCTGGAATCACAAACCGCCGCGCACCGACAAGGACGGCGTGTGGATCCCATCCCAGGTCGAGAAGGCACCGAACCTCACTCGTCGGGCTCAAGAGCCCGGGGCGAATGTCGGTCGCTGCCGCGTGATCGAGCTGCAGCCGAACAGCTACGCGGACTGCCTCTACAACCTTCACCAGGACGACAACAACCGACTCAACCCCGACGGCACCGGCTGGGTCGTTCGCGGCTTCTTCAACCTCACGGATGACGCAGACAGCTACTTCGTGCTCCGCGACAATCGCACGGACCCGAGCGTCGAGTACCGGGTCGCGCTTCCCGCGGGTGCGCAGCTCATCGTGGACACGCAGCGCCTCTGGCACGCGACCACGCTGAACAGCCCGGAACCTCGCTACTGCCTCATTACCTCGTGGGAGTCCGGCCCAGAGCTCGACGCCTACATCGCGAAGTACAACGGCGTGAGTCGTGTACCGAACGTCGAGGTGCCGCAGGACGTGCTTGACGCGGGCCAGGCGGAGCAGGCCAGGCGCATCGCCGCCCGCGCCGCGTACTACGCGGCCAAGGGCCAGGCCGAGAAGGCGGCAATGAGCGAGGCCTGATCCTCGATTTCTGCAGTGAAGGCCCCCGCCACCTCGGCGGGGGCCTTCGTGTTACCAGGCACTTGCGGGTGCTTTGACTTCGGGAACCGGAGTGCGGTGCCAGCGAGAGCCATTGCCGTAGTGGCCGCTCGCCCACGGAGACGCCCAGATGGCCTGTTCCGTGACCGCCGTCGGAGCCGATGAGGCGAGCGCGGCGACGATCCCGCTGAACCCCGGATTGTGCTTGAGGTTCTCTGCCGCCATCTGTGCGGCCACCGTGAGGTTGGCATAGCTGCCCGTGCCGCCACCACCGCCTGAGCCGTAGCCATTGTTCATCGGATTATTGCGGTTCCACCAGTTGTTTGCGCCGTTCTCCTGGCGCATCCACCGCACGAACACCGTGATATTGGCCTCGGTGACCGGCCACTTGCCGTCTACGAGCACGAGTGCCGCCCAGGCGTAGTTCGTGCCCTTCTCGGCGAGACTGGCCGGCCCGTCCGTTGCTGAATAGTGGTCTCGCTTCACCCGCGCCCCGGTGGCGTTGGCTGACACGGTGAGTGACTGCGCGTGCACGGAGAGCTGGGCCTCGAGGAGTTCGGCAGCAGTCGGGGGCGATGGTGGAGCGACGGCGAACAGCACGATGAGCATGAAGGCTCCGGTCGCGGCGAACACCGGAATCTTCTTACGTCTGGCTCGAAGGCTTCGAGGTGCACGAGCACCCCGCACCGGTGTGCGGGGTGACGTGCGATGACGAGAAATAGGGCTCACAGTGGTTGGGCGATGAAGTCATTTCGCGGAGGGGTCCGTGAAGCCCAGAGAATATCAGAGCGGTCTGTGTGCCCTGTGTCAGTCCTCCGTGCCGCTGTTCGTCGCCATTCCGGTACGGATCAATTCCATGACGCCGGAGTCCGCGAGCGTCGTGACATCGCCATCCGGGCGATTCTCCGCGACATCGCGCAGCAGCCGCCGCATGATCTTGCCCGAGCGCGTCTTGGGGAGTTCGGCAACCACCATGATCTGGCGCGGTTGCGCTATCTTTCCGATCTGGTTCGCCACGTGTTCGCGCAACTCGCGCACCACGTGCTCTCCACCGTCACCGGCCTCACTGCGAAGGATGACGAACGCGACAACCGCCTGTCCGGATACCGGGTCGGATGCGCCCACGACGGCGGCTTCAGCAACCTTGGCGTTGGAGACGAGTGCGGACTCGATCTCCGTCGTGGAGAGGCGGTGGCCGGACACGTTCATGACGTCGTCGACCCGACCGAGGAGCCAGATGTCGCCGTCCTCGTCGCGTTTGGCGCCGTCGCCAGCGAAGTACCTGCCGGGGAACTTCGACCAGTAGGTGTCGACATAGCGCTCGTCGTCGCCCCACACGGTGCGCAGCATCGACGGCCACGGCTCCGTGAGCACGAGGTAACCGCCCGAGCCGTTCGGAACGGACGCACCAGACTCATCCACGACATCCGCGGCGATGCCCGGTAGGGGAGTCATGGCCGCTCCCGGCTTCGCGTTGGTCACGCCGGGCAGTGAGCTGATCATCACGGAACCGGTCTCGGTCTGCCACCAGGTGTCCACGACGGGAGTGGTGTCATGCCCGATGTGGTGGCGGTACCAGATGTACGCCTCGGGGTTGATCGGTTCTCCGACGGAGCCGATCACGCGCAGTGTCGAGAGGTCATAGCTCGCGGGAATCTCGGCACCCCATTTCATGTAGGTGCGGATGGCCGTGGGCGCGCAGTACAGGATCGTCACCTTGTACTTGTCGATGATCTCCCACCACCGGCCCTGGTGAGGCGTGTCCGGCGTTCCTTCGTAGATGACGGAGGTGGTGCCGTTGGCAAGCGGCCCGTAGACGATGTAGCTGTGACCGGTGACCCAGCCGACATCCGCCGCGGTCCAGTAGACATCCGTCTCCGGCTTGAGGTCGAAGACCGCCCACTGCGTATACGCACACTCGGCGAGATATCCACCCGAGGTGTGCAGGATCCCCTTCGGCTTGCCCGTGGTTCCCGAGGTGTACATCACGTAGAGCGGGTGTTCGGAGTCGAAGAATTCGGGTTCGTGAACGGTGCTTGCCTGCTCGACCGTGTCGTGCCACCACTTGTCGCGGCCGTCGGTCCACTCGACCTCCTGGCCGGTGCGCCTCACGACGAGCACGGTGTGCACATCCGGACACTCCAGGAGTGCCTCGTCCACGGCGGGCTTGAGTGCAGACGGCTTGCCCTTGCGATAGCCGCCATCAGCGGTGATGACGACCCGCGCCTCGCAATCATGGATTCTGCTGCGCAGCGCTTCGGAGGAGAACCCACCGAAGACAACCGTGTGTGGGGCACCGATGCGCGCACAGGCGAGCATCGCGACAATGGTCTCCGGGATCACCGGCATATAGATGGCGACCCGGTCGCCGGCTTTCACGCCGAGTTCGATGAGGGTGTTCGCGGCCTGGCAAACCTGGTCGGTGAGTTGCGAGTAAGTGATCTCCCTGGAGTCGCCGGGCTCGCCTTCGAAGTAATAGGCCACCTTGTCGCCGCGACCGGCGGCAACGTGACGATCGAGGCAGTTGACGGCGACGTTCAGCCTGCCGCCGACGAACCACTTGGCGAAGGGCGGATTGCTCCAGTCGAGGGTCTGGTCCCAGTGCTTGTCCCAGTCGAGACGTTCGGCCTGCCTGTCCCAGAACGCGAGCCGGTCGGCGTTCGCCTCATCGTATGCGGCTTCTGTGACGTTGGCCTGGGACGCAAACTCCGCGCTCGGAGGGAAGCGTCGCTGCTCCCGCATCAGGTTGCTCAGAACGGGTTCGCTGTTCGTGGGGTTCAACTCGTCGCCTTTCGTGGGTTCGCGTGGACTCCAGCGTATTATCGTCCGCCTCCGCCGCTTTAGTAAAGTCACTGAACAAATACCGTGTCGGGATGTTTCGTCCGCTGAGACGCCGAATTCCCGGCCCGTCAGCGAAAAAAGCGCGCTGAACCCCCCTATCATTTGGGGCATGGCAGACAACGACGAGGTGAGCGGCGCAGACTCCGCTGACACGCCGTACATCCCGACCGGCCCGAGGCGCTCGACCTACACGCCGCCGACCGGTGACTATCCGCCATTGTTCGGCCAGACAGACTCGCCTGCCCCAGGGCTAGAGCGGGCCGAGCCAGAGCGGGCCGAGCCACAACAGACCGAAACCGAGCACACCGAAGCCGCACAGGGCCCGTACGCGGACAATGATGCGCCATCCGCTGAACTGCCTGATCCGCCGAAGCGTCGTTCGCTCCAGGACGACGAGTTGGTGCGCACGCTCAGCATCGAGATCCAGGAGCCTGCGAACACCCTGAGCGCCATCGAACAGTTGCAGGCAGAACTGCAGTTGCGCGAGCAGGAGGCGCAGGAGTTCTCCGCCTGGGAGCAGCGCATGCGAACGATCGGCACTCCCGAAGCACTCGAAACCATTGCCGAAGTCGTTCCCTCGTTCACGGGTGTCATCCCGATCATTCCGATGCAGCAGCAGGCTCTCCCAGAGCCAGAAACAGGGGCACCGTGGCCACGCGAACCGGAGCGAGCTGCGTTCGAGCCTGCCGGGCATGAGCCAGTAGAGCCCGAGCCAGTAGAGCCCGAGCCAGCGGGACCGCAGCTGGCGGAATCCTCTGCCTCTGCGCCGCAGTCCTTCGTGAATCCGGAGCAGTTTCCGCCGCCGCGCGCCGAGGAGCGCGTGGAGGTGCCGTCTGAGCAGGAACCGAACCTGAGCGACCACATTGTGTTCGTGCCGCCGTGGCTGTCCGAGCGGCAAGCGGAATCGGCGGTGGCGTCGGAGCCCCGGGGTCCGGAACCCCGTGATGAAACCGACACCACTGCAGAGGAAGCCGAGACCGCTTCGCACGAACTGGGTGAGCCGGACGAGCCAGAGGAACCCACCGAGCCGGGGTCACCGCATGTTCCTGACAATGGGGGGCTGCCTGCCGCTCCAATCGTCTACGAGCTTGTCGATCCGCCGCGTGCTGAAGCGGCGGCGACGGTGCCGCCCGCACCGGTCGCGGACGAGGTGCCCCTGCACGGAGCAGAACCGGACGTTTCGGAATCCACCGCGACCGAGCCTGAGCCCGCTTCTCACACGGCGCCCGAGGCGTCGACAGAAGACTCGATTGAGCATCCGGTCGAAGAACTGGCAGAGCAAGCTGCGGAGACCCCAGCTGCGGAGATCCCGGCAGCGGAGATCCCGGCAGCAGAGACGGCGGAGTCACCCGTCGACGAACCCACCGAGCGGGCCGTGGAGGAACTCGCTGATCAGCCGGCAGATCGCGCAGCCGATCCTTTCGACGTGCTGCTTGCTGGTGGTGGACCTGAGCCAATTGCCGAGAATTCGCAGCCACTGGTTCCCTCGATCGAACCCGCGCCCGGCGTCACGCCGGTTCCCGCGGCGCCGGACACCGGGGAGCATCAGGAGGAACAGTCAGGGGCAGAGGAACAGGCACAGGAAGAGGCACAGGGCGCTCCGGTCGACGAGAGGCCGAAGCCTGGAGTGTTCAGCGTTGAACTGACCGCCGAGGAGGCAACCCCGGTCGCCCTGCGCGCGGGGCGTGCCGCACGGATGTTCTGGTTGTGGTTCGCGACAAATTCTTCGGCGGTCTCGATCGCCTTCGGTGCGGCGCTCCTGGGCCTCGGCATGAGCCTCCGCCAGGCGATTCTCGCGGCGTTCATTGGTGTTGCGATCTCGTTCCTGCCGCTTGGTCTCGGCACCCTCGCGGGCAAGTGGAGCGGCCAGCCGACCATCGTCGTCTCTCGTGCGACCTTCGGACTGGTGGGAAACATCGTCCCCGCGATCCTCGCTCTCGTCACGAGACTGTTCTGGGGAGCCGCGCTGCTGTGGCTGCTCGCGGTGTGCACCGCGCGCATCCTCGTTGGTGCGGCCCTGAATGGCCCGCTCGATGAAGCGCAACTGAGCTATGGCGCCGCGACCGTGGCGGTTGCCATCGCTTTCGCGATCGCCTTCTTCGGTTATCCGCTGTTCGCTCGCGTGCAGCTGGTGCTCAGTATCGTCTCCGGCGTGCTCATCATCGGACTGTTCGCAGTGACCTGGCCCCAGATCGACTTCCGGACGGCGCTCACCGTCAGCGACGGTCCCTGGATTCTCGTGGTGACCGGCGTCGTCCTGGTGTTCAGCTTCGTCGGCCTGGTCTGGGCCAATGCCAGCGGAGATCTCGCACGGTACCAGCGCACCTCGGGCTCCGGCGCATCCGCATCTCTCTGGGCGTCGTTCGGCGCAACACTTCCGGCCTTCCTTCTCATCGCCTATGGCGCGCTTCTTGCCGCATCGAATCCCGACGCCGCGCGCGGACTCGTCGCAAATCCTGTCGACACCATCGCCTCGATGATCCCCGGCTGGTACCCGATCCCGCTTCTCGCCGTGACGGCACTGAGTCTTCTGGCCGGCGTCGCACTCAGCCTCTACTCGGGCGGTTTCGTGCTGCGCGCGATCGGCGTGAGCCTCCCACGGCACCTGTCTGTCGTGGTCATGGGCGTGGTCGTGTTCGCTGCGACGCTCCTGATGATCCTGTCCGGCGCGGGAGTCTCGGAGGTCTTCAGGGACTTGACGACCAGTCTTGCGGTACCGATCGCGGCCTGGGCGGGAATCTTCGGCGCGGAGGTCATGATCCGCCGGAGGGGCTTCCACGAGGAGTCACTTCTGCGCCCCGGTGGTATCTACCCGAGCGTGAACTGGGTCAACCTCGTCATGCTGGTCGTCGCGTCCGTCATTGGATTCGGATTCACCACCGCTCATGTCGCATGGCTGTCCTGGCAGGGCTACGGTCTCGTTTTCTTCGGTTTCCCGCTCACCGGTGAGGTCGCCGGGAGCGACCTCGGTGTACTCATCGCCCTCGTGCTCGGACTGCTCACCCCCCTTGCTGCGGGCATCTCAACGGTGCGCCAGCAGGAGCTCCCTCGGCCCTGAGTCGCACGTTCGATTTGCTGCGCTCACGGGAAAGTAGACTGTGCAGATGCCTTACACCGTCGCGGACGTCAACGCCGTCGCCGAGCACCTGTGGCCGATGTCTGGCGCGGAGGACTGGGACGCTCCCGGCCTGCTTTCCGGCGATCCTGCGGCTTCCGTGAGCCACCTCCTCCTCACAGTCGATGTCGTCTCGGATGTAGTGTCGGAGGCCCTGGGCCTCGGTGCTGACCTCATCGTCGCGCATCACCCCCTGCTGCTGCGCGGTGTCACCTCGGTGGCGGAAGACCGGTACAAGGGAGCGATGCTCGGGTCGCTGATTCGGGGCGGCTGCGCGCTGATTGCCGCCCACACCAATGCGGATGTCGTGGAGACCGGAACATCGGCCGTCCTGGCAGAGCGGCTCGGCCTTCTCAGTCTCGCCCCGATCACCCCGGGGGAGACCCCGGCCAGGGGAATCGGTCGCACCGGTCACCTCGCCGAACCGACCACCCTGGGCAGGCTCGCCAGGCAATTGGCGGAGCTCCTGCCCGCGACCGCCTCCGGCATCCGTGTCTCAGGGAACTATGACCAGCCCGTGCATTCCGTCGCTGTGTGCGGCGGGGCGGGCGACTCTCTGCTCGCCGAGCCTGCGGTCCTCGCAGCGGACGTGTACATCACCTCAGACCTGCGGCATCATCCGGCCTCGGAAGCACGCGAGAATGCACGCCTGCGTGGCGGCCCGGCTCTCATTGACATCTCCCACTGGGCGAGCGAATGGCTGTGGCTCGACACGGCGGCAGTGGAGCTCGGTGAAGCCCTGCCGGAACTTCGCGTGACGGTGAGCGAGACCAGAACCGATCCGTGGGACTTCAGCGTTGTCCAGTAGACGAACCAGCCAGTGAGGGTGTCATGCCGATGAAAGCCAATCCAGACGACCAGGCGCACCTGCTCGAACTCCAGGCGCTCGACACGCGCCTGCAGCAGCTTGATCACAGGGCGAAATCGTTGCCGGAGCTCGCTGCACTTGCGGGGCTCGCAACCGATTCTGAGGCTCTCAAGCACGACTTCATGTCGGCCACCGGCGCCCTTGAGGACGCCAGGCTCGAGCTTGCGAGGATCGAGTCGGATGTCGCGGTGGTCGAGGGCAGGATCGCGAGGGACACCGAGCGCATGCAGGCCACGTCCTCCATGAAGGACGTTGCGGGCTTCGAGGCTGAACTCGCGGGTCTCCGCCGCCGCCAGCTCGAGCTTGAGGAGACCGAACTCGAGGTCATGCAACGAGTCGAAGACCTGCAACTGGCCGCGGACGGTGTTCGCGGAAGCCTCGACGAGACGCAGGCCAAGATCGCGCAGGTCGAGGGCGAACGCGATGCCGCACTCGAGACCCTCCGCAGCGAGCACACCCACACGGCCGCGAACCGGTCGACAATCGCCGGAGGACTCCCGGAAGAACTGCTCGCCCTGTACGAGCGGCAGCGCGACCGTTACGGCTTCGGCGCGTCTCTTCTACGCGGTGGCGTCTCGAGCGCAAGCGGTGTCAAGCTCAACGAGAGCGACATGGCGGCCATCCGTGCAGCCGCGGCGGATGACGTACTGATCTGCCCCGACAGCAACGCGATTCTCGTGCGCACGAACGAATCGGGACTCTAGCCTGCGACGCCCCTAGACTGGAGGCGAATGGGCCGGCAAGACGGTCGCGTCGCTGGAATCCTCCTCGTGAGGGTTCGGCGACGAGGAACGTCCGGGCTCCACAGAGCAGGACGGTGGGTAACGCCCACCCGGGGTGACCCGCGAGAAAGTGCAACAGAAAGCAGACCGCCGCTGTGCTGTTTCCGAAAGGCGACACA
>Ga0157370_10005409_pt1 | contig 14326 bp, 10 predicted proteins | sample C35metaG_FD_113463 | JGI IMG/M metagenome (GOLD analysis project Ga0157370, IMG submission 113463) | Corn rhizosphere microbial communities from Kellogg Biological Station, Michigan, USA - C3-5 metaG | ecosystem: Host-associated > Plants > Roots > Rhizosphere > Soil | place: USA: Michigan...
CGGCCGCGGGATAGCGTCGAGCACGATTGTCGGTGGCTGCATCGATATTGGGGAGCCGGTATCGATGAGTGAAAGGCCCTGCGGAAGGTGCGCGAGCAGGTGGCCGTCGACGGTTTCGAGCTTGTAGGTCTTCATGGAAAGCCTCTGGGGTGAGGCGCTGTTGGTAGATCCTGGACGCAGAGGGCCTGGATGGACTGGCATCCGGGCGGAGGAGCTCGATCTTGGGGGTTTCTGCGAATGACCCATCGACTGGCTGCTATGAAATTGGGTTTCCGTGCTTCGGAACGGCGAACGACTCCGCAACCAAGCATTGTACGATTGAAGACGTCCTCGAGCATTCGCGCGTGCCGGGTTGAAGCGAATCCAGGATAAGTAGGCGCATCAACCAAAGTTGCGGAGCCAAACTGCTGAATCAGCATCGATTAGGGTTGCGGAGATGAAAGACCCGAGCATCTTACGGCACATGATTGGAGTGCATTCGACACAGCGCGTCGTAATACGATTCACTTTAGACGGACCTCTGTGCGAATCCGGCTCATGGAGAGCTGGTGACAGGAAACGCGGGTTCGACCAGCGCAGAGCTATTCACGCGCGCTCCCAACGAGGCATTGAACGCTATCGCAACGCCGTCGTGTCGAGCAGTTATCGGCCCGTAACGGGATGAAGCTCATCCGCAACAGCGGCAGCGACCGCGTCATCGACCTACTTCGCGCGGAGCTCACTGCCGGACGCCAGTGCGACGTTGTCACGTCGGCCATGTCGCTCTTTGCGTTCTCCGAACTGCTGCAGGAGCTCACAGCCCTGGATTGCTGTCGCCTGCTGCTGCCACCAGCCGGAGCCGATCTCGCGGTGTTGGGTTTGGCTGCCGATCGTGCCGCGCGCAACAGGTTGCAAGGACGGTGGCTTGCAACGCGTCTGACGCAGTGGTTGGAAAGCAAGACCGAAGTTCGGCGGGCAGCGGGCGCGGTGCCGCAGGGCGCGTTCGTCCTGCGCGATGCTGAGAGCCGCCCGCTGCAAGTGCTGCTTGGCGCGCTCACATTCAGCACCGATGGTCTCGGGCTGACACCAGGGAACCCGCTAAGCCTGATTCAAGCGTCTGAGACTCCTGAAGAAGCGCAATTGCTGAGTCAGTGGTTCGACATCCAGTGGGCCGGCCTCGTGGCGGACGCAGGTGCCAAGGCAGCGCTGATCGGTGAGTTGCAATCTCTCGCAGCGTACCGCGATCCGTTCCTCGTCTACGCGCTCATCCTGCACCATCTTTTCCGTGACAGAGGCGACGACCTCGACGAAGAACGAATCATCAAGTCGGCAACGGGAATTCGAAACACAGTAGTCTGGAAGAAGCTCTACAAGTTCCAGCGCGACGGCGTGGTTGGCGCGATCGACAAGCTGGAACGCTTCGGCGGCTGTATCATCGCGGACAGCGTAGGACTCGGCAAGACATTTGAGGCGCTCGCGATCATCAAGTACCACGAGCTCCGAAATGATCGCGTACTGGTGCTGGTCCCCAAACGCCTGCGCGACAACTGGACGCTGTACAAGGCAAACGATCGACGCAATTTCCTGGCGCCCGACCGCTTCAACTACGACGTGCTGAATCACACCGACCTCTCGCGAGATGGCGGTCTGTCCGGCGACATCGACCTCGCAAACGTCAACTGGGGTAACTACGACCTCGTCGTCATCGACGAATCCCACAACTTCCGTAACAAGAAGACGCCGCGCGCCGGTATCGAGACACGCTACGACCGCCTGATGCGCAAGATCATCCGTGAAGGCGTCAAGACGCGCGTGCTGATGCTTTTGGCCACACCTGTCAATAACCGCCTGGCCGATCTGCGTAACCAGATAGCGTTCGTGACCGAGGGCGACGATACCGCTCTTCTCGATCAGGGTATCAGCAGCGTCGACAGCACCACACGACTGGCCCAGAAGCAGTTCAACCGCTGGCTCGATCTTAAAGAAGCCGACCGCTCGCCCGCGCGTCTGATCGAGATGCTCGGCTTCGACTACTTCACGCTGCTCGACCTGCTCACCATCGCCCGCTCGCGAAAGCACATTGAGAAGTACTACGGTACCTCCGAAACGGGGCGGTTCCCGGATCGACTGAAGCCGATCAATATCAAGTCCGATGTAGATCGTGCCGGTGAATTTCGCTCCATTCGCGATATCAATAACGAGATCCGCCGGCTCAATCTCGCATCATACGCTCCGTTGCGGTACGTGCTGCCGCACCGGCAAGCCGCGTATGATAAGAAATACAGCACCGAGATCAAGGGCGGCGAGGGCTTCTTCCGCCAGGCCGACCGTGAGGAGAGCCTGATCCATTTGATGCGAATCAATGTCCTCAAACGCATGGAAAGCGCCGTGCCGTCGTTCGCACTCACTGTGGAGCGCCAGTTGCGCGACGTGGAGGCCACGCTGGCTCGTATCGATAGCCACGTTGAGGAGGTGGAGGAGATTGATATCGAGGACGTGGACCTCGACGATGACGCATTCGAGAGTCTGCTCGTAGGGCGCAAGGTGAAGGTGTTGCTGAAGGACGTCGACCTTATCCGCTGGAAGCAGGATCTGATCGAAGACCGCAACCGCCTGGCGACGTTGCACGCCGCGGCGAGTCAGGTCGATGCGTCGCGCGACAACAAGCTCGCAAAGTTGCGCGAGATGATCGAGCACAAGTGCCGCAACCCGATCAACCCAGGAAACCGGAAGGCGATCGTCTTCACCGCCTTCGCCGATACCGCTCGCTATCTCTACGAGCAGCTTGCTCCGTGGGCGAAGACAACGCTTGGCCTCGACTCGGCGCTGGTCACCGGCACGGGAAGCAACCAGACAACGATCCCCGGCTTGCGCAAGGACCTGTCGTCCATTCTCACGACGTTCGCACCACGAGCGAAGGAGCGGCCCGACGAGTATGCGAGCGAGGGTGAACTGGACCTGCTCATCGCTACTGATTGCATCTCCGAAGGCCAGAACCTTCAGGACTGCGACTGGCTAATCAACTATGACATTCATTGGAATCCGGTGCGTATCATTCAGCGCTTCGGGCGAATCGACCGCCTTGGCTCACCCAACGAACGAATCCAGCTGGTCAACTTCTGGCCCAACATGGAGTTGGAGGAGTACATCAACCTGGAACAGCGGGTCAGCGGCCGCATGGTGCTACTCGATATCTCCGCCACGGGCGAAGAGAACCTGATCGAGCAGGACTCCGGGAATCCGATGAACGACCTGGAGTACCGCCGCAAGCAGCTATTGAAGCTCCAGGACGCGGTAATCGATCTCGAAGACCTCTCCACTGGTGTCTCCATTGCCGATCTGACACTTACCGACTTCCGAATCGACCTCGCGCAGTATCTGAAGGCGCACCCTGGCGTGCTGGAGAGTCTGCCACTCGGCACCTGCGCGATCACGACCACCACTGAAGCGGAGATCGCGCGGGGCATCATCTTCTGTCTGCGCGTCGAGGGCGAAGACGGTAGGCGCACCGTGGAGGCGGGCTATCCGCTCGGTGCCCAGTACCTAGTGCATGTGGGTGACGAGGGCACTGTTTTGCTGCCCTACACACAGGCCAAGCAGATCCTCGACCGGCTCAAGCGCCTCTGTCTCGGACGCGAGGTGCCCGACTCGGGTGCCTGTACCCGCTTTGACAAGGCAACAAAGCAGGGCGAAGACATGCGCGTGGCGCAGCGTTTGCTCGCCGCCGCGGTGGCCTCGGTTGTCGGCAAGAACGAAGAGCGTGCCGTGGCGAGTCTGTTCACTCCCGGCGGCACGCACGCCATCAAGGGCGAGTTCGCTGGCATCAACGACTTCGAAGTAATAGCGTGGCTCGCGGTCCTCCCAGAGGCCGCATGATGAATGGCTACACGCTGATTGAGGCTCTGGACCTGCCTGATATCTGCCGAGTTGACCAGCGTGTACCCAAGAAGCTGCTCCTCGAAAACGGTGCGCCCACCGGCGCCGACAAGCGCCTCGTCAATGACGGCATCGAGGAGCTGCTCTGGCTGGCGGCACTCAAGCCAACAACCATCGGCGTGCCCGAATATCGCGACGACGTGCGGGAATACCTGGAGATCGCCGTGCTGCGCCTCACACTGCGAGCCGCGGTTAGGGCGACGCGGCTGGTCGAGCTGGTGCACCGCGCCGTTCCGTATCCGGTGCTGCTATTGACCGAGCATTCGGATCACGACGCGCAGTCCGGATTTTCCGCCGCCCACAAACGCTGGTCGCAGAGTGAGACGGGGAAGACGGTGCTGGATGGTGAGGTCGTCGCTGCCGACTGGGACGCGGCGCATGATGGCGAACGCTGGCCTACTTTTCGTGATGCGCTGGCGCTTGGCAAACAACCATGCACAACGCTTCGTGCGCTGTATCAGGGATGGATCGACACGCTGATCGCGCTGCAGGCTGCACGCGTGACCGGTGCCTTTGCGGTTGCTGACAACGCTGAACACGCGGCCGCTCGGCGTGACGCGCTGCAGGAATGTGCGCGTCTCGACGCGGAAGTCGCCCGTTTGCGAGCCAGCGCCGCAAAGGAGAAGCAGATGTCGCGGCGAGTGGAATTGAACCTGGAACTCAAGCGCGTGGAGGCAGCTCAAACCGACGCTCGCGCTAACCTGTGAAGAACGAGGAAATGATGCAGAAACTGACCGCCGCCGATCCCGAAACGAAATCCCCTGACGTCCAGACGGCAAACCTCGCTGCGCTCCGGAAGCTCTTCCCCGAACTCGTTACCGAGGGGCCGGATGGCGTGGCGGTGAATCTCGACGTGCTCAAGCAACTCGTGGGCGATCGGACCGTGACCGATACGGAGGAGAAATATGGCCTCAACTGGCATGGAAAGCGCCGCGCTCGCCAGCTCGCCCTCACACCCTCGACCGGCACACTGCGGCCTTATCCGGAAGACAGCATGGACTGGGACACCACGCAGAACATAATGATCGAGGGTGACAACCTCGAAGTCCTCAAGCTCCTCCAGAAGTCCTACGCCGGGAAGGTGAAGCTCATCTACATCGACCCGCCGTATAACACCGGCAAGGACTTTATTTATCCCGACGACTTCCAGGACAACATCAAGAACTACCTCGAGCTCACCGGCCAGACTGGCGAGGGCGGCCGGAAACTCTCGTCTAACACCGAAGCTTCAGGTCGCTTTCATACCGACTGGCTCAATATGATGTATCCGAGATTGAGATTGGCACGGAATCTACTCCGAGAGGACGGTGTCATATTCGTCACCATTGGCGATCAGGAACACGCAAGGCTTACAACCATCTTGGATGACATTTTTAGCGAAGAGAACTTCATTGCAAGCATAGTTTGGCAAAAGAAGCAGTCACCGCAGAACGATGCGATCAACATCTCCGACATGCACGACCACATAGTCGTTTATGCGAGACAAGCCCGGTTGAATAGAAACGACTCCCAAGGGTGGAAACGCAACAAGGTAAAGCGCGAGGCGCTCCAAGAAGCGCGGTATGAGAACAAAGATCGCGACGAGCGAGGAGACTGGACATCGGCGGACTTAACGTGCAACAAAACCTCGGACGAGCGCCCGAACCTCTACTATGCGATTACAAATCCGACCACTAAGATAGAAGTCTGGCCGAGCAAGACTCGAGTCTGGGCTTATGAAGTGCCGACAATGCGGCGTCTCGTAGCGGAGAAGCGAATTTGGTGGGGCAACGACGGAACGAATATGCCGCGCCTGAAGGTGTTCCGCACCGATGTGGATGACGGCGTAGTGCCGTCAACGTGGTGGCCTAGGGAATTCGCCGGAGATAACCAGGACGCCCGGAGAGAGCTACGTGCGCTATTTCCAGAAGCAGATGTATTTGACACCCCGAAGCCAGTCCAGCTGATTCGTCGAATCCTCGAGATTGGGACAACGGATAACTCCTGCGACATCATTCTTGACTTCTTCGCAGGTTCGGGAACTACCGGGCAAGCCGTTGCTGAGCTAAATGCGAGCGATGGCGGAAGCAGACGCTACATCCTCACTCAGTTACCCGAACTTGTCGCTGATCTACCATGTGACAATCTCGCGCAGATCACGAGGGAACGCCTGCGCCGCGCCGGAAAGAAGATCAAAGACGAGAACCCGCTGTTCGCGGGCGACCTGGGATTCCGCGTCTTCAAGCTGGCCAGCAGCAACATAGAGGCGTGGGAGCCGGACCACGACAAATTCGCCGAGACACTTGAAGCGTCAGTAGAACACCTCAAGACCGACCGCACCGAACAAGACATTCTCTTCGAGCTGCTCCTCAAGCTCGGCCTCGACCTCTGCGTGCCCATCGAAACGAAGAAGATCGAAGGAACGCAGAAGCAGGCGTATGAAATCCACTCCATCGGCGGCGGTTCACTGCTCGTTTGCCTCTCGCCCAATATCCCGCAGGCAGACGTGGAGCCACTGGCGCTCGCACTCGTGGCTTGGCATGAGGCATTGAAGCCCGCTGGAGAAACCACCGTCGTCTTCCGCGACAGCGCCTTCGCCGACGACGTGGCCAAGACCAACCTCACCGCCATCCTCCAACAATACGGCCTCGAGAACGTGCGGAGTCTGTGAGGATGCGGTCATGAAACTCCACTTCGAGCCCTACCTCGACTACCAGCTTCAGGCCATCGACGCGGTCTGCGAATTGTTTAACGGGCAGGAGACCTGTCGGACGGAGTTCACCGTCACGCGTGACGCGGCCAGTGGGCAAATGGGATTATTCGAGAACGATCTCGGCATCGGAAATCGGCTGACCCTACTGGACGATGAGTTGCTGGCGAACTTGCACGCCGTCCAGCTCCGCCACGGCCTCGCGCCCTCGGTCTCACTCTCGTCCGGCGATTTCACCGTGGAGATGGAGACCGGCACGGGCAAGACTTACGTCTATCTGCGCACGATCTTCGAGCTGAACAAGCGCTTCGGCTTCACGAAGTTCGTCATCGTGGTCCCTTCGGTGGCGATCAAGGAAGGCGTGTATCACACTATCGAGACCGCGGAGGAACATCTCAAGGAGCTCTACTCGGGCGCGCCGTTCGACTTCTTCATCTATGACTCGGCGAGACTCGGCCAAGTGCGCAACTTCGCCACTAGCCCGCACATCCAAATCATGGTGATGACGGTCGGCGCCATCAACAAGTTCGGTGACGAGCAGCAGGCGCAGGCCGAGGAAGCCGATGAAGTCGCGCGGCGCGAGAAGTCGAAGAACGTGATGTATCGGCCGAACGAAAAGACCGGCGGCGAGAAACCGATCGATCTGATCCGGGCGACGCGTCCCATCCTAATTGTGGATGAGCCGCAGAGCGTGGAGGGCGGCCTCGACGGCAAGGGGAAGAAAGCGATGGAGCGAATGAATCCGCTCTGCAATCTGCGCTACTCTGCCACGCCGAAGGAAGCACACCATATGGTGTTCAGGCTCGACGCAGTGGACGCTTACGAGCGCCAACTCGTGAAGCAGATCGAAGTAGCAGCGGCTTCCGTGGAGGGCGGACACAACAAGGCGTACGTGCGGCTCATCGCGCCGGTATCGCGTGGCAAGAGTGTGGTCGGTGCCAAGATAGAGCTGGACGTCGCCACCAAACATGGCGTCGCCCGCCAAACCATCACCGTGGAGCCGCTAGACAAACTCGAAGAGGTCACCAAGCGGGAGATCTATCGCGACTTCATCGTCGGACAGGAGATTCGCGACGCAAGAGACGACAAGTTCATGGAGCTGCGCTATCCTGGCGGCGAAGCATATCTCCGTCCTGGCGAAGCCTACGGCGACGTGGACGCGCTGGCGGTTCAGCGACAGATGATCCATCGCACGATCAAGGAGCACTTGGATAAGGAGAAGCGGCTACGTCCGCAAGGTATCAAGGTCCTTAGTCTGTTCTTCATCGACGCCGTCGAGAAGTACCGGAAGTACGATGCCGACGGAAATCCGGTGAAGGGCGATTACGCCCGCATTTTCGAAGAGGAATACCGCCGGCTCGCAAAGCATCCCGACTACCAGACGCTCTTCAAAGAAGTTGATCTCGCCACCGCCGCGGAGGACGTGCATGGCGGCTATTTCTCCATCGACAAGAAGAAAATCGGTGGCAAGACGGTTGAGGAGTTCAAGGACACCAAGGGCACGAGCGCGGCCGACGATGACACGTACAACCTGATCATGCGGGACAAGGAGAAGCTATTGAGCCTTGAAACGCCGTTGAAGTTCATATTTTCGCACTCTGCCCTGCGCGAGGGCTGGGATAATCCGAACGTCTTCCAGATCTGCGCGTTGCGTGAGATGGCGTCCGAGCAGCAACGTCGCCAGACCATTGGCCGCGGGCTGCGTCTCTGCGTCAATCAGAGCGGCGAACGCCAGCACGGCTTCCAGATCAATACGTTGACTGTGATCGCAACCGAGAGCTACGAGCAGTTCGCCGAGAAGCTTCAGACGGAGATTGAGAACGAGACCGGGATTCGATTCGGGATCGTGGAGCCGCACCAGTTCGCCGGAGTGACCGCGGCGGGCGCCGATGGCCAGCCCGCGCAACTCGGCTTTGAGCAATCGAAGGTGTTGTGGGAGCATCTGAAGACCGCCGGACTCGTGAATGCGCAAGGCAAGGTGCAGGATACGCTACGAAAAGCGCTCAAGGACGACACGCTGACCTTGCCGGAACCGTTTGCTGCCCAACTGCCTGGGGTGACGGCGATTCTCCGCAAGCTTGCCGGTCGGTTGGAGATCAAGAACGCAGACGAGCGCAGGCAAGTGAAGAGCCGCGCGGCCGTGCTGAACGGTCCCGAATTCAAGGCGCTGTGGGAGCGGATCAGGTACAAGACAACCTACCGCGTGCAGTTCGACAACGAGGCGCTGCTCACGACGTGCGTCAACGCGTTAAGGGACGCACCACCAGTCGCCAGGACTCGGCTGCAGTGGCGCAAGGCAAACCTCGCGATTGGCCGTTCAGGCGTGGACACCAAGGGAACGACTGCTTCCGCGCCTGTGACCCTTGAGGAAGCCGACATCGTGCTTCCTGACATCCTGACCGATCTTCAGGACAAGACGCAACTCACGCGCCGGAGCATCTACCGCATCCTCGTGGAAAGCGGGCGGCTGAATGATTTCAAACGCAACCCGCAGCAGTTCATCGAGATCGCCGCCGAGATCATCAACCGCACCAAGCGCATGGCGCTCGTGGACGGCATCAAGTATCAGCGTATCGGCGACGATGCGTATTACGCGCAGCAGCTCTTCGAGACCGAGGAGTTGTCTGGCTATCTCAAGTCGATGATCGACTCCAAACGGTCGGTTTACGATCACGTGATCTACCAGTCTGACACAGAGCGAAGCTTTGCGGAGGACCTGGAGAAAAACGAGGCGATCAAAGTGTACGCAAAGCTTCCGGGATGGTTCAAGGTCCCGACGCCGCTCGGCCCATACATTCCCGACTGGGCAGTGCTGGTGGAGAAGGACGGGGCAGAGCGGCTCTACTTTGTGGTTGAGACGAAGAGCAGTCTCTTCACCGACGACCTTCGCGACAAGGAGAGCAACAAGATCAAGTGTGGCAAGGCGCATTTCAAGGCGCTCGAGGTTCGCGAGGAGCCTGCGCAATACATCGTGGCGAGAAATGTTGACGAAGTACTCAGCGGCACCTAGGTCGACGTCGCGAGTGGCATGTGCGTGAATGGATAATGCGGCGCAGATTGGGCATCGTACGGTATCATGTAGTTGGCCGCGTCACCGGAAAGAGCGGTGCCGTGCAATGAGACTATAAGCCTCAAAGGCGGATGATCCTCCCGTTGAGATTGCGAGCACGTTCTCGGCCCGTGCAGGAGTCAGTCGACCGGCCGAGACCAGCTGCACAACAACTATTCCGACGCAGCGCCCCGAGTCAGTACGTTAATGTCTTGATGCGATCTACGGCCTGCTCTATGGCTGCGCTCCAGATGCCGTTTCCGCGTTAGCGTGTTGCAACCCGCGCTCTTCGACCGCACGTCGCCAAGCGCGAAGTACTGACATTGGGATTATACCATGATCGTCGATTGTCTCACTTGCTGCGTCGGTTAGCACGCCGGTCGCGATTACCCCAAGGACGCGACCTGTAGCATCGACGGCCGGACCACCGCTCATACCAGCCACGATTACGCGTTGACACTTACCGTGCCGAGGGGCTGCGAGGCGTTGTGCGTGACGCTCACGTTCGCACGACCATTCCTGAGCTCGTACCAGAGCGACCGCATGACTTGGTGCAGCGCGACTTCCACGCGAGTCGGCCGAATGAGTTGTGGGTAGCCGACTTTACCTACGTGGCGACATGGCGCGGCTTCGTGTACTTAGCCTTCGTGATCGATGTGTTCTCGCGGCGGATCGTCGGCTGGCCAAGCCGGTCGCCCTGCGATGCAGGGCAGCCGGCTCGCCACAGCATCAATGCGGAGCGACTTGGTCCTGGACGCGCTCGAACAGGCGCTCTTCGACCGTGAGACGGACGCTGGGCTCATTCATCACAGCGACCGCGGGGCGCAACCCAATATCTCTCCATTCGCTACAGCGAGCGCCTGGCTGAGGCAGGCGTCGAAGTGTCGGTCGGCAGCAAGCGTGACGCGAACGACAACGCCATGGCGGAATCAGTCATCGGGCTCTTCAAGACGGAGGTGATTCGGCATGCGAGCCCGTGGCGCGGCCTGGACGATGTTCAATACGCAACGCGGGAGTGGGTGTCATGGTTCAACACATCTCGCCTACTCGAACCGCTCGGCTATCTTCCGCCAGCGGAGTACGAGGCACAATTTCAAGAGCAGCGTCAGCAACTCCAGATCGCAGTACCTGCGGCTGGAGCACTCAAATAACCGAGTCTCCGGCAATCCCGGGGCGATTCAAATCGACAAGCGCGAGCTGTTGGCTGGAGATCTCAACGCCGGTATACCGGGGCGAGATTGGGAAGGAACGCAGGAATATGGAACAAAGTACATGTCCGAACTTTACGACATGGGATGGGTTGACCTATAGTGCCGAAGCAATCCCGATTGCACTCCACAGAATTACGTAGCCCATTTGCTTCCCAAGGGAAAGGCTTCCGGATAGATCATGCTCTTCACCTGGGCTGAGTTGCGAAGCGGTAAGCTGCTGGTACGACCACACTGTGCGTGATCCAGAAACGCTGTCAGACCACTCGGCTCTGCTACTCGAAATGCGAACGTAGTTAGTGCGCGTCACGTTCCCTTGGCGACGCATGTTGTCGACTGTTTTGACTTAGCCGCGTGAATCTTCGGGCAACTCAGGAATCGGCGGTGCCAGGACGCCATACGCAGCCGCAAGCTCAGCATGCTCTCGCGCGCGCAGACAGCCCTGCGACCTCTCGAAGTGCATTCGCCCCATCATCTCGATGACATTCATCGGCGGGAGCAACATCGGACCGAACAGGCCGCGTGTGGTAAGCGCGCTCGCTGCCTCACGCAGATACGGAGCGAGCATCGCCGACGCGTTCTGCATGACGAAGCTCTTGAAAGTGGGCCGCTCCGGCTCGCCGACTCGCTCAAAGCGACCAACTACTGTCGCTCTGATACGTTCCGTTCTCTCTGTGGTTGGCGAAATCTCGACTCTCAGTATCACGTCGAATATCGTCGTGGAATGAGCAAACCAGTCCCAGCCGACCGCCGCATTTTCTTCCGGTGGGACGCCTTCCTCTGGCTCCTCGAAGTTTAGAAACAGCTCGGGAGAGAAGATACGATCGAGGTAGTAACCGGGCGCGCGTTGATCGTTCATGCCGCTAGTTTAGTGTCATCCGTTGAGTCCAGGGTCGCGGCAGAAGCGCTCGGATTCGATGTGGGCGCAACATTCCCGGTTGCTTCTGCTGATGACCAGGTGAGCGAAGTCTGTGGCGACCGCGTGAGAGTCTCAACCATGAAACTCTCAACTTCCGCACGTGGGAGCAGGGCTTCGCCGACGGGTGCAAGTTGCAGCGATTCGATCTCCATCCCACATGCCCAGAGAAGGTCGCTCAACGTCTTGATGGTGATATTCTGACGCGCACTAAGCGCGCGAGTTACGTAGCTCTTGTGTCGACCGAGTCGCTCGGCAAGCGCGCTTCTATTCAAATTTGCCACTTCCATCGCGTCGCCGATCGCCTCGGTGAGCGCGATAGCACCGCGCTCCCGAGCGTAATCACGCCGGTCAGTCTCATTTGGGAGGATCTCTCTGAGCCAATTGACGCGATCAACATCGGCGGGAGGGGCAGCAGCTCCGCTAACAGATCGAAGCTGAATGGGGAACATATTGGGAGTGCAGAATGGTGCGCTCATCTCTTCGTGTTGTACCATGGGGAAGTTAGAAAAAAGCTTCAAGACTTGTCTTTTGGAGATGCCAGTCTTGCAGCCTGCAACTTTCGCTCGAAATACTTCGCGCGGATCTCGACGGCGAAATCGTAGTCGCGATCCTGCCGTTTAGGATCCTTGCGGGCTCCGTTCGTGATGAAGAACGTGTCGCCGTCGCGGAAGCCGAAGAATCGAAAGTCGCCTGGTTTGAGTTCTGTGATGTCAGCGAATTTGCCCTTCAGTTGCCGACCATTCTCGGGGATCTTGCTCACCCGTCCCCGCAGTGCGATTTGCTTTGCCTGGGCCACCAACGCGCCGCGGCAGGCGGGGTTCTCATCGAAGAAATGTCTTCCATGAAGGATCCTGTCCGAGTGCCGCAGCCACTTGACGCTGACGGTGCCAAGGTTTGGGACCAGCAGTTCACAGTCATCCACCAATTGTCGGTTGCCTTATAAGTAAACCTAAGTCTCCACGATGTTCCCGCAAGCCCAGACCGGGCTGGCCTTGAACTCCCCTTATGCGCCCGACAGTTTTGCGGGGCTCTTCTGCCAAGCGCCTTGTCCCGACGGTATGTCGAAGATGACACCAAGGACGGCAACCTCGAATGTCCCCTTTCGACACGCCGGAGCGATCTTCGGCGACTCGGACGCCAGGCAGGTGGATCTGGGCGTGCGTGAGCCGCGCCGCAGATGACATTGGAGCGTTGTCAGAAGACGGCGTCGGTTGCGGATCGCCGTGGCTAAGAGGCCGCGCACTGGCGTTCTGCGACTGCTGTCGAAGCGCGCCGGTGTCTTACGTCAATCAATTGGTACAAACCCGCCTGACCCTCGCCGTATCCTCCGGAACAAAGATCGCAACCGACTTCCCTGTCCGTTCCGTCCCCGTCCCCAGAAACGCCCCTGCAACCTTGGCCCCCGCGCCCGGCTCATCGATGCCACCCATGATGATCCCATTCGCACCCACTTCAGCGGCCTTCTTCCTCATCGATTTCATCATGCCGCTTTCTGTCGTGAATCCGGTGCTCCCAGCCGAATTGAGCAGGGCAACCTCTGTGTACGTGGTTCCCACCTTGCTGGGCGACGTGTAAATCTTGACGCCGTCAGGACATGTCCTCGCAAGATGGACAGAGTTATCGATGAGCGCGGCGTTCGTCCGCGTGCACGCAGTGAACACACCTGCCACCACAACCAAGACCACCAGTCGCCTGATCATACGCGTTACCGGATAGAGTGACGCCGCGCAACGAGACTGAGAGTCTCGCTGGCACACAAGCCTCCAGCTGAGTTCGCAATCGCGCCCTCAGCATTTGCGGGGATCAGCCGACTGAATCGAACCGGCCGATCCCGGAGCACGGCACTGAACCGACAACGTACGAACCACCCCTGACAATCGAAGCGCGTCTCGCCCCAGGCATCGACGCGGATGGGTATTACAAGAGCGATGGCTTTGCAGTTAGTAACTAATGTATACTAATTAGTACTACGGCATCCCGCACACACATCCTCATCGACCCCACGAGCGCCATTCCGTGTGGGCACGCACCGGAATATTGGCGACAAATAGCCTGCGCTCAGCACAGGCGCGTGGCGATCATCCGCCTTATAGTACACCCATGCCCGTCACGAGAACTCCGCCCGCTATCCGCCCCGCAACCCGCACCGACATCCCCGCCCTCCACGCCCTCGTCGAGAGCGCCTACCGCGGCGACTCCGCCCGCCTCGGCTGGACCCACGAAGCCGATCTCCTCGACGGCCAACGCACCGATCCCGAATCGTTGACCGGGATCATCGACGATCCCGATCAACAAATCCTCGTAGCTCTCGACGGATCCGACATCATCGGCTGTGTCCAGATCGCCAGAAAGGAGCACGGCACGTCCTATCTCGGCCTTCTCTCCGTGGATCCCCGACGACAGGCGACCGGGCTCGGCAAACAACTCATAAGTGCCGCCGAGCGCGCGGCCGCAACACACTTCGGCGCGCACGCGATCGAGATGACCGTCATCAAGCAACGCACCGAACTCATCGACTACTACTTTCGCCGCGGCTACTCACCAAC
>Ga0157370_10005410_pt1 | contig 14325 bp, 10 predicted proteins | sample C35metaG_FD_113463 | JGI IMG/M metagenome (GOLD analysis project Ga0157370, IMG submission 113463) | Corn rhizosphere microbial communities from Kellogg Biological Station, Michigan, USA - C3-5 metaG | ecosystem: Host-associated > Plants > Roots > Rhizosphere > Soil | place: USA: Michigan...
GTGCGTTCATTGACTTAGCTCCTTGGACAAGACCGGCGCGAAGCTCGTCAGCATGCATGAGACGGTAATTTCGCCCAAAGAGTACAGATCTCGGCATGAGGTTCGCCTCATGGCGATGCCGCCGTCGTGGAGGGGAGCTACGCGGACGATGGGAGGGTTTGGGGCTTCCAAGTCCTTCGGGGGTAACCTCCGGCCAAGACCGCAGCTTCCGGACGGCATCGTGTGGGGTGGCCCCGGGCGATGCTGGAGGGGGAATACCCTTCCAGGGGCAGTGATGCCACCCGGACCAAATCCCGCGGCCACCCTTTGACCGGAGAGCGCGCATTGGCAGGCCTGCAGGCGCTATTCCGAGGACTTCGCTGTCCAAGGTCGACTTGCAGCCTCCCCGCAGCCGACGAGGTGGCGGAACCGCGCCGGTCACACCTGCTTCTGTGAGAATGCCAAGGGAGAGGTGCGTCCGCACGCGTTCACACTCTACCGTCATTGCGAGCCGCAGGCGAAGCAATCCAGGCCTGCACGTTCGGCACAACCCACACCCGCAGGCCTGGATCGCCACGTCCCCCGGCTTCGCCGGGGTCCTCGCGATGACGACCTGATGGGCGACCCGCACCCACACCCTACACCGTCATCCCGGACTTGATCCGGGATCCATCCAGCAGCTTGGTACCTGCCTCCCGGTGGATGCCGGAACAAGTCCGGCATAACGGGAAGGCGCCTACCCCCGCCCGCTCAACGTCATCAGCAGATAATGCCGGATCCTCTCGGTCCGCTCGCGGCTCGGCGGCCCCATCACCCCCCGCGCATGCTCGGGCAGGTGCGCCGCCGCCTCCACCGCATCGTCGCCGAACACAAGATGATCGAACCAGGCCCGCCAGGCCTTTTTCTGCTCGGGCGGCAGGTCGCGCACGCTCATCAGCGCATGGACCAGGGCCACGAACGGCGTCGCCGAGCTGTCATAGGCCCACCAATAATTGACCAGCACGTTGATCCGGTCGAACGCCCGCACATGATGCCACCAGATGGCGGGGATGAAGAGCGCGTCGCCCGGTCCCATCTCCGCCACCTGCGCATGCGCCAGCGCTTCGGTGAAGCGCGGGTAAAGCTCGAGATCGGGCGCGTCGGGATCGACCATCGAATTGGGCGGCCCCGCCAGCGTATTGTCGAGCGGCCCCAGATAGAGGTTCGCTACCTGCTCGGGCGGGAACAAGGTGAAGCGCCGCCGCCCCGCCACGCACACCGCCAGATTGGGCGAGGCGTCGAAATGCGTCGCGACCTGCGTCGCATTGCCGATCCACAGACGCGGCACCGCATCCGCCGGCGGCAGATCGAGCGGATTGGCCTCGGCCCACCCAGGCAGATGCTCGGGCGCGGCCGCGGCATTGGCATAGATTGCGTGCGGCGCCTGCACGTCCTGCTCCGCCAGCTTGAGCAATTCGCCCATCAGGTTGGGCAAGGGCACCTGCTGGCGCTGGAAATTGAAGCCCTGCATATCGTCGCGATAGAAGAAGCGCCCGCCGATCTCGGGCGGCCCGATCAGCACCTCGAGCGGCTTGCCCCCGCCGAACCCCGCCAGATATTCGGCAACCGCGCGGTCGCCGTCCCCGGCCTTCTCCACCGCGCGCCAATGCGCCACCTGCCCGCGCAGCAAGACCGGCACATGCCCGTTCGCCACCTCGGCGCGGAACGTGGTCGCGTCCACCGCCGCACGCTCGATCACGCGATTGGTCGTGGCGGCGGGCGGGTCGAAGATCATGGGAGTGACTTACCGTCGCGAAGAGCGGGACGCCATGGCCCGCAAATCATCGAAACAGATCGTGTCCGAACAATATGAAGCGCGGGCAATTTTGAGGGCGCGGATGAGTAAGGTGGAAGCCACCTTTTGCATTCATGCTGCCACACCCCTGGCCAAATTGACCGGCGATCCCGAAGATAATGGCCAGCGCGATACCAAAGCCGATCAGCGCCCATCTTCTTCGAGTCATGGTCGACTCCCCCAACCGTGCGCCCCGCTTTAAGGCAAGGCGTGGGGGATCGCTACCGGATCGTCGCCAGCTTCACGTGCAGCAGCGTCGGGATCGAGGAGAAATTCAGCCCGTAATCGGTCGAATCGCCGTTCCATCTCCGGTCGAATACCCACTGGCCCTTGTCGTCATAATGGCCTTCCTCGACGTGGACGAGCTGCAGCAAATCGCCCGGCTTCGGATCGGTGAGATCGATCTGCACGCGGGCATGCACCGCGCTGACCAGATATTCGTCGGGTCCGATCTGCGCGATCACCGCGCCGCCCGAAGGATAATCATTGCCCTCGGGCGCGCTGAACGCGAATTGCGGCCGGCCGAAACTCACCGTCGCCTTATATTTGCCGAGGTCGATCACCTGCTCATGCTTGGCCGCCGGATCGGTCGGCTCGGCCACGCCCCAGGTTTTGCCGGTCAGCGCCAGCGTCGGCCAGACATGCACCAGCTGTCCGAACAGCTGATAGTTGAGCGCGAAGGCGTCGAGCGTGCCGTCGTCCAGCCGCGCCGCGCCCAGCGGAAAATTCCAATAGCCGGTCTCGTCCATCCCGAATGGCGAGAAGCCGATCGCGCCCTTGCCCATCGCAGCGAAGAAGAAGCGCGCAAATTCCTTCTTGTTGCCCGTCTCGGGCACGAACAACGCATTGTCCGGGCGGTCATAGACGTTGAGATAACCCAGATAATCGTGATGGTTGCCGTTGTAGATGTCCGGCGCCAGCACGTCGATGTGCGGCGCCGCCGCCTTCCACACGTCGAGCTGCTGCATCACCGGGCCACCAGATGCATAGGTGGCCGGATCCTGCCATTGGAGACCGGGCAGCGACGCGTTCACATACATCGGTAGTGGTTTGACCGCCTTGCCCGCGGCGGCGACCTGATCGACATAGCTGCCGATATACCAGGCGCTGAACGCACCCTCGGCGTCGCGCCCGAATACTTGGGTCCAGTTTCCCTTCTTGCCGACCTTGGCCGCGAGCGGGGCGGGGATTGGCCCCGCGAACAGTTTCTCGCCCAGAGAAGAATGATCACGCGCGAGCCCGTAGCTGCCGGTCTCATTCTCGACCTGTACCATGATCACCGTATTCTGCGGATCGGCCTCCTTCAGATGCTGCATCAGATGCGTGAAGGCATTGCGGTCGGCGGCCAGCGTGTTGGGCCCGAGCGGGCTCAGCACATAATGGAGCTGCCCCTTGGTGTTGATCATGCGCGGGAAGCGCTTGGGATCGAGCTTGACCCAGACCGGCGTATAATTGGCGTTGGTGTTCTTCCAGGTGCCGAACCACAGAATGACGAGGCGCTTGTCGTGCGCACGCGCTTCCTTGAGCAACGTATCGAGGAAGGAGAAGTCGAACTTCCCTTCGGTGGGCTCGATCTGCTCCCAAGCCACCGGCACCTCGATCGTGTTAGCGCCAAGCTTGTCGACCGTCGGCCACACCTTGGGCAAGGCCGCGGCATAATTGGACGAATTATTGACCTGCGCGCCCAGCATCAGGAACGGCTTGCCGTCGACGATCAGCGCGTGGCGCCCATTCTCCGCGACGATATGCGGCAGGTCGGTGGCCGCCGTCACCGGCGACCCCGCCAGGGCTGCCGCCATGCTCAGCCCGATCATCCGCCCAAACCGCATCTGCCTCTCCCGCCTTGTTTCAGGCGACGATAGGCGGAGCCGCGGCAGGAATAAATATGATTTTTACTGGTGGGACAGGGCGGCCCGAACCGCCCCGTCGCGCCAACTCAGAATTTGTACTTGGCCGATACGCCGACGATGCGCGGATCGTTGATCATGCCGGTCAGGTTGTTGAAGTCGATCGCGCTGATCGAGCGGATCTGGTCGAGGATGTTGCGGCCGAACACCGCCAACTCCAGCCCGTTGTGCATCTGGTAGCCGAGCTTGAAGCCGCCCTCGGTCAGCGACCGCCCGCGGAACTCCTTCGCCTCATAGAGGAAATAGTTGATCTTGCTGCGATAGGCCCAGTCGGTCATCGCGAACACCTCGTCGCCATTAGCGAGCGGCACGCCGTAACGCAGCGTGAAATTGGCGACATAGCGTGGCGCCTGCGGCAGCGGATTGCCGTCGATATGGGCAACCGTCGTCCCGTTCACCACCGATTCCGGATTGGTGACCGTGCAGAGTGCGCCGCACACGCCGACCACCAGGTTCGGATCCTTGATCTTGGTGAAATTATAGCTGCCCGACGCGGTGAAGGTCAGGTTGGGGACCGGACGCGCCTCGATCTCGGCCTCGACGCCATGGCCCAGCACGTGGTTCGCGCTCAGCAGCCGCGCCGAGTTGGTGGCGCCGCCGACCGCGGTGATCTGCAGATCCTTGGTGCGGTTCCAATAGACGTCGAGCGCGAAGTTGAGCTTGTGGTCGAGCGTCGCACCCTTGATGCCGCCTTCGGCCGAAATGGTGGTCTGCTTGGGCGCGGTGTTCTGGAAGCTGCCGAAGGTCACGCGATCCTGGATCGCCGGGCCCTGATAGCCGGTCGCGACGCGCGCATAGAGATTGATCGCCTTGCTTGCGGCATAGGTAGCGCTCGCATCCCAGGTCACGTCGGATGCGCTGATCACCGCACGCGTCGGCAGCGTGTCCGACAGCGCGAAAGAGGGCGCATAGCCCGTCACCAGATCGTTCTTGTGATCGTGCGAATAACGCACGCCCGCGCGCAGCGTGAGGGCGTCGAGCTTATATTCGCCCGACGCGAACAGGCCGTAATTCACGTTCAGGTCCGTGTGCAGGATGTCCTGATCGAGATTGGCGGTCTGGCTGGTGTAGGGGAAAGCGAAGTCGAGCTCGTCATAGCTCAATTTCTGGTGGAAATAATAAGCGCCGCCCTGGAAGCGGAAGCCGCCCATCTCCTCGGACGCGAAGCGCAGTTCCTGGCTGAACTCGCGCGGCCGCACGACGTCGCCGGTCGAATCCGGGAACAAGGCCTGGTTCAGCGCGAGCGGCGGGAAGGTATAGACATCGCCGCCGTCGATATCGCCCAGGCTGGTCACATGCGCCCGCTCATAGGCGGTGATCGAATAGAGCGTGCCCACGCCTTCGAAATGATAATCGAGGTGCAGGTTGGTGCCCCACTGGGTCATCTTCTGCTCGGTATAGCCGTCGAGCGCGACCTCGTTCTTCTTGAAGCCCGCGTTGAAGTCGTTGCTGCCTTGCTGGAACAGGCCGGCGCGGAAGACGCGCGGGCTACCGTTGAGGTCGCGCGCATGGACGTTGAACAAAGCGTGGAAATCGCCCGCGTCATAAGCCAGCTGGAAACGGCCGGCCATGTCGCGATAGCCTTCCAGATTCTTGTCGGCGACACCCGTGGTGGCGGTGTTGTGAACCCAATCGTCGCGGCGCTGGAGGACGCCCGAGAAGCGCGCGGCAAAACCGTTGCCGAGCGGCGCGTTGATCGCGGCTTCGGCATTGACCGTATTGTAGGTGCCCCATTCGACCGAGCCGTAGCCGCCGAACGTGTCGGTCGGCTTGGCGGAATCCAGCTTGATCACGCCCGCCGGCGTGTTGCGGCCGAACAAGGTGCCCTGCGGCCCGCGCAGCACCTCGACATTGGCGAGGTCGAATACCGGGAAGGACTTGAGCATCGGGCTTTCGAGCGCGACGTCGTCATAGACCACCGACACCGGCTGCTGCGCGTTGGGATCGAAATCGGTATTGCCCAAGCCCCGGATATAGAAACGCGGGAAGGTGCGGCCGAACGAGCTTTCCACCTGCAGGCTGGGGGTGCGCGACGACAGGAAACGAATGTCGAGGCCGCTCGAATTGATCACCGCAAGCTGTTCGCCGTTGATCGCGGTGACCGCGACCGGCACGTCCTTGGCGCGCTCCTCGCGGCGGGTTGCGGTGACGACGATCTCGGTCCCGGCATTGTCGGCGGCGGGCGCGGCCGGTGCGGCGTCGGCGGCAGCCGCCTCGGCATAAGCGGCGCTGGTGACGAGCGACAGCGCGGCGAGCGCCACGCCATGGGTGAAGTGGCGGCGCATGCCGGCGATCTTGCTATGCATCATGGTGATCCGGTTTCCCTTTTAGGTTCAGGCCGGCATCCTCTCCGATCCTGAAGCGTCGGATTTCATGAAGCCGTAACAAAAGCCGGTTCGGCCGGATAGCGGCGGCAACGCCCGGCCCGACATAGATCGGCCGCCTGTGGCGCCGACGCTACAATTGTTACAGCTGATACGATCAGTCGACGAGGCGAACGGCGCGGCCGCGCAAGGCACCACCGATCGCGCGTGCCTGGCTTATGTCGTTCCAGACATGGAAAGAAAGCCGCAGGATGTCGCGTCGCCGGTCGAAGCGGCAGCCAGTCGCGCGCAGGGCCGTCTCGACCGCATCCACATCGTCGCACGTCAGGCAGAGCGTCCCGCCACGGTTCGACATGTCCCATTCGGTTTCGGCCGCCTCTCCCGCCGCGGCGATCAACGCGCGATTGGCCGCGAGGATATGGTCCTGCCCGATCCCCAGCATCGTCTCGATCCCGCTTGCCGCGAACACGCACGGCGCGGGCGCGGGGGTGCCGCCCCAGAAGCGGCGCGCATCGTCGGCATAACGGAAATCGCGGATGTCGAATGCGAACGGGTCGGCATGGCTGAACCAGCCGACCTGGACCGGCTCCAATTCCCGGATCAGCTCGTGGCGGACCCAGAGGAAGCCCGCGCCAGGCCCGCCGCACAGCCATTTGACGCTCGATCCGATCAGCGCATCCACACCCCATGCGCGCGGGGAGACCGGCAGGATGCCCACCGCCTGGCAGGCATCCACCACCGTGATCGCACCCGCCGAGCGGGCGAGCGCGGCGATCTCGGCAGTCGGCGAGACCAGCCCGCTATTGGAATGGACATGCATCGGCACCACCGCCGCAACATGCGGGCCGAGCCGGTCGGCCCAGCTCTGCGGATCGACCGGATTCCGATCCTCCGGGATCAGTTCGAGCCGATAGCCGAGCGCCCCCAATTGCTGCATCGTGAAGCCGACCGAGGGGAAAGCATGCGCCGACGCGAGCAGCATGTCGCGTCCGGTCTCGCGCCTCAGCCCTGACAGGAAAGTGCCGAGCGCGGCCGACACCGACGGCTGCGGACAGACCTCTGTCACCTGGCCGCCGATCAGCTCGGCGACCGCGCCCCGGAACGCGCCGATCGCGGCGAGCCAGGAGCCCCAGCCGTCCGATCCTTGCTCGGCCCAGGGATCGAGCAGGTCGCCGGCGATCCGCGCCCGCGACGCACGCGGCAGGCAGCCGACCGAATGGCTCAGCAGATAGGGGCCTGGGCCCGGCACCTCGAACAGGTGGTTGGGATTCATGCGGTCAGCTCCCGCAGCCGCTCCAGATCGGCGTGGCGCGTCAAATTGGCATTCGACGCCTCGGCGCAGCGATAGTCGCGCAGGATCTGCAGCGAGCGCAGCAGCACGGGCAAGGGCGGTCCGCTCGCGGTCACGCCCTTCAGATGCGTCTCGTCCAGCCGCGCCGCCGGATGCGTGATGAAGCGATCGACCAGCAGATCATGATGCTGGCGCGCATAGGCGCCGAACAGATCGCAGACGTGCAGGAAGCCACGCACGTTGGTCTGGAACCACGCCTGCCGCGCGCAGTCGTCCGCGAGCAGCAGAAGCTCATCGAGCAGGCTGCGATAGGTCATGCATTCGCGCAGGCGCGCTTGCTCCGACGGCAGCATGAAGGGCATCTTGTCGACCAGAAGCTGCGCATAATAAGGATCGTTGGCCCGCGTCAGGCCGAGCAAAAGGTCGATCTCGTTGATCCCTGAAAAGTCGCCCGCATTGGCGCCGCGATACTCCGTCCGGCCGACCCGATAGGGTTTGTAATAAGGCCGCACGCAGAAGAAGAAGCGATCGACATTCAGCTCGTCCGCCAGCCGCTGGTTGAAGCGCGCGACATCCTCCAGCGCATTGGCGGCATCGCCAAAAAGCTGCTCCGCGATCGGGCTCGACACGCCGAGATGCACGACCCGCCCGAGCGCGTCCGCCGCGCGCTGGAGGCCGAGAATGCCGCGCGTATTCTCGTCGATGAACAGGAATTCGTCGGGCAGCGAGGTGAAGCTCTTGCGCACCCCCTTCACCGCCAGATTGTGCGTGGCGAGATGCGCGGTCGCGAAACGCGGCGCCATGTCGATCGAGGCGCCGACATGCATCGCCAGCGAGGACGCCTCGGGGAAAGGCGACTTCTCCTCGCGCGCGGGGTTGGTCAGCTCGTGCCGCCGGAGCGCGCCGAGATAGAGGCCGACATTGCCGAGCACGCCGAACGCGCTTGAGAAGCCGTCCCCGGTATTCCCCTCGGCCAATAGCCGGGAGACAAGGTCGCGCCCCTCGTCGCACAAAAGCGCCTTGATGCTATCGCCAATGCCTTCGGTATTGGCGCGGTTTTCCTGGGCGAAATAGAGCTCTTCCAGCTCGGTGTTCATCTGCACGAAGGCGGATCGGATCCAGCCGTCGAATGCCAGTGCGTTGGCGGACATGCCCCCTCATATCCCGCCGCGGCCGCTTAAGCGAGCCGTGCGTCAGGCGTCGAACAGCAGGTGAAGATGCTGCGGAAAGGGTGTGCCCGCATTGTCGACCTGGCCCTCCGTGCCCGCCGCCCGGCGCAGGTTCGGGCGTGCCAGCAACGGCTTCAACATCGCCGGGAGCGCGGCGCGATTGATGTGTGCCCCGAAGCAGCTATGCAGGCCATAGCCCCACAATATGTAGGTCTCCCATGGCCGATCGGTGCGGAAACTCGCCGCGTCCGGAACTGCAATCGGATCGAACATCGCCGACAGATTGGACGCCATCACCATCGTGCCCTTGCGGATATGGCGCGCGCGCAACCGCCCGGTCGCGACCCACGCATCGCGCATCGCCCGGCGATAGATGAGCGGGTTTAGCGGCCGGAAGCGCAAGGCCTCGAATATATAAGCGCCCAGCGTAGCCTCATCGTCGTTCCGTGCCGCCGCGCAGGCATTCGCGAAAGACTGGGGCCGGCTCAGCAATTCGTCGAGCGCCAGATTGGCGGCAGCCGAAAGCGTCGGCAGCTCACCGATCAAAAGGCCGATCAGATTGTTACGTATGTCGATATCGCTCATGCCCGGCATACCGCCCGCCTGCATCGCCAGGCAGCGCCCCAGCACGTCGTCCTTAGCTACGCCGCTCGCCTTGCGCGCCGCGATATGGCCGTCCATCCACGCCCGGAACGCCGCCGCATCCGCCACCGCCCGCACATCGAGCGCCGGATCGGCCTTGAGGTCGATGAACAGATACCAGAAGAGCGTCGTCGTCCACTCCGCGATCAGCGGCTCGCTCGGCCCGGGCGTCCCGAAATAATCGGCAAGCAACCGTGCCGCCGCGGGCTGGGTCAGTTGCTGCGGCACGTCGATCCGCCCGTGCGACCGATCGACCAGATCGTGCGAGACGGTATCGAGAAACGGCTTCACCCGCTGCGCTACATCGTCGCGCCGCACCGCCAGCCGCATGTTGGAAACGTCGCGCGTATAGCGGGCGGTATCCTGCATCCCGAGGAAGAAGTTCTCGCCGCCGGTTATCATCTCCATGCGGGGCCCGTAGACCACGCCGAAATCGTCATCGCGCGTCAGCACGTCGGTCACGTCCTCGCGCCGCGTGACGATCGCGGTGCCATCATTGGCATAAGCGGTGACCAGTTTCCGGCTCAGCACCAGATTGGGCTGGAACAAGCGCAGCACTGCGAAACCGCGGCGGAGCGAACCGGGGGCGGTCAGTGCGGCGCCGATCCGGCTGCCCGCGGTGCCGCCGGTTCCGAACAGGGCGCCGATGCCGGTGCCGATCAGCAGCAACAACGCGGCCAAGCCCTGCCCGATCAGCAGGAGCCGGCGCCACAGCGCAACCGGCAGGTTGAGCAGCCATCCCATCGCTCGCGTTCCTTCAGGTCGGGTCGATGATGCCCATGCCGATCAGGCGGAGCGCGGTCATGCTCGGCACGAAGAAATAATCGCCGCCGCGCGGCTCGACCAGTTGCGGGATCCGGTCGCACAGGAACGGCAGGTCCTGGCCTGCCGGATCGCGCACGATCATCATCTTCGCAGGCGGCCCGCCTTCGATCGGCGGATGGTTGCCGATAACCGGGCAGGTGTCGCTGCCCGTGTTGAAGTCGAGCCCATATTGCATCCACTGCTGCTGGACGAACTCGAACTGACGGAACAGGCTCGAGCAGAGCGCGAGGAAGACGATGCCGCGTTCCTGCCCGTCGTCGGGCGACACGTCATAATCCCACGGGCCGTAAGGCAGACCCCGCCGCAAGATCCGTCGCCGGTTGACCAGCGCCGATCCGTCCCAGCTTTTTCGATCGGGCGAGGTATAATGCGGGTCGAGCGTATCGCGCGGATTGGCGCGGCGCATGTGCGCGGTGACCGGACATTGTGCGCCGGCGGGGTCGTTGCGATAGGTGAAGCCGGTGAAGCGCAGCGCGAATTCGGCGAGCTTGGCCCGGTCCTTCGCCGCGGTCGCCGCCGCCAGATCGGCGTTGAATTGCTGCCATGCCTGGTAGGTCGGCGCTTCGATCAGCGGCACGCCGTCGCTCCAGCGCCCGACCAGTTTGGCCTGCACGATCTCGCGCGCGGCCTCGGGCTCGACCCCCGCGAAGCGCGCATAGCGCGCGGCCTGGTCTTCCATATAATCGCGGAACGCGCCGACATTCTCGTCGAGCTTGCGATAGGCCATGAACGTGCCGTTGCGGCTGAACTCGATCGGCATCGCCGCGCCGGGAATCTCCTGCGCCTCGTCGGGATGGCCGAGCAGGAACTCGCCGGTCGCGAGCGGCGCCCAGCTTTGGTCGGGCTGCAATTTGCCGCCACCGATCACGCGCAGCCGCTCAGCCTCGTCCGAAAACTGGCCTTCGAAGACGGGATCGCCGAACCCGTCCGACATGTGGAAATGCTCTTTGTTGGTCGGCCACAACCCGGTGGGGTCACGGCGCAGCACCGCCGACATCTCCTGATAGTCGGCATTGTCGGCGCCGTGGCCCGATAGCAGGACGACCCCACCCTCCGATGCCGCGCACAGATCGCGCAACTTCTTCGTCTCGTCCTCCAATTCGGCGACCGGACTGCCGTCCGGATTCATCTCGCCGTTCAAGGACACCATGATGTGGACGCGGTTCTCGCCCTGCGAATTGCGCCAGATCGCGTCGCGCCTGTCGAGGGAGCGGTCGTCGCCGAGGATCGATGCGCGCTTCTCCATCCCGTCGATATATTCGTCGGGCATTGCGCGCAGCGTCCGCGTCGGCACGCCCAAGGCGAACAGGCCGGTGAAGGTGAAGGCGATATTGATTGCAACCTTGGGCTTCAGCAACTGCACCCGGCCCGGATAGTCGGCAAGCCCTTCGGCGCGGACGACGTCCTTCACCCGCGGGTTGCGCGTGCGCAGCAAAGGCTCGCCCCGGTCGGGATTCTTCCAGCGCGCGGCGCTGGTGATGCGGGGGCGCAGCGCCTCGACGAAGGCGCGGCCCTTGGCCGTGTCGCGAACCGTGAAGAACAGATAGCGTGCCTTGGGGAAACCCTGGCGGCCATAAGCGCGCAGGATACCCCCCTGGATGTCGGCAAGATCGAGCGCGGCGGTCATCGCATGGCCTCCTTCACGTCAGCGGATCACGCCGGGCGGCTGGGTCGGACCGGTCAGGTCTTCGGGCCGATGGGTCCTGAGGAAATCGCGGAACGCAGCGCCCCACGAAGCGGGGTCGCGGTCCTGCTGTTCGGACACGAAGCGCGCGAAGGCGCGCTGCAGATAAAGTCCCTTCAGCACATGCGGCAGCGTCGCGCGCGGATTGCCGGGGAAGGATCGCCCGCCGCGCCACATCACCAGCGCATAATCCGCCGCCACGCCGACCAGCAGGCCGAGCACCGCAAACAGGGTCGTGATCGGCCAGCTCCAGAGATGGTAACGGAGCTGGATCAGCGAGGGGATCGCCGCGAAGCCCGCCAGGACAGCAACCAAAGTTGCCGTCGAGAGCGACGGCAAAGCGGGCGGATCGATCCAATAATCGTTGAACGGCATCGTCGTTTCGAGCTGACAGGAAATCAGCCACTCGGCGAAACCGGATGCACCGGAAACCTGGGGGAAGCCGTAGCAATAAGTGAAGACCGCGCGGAGCTCGGGCTCCATCAGCCCCCACAATTCTTCGAGATAGTCACGCGGCTGGTCCCTGTCGCCGGGATCGAAGTCGATCATCACCAGCAGGTATGGGCAGCCCAGCCGGTCGTCTGGCTCGGCCGCGAGCAGATCGGTGCCGCGGATCGTGCCGACGATCGCGTCGGTGCGCGCGCGGCCATTGAAGAAGGGCTGGTCCAGCACCACGAACCGCGCGAAATGCGTGCGCTGGCTGCGCGAAAAGGGACTGGGAATCCCGATCGCCTCGGTCGCGTGCGATTGCAGCGCGGTCGGTAGGGTCTCCAGCGCCTCGCGCACCATATGGATCGGCGAGCTGCGGATCAGCCCGCCATCCACGCCTTCATGCTCGATGATCCCCTCGTTGCAGACCGGAACGATCGCGGTGAAGAAATAATGGCCGGCATCGATATCAGGCATGGGGCGTCTCCCCCGCCTTCGTCCCCGGACCGTCCACCGCAGCGCGCACCTCACCGATCGCGCCGACGTCGACCTTGGCCGACAATGTCTCGGGCAGCGGAGCGACCCGCGTGACGGCCGGCGGCCCCGAGCCAGCGGGGCCCCATCGCCGGCGTACCGCAGCACAGCGGTCCAGGTCGGCCATGGCGGTGTCGCAGCTCGCGATCGGAGCATAGCCGGCCGAAGCCAGGCTGCCCTGCGCGGCGCGAAGCACGCGCTTGTAAGCCTCCGCTAGCGACGCGTCGTCGAGATCGGGATTCACCTGTTCCAGATCGCGCGCCAGCCGCAGCGCCAGCTTGATGTCGCGTTGCCCGCTGCCGGGGGTGGCGTTGTAATAATAGTTGGTGTCGATCTGATTCGCGCGAATGTAATTCTTGAACGGCGTGATCGGGATCGAATTGGGATATTTGCTGCTGCAATACCAGAACAGGTCGAGCCCGTTGGGAATGCCGTCGGCGAAGGCGTCGATATATTGATCCCAGGTGCCGTTGAAATTGCTGCAAAAAAGCATGTAGTCGTTGGCGAGCTTCTGCGGCGGCTGGCCCAATTGGGGCCATTGGTCGCGCTTGATGATCACCCAGCGCGCGAAATGAATGAGCGACAGGCCCAGCAACCCGGAAAGGGTGGACGGCAATGCACGCGAGGCCCGGAAGATGAGCCGGTTGAGCCACGTCTTCCACGGCGGAATCGGCGTGACGACGTTCATGCCATAGGCTTTTCCCGCCACGTTCGTCATCGGCTCCCCCTTCGCAAGAACCGTCCACGAACTTAGCCGTCAGCTGCGCGGAAGCCTACGAAACTTTATTCCGTATCGGTACCAATATCCGCGGCTATGGTTCAGCGAAGGGCCATCAGCCGATCGCTTTCTCCAGAACAACCATGGACAGGGGCGGAACCACCGCGACCGGGAAAGGCCGACACTCGCCGGTTCGGACGAAACCGCGCCGTTCGTAATAAGCGATCAGCTCGGCGCGGCTGTCGATCACGGTCATCTCGATTCGATCCGCATCGAGTTGATTGCGCGAGGCCGTCTCCGCCGCGGCGATGATCACCTTGCCGATGCCGGTCGCCTGACGGGTCGGGTCCACGCAGAGCAGGCCGAGATAGACCAGCCCATCGCCGCGCGCGGTAAGCGAGACGCAGCCGAGCGCCGTATCGCCCCGCTCGGCGATCAGCAGGATCTGGGCTGGATCCGCCAGCATCGCCCGGAGCGCCGCATCGTCGATCCGTTCGCCCGAAAGCAGGTCCGCTTCATGCGTCCAGCCCTGGCGGGCACTATCGCCGCGATAGGCGCGCTCGATCACGGGGTGCAGCCTCGGCAGGTCGGCGGGCGTCGCGATGCGGACGGTAACGGACTCGGTCATTTGCCCTCCGGGTTGGCCAAATATCTCGCCCGCTTTCGGACAATAAAAAAGCCCCGGCGGAGCGATGCTCTGCGGGGCTGGCGTCGAATGAGTTCTGGATTGGTTGCGGGGACAGGATTTGAACCTGTGACCTTCAGGTTATGAGCCTGACGAGCTACCGGGCTGCTCCACCCCGCGCCAATCAATTGCCCTGTCGGAACGAAAAACGCCTCCGACGATGCGGAGGCGCTTTCGCCCTCGCGGGGCAAGACATGTGAATGGGTTCGAAATCCGTGCTGCGCTGGCTTCAATGCCTGGCGACGACCTACTCTTCCATCGCTTAAGCGATAGTACCATCGGCGCTGTCTGGTTTCACGGCCGA
>Ga0157370_10005413_pt1 | contig 14323 bp, 17 predicted proteins | sample C35metaG_FD_113463 | JGI IMG/M metagenome (GOLD analysis project Ga0157370, IMG submission 113463) | Corn rhizosphere microbial communities from Kellogg Biological Station, Michigan, USA - C3-5 metaG | ecosystem: Host-associated > Plants > Roots > Rhizosphere > Soil | place: USA: Michigan...
CGCCGTTCCGCATGTGGCTGAGAATCAAGGAAAAACAGATCGCCTCGCAGAGCGACCTTGCGGCTGAAAAGAGCGCTCAGTACGCGCAGCACATGGAACGGATCGAAGCGCGCCTGCGAGTCCTCGAGCAGATCGCCACCGACAGCGGTGTCCAGACCGCAGCGCAAATTGAGGCGCTGCGCGACCAGGCGCGCATTCCGCCGGGGGAAACGCCGCAATGAATCCTTTCGAGTTCGTCCTTTCAGTCATGATCTTGATGTTCGCGTTCACGATCGTGAGACATAAAATGGGCATTCAGGTCGGTTCGAGGCGTCACATGCGAGAAGATTCCCCGGTAAGCGACCCCGAAAACGATCGCCTGAAGGCGCAGGTGCAGCAGCTTCAGGAGCGCATCAAGGTGCTCGAGCGGATCGTCACCGATCGCGGCGTTGAAACCGCGGCGCAAATCGAGGCGCTGCGCGACCGCGAATCCATCGGGAATGGGGACAAGATCCAATGAACCATGGCGAACAAATGGTGGTGTGGATTGTGGCGATCGTGATGATCGCTTCGATCTTCAAGGCCAGGTTGGGCTATTACGGCCGGCATCGCCGTCGCGATGGGGAAGCCGTGCAGGCGGCCGATAATAGAGAGAATTTCCGCCTTCGCGAGGAGGTGAAGGAGCTAAAAGAGCGCATCAAGGTGCTTGAGCGGATCACCGTCGACAAGGAAAACAGCCTCGCGCGGCAGATTGACGAGCTGCGCGACCGCTAGTTAGCACCCACGCGGAGTGCTAGGGCGCGCCGCATGGCCGGCCTCCCCGCCCTTTCCGAAGTCCTCGAAGAATATGAGCTGCTCGATGGCGAGGACCGTTACCGGTTGTTGATCGATCTCGGGCGTCAGCTCGAGCCGATGCCCGACGCGCTCAAGACCGAGGCGACCAAGGTGCTGGGCTGCTCGGCGTCGGTATGGGTATATCCAACCGTGAACGACGGGCGCCTGCATTTCCTCGCCGACAGCAATGCGGCGATCACCAAGGGCATCGTCGCCCTCATCCTTTCGGCCGTCCAGGACAGACCCGCAGCCGAGGTCGCCCGGATCGACGTCACCGCAGCGCTCGATCCCTTCGAGCTGCGCAAGCACCTCAGCGCGAACCGCACGCAGGGGGTGCCCAACATGATCGCACTGGTGAAAGAAACGGCGGAGCGCTACGCCGCCGCTGCCTAAGCGCCATTCCCTTCGCGCACGTTGATGATAGTCTGATCTTCACCAGTCTCGGGCATGTGGGGGCGCGATGGAAAATGACTCGATCCGGCCGAGCGGCAGCAGCACGCTGATCGATCTATGGATCGAGGGGAAGATGCGTGCGATTTGCGTGACTCGCGCGGCAATAGAAACCTTCGTCGGACTACAGGCGCCCGCTGCAATGTCCGAGGACGAACGGTGCGAGTTCGTCCGAATCCATCTTCCGCAGCTCGTGACCGCGGTAAAGTCGCGCCTCCGGGAGGATCCGACCGCGACCATGGTCATTCTCGAGGCGGGCGAGCTCGGTGGAGAGGGCGATCGGCGCAAGGGAGAGCGGCGCAAGAGCGACCGTCGAAAAGGCGGCCGGTCCGGTGACCCGCTGCCGCACGGCGAACGCCGCCGCGGACAGCGCCGTACGAGTGAGCGCAGGCAATCGGCGAAGCGGACCGACGGCTAGGCTGCCTTCCCGTTCTTTCGTTCCTCGGCTCGCCTCAACACGTCGTAAGCGGCCTGAACCTGCTTGAAGCGCTTCGCAGTCTCCTCGTCGCCAGGGTTCGCATCGGGGTGCGTTTCCTTGACGAGACGCCGGTGCGCGGCCTTGATCGCAGCGAAATCGGCTTCGCTGTCGAGCTCGAGCGCGTCGAGGGCCCGCATCTCGTCGCGCGTGCGGGTGCCGTCACCTGGCCCGGCCCATTTCCATTGCGCCGACTTGCGGAAGCCCTTGGCCGCCAATTCCTCCTCAGTCGCCCGCCGCGCGGCTTCCTCGGGGCTCAGTCCCGCGAAATAATTCCAGTTCTTGTTGTACTCGGCAGCGTGGGCTTCGCAAAAATACCAGCGCTCGCGGCTGTGCGGTGCCTTGGGAGCAGGCTTGTCACCAATCTCGCTGCAGCCCTCGCGATCGCACAGGCGTACCCGAGCCGCACTACGCCCCTTGTCGCCGTACGAGCGCCAGCGCGGGAATCCCCAGTCGTTCGATCTCTTTTGCTTCGCCATCACGCCTCATTATCGAACGCCGATTGGCAATGGAAATGGTCAAGTAGTTCACACGGACGCCGCGTCTCCGCGTGAAAAATTCCATTCTCGCCCCGGGACGGGCGAGAATGGAATTGCCAGAGGGCCTATAAGCCGGGTTCTGTCCTCTGCTTGCGTCTGCAGACGCAGGCGGATGTGCGGCCATTCCTCTAGGGGACGGGTTACCCCGCCCCTCCAGCAACCAACCCGGGCGCCTGGGCCGGAACCAGGCCCTGGAGCTAAGCCCCGCGGCGCCCCTATTCGGTCTTGCACCCGGTGGGGTTTACCGTGCCGGACCTGTCGCCAGGACCGCGGTGCGCTCTTACCGCACCCTTTCGCCCTTGCCCTGCCGAAGCGAGGCGGTGTGCTTTCTGTGGCACTCTCCCTGATCCCCCTTCGCGCGAAGCTACGGAGAACCGCCGGGTGTTACCCGGCACCGTGGTTCCATGGAGCCCGGACTTTCCTCGCGAGAGCAAGCTCCCGCGTGGCCGCCCGGCCCTCTGGCGCGGCCCATATAGGAGGATGAGCCAACTTGTTCGAGTCAGCTTCCCGATCAACACTTTTTCGCGCGCGCTAGTTGCGTTAAACGGCAGTCGCAAGATCGACCGGAAAACGCCGCTTCGCCGGGAGAGCTGAATGTCTTTTGCAGCCGGACTTCGCCAAGCGCTCGAGCTTCGGCAACACGACGTGGTTTCTGAGCTGAGGCGCGGTGACAGCCTCGAGGACATTCTCGACAAACACCTGCTCACCGTCGAGCAGATGTCCGACAATGAGATACTCACCTCAGTGCTGCTGCTCAGCGAGGACGGAAAGCGCCTTACGCATGGAGCGGCGCCGAGCCTCCCGCTGCCATATCGCGAGGCGATCGACGGATCGGAGATCGGCCCGACTGCAGGCTCGTGCGGCACTGCCGCATATCTCGGCCGCCCGGTCTATGTCACCGACATAGCCACCGACCCGCTTTGGGCGACGTACCGCGATCTGGCACTCCCGCACGGGCTTCGATCCTGCTGGTCGACCCCGATCCGGCATGCCGATGGCGAAGTGATGGGCACATTCGCGATTTATCACCGCAGCGTGAGCGGACCCGCCAGGGACGAGGTCGATGCGATCGAGATCATCACCGACAACGTTGCGCGGGCAATCACTTGGGCGCGCAATCCTGGTGCTAGAATGCACGAAACGGACGTGTTGCCAAGGCAGGTCGCGGCGCTCGAGGCCCTCGCGACGGCGATCAGCCAACAGGCATGGATTCTGGATGCCGAGGGTCGGGAGGCGGTCGATGCTGTCGTCAAGAGCAGCACGAAGCTTGCCCAAATCGTCAGGCTGCAACTCGCCGAGCCCGACATAGCTAAAGCTTAGTCGCGATCGTCGGAGGATCTAGTTCCCGACCGGCTTATTGAAGCCGTTCCAAAGCGCAATTGGGCCGCCGGCGATCGTCGGAATGTCGACGCGTTGCTGACCGAGCAGCATGGCACCTACGATGCCGCAAATGAGCCACACGCATATCGCACCGAGAATGTACGGTTTCACGACTGCCTCCCAGCTCGATGAGTCAAGCTAAAGGCGGAACTCTTTACAATCGGTTTCCGCCACAAGCTTATTGGATCACTGCGGACGTGGCAGCAGCAAAGCGAGCAATTTGGCCCGGCATTCGCCATCGATGATTCCGTCGATCAGGTCGGGCCGGAAGCGGCGCTGGAAGGCGATCACCGCCTTGTCTGGATCGGTAACGTCGTAACCGAACCGCTCGAGCGCGAGCAGGAAACCGGCATCGGTCCAATAGGGATCGATCAAATCGCGGGTCGGGCTCGGCAGCGCCAGCCGGCGTTTGGCGAGTGCATGCCACGGAAAGAGCTCGCCGGGGTCCTCCTTGCGCGCGGGCGCGACATCGGAGTGGCCGACGACGTTGCCGCGACCGATACCGTGGCGGTCCTTGATGTCGGCGACCAACGGGATCAGCGCCGCGATCTGCTCGTCCGGGAACGGACGATAGCCGAACTCGTGGCCGGGATTGACGATCTCGATCCCGACGCTCGCGGAATTGACGTCCGTGATCCCCCGCCACCGCGACTTGCCGGCGTGCCAGGCCCGGTTGCGCTCATCGACCAGCCGATAGGTCGTCCCAGCCTCATCGATCAGATAATGGCAGGAGACCTTTGCTTGCGGCGAGGTAAGCCGGTCGAGCGCACCCTTTGCGTCTGGCATTCCCGTATAATGGAGCACGATCATCGATACCGGCAGCTGGCGCTCGTCGAAGTTCGGCGACGGTCTTTCGATGAAATCCAGCTCCACGTGCGCAATGGCACACGGCTATTGCCGTCCGGTCAAGCCCCGGCAGCTGCGCGCCGGTCGGGCCCAGCCCTCTTTTCGACGCGGCTGGCGTCGCCGACCAGGCGGTAGAGGCCGCGCGCGCTGGCATCGGAGCCCAGCTTTGAGGTCTGGCCGATCACCGTCTCGCCCGCACCGAGCATCAACCAGCCGTCCTCGACCATCGCTCCCGAGATCCGCTCTAAGGCGAGTGCCTTCTTCTCGGGGCTGAGGTAGAGCAGCACGTTGCGGCACAGAACAATGTCGAATTCGCCGGGATGGGGCACCGGCTCCAGCAAATTATGAACCTGGAAGCGTGTCGGCTTTCGCAGCGGCTCGACTGCTCGCCATCCGTCCGGCGTTTCCTCGAACCACTTGATCATTTGGTTGATTCCAAGGCCGCGCTGAACCTCGAACTGGCTGTAGGTGCCGCTCCGCGCTCTATCGATGCAGCTGGTCGACACGTCAGTGCCGAGAATGTCGATGGTCCAGCCGCACCACTTTTCGGCTTCCTCGACGAACAGCATCGACAATGAATAGACTTCCTGGCCGGTCGAGCAGCCGGCGGACCAGATCCTCAGACGCTTCGACTTGCTCCGCCTCTGCGCGAGGTCGGCCAGCGCATGGCGTTGAAGGACGTCGAATGGCGACCGGTCGCGGAAGAAATAGGTCTCATTATTGAGCAAGGCTTCGACGACCTTCTGTGACAAGCTCGGCTCCTTGCCCATGACGAGAATGGTGATGAGCTCGTCGAGAGTCGCGATCCCCCGTTCGCGCAGCAGCGCGGACAACGCGGTCTCGAGGCGCCAGCGCCGGCTCATCGTCAGTTGCTGACCGGTTCGCGCCTCCAGCAGGCCGGCAAGGATGCGGCTCGAACTGTCACTTATCTGCAAGATCGCTGCTCCTTGGTACGGGAAGCGATCCGACGCGCGATCTTGTCAGGCGGAAGAACGGCCGAGGCGAGCCCGGCCTCCAGTACGGCGCGCGGCATCCCCCAGACGGCGCAGCTGGCCTCATCCTGGGCGAGAATTGAGCCGCCGCAGGCAACCAGCCGCGATGCTCCCTCGACCCCGTCGCGGCCCATGCCCGTCAGGATCACTCCAAGCGCGCCAGTCCCGAAGATCGCGCCGACCGAGGCGAACATGGGGTCGACGGACGGCATGCAGCCGCTGCTGCTGCGGCCCTGGGTCAGCCTTACTACCGCTCCTTCGGCAACCGGATCGAGCGTCAAGTGAGCGTCACCGGGAGCAACTAGGATGCGATCTGCAGCGAGCGTCATGCCATCTTCGGCAACGAGGGTCTCGCGCCCCGCGACCACACCAAGTTGGCGCGCGAACACGCTCATGAACGGAATGGGCAGGTGCTGTGTGACGAGGATCGGCACGCCAATGCGTTTTGGCAACGTGCTGAACAGGAGGCCAAGCGCGTGAATGCCGCCGGTCGAGGCGCCGACCGCGAGCAGATCGATCGGATCGGTTGGGGTCGCCCGAAGATAGGGATACCCGTCGCCTTTCTTCGTGTTTGCGGATGCCGGCGCCGGGTCCGCGGCGTAGCCCAGAACCTTTAACTTGCCGAGCAGGACTTCGGAGAACTTGCCGTTGAACCGCCCCGTACCGGGCTTCGGCATCGTGTCCGCAGCGCCCTGGGCAAGGGCGGCCACTGTCTGCTCGGCGCCCTCGTCTGCAAGCGAGGAGACGATCATTACCTTGGCGCCACCAGCCGCTGCGATGATCCGGGGGATCGACTTCAGACCGCCCGCGCCCGGCATTTCGAGGTCCAGCACGACAATGTCGACACTGCATTCGCCGAGCGCCTCAATCGCGTCTTCTGCGGTGCCTGCCACTGCAGTGATCTCGAATGCCGGATCGCTTTCGACCATGCGCGACAGGACCGCCCGCGCGACCGTCGAGTCATCGACGATCATGAGGCGGATCCTGCGCTTGGTGGAAGCGCGGGGCTCCGGAAAGCGGTCCCGCGATCTGGCGAGCGCCCGCTCCATAACCCGGCTACTCAGGCGACGCCGACGAGCTGGAGCTTGATGTGGAGCGTTTCGCGGTCGAACGGCTTCATCACATATTCGTCGGCGCCCGCCTCAAGTGCCGCGCGGATGTGAGCCATGTCATTTTCGGTAGTGCAGAACACGACCTTCGGCTGATCGCCGTGGCCGCGTTGCCGAAGCAAACGCAGAAACTCCATGCCGCTCATCACCGGCATGTTCCAATCAAGAAGCACGACGTCGGGCATCTTGGCTTCGCAGCGGGACAAAGCCTCCCGGCCGTCACCCGCTTCATCGACCTCAAATTCGAGGGTTTCGAGGATGTGCCGGGCAACTTTTCGGATCACTTTGGAGTCATCGACGATCAAACAGCTTTTCATGCCCTGAGCTTCCCCGCTTCGATGGCGACCCTGTTAAAGGAGAAGGGTAACGAAGACCTTAAGCCGCGACCTTCGCTTCGGCTCCGGCGATCAGGGCTGCAACATCGATCAGCAGCAGCGGCCCTTCTTCCGTCTCGACCATGCCTTGCGACACCCGTTCCCAGCCGGTCCCCATGGCTGCACGGATCGGAGCCGGCTCGGAAAGCGCCTCGACCACGTCCTCCACGAGATCGACGATCAGGGCGTAGTGATGGCCGTCGAGCTCGACGACCGCTGCTTCGCGGATGCCGTCCGAGCAGTCCGTTGTTCCAAGCTCCAGCGAACGCATGCAGTCGATTACCGTCAGCACACGGCTTCGAAGCGCCGACAGGCCGGCGACATGAGGCGCTGCGCGCGGTACCGGGATGAGCGTGTCCAGCTCCACGACGGATTCGACCGCAGCCGCCGGCAGCGCAACGCGCTCTCCGGCGATCGCGACGATCAGCAGAAGCTCCTTCATTTTGCCTTCCCTCCCCCGGTGGACTTGAGCGCCATCAGCAGCCCCGCTCGATCGTAGCGGTAGACGCTCTGATCCTTCTTTCCGGACGCCTCCGGTTCGCTTCGCAGCCAGATCGTCTTACCACCCGAATCTTCCGGTACCTCTTCGCCGAGTGAGGCGATGACGAGGTCGGCCGTCTCCTCCTCTGGATCGTCGATCACGCGGTAACCGGCAGCCTCGACCAGCGGTCGAAGCATATTCTGCATCCACGGGTCCCACACCGGTACGAGACAGACACGCTGCTCCGGTTTGCGCGCCGCGGCCCCGACGTGGTTCGAGAAGAGCCAGTGAGCATCGACCAGTTCGGCGGGCTCGTTGTTGATCAGCGACACGCCGCTGATTTCGCCTGGCCGCTCTGCATGGATGACGTCATGTTCGATGGTCGCGAAATCGAGGACCTCAGCAAAAGCGTAGCCGATCTCGTGGACACCGTCGTTGAGCCGGAACAGCCGGACCTTGCCGTCGGGAATGTCGGTCGCGGTGGCGCCGGCCAGCGGCAGGATCGCCTCGCCGACCTGAACACGAAGCTGGCCGGCAGTGTCGTTGATCGCCGCGCCGTGGACCTCCTCGATCCGGTCGACCACCGCCAGCCGAAGTGCGCGGCGGCCCCCGTCGAGGCCGCGGAACAGCAACACTGGCGTAGCCTTCGACACAACCCCGGTCGAATCCTCGGCAATGCGTGCGCTTCGGTCCAGCGCTTCGAGCCGAACTCCGCCAACCTCCGCGATTCCGGCGGGGTCGAACAACAGGATCGGGCTGCCATCGTCGGCCAGAGTCGTGCCGGCATAGAGTCCCGTCGCCATCACTGCGGGTGCAGCCGGCTTTACAACCAGCTCCTCATGATCGTGGATCCGATCGACCGAGAGCGCGTAAACGTCGCCGCCGGCAGGGCGCAGCACGACGAGCGTGCGATCCTTCTCAGCGACGTTGCTCTCGAGGCCAAGAATCGACGCCAACGAAACCTCGGGCACGCGCCGACCGCGGATAGTCGCGACGCCTGCGCCGCCTAGATGCTCGAGCCTAACGCTCTCACCATTGGCGCGGACGATCTCCTCGATCGCGGATCTTGGAATTGCGAAATGCTGGTTGCCGATGGAAACGGAGAGCGCGGGGATGATGGTCAGCGTCAGCGGCACGCGCAGCGTCATCCGCGTACCCTCGCCGGGCCTGCTGTCGACCTCGACGATTCCGCCGATACGCTCCACGTTCGATCGGACCACATCCATGCCAACTCCGCGGCCGGAGATGGCGGTTACTTCCTTTGCGGTCGACAAGCCGGCTTCAAAAATCAGCGCCAGCTGCTCGCGGGAGGTGAGCAGCGCAGCGTCTTCCTTGCTGATCACACCGCTTGCGATCGCCTTTTCCACCAGCTTCCTACCGTCGATTCCGCGGCCGTCGTCATGGATGTCGATGAGGATCTGGTTGCCCGACTGACGCGCCGATACGGAGAGAACGCCAATCTCGCGCTTGCCAGCGCTGAGCCGCTCGGCCGGCTTCTCGATGCCGTGGTCGACCGCATTGCGAATGATATGAGTCAGTGGGTCGCGGATCATCTCGATCATCTCGCGATCGAGCTCGACGTCGCCCCCCTCGATATCGACGAGCACCTGCTTGCCAAGCTCGGCGGAGAGGTCGCGGACCATGCGCGGAAGGCCGACGAACAGATTCTCGATCCGCTGCATCCGTGTGCGAGTGATCGCGTCCCGCATTTCGGCGATGATCGACGACAGCCGCTCGAATGCGCCGCCAACGGGCACGTCGGTTTCGGATTCGCGCAAGCGCCGCGCGAGCTCGTTGCGCGCCAGCACCATGTCGGAAACTGTGCTCATCACCCGGTCGAGCAGCTCGACCGACAGTCGGATGGTTCGCGGCGCGACGGACGCCTTGGTGGCGGCGTCACCAGCAACCAACACCGGCACGGCGACGCTCTCCGCGCCGTGCGCGAGCGCGTCGATCAGGTGATTGTCGTCGCCGGCCGGCATGTTTTCGCCGGCGTCGATCGCCGCGATGAGTTCGCTGATGCGGTCGATGACCGCCAGCACGGCGCTGACGAGCGCGCCATCGGGCACGCGACGGCCGGCTCTGCAGTCAGCGAGCGCATCCTCAGCGGCATGGCTCAGCGCCTCGAGGCGCGGGAATTCGAAGAAGCCGCAATTGCCCTTGACCGTGTGGACGAACCGAAAGATTGAATCGAGCCGCGCGCGGTCTTCGGGCTGGGCTTCCCAGGCGACAATCTCGCCGCCCAGCGCTTCGAGCATTTCGCGGCATTCTGCAACGAAATCGGCAATCAGGTCGTCCATTGGCGAATTCGCCCCCAGCGCTGGCTTCAGGGCGCTTATGCCGGGCAGGAGTTAATGCCGCGTTATCCCTGTCCGGAGCCAAGTCGAAGGGCCTGAATTGTCGGCGCCTCAGTCGCGAAGGATCAGAACCCCGACGCGATGTTCGCAGCTCTGCCTTTCCTCGGCGTCGCACGGTGTGTCTGGGTGGCTAAAGGCCGAATGAAAGCAATTCTGCGGCTCCGCTTGGGGATCGTCTTTCCAGAATTCGCACAATTTGAATGCGAGAACCTCCTCGCCGGTCATTTCCGGATAGAAGTACCAGCGTTGCCCAGCGTCGAATCGAAGCGCCAGATGGTGGGTCATGCGCCCTTCGGGAGCAATCCCGAGAAATTCCATCGGCAAAATATCGGAGCGTCGAACGCTGCTTGGTGCACAAATCGCAAGCGGCATATGTTGGAGCGGCCCCTGCATGTTGGTCGTGCGCCAGAAATCGATCGACATGAAGCCGGCAACATCCTTGCGCATATAGCGATCGAGCCACCACCGCCGAGCCTCCTCACCGGCGAACGCGCCGACATTCGCCGCGTACAATTCAGCCGTCAGAGGCCCGTCGGAATGCACCCCCTGTCCATATCGCGGCGCCGCGGTCCCGCGTCCTCTGCGCATCGGCGCCGGCCGCTGCTGTATCTCGAGCCGCTTCCGCGGCAGCAGGCGAGTACGGATGATCTTTTCTATCTCGTCGCAGAAGGCCTGCGGCACATTATCCCAGTCCTTGACAACCGTTCTATGGCTCAGAAGCACAAAACCGTTTTCGAGAAAGAGCTCCGCTTCCGATGCGCCATTCGCCTGCAGCTTGCGCGCATCCTCAATCTGAACCGGAGGCAAGTTCGTCTCGCGCGGCGGGGGTGGATTGCGCAGGTCGATTGTCGCGAACGGTCCCGTGACCGCGGGGGGAATGAACCCGTATAGCTCGCTCTCAACCATGCGGCGAAAGTAAGTGGAATCGCGACGGGGTGCCAGTATCCCGAACAGCTAGCTGAGCGGAAGATTGGCGCCGATCATCAGTACGGGACTGGCTGTATCAGACAGCCGGATTGAGCCGCCAGCGCCACTTGCGAGATTATAGGCGAGCCAGGCGGCGGCCGCGCGTGGCTCAATCGGCCCCTCGCCGCCTCCTGTTTCGAGTGTCTCGCGCAATACCGGATCGAGAAGGATGCGAGGCCCTTCCGCACGGACAGCGAGCTCGATTTCCCCGTCGGTACGTTCGGCCCCCACATCCAGGCGGCCGCCGCGGACCAGCGCATCGCCGCCGAGGAGCGCCAGATTGAGCAGCAGCTTGACTGCTTGTTTGGGAAGCTTGATGTCGCCGACCATCCAGCCTAGCTCGATCCGCCGCTCTGGCCCGAACAGACCTTCGACCGCGACTTCCGCCTCATGCGTGTCGACTTCCTCGCCGAAGCCGCCGCCGGCCCCGAACGCGAGCCGGAAGAACTTAAGCTTGTTCGCCGACGCCCGGGCGCTCTCGGCGAGCAGCTCCAGGCACTTCTCCCGCATTTCGGGATCGGTTTCGTCCGCGAGCAGCTCGATGCCGTTGTTGAGTGCTCCCACCGGTGACATGAGATCGTGGCATAGGCGCGAGCAAAGCAGGCTGGCGAGATCGATGGAATTCATGCAACTCGTTGATGGGGCAGAGTTTCGGCCTGCGCAAGTTCCGCGATATTGAAGCAGGCGCGTCAATTCCCATATCTCGTTTGAAGATGGGGGGAAGTCAGACGATCGACGTGCGCCTGGACGCTGCCCATGCCGGCTGGCGTCTCGACCGTGCGCTCGCCGCTGCAGTCCCAACCCTTTCGCGCGAACGATTGAAAGCGTTGATCCGAAGCGGGGCGGTCGAGTCTGAAGGCAAGCCGGTTCGCGATCCGGCGGCCAAGGTCCACGGCGTGGAACAGCTGTGCGTCGCCGTCCCCAAGCCGGAGCCCGCGCATAACGAGCCACAAGACATTCCGCTCATGATCATCTTCGAGGACGACCATCTGCTGGTCATCGACAAGCCGGCGGGGCTCGTCGTCCACCCGGCGGCGGGAAATTTCGACGGAACGCTCGTCAACGCACTGCTCCACCATTGCGCGGGCAAGCTTTCGGGGATCGGCGGGGTGGCGCGGCCCGGAATCGTTCACAGGATCGACAAGGATACGTCGGGCCTGCTGGTGGTTGCCAAAACCGATGTCGCGCACGAAGGGCTCGCAAAGCAGTTCGCGGCGCACTCGATCGACCGGCGTTATCTCGCGATCGTCAATGGCACACCAGGTACCACTTCCGGCAAGATTGATGCGCCGCTCGCGCGCTCCGCGACCAACCGCAAGAAGATTGCGATCGTCCAAAGCGGCCGCGGCAAGCGGGCGGTCACGCATTGGAAGAGGCTGAAGCCGTTGAAGGATGCGGCGTTGGTCGAATGCAGTCTCGAGACCGGCCGTACCCACCAGGTTCGGGTACATATGGCCTCCATCGGTCACCCGCTGCTCGGCGATCCGGTCTACGGTCGTTCGAGAAAAAGCCACGACAAGCTGCTCAAGGACCTCGATTTTCGCCGTCAGGCGCTCCACGCGGCTGAACTCGGTTTCACCCATCCAGTAACCAAGCACAAGCTGTCGTTCTCAAGTCCCATGCCGCCGGACATGCAGGAACTGTTCAACGCGCTTGGTGTATAGATCTTAACTCGCTAGGGCTGGCTTGTGAGCCGCCCTGCAAAAGGGAGAAGACCCAAAAATATGGCTAGTCAAAAAGGGATCGTCTCGCTCCCCGCGTCCGGTGGGGAGGCCGGACTCAACCGCTATCTTGCGGAGATCAAGAAATTCCCAATCCTCAGTCCAGAGGAAGAATATATGCTCGCCAAGAGGTGGCGCGAGCACGGCGATACCGACGCGGCCGCCAAGCTGGTCAACTCGCACCTGCGGCTCGTCGCGAAGATTGCCATGGGTTATCGCGGCTACGGCCTTCCCGTCAGCGACCTTATCTCTGAAGGAAATGTCGGCCTCATGCAGGGCGTGAAGAAGTTCGAGCCAGACCGCGGTTTTCGCCTCGCGACCTACGCCATGTGGTGGATCCGGGCGTCGATCCAAGAATTCATCCTTCGCGCCTGGTCGCTCGTGAAAATGGGCACCACCGCGAACCAGAAGAAATTGTTTTTCAATCTTCGGCGGATGAAGAACCAGATCAATGCCTTCGACGAAGGCGATCTAAAGCCGCACGATGTGACCAAGATCGCAACCGACCTCGGAGTTACCGAGGACGAGGTCGTGTCGATGAACCGCCGAATGGCGATGGGCGGCGACACCAGCCTCAATGTATCGCTCAAAGGCGACGAGGGCAGCGAAAGCCAGTGGCAGGATTTTCTCGTCGACACAGGCCCTCTGCAGGACGAGCTGATCGCGGAGGATGAGGAAAGCCAGGTCCGGCACGACCTTCTCGTGACCGCGCTTGAAAGCCTCAACGATCGCGAGAAGCATATCCTGATGGAGCGCCGCCTTGCCGACGAGCCGAAGACCCTGGAGGAGCTGAGCCAAGTTTACGGGGTCAGCCGAGAGCGCATCCGCCAGATCGAGGTCCGGGCGTTCGAGAAGCTCCAGGCGGCGCTGCTCCGCCTCGCCGGGGAAAAGCGGCTCCTTCCAGCGGCCTAGGACCCTGCCGCTTCCTGCCTCTTGGCGGCCATCGATCGGGGCACGTTCAGCGCCTCATGAGCCAAGAGCACCGCGCCTTCGTGCCAAGTCGGTTCGTAACTCAGATGCTCGCCTCCAGAAACGATTGGTCCTGCAGGCTTTAGAAGCATCATAAGGGGCGGGGTTCGACAGCTGTAAGCGCGCAGGACCAGACCGCACCGATGTCTTCCGAGGCGTCAAGCCCCATGCGAGCGTAACTCCCTTGTTGAGGAGGTTGGCCAGGATGGAGCGCAGCGACGAATTCTCGAGAGATGCGCAGCCGTTCCTCGTGGTTCAGCTTCGCGAGAACTTCCGGATTGCCGGCGTCGGCTCCTCGCCTTCTCGCTTTTCGGGCCGGTACTGAACCGTATCATCGGTGGCGACATTGTCGGCAGCCCAGGCCCCGCGCTCACCGAGGGGCTCCGGCGCGCCGGTCGTGCTGTCCTTTGCGGTCTGGTGCTCGATCTCGCTGTTGAGCTCCGCGCCGATGATGAAGCTATAGGCTGACAAATAGAGCCAGGTGAGCAGCGCGACCGCGGTGCCCAGCGACCCGTAGCTCGCATGGTAATTGGTGAAGCGGCTGACATAGAAGCCAAAGCCGACCGTCAGCACCAGCAATATCACGGCCACGAACGCCGAGCCCGGAGTGATCCACTTCCACTTGGCCTCCTCGCGCGATGGGCCGAAGCGGTAGAGCACGGAGGCGATAAGCGCCGCAAACAGGACCAACAGGACGTAGCCCGCGACCTTTCCGGCGATCACGAGTGAATGCGATGCGTCGGGGACAATCCGCTGAAGGAACGCAAGTGCAGCAGTGCCCGCAAGCGCCAGCAAGGCGAGGATCAGCGCGCCAAGGGTCAGCGACACCGCGAGCAGGTAGAATTGCGCGA
>Ga0157370_10005416_pt1 | contig 14322 bp, 16 predicted proteins | sample C35metaG_FD_113463 | JGI IMG/M metagenome (GOLD analysis project Ga0157370, IMG submission 113463) | Corn rhizosphere microbial communities from Kellogg Biological Station, Michigan, USA - C3-5 metaG | ecosystem: Host-associated > Plants > Roots > Rhizosphere > Soil | place: USA: Michigan...
CCTACTACTGCGTACTGGAAGGCATCTTCTTCTACTGCGGCTTCACCCAGATTCTCTCCATGGGCCGCCGCAACAAAATGACCGGCACCGCCGAGCAGTTCCAATACATCCTGCGCGACGAAAGCATGCACCTGAACTTCGGCATCGACGTGATCAACCAGATCAAAATCGAAAACCCGAGTTTGTGGGACGCACAGATGAAAGATGAAGCGACCCAAATGATTCTTCAGGGCACGCAGCTGGAGATTGAATACGCGCGCGACACCATGCCTCGTGGGGTTTTGGGCATGAACGCGGCGATGATGGAGGACTACCTGAAGTTCATCGCCAACCGTCGCCTGTCGCAGATTGGGTTGAAGGAAGAGTACCCAGGGACTACTAACCCGTTCCCATGGATGAGCGAGATTATGGATTTGAAGAAAGAGAAGAATTTCTTTGAGACCAGAGTGATCGAGTATCAGACTGGTGGGGCGTTGAGTTGGGATTGATGGCTCGCTGACATCAGAGTATGTTCACCCTACACCTGCCATGGATGATGGGGATGAAGCTAAAAAGCCCCGCCTTGTGTGGGGCTTTTTATTTGAGGAAAAAATGCAAATATTGAAATTCAGAATAAAAAATTTTCGATCTATAATCGACACTAACTGGCGTTCGTTTTCTCCCGATGGAGTAACAGTATTAGTCGGGCAAAACGAATCAGGAAAAAGCGCCATATTAGAAGCACTAAGCACAACTTTCAGCAATAGACATATCACAATTGATGACATTCGATACGGATGTGAACTTCCTGAAGTATCATTTAAAATCAAATTTACAACAGCAGAGTTACTGGCATCTTTACAAGGCCAGGCAGACCCCCTAGATATCGGCCTTATAAAAAATCACTTTGAAAACGTGAAAGAATCAGCCGAATTAGTTTTCTCCTGGAGTCCGAACGAGCCACCCTCTACCAAACTTTTATTCGATATCTATATAAACGATGACAATCTGGAAATACCAGCGACAGCGTATATCAACGCAGAAGGTGAAACGACGGCAACAGAGGAAGACACTCTTAGCTCCCTCGCAGGAAGGGCGGTTTATAAGCTAGCCCCCGTCTATACACTATTCCAATCAAACTCCGGACTGCTGCCAAACACCATAAACGTTGACAGCGACTTCAAACTTTCGGGAGATGGGGCAACTGCAGCCAACAATTTACTTTCGATACTCGACATAGAATTGGAAGAATTCGTAAAACTAGATGAAAGATCGAGAGAATCAAAAACGGCACGTGCCACTGACACATTAAATAGAGACTTCAAAGAATTCTGGAACCAAAAAATAGGTTTAGAAAACAAAATAAAAATTGAATTTGCTCTGCAACATCACAGCAACCTCAAGCCAGAATTTGCGGGGCGTCCTTATTTAATATTTTGGGTTTCGGATGGGCTTCACAAGCTTCACCCAAAACAAAGAAGCGCAGGAGTTAGATGGTTTATATCTTTTTATCTGCAATTAAAAGCGTCTCAGAAGTTGAATAAAAAAATCCACTTCCTTCTGGATGAACCAGGGGCCAATCTTCACTCGAACGCCCAGCACGATGTATTAAAGTTAATTAATATACTCAGCAAGGAACTGCAAATAACATACAGCACCCACAGCCCCACGCTGATAGAGCACGAAAAATTATACCGAGTTTATGCGATACAAAGAAATAACGACCATTTGGAAACGCCTACAGAGATTATCGATGCTCACCAATTGGGCGCGGCATCTAGTGATACTTTGTCTCCAATATTATCAGCTATCGGAACCGACTTATCGCATCAAAATGTTATTCAAAAGAAAAATAACATAATACTAGAGGAGACTAGCGGATTTTATTATCTAACATCGTTCCTTGAACTGCTGGACTATCCTAAAAAACCTCAATTCATAGCTGCAACTGGGGCAAATAAAATCCCGGCTCTGGCTAATATGTTTACAGGGTGGGGGTTAAATTTTTCAGTCGTTATCGACGACGACAACCAAGGTAGATCCGTTTACAATCAATTAAAAAAAGATCTCTTTGGAGATATTGAAGCAGAAGCCAATAAAAAAATTTACAAAATGAAAGGCTGCAATGGAATAGAGGATATTTTCTCGCCGCATGACTTTCACAAATTCGTAATTAATGAAGCGTTCATAGAAAACAAAAATTCCCCTTCTGAAATTGTTAAATCATCAAAATATTCAAAACCGGTCCTTGCCTACAATTTTTATTTAAAAATAAAAAATAAAGAGGTAACAAAGGCAGATTTCGAAAATGAAACAATAGAGAAGATACAAGAAACATTAGATAAAATCGCATCAATTATGCATTGACGGAGCTGCACGTAAAGGCAAAATTGGGACAGATCAATTCTAGCTACTCAACTTTTTTGTTTGCCGTAACCCACCCAGGGGTTCGCGCTGACAGAGGTTCGAGTAGCCAAACAGATCTCCCCCTTTTTCTATATCACCAATTCTATTTTAGCTGTTTCCTACGATAATGCTGGTGTGTTTTTTCTGGCTGGCAACCAATTTTTCACCTAGCGAAATTTTGATAAAACATCGCATTGAGTTCACGGCAAAAAAACCGGCCGAAGGCGTTATCACTGCAATCAAGGTAAACAATTGATTTAAACTTAAATCCATTGGTTTAAACAGTAACAATGGAGAAAATGCTATGAAGGCGCCCACAAAATAAACAGCAAGGTGAATCACTTTGCGCCACAGCCTAGAGCATTTCCTTTTGTACTTTTTGGAAAACTCGATTTTAAATTGCGAATTTTTTTCAATATGCTCTAAATATCTACGAGACAAAACATAGCCTTTTAGGCAAGACCCTGGATTCTCTAACGAGAGCAAATACTCTATTTCCTTACTCTTTATCCTCTCAGTTCCGGCTATCGCGTAATATCCACGCTCTATCGCGAGTGGATGAAGTTTTTTTTGATAAAGATCGTTTAGAAACTCTTTTGAAAATCGATATTCTTCTCTAAGCTTATGTTTGCTCCCGATGGAAAGTTCATAGATAATTTTAGCCAACACGCCAATATTAACTAGCGCACCCACTATGCGAAAAGCTGCCCCAAACTCCATGCTGTCTCCTGTACTAATAGTGAAGTCAACTGCCCGCCCACTGAGTATATAAGTGAAAATATCCTGATGAAAATGTATCAACTTCGTGGAAGACCAGATCTTCCTAATTTTAAAGCGTCATCGCCATTATGTATGGCTTGGGCCACAGCGGGTAGGCCTAAACCCTTCTATTAACTGCGCCAGGTTAAATTTTCTCCGGACCTCCTCACATCACATTGCAAAGTGCGAAAAAGGGGACCGAAAAAGGGGACGGATTTATTGATCGACTCTCATTCAGGTCCGAAAGATCACGGCTTCATTTTCCATCTGAAAACCTGCCCGCTCCCGTCAACTCATTGCCGCAGTAAGCAAGCGACATAACCGATGCTGCTTCGATCAACTATCTAGGTATCCCGGCAGCCACGGAAAGCCGTGTCACTTCCACGCGAGTTGCCTGATTTTGCACCAACCGTCCCATCCTCTCGTAGCCGATTGCACCTAATGCTCGGCTATCCGGCGCCGCTTTTTCGAGACGCTTCTGATTTATCCAGAGTCGCACTGCGACGAAGGTGGTGGTCCGCTTTGCAAGGCTTAGTTCGAGTAAGGGATATGCGCAACGCGCACGTCGCATTAGCACGACTGACCAGTTCCGCAAAAGCGGCTTCGTATAGACCAGGATTCTTCAGATGAGCGCTTACACGTCCTTGCAGCACACCAATGCGGTTAGTCCCTACTGCTTGGGAACATTGGGCGGTTCCGTCCTGATCATTGAACGCATCGCTTGCGGCTGCCAAACCTTAATCGCCATGAATGGCGCTTCGGCAGCGTGTGAAGGAAGGCCAGTTCCAAAAGACTTCCTCGCCGCCGTTGAGGGTTAAGTCGATGACCCAAGGCTTCTTCATTTGCCGTGGCGACAAAACTACCTGCGGTGGGCAGGTGCTGGATGGGGATGCGCGCATCAATATGTTCGGTCTGTTGCATGCGCGTATGGGCGATCGGGTTTCCTGCGGGAAGGACGGGAAGATCTACCAAATCGTCGGTGGTATCAGCTACATGATTAGCCACGGCAAACCGATAGCAGGCACGCTCGACAGTCGCAGTGGTTGCCCCTGTAACGCCGAACTCATTCCCTCAAGCCATGGCGCCTGTTATCACAAGGCAACGCCAACCCCGTTAGCAATGCGAAGCTTTGCTGAGTCGCAGTCTTCTGCGATGGGCAGCACGTCCACAGTTCCTCGCCAATTTGCGTTTGTCCCACAGACATCGCTGGCCGCGCCTTTGGTTCGTGATGACGAGCCTCAGGAGCCGGGCTTCCATATCGTCACAAAAAGCATGAGTCGCGAAGCGCTGGAGGCGACGCTATTCCCGCAACCGGATCCAGCGGTGATGCGTAAGTTCACAGCGCTGAACCCTGGAGTGAGTGACCTTAAAGCGGGTTCGATGATTGTGTTGAGCGATCCAAGAAACCATCTGTGTATGCGCGAAGAAGCGCTATTGATGGAGGCGGCAGCAAAGGCAAACGAAGCGCTCACGCTGATAACCGTTGAGGAGGCCGACTTCATGATGCGACACCGGGCCGAACTCGAAACCTTCTTGGCGCACGGTTCTACCGCAATCGGTATCGGCGAGACCATGTTCGCGAAGCACCTCGATAACGTTAAGAATGTTCTACGAGACATTGAAACCCTGCACCAAAAGACATTCCAGAAAGACGGCCATTTGCGGTCGCCTGAATTTTTTGCCGAGCGCAAGCGGCTGCTCTCTTTACTCGACATCAGCCTGAACGGCATAACCCGCAAAAGCATAGGTTTCGCCGATCACCCACACCTGAAGCATGCGTTGGGCATCTACAACAAAAGCTTAATTCATAAATGGACCGAGGCCGGTGCACCGGGACAAATACCGGGCTATGCCACCCATATTGAAGGCGTATCTAGGGCGGCCAAGTTTGTTAAGTACGGCGGCTGGGTTGGCACTGCAATCGGTGGAGGCGCTTCATACATGAAAGTCCAAGATGTTTGTGCCGCAGGCAATGTCGAAGCCTGTAGAAAAGTGAAATTCACCGAGACAGGAAATTTCGTGGGAGGGCTTGCGGTCGGTGCTGCGGTGGGTGCTGCGGTCACGGCCCCAATCGCGGGAGCGGTATGTCTGGCGCTAGGCGTGCCAACTGCGGGTATTGCCCCGTTAGCGTGCGGACTCGTGGTTGTCGGCGTGGCGTCTTACGCAGGGGGCGCCGCGGGCGCAGCGAGCGGCGAAGCGTTGGGAGAGATAATATTTGAGGCCTTGCAATGAGCACATCCGATTTAATCATCGGCTATTCATTGGGTGTAGTTATTCTGTCTCTTATTATTTGGAATGGTATAGCCCTGCGAATTGGCTATACGCAAATGGATTTAATGCTCAGTCATTTAAAGAAAAGCTCTGCGGTTACGGCTCTGGCGTCGCTACGGCACGGCGGCCCATGGGGTGTATTGCTACTGGTAGGGGGCATAGCAGGATTCGTAGCATTCCCGAATTTCTATATCAAACGCGGAACAATCGATGCTGACGACATCAACACCTTCCCAGCCAAGCTAAAAATAAAATTAACGAGACTGTATCGGACCGTAATCCTGTTACTAAGCTGCATGGCCATTTTATTGATTATAAAGTACGCCATTAACCTTGATCTTTAAGGCAACCACGCATCGCGTGGTAGTTAACTTCCGAGCAAAAATCCTAGGAATGCTTTGCGCTCATACCAATCGACAAAACAAAAAACTCATCAAACTTCAACCCTTTTTCGCATAAGGTGACTTTAATGAATACCGCCGAGCAAATTCTCGGAACTCTTTGCGGATTAGTACTACTGGCACAAGCCATCTGGCTAGGCATCGCATTACATATAGGCTATACAAAAATGGACTTAATGCTTTCCCATCTTAAAAACAGCCCGTTAATTGTAGCTCTCGCTCCGATACGGTTTGGAGGCGTCTGGGGAACGCTAATGGTCGTCGGAGGAATATCGAGCGTGGTTACTTTTCCCAACTTCTACCTAAAACGCCGCCATGTTGACGAAGAGGACATTAGGCGCTTCCCCCGTTCACTCAAGAGAAGACTTGCTGTCTTTCAGTGGAACATACTATGTCTACTCGGCGCGATGACGGTATTTGCCATCATAATTAAATCCGAAGTCCTTAAATAGTGAGCACTGCAAGTTCAGATCGCGAGCTGCATACATGATTAACTATGATTTCTGGAAATCTACATTTGGCGTCGCGTTCCTCTGCGACCCTTTTGTAATGATGACCACAGGGCCTTACTTACAGTTTTTATCTAATCGTCACCCTACCCGAAAGCCCCCCGCCTTCCAGCATCTTTGCCAGCCCGTCTAGCCCTCTATCCCAACATCCTCCCCTTCCCACTTAACCGCCAAGCCTTTCAGCGCCTTTATCACTACCTGCATTTCTTCTAACCGCTGCGCTGGCGAGTACGTGACTTCTGACGGCACTTGGTCCGTGGCGTGGCGGTTAATAAAGCCGCGCGCTTCAAGCATTCGCAGGCGCACGGTGAGCAGCCGGGCGGAGATGCCGTCGATGTGCCGTTTGAGTTCGCCAAAGCGCATCGGCCCGTTGATGGCCAATGAGCAGAGGATATGCAGGGTCCAGGGGCCGGAGAGCAGTTCGAGCAGGCCGTGCATTTGGCAGGCTTCGCCGGGTTGCTCGAAATGCGGGGCTGGGGTTGCTGATGGCATGGCGGCCTCTTGGCGGGGTTACTTCAAAGTGCCTACTTACGCCCTTGGCCGGCGCGCGCTTAGCATGCTCGCTCACCCGGCAAAGGAGGTTTATTCAATGCATTTATCCATCGGCAGTCAACGCGATAGCTCCGGGCTTAATTGGCGCAGAACGGGGTTGTCGGGCGCCGGCACGGTGTTGCTGATTCACCCGGTGGGTTACGACTTAACGTGGTGGGATGAGCAGGTTCAGGCGCTGGCGCCGCACTTTCAGGTGGTGGCGTTCGACCTCCCCGGCCATGGCGGTTCGGTTGCGCGGGCGGATGAATTTAGCTTTGCGGCTATCAGTGCCCAGGTGGCGCAGCTGATCGAGCACCTCGGCAACGGCGCCGTGCATGTGCTGGGTATTTCGGTGGGCGGTATGGTGGCGCAAACGTTGGCGTTGGCTTACCCCGCGCGCGTGCGCTCGTTGTGCCTGATCGCTACGGCTGCCAGCTTTGCCGATGCGGCGCGCGAGGGCATGCGCGCCCGTGCGCTGGCGGTGGAACACGGCGGGATGGCGGCCGTGGTGCAATCCAGCCTAGAGCGGTGGTTTAGCGCGCAAACCCGGCGCGAACGCCCCGAGCTGATGGCCCGCGTGACGGCCATGTTGCTGGCCGACGACCCCACTGTGCACGCGGCCATGTGGCGGATGATTGCGACCTTTGATGTCGAGCGTCGGCTCGGGGAAATCGCCTGCCCTACCCTCGTATTGGTGGGCGACCTGGACCCCAGCACACCGCCCGCCGCAGCGGCGGTAATCGCGCAAAACATTGCGGGCTCGCAGATGGTGGTGCTGGCCGATACGTCGCATATCGCCATGGTGGAGTCGCCGGGCGCGGTTAATGCTGCGCTGCTCCAGTTTTTGCGGGCGATTGCGTAGCTATCTCCTGACCCGCGCTTTGGTAACGCTCTTCTTCAAGTCTTCACACAAACAAACAGCGCGTTTCCCACCACTCCATCCCACTCCACCAACTTCTGATAATCGTGCGCCATCACCCGCACCTCGAAGTACCGCTCCAACAACCCGCGCAGCTCAGCAAAGCTCACCGCCACCATCGCGTGCTCGTCGTGCCACACCTGCATCGCGCCCTTGCCTACGGTCCGTTCAATGCGCAGTTTCAACGACTGCCGCTCGCCTTCTCCGGGGTAGCTCCATGATGAGCTGAAGCCGAACAGGCTGTCGTCGTGGCGGGCGGCGTGGGAGACGAAGGAGGCGTTGTCGATGTGGTTTTTGTCCACGGCGTTAAAGCAGAACACGCCGCCTGCGGCCAGGGCGTTGTGGGCGGCGGCGATGCAGGCGGTGAGGCGCTCAAGGGTGGCGCTGTAGTGGATGGAGTACAGAAAGCAGGTGATGAGGTCGACCGGTTCGGCCACGGTGAAGGCGCACATGTCCTGGGCGCTGAAGTGCGCTTCGGGGCAGCGCAGTCGGGCTTTGTCGAGCATGGGTGGGTTGATGTCGAGGCCGGCGCTTTGGTAGCCGGCGTCGAGGAAGTGGCGCACGTGGGGGCCGGTGCCGCAGGCGAGGTCGAGGTGACGTTTGCCAGCGTTGCCGAAGAGTTGGTGCAGGCGATGGGCGCTGTGGCTTTGGGCGCGGTAGTCAATGTCGGCGCACATCAGGTCGTAGTAGCCGGACAGGTCGGTATAAAGGGCGTTGCCGGGCATGATGACCTGCGCGTGGGGTGGGGTTTGAGGGGCGCGGATGATAGCCGAAGCGTCCCGCTCGCCGGTAAAAATAGGCGCCAGGCCACAGTTTGATGACATGGCTGCGCAGGGCCGACGGTTGTCTGTTCCAATCACCGTTCGCTTGTTTTTTCGCTGTGCTCGCCTCAGGAAGCCGCCCCATGGATCTGCGCTTACTTACCCTTTCCGAGTTTCATAAGGTGTATTTCTATCGCCTGATTACCCTGTTGCTGCTGGTGGTGATGAGCGGCATGACGGTAATGGCGCTGTTCGAAACGCCCAATGGCGAAGCCAAGGTGTTCGCGCTGTTTATGCTGCTGATAACGGGGCGTTTCGCGGTTGAGTGGTTTTGGGTGAAACGCAGCCTGCCCGTGTTGGTGCATGGCGATGAGCTGTTGGTGACCGGCCTGGAACACCGCCGTATCCCGCTCACGCAGGTGCGTTCGGTAACTTCGCGACACGCGATTTTTATGACGCGGCGTTACCGTTCTTGGTCGGAGCATCTGGCGTTTATCGAGTTCACCTTGAGCAATGGCGAACGGGTGACGACGCTGTCGGAAAGCGGCGTGTTCGATTTTCCGGCGGGCAAGGAAACGTTGGTGGCGTTGCGGGCGACGGTGGCGGCGGCAAAAACCAAGGCGCTCACCACGGCGTGAGTCCGGAAGCTCTGTAGGATGGGATTTGTTGGATTTTGCGGGGGGGCAACCGCAATCTAATTCGCGGTTTTGGCTTGGCCTTTCGCTGGTTGCGCGCGCGACTGTTGCTGACAAATCTGTCGCCGATTACTTTAGCCATCGCAAGACCCAAACACGTCTAACCAAGGATCGGTCATGGAAAACATTTACCAAACCCCCTCTGCTCCCCTTCTCGAAACCACCGAGCAAGGGCGCTTCTTCGTCACCTCCATTCCAAAAATGCTGGTGATGTTTTTCGGCACGTTTGGGGCGTATCAGCTGTATTGGTTTTATAAGCAATGGGCCAGCCAACGCAGCAGCATGACAGAAGGAATCTGGCCCTTTGCGCGTGCCTTTTTCTCGGTGTTCTTCGTTCACGCGTTGTCGCGGCGAATGACTGCGCAACTCGATGCACAGCAATTGCAAACGCCCCGCTATGACGATGCCGCCACTTGGTACGTGGTGATCACAGTGGTTGGCGTCGTGCTTAGCCGAGCGACCAGTTATGTGGAGTTGCCGTTGGTAGGATCCATTGCGGTGGATATGTTCGGCCTGCTCAGCGTGGTGCCGTTGGTAGGCTTGCAACGCAAAGCCAACGTCGCCAGTGGCGACCCGCAAGGGCGTGAAAATAGCAGCTACTCGGCGGCTAATTTTGTATGCCTGGCGTTGGGGCTGTCGCTCTGGGCCGTGTTGATTTGGGCGTATAGCCAGTTTGTTTGACGTTCGATTTCACTGGGCAGGAATAGGAATGATGCGAGCACTAGTGACCCTTTTGCTGATAGCTGCACTGTCCGGCTGCGCGGGAACCAATTTCAGCTACGACAATGCCCGTAAGGTTCAGGTCGGCATGACTGAAGCTCAGCTCATTCAGCTAATGGGGCGGCCTTATATGGTCACCACACGCGGCAACGAGCAGATGTGGGTATGGAGTCGGGCAAACGGGTTTACCGGCTTAAGCCGTGCCGTCAGCTTCAAGATGAAGAATGGCGTTGTGTCAGAAATTCCAGTCATACCCGAATCGTTTAGATAAGGTTTTGCCGACTTGCTGAACTAGAGCCCACCGCAGGCACTTCGTTGGGCTTCGCTGCGCTCAACCGCAACCTACGAGTGTGTTCGTCGCTGTGCCTCCGTCATTAAAAAGCCCCGCCATCGCGGGGCTTTTTTCCATCCATCAATTCCCGCGATAAGTCGAAAACCCATACGGGCTCAACAACAACGGAATGTGGTAATGCGCCACCGCACCGTCGACCGCGAAGATCACTGGCACTTCGGGGAAGAAGGTGGCGGCGTTGTGGCTGCGGAACCAGTCGCCGGTTTTGAAGGTGACGCGGTAGGTGCCTTTTTCCAGTTTTTTGCCTTCGGGGTATAGGGCGGGAATGCGGCCTTGTTCGTTGGTGGTGCGGCTGTTAAGCAGGGTCCAGGTGGCGCCGGTTTGTTGTTCCAGGGTTACGCGCACGTCCGAGGACGGCAGGCCGTCTTGCAGGTTGAGTACGTGCACGCTCAAGGGGTTGTCGGCGGCGTGGGTGAGGCTGGCGACGGCGCTGAGGGCTAGGCTGGCGAGCAAGGTGGTGAGGCGTTTCATGGGTGAGCTCCTGGGTTATGGCTGGGTAGGTAGGTGTTGGGTAATGGCTTTCTGGGCGCAGCCTTCGTCGTTGGCGCTGCCGCCCGCGCCGGCGACGCCGATGGCGCCGATCACTTGGTCGCCGACGCGCAAGGGCAGCCCGCCGCCCAGTAGCAGCAGTTCGCTGACGGTGGTGAGGTTGGCGGCGTCGGGGTTGCTGCGGGCGCGTTCGGCGAGGGCGCTGGTGGCGGTTTTGGTCGATAGCGCGGTGAAGGCTTTGCGTTGCGCGGCCAGGGTGTTGTGCGGGCCGACGTTGTCGTCACGCTGCACCGCGACCAGGTTGCCGCCGCGATCCACCACGGCCGCCACGGCGGTTTGGCCGAGGGCGTGGCAGGTGGCGAGTGTGGTGTCGAGCAGTTGGTTGGCCAGGGCCAGGGTGACGTCGGCGCGTTGGGCCACCGGCGCGGCAGCCGGGGCGGCCATGGTGGTAGCGCTAAAGGCGAGTGTGAGCAGTGTGAGTGGGGCGATTCGGCTAAGCATGGCGTTTTCCGGTCGGTGACAAGTGGCCGCCATGGTGCGGCGCCCTGCCCCACGCGCCGATTACGCCTGCATTACGAATTTGTAATGGGACAACGGCGCGCAAACGCCTAGCCTTATGCGCCTGTGGTGGAGGAACCCATGCGTATTTTGCTGGTGGAAGACGAAGTGAAAACGGCCGATTACTTGCGTAAGGGGCTGAGTGAGTCGGGCTATCTGGTGGAGGTCGCGCACAACGGCCTGGACGGCCAGCACCTGGCGCAAGAAGAAACGTTCGATCTGATCATTCTGGATGTGCAGTTGCCCGGCATCGACGGCTGGCAATTGCTGCAAATCATCCGCCGCAAGCAGCAAACGCCGGTGCTGTTTCTGACCGCCCGCGATGCGGTGGAAGACCGGGTAAAAGGCCTTGAGTTGGGCGCTGACGATTATCTGGTGAAGCCGTTTTCCTATGCCGAATTGCTGGCACGGGTGCGTACCTTGCTGCGCCGAGGTCCGCCGCGCGAGGTGGAGCAGTTCCTGGTGGCCGATTTGCATTTGGACTTGTTGCGCCGTCAGGTCACGCGCCAAGGCCAGCGGCTGACGCTGACGAACAAGGAATTCGCCCTCCTGCATTTGCTGCTCAGCCGCGAGGGCGAAGTGTTGTCGCGGGCGCAGATTGCTTCGCAGGTGTGGCAGATGAATTTCGACAGCGACACCAACGTGGTGGACGTCGCCATCCGCCGCCTGCGCGCCAAGGTGGACGACCCGTTTACCTGCAAACTCATTCACACCGTGCGCGGCATGGGCTACACGCTGGCGGTGCAACCGTGAAGCGCTGGGCGCCGCGTGCGCTGAGTGTGCGGCTGGCGCTCATGTTCGCGTTGGTCAGCGCGCTGCTGTTGGGCGCGATCGGCTTTTACCTGTACCACTCGCTGCAACGGGAAATCGCCTGGCGCGATGATCAGGCGCTGCTGGGCCGGGTGCAGCGTATGCAGGCGATTCTGAGCGACAACCAGAGCATCGAGGCGCTGCGTGAACGGCCGCAGTTGTACGAGAACATGCTGGGCAACCGCGACAATGTGCTGTGGGTGGTGGATGACGCCGGCCGCGTGCTCATCGAAATCAACCCGCCCGGTTTGCCCCGCCCTGCTCTGCCTGCCGCCGCCACGGCCGAGCTCGGCGACGACCCGGCGGGCAATCCGCTGCGTCTGGCCTGGCAAAGCATGCCCCGTGGTGACCGACAGCTCACGCTGATTGCCGGCAAGCTGCTCACCGAGCGTGAACAGATGCTGGCCGCGTATCGGCTGAAACTGTGGCTGGCGCTGGGCGCCGGCATGGTTCTGGCGTTTGGCCTGGGTTGGCTGGTGAGCCAGCGCGGGCTGCGGCCTGTGCGGGAATTGGCGCAGCGCACGGCGGCCATCGACAGCCAGCATTTGCACCTGCGGCTGGACGAGTTCCAGACCACGGCGGAATTGCAGCCGCTGAGCCAGGCGCTCAATCACATGCTTGCGCGCCTTGAAGGGGGCTTCGGCCAGCTGTCGCGGTTCTGCGAAGACCTGGCCCACGAAATGCGCACGCCGCTGAGCAACCTGATGGGCCACACCCAGCAAACCCTGCAACGCGAACGCAGCGTGGCGGTGTACGAAGATTTGCTGGTGTCGAACCAGGAAGAATACGAACGGCTGGCGCGCATGATCGACAGCATGTTGTTTCTGGCACGTACCGAGCAGGCGGTGATCAATCGTCAGCCGGTGGACTTGCACGCACTGGGCGAACAGTTGTGCGAATACTTCGAAGGCATGGCCGAAGAGCGCGAGGTGCTGTTGCGCAATGACGCCCAGGGCACGGTGCTCGCCGACCCGGATTTACTGCGCCGTGCGCTGGCGAACTTGCTGGCCAATGCCTTGCGGTATGGCGAAGTGGGTCAGCCGATTACGTTGCGTTCCCGCGCGGTTGGCGCTGAGGTTGAAGTGAGCGTGCATAACCTGGGGCCGGCGATTGCGGCCGAGCATGTGCCCCATCTGTTTGAACGCTTTTACCGCTGCGACCCATCGCGCGCCCAGCCTGGGGATTCTGGCGGGTTGGGGTTGGCAATTGTGCGTTCGATTATGCAGGCGCATGGGGGCGAGGTTCGGGTGCGCAGTGATGCGGAAGGGACGGTGTTTTCGTTGGTGTTTTTGGCTGAGGAGTAGGCCTGCTAAAAGTTCAACGGCCCCTCTCCCCAGCCCTCTCGCCTGTCCGGCCGACCTAGCGGGCGAGGGGGCAGGTCCGCGGTGTTCTCGCGTACGCGTTTGTCTCCCCTCGCCCGCTTGCGGGAGAGGGGCTGGGGGGTGAGGGCCGAAGCGCACGAAAATCTCCCCGCCTTCATAAATCCAACCAAACAAAAAAACCGGAGCCTCAGCCCCGGTTTGTTCCTAAACCCTCTCCTTATTTCTTGGCCGTCAGCGCGTTATAGCTGGTGAACAAGTTGCGGTAGTCCGGAATGTGGTTAGCGCACAAGGTGCCCAAGCCTTCGATGTCGTTGCGCCAGTCGCGGTGCAGCTCGCAAGCCACGCCGAACCAGTTCATCAATTGTGCACCAGCGGCGGACATGCGGTCCCAGGCGGCGTCGCGGGTCATTTCGTTGAAGGTGCCGGAGGCGTCGGTCACCACGAACACGTCGAAGCCTTCTTCGATGGCCGACAGGGCCGGGAACGCTACGCACACTTCGGTTACTACGCCGGCGATGATCAGTTGTTTCTTGCCGGTGGCCTTGATGGCTTTAACGAAATCTTCGTTGTCCCAGGCGTTGATCTGACCAGGGCGAGCGATGTATGGCGCCTCGGGGAACATTTCTTTCAGCTCTGGCATCAGCGGGCCGTTGGGGCCGGTTTCAAAGCTGGTGGTGAGGATCGTTGGCAGCTTGAAGAACTTGGCCAGATCAGCAACGGCCAGCACGTTGTTTTTGAATTTGTCCGGTTCGATGTCGCGAACCAGGGAGAGCAAACCGGCTTGGTGGTCGACCAGCAGAACCACGGCGTTGTCTTTGTCGAGACGGTTGTATTTGTAAG
>Ga0157370_10005417_pt1 | contig 14316 bp, 9 predicted proteins | sample C35metaG_FD_113463 | JGI IMG/M metagenome (GOLD analysis project Ga0157370, IMG submission 113463) | Corn rhizosphere microbial communities from Kellogg Biological Station, Michigan, USA - C3-5 metaG | ecosystem: Host-associated > Plants > Roots > Rhizosphere > Soil | place: USA: Michigan...
GTAATATCCAATCCCGTCTGACCGTTTAAGATCTCAATACCTGCCTGGGTTAAATCAAAGTAAGCAAAACCATCAAAGTTGTCCGCGCAAACTACTAATGGGGTAGCTGGGGAAACCGTTGGGACAGGATATAATGTTAAAACAAAATCCGATTCGCTTTGACATATAGTAGTAGCATCACCTGTTACTGTATAAATATATATTGTTTGAACCGTAGGTCCTGTAATTGTTGTATCAGCATTAAGAATAGTACCTTGGGCAAGTTGTGTTCCTGTTCCGCCCGGTCCTGTGTAATAATTACCTACTGTAAGTGCAGGAAGCTCATAAGAGTCACATTGCGTTACATCAGGCATTTGAGATACAGTAGAATAAGGATAAATAGTAACTATAAAACTTCCTTCATCAGTACAGTTATTAGGTGTAGTGGCTGATTGGGCATAAATATGAACTGTTTGCGAAGTTGTTAAAACATCTCCTGCTGCAAGCTGAGTACCTGTACCTCCTGCACCTGTAAAATAATTCCCTACAGTGATTGGAGGAAGTGTATATCCTACATTACTACAAGCGAATCCATCTGCAGGCACTACAACAACCGGTGTAGGAGTAACTATAAGATTAAAGGATATAACTTTAAAACATTCATCATTTGAACTATTGGTAACACGTGCATAAACAGTTGTACTTGGTGTACTAAAGGCTGTTGCATCTGTAATAGAGTTATCATCAGCATCGGCACCGGCAGCTGTTGTATGATAAGTAACCGTAACATCTGCTGGATCCTGAGTACCTAAAATTGTTGCATCATTAACTGTAAGGTCAAATACTTCAACATTATCAGCACCTGCATCACAAGCCTGCATATTTGCGGGTTGTGATGCTGTAGGCATTACACCTGCTCTAATAACATATTCAAAAGGAATTACACAAGTTGATGTATAGTTTTCAATTTGACCATAAATTGTATGCACTTCGCCCTGATTAACAGGATAATTCATCATCTGAGCTGTAGTCATTGCATCATAACCACCATCTCTCGAAGTTTCATCGTAATAAACTGTCAGCATATATTCATTAGGATCCAATCCATTTAGAACCTGATCATTCAATTCAGTAAGGTCTACATTAAATGAAGGCTCGCCACACAATACAACCTCACCAATATCTGCGATTGGGAATTCAGCTATCTCTACCAGAGCATCATCATAAAATACATGAGTAGAGCCATCACACATAGTATATGTTACACGTGCAGTATATGTTGTGTTTTGAGTAGGGCATACCTGCAAAGGAGTACCACTTCCTACATACGTACCATTTTGACCACCTGTAAACCAGTCTACACTAGTAATACTAGGGCCTGTTGGCCTAAAACGCCATGCTTCATTGTGAGTGTTAAAGTTTGTGTTATTTCTACCCGGAGCAGCAATACCTGTTGTTGAATCTTTTTGAAGACCAATAACAGCAAACCCACTGTTCCATGTACAGGCAGGCAAAATTTCCCTGTCCTTTACATAAATATCTATAATATTTGATGTTTCATAGAAAACCATCTGACTTGTTTGAAGAGGGCTTGAACCACAATTAAAATGTCTTATTTTAAAGATATTAAATACGAATGTCCTATTGGGAGCTGTTCCCTGAACATTATAATTAACACTAATATCAGGAGGGGGTGTATTTTGGGGATCTGTATCCTGTAACACACCAAAAACTGACAAATTTGTTACAGCAGCACCACCATTAGCCGTAGGTATCGGTGTACCATTTAATTGCCACGGAGCATTTGTCCCCTGCTCATACAATCCGCCGGGAATTATGTTCTTAATACTAAAAGTAACAACACCGTTAGTATTAATAAGACCTTTATCATATCGCTCTCCATAAAAACAAAATGGAAACATATCAATAATACTTGTCCATGTATCATCTACAATAGGAGTAAAAGAAGTATTGTTCTGTCCAGAAAAAGCATACGGTGGACTATAAGCTATTGATTCCACAGCATACGATGATGTATCATTGATATCTGTAAAATCCACATAGACATTTGTACATTCACCTGGATTACAGAGAATTGATCCTGAATAAGCATCAATCCCAGTAACAGTCGGAGCGGTCTGCGCAAAACTGTTTAAACCAAAAACGCTAAAAAGCAGCAATAATAGGTACTTGTTATTCATTGGGCTAATTTTTTGAAACGCGAAAATTACACAAAATAGATTCAACAAAACTAAAAAAGTTTTATTTTTTTATACAATAACAGCTCAATTAACATTTTCCCTACCTGACTTCTCAAAAAAGTTATATTTTTTTTACTTTTCATCTTACACCTAATATCTTTTACAATTTTTACAATATCACATCTAAAAAATAGTCATTACCTGAAAAGTTTGATTTTTTAATTAAATTGACATTGTCAGCCTTAATTCAAAATCAACTTTTATAGTTATCTTTGCACTCTAAATTTTTATTATACTCTATAATAACTTATATATAATGACCCATAGCGACGATAACAGAGACGAAATAGGAGAAAACCACATTGGAACAAATGCACAAACTCCATTGCGTCCTGATGCTTTTGAACTTAGCGATGACGATAAAATAGCAGCTATAAAACAGGATGTAGAAAGCATTTTAAGAACTCTTGGAATGGATCTTACCGATGATAGCATTAAAGGTACACCAAACCGTGTAGCCAAAATGTTTGTAAAAGAAATTTTTGGAGGTCTTAACCCTGCAAAAAAACCGGGATCTTCCACTTTTGAAAACAAATACAAGTATGGCGAAATGCTTGTTGAAAAAAATATAACTGTATATTCTACATGTGAACACCATTTGCTTCCTATAGTAGGCAGGGCTCATGTAGCTTATATTTCTAATGGTACCGTTGTAGGACTTTCTAAAATGAACCGTATTGTAGACTATTTTGCAAAAAGGCCTCAGGTACAGGAAAGACTTACTATCCAAATAGTACAGGAACTTAAAAGAGTACTTAACACTGAAGATGTTGCCTGCGTTATTGACGCTAAACATTTATGTGTTAATTCACGTGGCATCCGCGATATAGAAAGCAGCACAGTAACTTCAGAATTTGGAGGAAAGTTCAAAGAAGATAGTGTAAGAAGAGAATTTTTAGATTATATCAAACTGGATACACAGTTTTAATATCTTTGATCAGTAACAAGTCTTCTAATTAATCAATTATGCATTTATACCAAAATCAGGCTTTAAAGCTTTACAATTCCTTAAGTGGCGAAAAAGAAATTTTTATCCCCCTGCATGAAGGTGCTGTGGGTATGTATGTATGCGGGCCTACCGTATATAGCAACGTACACTTAGGAAACTGTAGAACTTTTATCTCATTTGACCTGATTTTCAGATACCTTAAACACTTAGGTTTCAAAGTGCGCTACGTACGTAATATAACCGACGTAGGCCATATTGAAGATGATGCTGATGAAGGCGAAGATAAAATTGCAAAAAAGGCAAGGCTTGAGAAATTGGAGCCAATGGAAATTGTACAACAGTATTCGGTAGATTTTCACCAGATACTTGAGTTGTTCAATAACATGCCTCCCAGCATTGAGCCAACTGCTACAGGACATATTATAGAACAGATAGAGACCGTTAAGCAGATTCTTGAAAACGGGTATGCTTATGTGTCTAATGGTTCCGTTTACTTTGACGTTGTTAAATTTAACGAAACACATGACTACGGCAGATTAAGCGGTAGAAACCTGGAAGACATGATATCTAACACCCGCGACTTAAGCGGACAGGATGAAAAAAGAAATCCTCAGGATTTTGCTCTTTGGAAAAAAGCAGAACCGGAGCATATTATGCGCTGGCCTTCTCCCTGGGGTGATGGTTTTCCGGGATGGCACCTTGAATGTACTGCAATGAGTACTAAATACCTTGGTAATCATTTTGATATACATGGCGGTGGTATGGATCTTAAGTTTCCTCACCACGAGTGTGAAATTGCGCAAAATGAAGCCTCTACAGGCCAATCTCCTGTAAACTACTGGATGCATGCCAACATGCTTACCCTAAACGGTAAAAAAATGTCTAAATCTACAGGAAATAACATTTTGCCAAGGGAAATATTTTCCGGAAATAATGATAAGCTAAGTAAAGCTTTTAGCCCTGCCGTAACACGTTTCTTTATGCTTCAAGCACATTATCGCAGTGTTCTGGATTTTTCTAACGATGCTATTGTAGCAGCCGAAAAAGGCTTTAACCGCCTTATGGATGCATTAGATAATCTTAAAGAAATACAACCTTCAGCAACTTCAAGCATTGATATCGCAGCATGGAAACAATTATGTTACGATGCTATGAATGATGACTTTAACAGCCCTATACTTATAGCACAATTGTTTGAAGCGGTACGCTATATTAATCTGCTTAAGGATGGCAAAGAAACAATTACTGCACAAGATATAGATACTCTAAGCAAATCGCTTAACGCTTTTATATTTGACATTTTGGGACTTAAAAATGAAATTGCGTCTGAAGGCAGTAACGACAAACTTGAAAGCGTTGTTAACATGCTTATTGCTATGCGTAATGAAGCCCGTGCCAACAAAGACTTTGCGTTATCCGATCAGATAAGGAATAAACTTACGGATCTGGGCATCGATCTTAAGGACTCTAAAGAAGGTACTACATTTTCATTAAACTAATAGCTTTGAAATTAAAAAGCCTGCTTACAGCTCCTTTTATAGCGGTGGTACGCTTTTATCAAATTGCTATATCACCTATACTTCCAGCAGCCTGCCGGTACTCTCCTACCTGTTCTCAATACACCATTGAGGCATTGCGAACCCATGGCCTTTTTAAAGGAGGATGGTTAAGTGTAAAGCGAATAATTAGCTGCAATCCCTGGGGTGGAAGCGGTTATGATCCTGTGCCTCAAAAAAGCTGCAATCACAAACATTAATTAACCTGATTTAGCTTTGCAGCTTCATACATTTATTTAAATTTACATCAACTAATAAAACATACATGACACACAGCTTAAGTATTATCTGGAATCAGCCTGAGGGTTTTCATTTAGGGCCAATCATGCTACGTTATTACAGCCTTGGATTTGTACTTGCTTTCGGACTGGGATGGTTCCTGATGAAAAAAATATACGACCGTGAAGGTGAAACAACCGAAAAACTTGACAAGTTGTTCATTTATACATTAATCGCCACTTTATTAGGTGCAAGATTAGGGCATGTGTTTTTTTATGACTGGGCTTATTTCAGTCAACATCCGGCAGAGATATTGTTACCGGTACGTTTTTCTCCACAGTTTGAATTTACAGGCTTTGCAGGACTTGCAAGCCATGGTGCAGCTATTGCCATAATACTTGCTATGGTATGGTATAGTAAAAAAATCATCCACAGACCTTTGCTTTGGATGCTGGACAGGGTGGTAATTCCAGTAACCTTTGGTGGCATTTTTGTAAGGCTGGGTAATTTTTTTAACAGCGAAATATTAGGAAAGGCAACTACAGCTGACACCTTTACAGCTATTAAATTTATAAGAGGTGAAGATTCATTAGGAAAGCGTGAAGTTATTGCCCAAACCGGTATTAAAGATTATAATGCAGCATACGAAGCAGTAGAGCACAACCCGCAATTTGCTGATATACTTGCCCATATACCTTTCAGGCATCCGGCACAGCTGTATGAAGCGTTTGGATATATTTTTGTTTTTGCAATCATTTATTATATGTACTGGAAAACTGATGCACGTAAAAAACACGGGCTAATCTTTGGTGTATTCCTTGTATTGCTTTGGGCAGTAAGATTCTTTGTTGAGTTTGTAAAAGAAAGCCAGGGAGGTTTTGAGGGTGAAAATCCTGTTTTATTAACAGGACAATGGCTAAGCATACCTTTTATATTGGTTGGATTCTATCTCATTTTCACGGCAAAGAACCGAACAGAAACTTTATAATATAAACCGCCTTTATGGCGGTTTTTTTATGATCAATCTTCATAAGGGTTTTTCCCCTTCGATCACTTTACCTATTTTTACCAAAATCTTATATTTAAAACAAATGACCCACGCCTTAAGCATTACATGGAATACCCCAAAGGGAATTGATCTTGGTTTTTTAACACTGCATTATTACAGCCTTCTATGGGTTGCTGCTTTTGCATTAGGCTGGTTTCTTATGAAAAGCATATTTATACGCGAAGGAGAAACCATAGAAAAACTGGATAAACTCTTTTTATATACATTAGTAGCTACAATGATAGGCGCCCGAATGGGACATGTTATTTTTTACCAGTCAGAACTTTTCAGGCAGGATTTTTTTAGCGTATTTCTCCCATTTAGCTTTAATCCAAAATTTGAATTTACAGGGTTTAGAGGTCTTGCAAGCCATGGGGCCGCCATAGGTGTTATTATAGCCATGATCTGGTACAGCCGAAAGGTGATTCACCGCCCGTTACTGTGGGTTCTTGACAGGATCACTATACCTGTTGTAAGTGGCGGTATCTTAATCCGTATTGCCAACTTTGTAAACTCTGAAATACTAGGGAATGTAACAACTAAAGATTTACCTACAGCTGTACGCTTCATCAGAGATGACGATTTTATTAATGAAGATCAGGCTTTACAATTAACACAACAAACAGATGTTAGTAAAGCATACAATATGATCCAGCATGACCCGCAGTTTTCTCATATATTAGAACAGATCCCCTACAGGCATCCGGCACAGCTATATGAAGCATTTGGATACCTATTCGTATTTGCCATCATTTACTACATGTACTGGAAAACGGATGCCCGCAAAAAACACGGATTGCTGTTTGGAGTATTCTTAATATTACTTTGGGCTGTACGCTTTGTGGTAGAGTTTGTAAAACAAAGCCAGGGTGGTATAGAAGGAGAAAATCCAATACTATCAACAGGACAATGGCTTAGTATTCCCTTTATATTATTCGGTTTCTATCTTGTCTTTACAGCTAAGAGCAGAACGGAAACTTTATAATAATACTCTATATCCGTAAAACAAAACAGCCCACGCATTGCGTGGGCTGTTTTGTTTTATACACTAATTATATTTAATCTGTCAATCTGAAATTGTAAATAATTTTACCTACCTGCGTTTCAGGAGCAGATTCGCTACTATCAAATTTTGTGTCCATAGCAGCAGCTTTAGCCTGGTCAAAAAGACATTGTGCAGCGTTTGTTGTACCCCTACCCCTTTCAGCCTTTATAACTTTTCCGCTTCTGTTAACAGTAATCTGTACAACTACAGTACCTTCTTCATTACATCTGTATTGAGGTTTAGGTGTATTAAGATTCTTACGCCCTGAAAGTTGATAATTTCCAACTCCTGTACCACGGCCAGCACCGCTTCCGCCACCGGAACCACTTCCTGAACCGGGACCTGTTCCTGTTCCGTTACCCGAACCATTACCACCGCCTGTTCCTCCTCCGCTTCCGCCATCGCCATAATAGCTGCCTGAGTTTTTGTCTCCACTTAATTTACCTTTATTTCCGGCAACTCCATCATCACCATCGCCACCTTTAGTATTACCGTTGAGAATATTCGACAAAGCATCTGATGTAGATTTAGAAGGCTGTGGAGGGCCTTTTATTGATACAGGCTTCGTTTCTACCTTTTTAGGATCTTTCTTTTCTACAGGCTTTGTTTTTACTACTGCCGGGGCATCGTCAAGATCGCTCGCTACAATCTCTTCTTCATCTGCCGCTGTTGCTGCCTGTGGCACCTGCTTTACTTTTTCGGTAACGTTGAGCACTTCGCTGCGAAAATCAGCTCCTGAACCCACATCGCTATCACCAAAGTTTACGGTTACACCACCTCCGCCACCTCCGCCTTCAAGTTCTGAAAGGTCAATAAGATCGCTTTTCTGGGTATATTTGAAAAATATAAGTGCAATCAGAAGCAGGGCAAAACTTATTATAGTAATTGCCAGTGATTTTTTTTCCTCTTCTGTTATTTTAAAAGCCATAACTCAATTATTTAGTGGTGGCTATAGAAAATTTCAATTTGTTCTTTTGTCCAATCTGTAGTATATCTACCATATCCTGTACCTGAAGCTCTTTAGGAAGCCTCACAATGACTACATTGTCACCACTTTCAGCTATTCTTGCCATAAGCGTACCTTCAAGTTCTTCAAAAGGCACTTCCTGTTTATCAATAAAATATTTCTTTTCAGGTGTAACCGAAATTGTTACGTGAGCCTTGTCAGTAGTTTTATTAGAGTCCGCTTTAGGCAGGGCAAGATCTATTACGTTAGGATTTGCCAGTGTAGAGATAATAAGAAAGAACAGCAGCAAAAAGAACATGATGTCGCTTAATGCCGACGCAGCTATTTCTGCATGAAAACGTTTATTTCTTTTTACTCTCATTTCCCTGTTGTTATTACATTAACAAACTGTATGATCTGTCTTTGCACTTTAAGTGAAAAACCATCAATCAACATATTAAAAAAGTGGTAGCCTGAATATGCTATTACACCAACTATAAGTCCTAATCCCGAACTGATCATTTTTTCATAAAGACCACCCGATATACTTCCGATACTAATATTTTCAGTAATAGAAATGGTATAGAAAATTTTAATAACCCCAGAAATTGTACCGATAAAACCAAGAATTGGTGCAATACCGGATACAAGTCCTAACCATCCTAATTTTCTCTCCATCATACCAATTTCAACATTGGTCGTTTTCTCCATCATGCCTTCAATCTCACTCAGTGGCCTTCCTACTAATCCAATACCGCTTTCCAAAATGTTTCCATAAGCTGTACCTGCTTTACTGGCTTTAATCTGAGCAGCTTCAATCCTGCCTGAGTTAAGCTCATAGCGAATATCGTTAATAAGCCCAGTATCTTCTTTGCTTTGTTTGCTTATATACAAAGCTCTTTCTATGATCACATAAACCGTAAAGAAAAGAAGTATAAGGATTGGAATCACCATAACCCCACCCTTCATAAGCATAGAAAAGAAATTCATAGATTGTTCTGTACCGGCAGCTGTAGCAGCGTCAACAGGAGCATCTTTAGCTACAGCAAGGGTGTCCTGAAGTAAGAAAATTAAGTTTGTCATGTTCTGAAAAAGATTTCTTTTAGATGTAAATATGCCCTTGGGCGAATGTTCTTGTTTTATAAATGATAACGAATATATGCTTTTTTGAGTATGCACAAAAGCAAAATAAAAAAAACCTGCCCATTTTCACAGGCAGGTTTTGGTATAATTTAACAGATATTTTTAAACCTCTTCGTTGTGTTGTTTCACAATCAGGTCTTTATCTTTTTTAGGCATTGTATCTACAAGTACCGGTGTAGCGATAAATAGTGAAGAATAAGTACCCACTACAATACCTACAAGCATTGCAAATATAAATCCACGGATAGAATCACCACCAAAGATGAACATGATACCTAATACAATGATCATCGTGAATGATGTATTGATCGTTCTTGACATTGTAGTATTTACCGAAGCATTTACGATGTCTTTGAAACTACCTTTAGAATGACCTGATAAATATTCACGTACCCTGTCAAATACAATTACGGTATCGTTCATAGAGTAACCGATAACGGTAAGGATAGCCGCAATAAAGTGCTGATCCATTTCCATATGGAAAGGCATAAATTTGTAGCAAAGCGAGTAAATACCTAACACGAATATAACGTCGTGAGCAACTGCTGCGATAGCACCTAAACTATACTGCCATTTTCTAAAACTTACCATAAGATAGATAAATACAATAGCCATAGATCCAAGTACTGCCCAGAATGAGTTTGTCTTGATATCATCTGCTACTACACCACTTACTTTAGAAGCAGATAGTATACCTATTTTTTTACCTTCATAAGTATTAACAAACTGCTCATAAGTAACATCGTTACCATAATGTTTCTTAAGACCATCAAAAAGTAATTTGTTTACTTCTGTATCAGCCTCAACTGTATTTTGTTCTACTTTGTATTTTGTAGTAATCCTTAACTGAGAATCATTACCAAAAACCTTAACGTCTACACCCTGATGGAATACATCGCCAAGTTCATTTTTAACGTCTTCAGCAGATACCGGTTTTTCAAACTTCACCTGGAATGTTCTACCGCCTACGAAGTCAATACCCTGGTCAAGACCATTAACATAGAAAGATACACAGCTTACCACAACTACTAATGAAGAGAAGATATAAGTAAATTTCTTAGCTCCAAGGAAGTCAAAATGGAAGTTAGTGAACCAGTTTTTAGATAACCCGGTTACAAATGTAAGTTTATCACCTCTTTTCAGGCTCCAGTCAAGCATAATCCTCGTAATGAAAAGAGAAGTAAACAATGAAGTGAATATACCTAAAAGTAATGTAGTTGCGAAACCTTTAACAGGACCTGTACCAAATAATAAAAGTACTAAACCTGTAAGAACGTGAGTTACGTTAGCATCAGTAATAGAAGACATTGCACCTCTCCAGCTGTATGAAATCTTAATAGCCTCATCAAGCGTTTTACCGTGACGTAATTCTTCTTTAGCACGTTCGTAGATAATAATGTTAGCATCTACCGCAGTACCAATTGTTAATACGATACCTGCAATACCAGGTAATGTTAATACTGCACCTAAGCTTGCAAGTAATCCGAAAAGGAACAATACGTTAACAAGAAGTGCAACATTAGCAAACCAACCTGCTTTACCATAATAAACAACCATCCAAAGCGATACTAAAAGTAAACCTGCAATAGAGGAAAGGATACCATTATCAATTGCTTCCTGACCTAACGACGGACCTACTACTTCTGACTGAACAATGTCAGCAGATGCAGGTAGTTTACCGGCTCTTAGGATGTTAGCTAAATCTTTTGTTTCTGTTACGTCAAATGCACCGGAAATCTGAGAGTTTCCACCTGCAATAGGACCTGTAGTTACACCCGGAGCAGAATAAACAACATTATCAAGAACGATAGCAATATAACCTTGCTCTCTGTATGCTTTACCTGTCATTTCTTCCCAAACCTGAGCACCACGGCTGTTCATCTGCATTTCTACAGATGGTTTACCAAACTGGTCAAATGCTGCATTAGCACCTGTTATAACGTTTCCTGCAAGATCAGGGATACCTTCTCTGTTTGTTTTAAGAGCATAAAGTTCTAAGATGCCTTTAGCTTTTCTAACGTCTTCTTTACCCCATGCAAGACGTGCATAGCGAAGATCGCCTGAAAGTAGCGCACGGATATCATCTCTCTTTAACCAGCTATTGATCTTAGCAGTATCTTTTACCGCAGCGATACCGATAATTGGACCTCCCTGACCAGGAGTAAGTTTCTCAAATAATGGGTTAGCACCTTTAACAGGAGCAACCGCAGAATCTTTAGCTTTATTAGTAAGCAATGTATCTGTAGCAGAAGTTGCAGGAGCTTCAGCTGTTTTTACTTCAGCTTTTTCAGTTTTCTTAAGGATCTCATTCGCTCCCATAAGGAATCCCTGAAGATCATTTATTTTATAAGCTTCCCAGAACTCAAGCTGAGCAGTACTTTGTAAAAGTTTTTTAACACGGTCGATATCTTTAGCTCCCGGTAATTCTACCATGATACGGCCAGACTCACCCAATTTCTGGATGTTAGGCTGTACAACACCAAATTTATCGATACGCTCAGTTAATACCCCGAAAGCACTGTCTATAGACTCGCTAACTTTTCTTCTGATAACCGCTTTAACCTGGTCATCAGTCATTTTGATATTAACAGCCTCACCCATTATCCTGTTAGTGAATAATTCAGGGGAAGCAAGTTTTACAGAACCGTTAGACTCTTTATCAAACGCAATGAAAAACGCGTCAAGATAGTCCTGATTACCTTGCCTGTTTTTCTTAGCATCTTCAAGTGCTTTGTTTAAAACAGGGTTTTTAGAATTGTTCGCGAGACCCTTAACGATATCTTTTACAGATATCTCAAGCATTACGTTGATTCCTCCTTCAAGGTCAAGACCTTTGTTGATTTGTTTATCTCTTACCTGATCGTATGTGTAACCAAGATACACAGTTGAATCCTTCATTGATTCAAGATAAGCATACTCTTTATCAGAGTCGCCATTGGCAATTGCCTTAGCGTCTTTCTCAATGCTGTTTGAAACAAATGTGAAGGAAAGCTGGTAAATACATACTAACGCAAATATTATTGCGAAAAATTTAATGAGTCCCTTATTCTGCATTATTTGTAAAAATTAATTATGTCCAATTTTTTTAAAACGAGCAAATATATAATTTACGATAAGATTAACCAATTTATTTACTAATTATATCATAAAAAAAAGACTGCTATGAGCAGTCTCCTTATTTTACTGGTGGTTTACTTTATGACAGTACCGATTTTAAATCGGCATTCATAGCCCTAACAGCGTCTGCACTCTTTGCAAACTGAGCTTTTTCGCCGTCATTAAGCTTAATATCAACTATTTTTTCAATACCGTTTTTACCTATTATACACGGTACGCCAAGGCATATATCCTGCTGTCCGTACTCGCCTTCCAACAGTACCGAACAGGCGATAATTTTCTTCTGATCATTAAGAATACTATCCACTAAATACGCTACCGAAGCTCCCGGAGCATACCATGCCGAAGTACCTAAAAGCCCTGTTAGCGTAGCTCCACCAACCATAGTATCGGCTGCTACTTTATCTAAAACTTCCTGAGAAAGAAAATCTGAAACCGGACTTCCATTATATGATGCCAGCCTTGTAAGCGGTATCATGGTCGTATCGCCATGCCCACCTATTACCATGCCCTGAACGTCATTAGAAGGCCTGTCAAGAGCTTTAGACAGGTAATATTTAAAGCGTGAGCTGTCAAGAGCCCCGCCCATACCTATAATCCTGTTTTTAGCAACTCCTGTTGCTTTTAACGTAAGGTATGTCATTGTATCCATTGGATTCGACACAACCACTATAATAGCCTTTGGCGAATGCTGAAGCACATTCTCAGCAACTGATTTTACGATACCTGCATTAATACCTATCAGTTCTTCGCGTGTCATACCCGGTTTCCTTGGAACGCCTGAAGTAATAACCACCACATCGCTGTTTGCTGTTTTAGAAAAATCATTTGTACTGCCCGATACACGGGTATTAAATCCTGTAGTAGTAGCACACTGCATAATATCCATAGCTTTGCCTTCAGCAAAACCTTCTTTAATATCAAGCAATACTACTTCGCTGGCAATGCCCCTGTAAGAGATAACATCGGCACAGGTAGCACCCACATTGCCGGCGCCTACTATTGTTACTTTCATAAATAATTGTTTTATTAGGTTAGTTTGTAGTTGTTAAATTCAGTAAGAACGTAATTCTGTTCACAGATTGATAAAATCTGTATTTTAAAACACCAATTTACTAAATTATTCCTACGCAATGTATTATTCCAATTAAATATTTTCCTAATACTCTTAAACTTGAAAAAAAAAGAAAGGTATCCGTTTCCGGATACCTTTCAGGTGTGTTTGCTTGTATAGAAAAGCTGTTATGCGTCAATTTTAGCGTAAACAGCGTTCTTTTCGATAAATTCTCTCCTAGGCGGTACTTCATCCCCCATAAGCATAGAGAATACTCTGTCTGCTTCCGCAAGGCTGTCAATATTAACCTGGCGAAGTGTACGGAAATCAGGATCCAGCGTAGTTTCCCAAAGCTGTTCTGCATTCATCTCTCCAAGACCTTTATAGCGCTGAATAGAAGAACCACCACCCAGTCTTTCTGTAGCCTGGTCACGCTGAACATCATTCCATGCATATTCTTTCTTAGCACCTTTTTTAACCATATATAATGGTGGGGTAGCAATATAAACGTGCCCATTCTCGATAAGCTCCTTCATGAAACGGAAGAAGAACGTAAGGATAAGTGTAGCAATGTGAGATCCGTCAACATCGGCATCACACATAATAACTACTTTATGGTAACGCAGTTTTTCAAGGTTAAGCGCTTTACTGTCTTCAGCTGTACCAATGGTTACACCAAGTGCAGTAAAGATATTTCGTATCTCTTCATTTTCGAATACTTTGTGGTGCATTGCTTTTTCAACATTAAGGATTTTACCCCTTAACGGAAGAATAGCCTGAAATGCCCTGTCACGCCCCTGTTTTGCAGTTCCGCCTGCAGAGTCGCCCTCTACAAGGAATACTTCGCATTTTGCAGGATCCTGTTCAGAACAATCGGAAAGTTTACCCGGAAGTCCACCCCCACCCATTACAGTTTTACGCTGCACCATTTCACGCGCTTTTTTAGCTGCATGACGTGCCTGCGCCGCAAGAATAACCTTCTGCACAATTATACGTGCA
>Ga0157370_10005421_pt1 | contig 14310 bp, 14 predicted proteins | sample C35metaG_FD_113463 | JGI IMG/M metagenome (GOLD analysis project Ga0157370, IMG submission 113463) | Corn rhizosphere microbial communities from Kellogg Biological Station, Michigan, USA - C3-5 metaG | ecosystem: Host-associated > Plants > Roots > Rhizosphere > Soil | place: USA: Michigan...
ATCGCATCCCATGGCATCGGATTCATCGATACAACGCCCAACCGCACGGCATAGACGAGGAAAGCTTCAATGCTCGATGTGACAGGACTCAATCAGTTCTATGGCGGCAGCCATATCTTGCGCGACGTAACGATGCAAGTGCCGCCAGGCTCGCTCACTGTGCTGCTCGGGCGCAACGGCGTGGGCAAGACAACGCTGATGCGCTGCCTGATGGGCGTCGTGCGCGCGAAAAGCGGCACCATCACCTGGGGCGGCGAAACGCTCGATGCGCTTGCGACCCCTGCGCGCGTAGCGCGCGGCATCGCCTATGTGCCGCAAGGACGCGATATCTTTGCGCGGCTGACGGTCGAGGAGAATCTGCTCGTCGGCGCGGCCAGCAAGCGCGCCGTCTCGCAGGTCCCGGAGCGCATCTATGCGCTATTCCCCGTGCTCAAGGACATGCGCAAACGGCGCGGCGGCGACTTATCGGGCGGCCAGCAACAGCAACTGGCGATCGGTCGCGCGCTGATGAGCGAGCCACGACTCTTGATTCTCGACGAACCCACCGAAGGCATTCAACCGTCGATCATTCAAGAGATCGGCCGCACGCTGCGCAAGCTTGTCGATGAAACGGGGATGACGGTGCTGCTCGTCGAGCAGTATTACGAGTTTGCCAAGGCCATTGCCGATCACTACTGGGTCATGCGGCGCGGCGAAATCGTCGCGAGCGGCGCAGGGTGCGACATGGACGTGTGCGGCGTACGCGAAATGATCGCTGTGTGACGTGAGGACCGCGACGCTCACTTCGTTGTGCCTCCACGGGGGGCCGCAGCCCGCCGGGGGCGGCCCAGCGGGCATCGAAGTGCTATGCTCGCCTCCATTGACACGCCGCGTGGGCTCCCCACGCGGGCCCGCCCGACGCCTGACGCATTTCATGTCTTCTCCCGTATTCGACCCAGCCTCGTCACCGCAAGTCGAAGCCGATGCCGTTGTGCCGCCTGTGCACGCTCGCGACGGCTGGCAGGCCCATCTCTCACTCGGTTTCGAAAAGCGCGGGGCACGCACGACGCTCGTTCATCGTCGGCATATGGGCCCCTTGCGCGTGCAAAAGCCGCTCTACCCCGAGGGCGAAGCGACGTGCCATGCGGTGATCGTGCATCCGCCCGGCGGCATCGCGGGCGGCGATGCCTTGACGCTCGACGTCTCACTCGGTGCGGGCGCGCATGCCGTGCTGACAACACCCGGCGCCGCGAAATGGTACAAATCGAACGGCCGCTTAGCGCGTCAGCGCATCGACATCTCAGCCGGCCCCGACGCCAAGCTCGATTGGCTCCCGCAAAACAACATCGTGTTCGATCGCGCGCAGATTGCGCTCGACTTTACGCTGACGCTCGCGCAAGGTGCGACGGCGCTCGGCTGGGACGCGACGCAGCTTGGGCGTATCGCCGCCGGCGAGCGTTGGGCGGACGGCGCCCTATCGAGCACGGCGCGCATCGTGGGTCCGGCGGGCAAGCTGCTTTGGTTCGAGCGTGCGATGCTAACGGCCGGCAATCCCCTTCACATCGCGCGTCAAGGCCTCGCGGGTTATCCCGCCTATGGCACGCTGTGGGCCGTCGGCCCCGCGTGCAACGACGCGCTCGCCGAAACGCTCGCGCGGCAGTTGCCCTTCGACGAGTCGCAACGCGCGGGGGTCTCGTGCGTCACGGAAGGCGTGCTGATCGTGCGCGCACTCGCGCATTCGATGGAGGCGCTGCAGCACACGTTGACTCAGTGTTGGCTCACATTGCGCCCGCTCGTGCATCGCGTCGACGCTCGGCCGCTGCGGTTGTGGTGCACGTGAGCGCCTTCGGATTCGCGCATATTGAAGTCCCTACCGGGAGTCTCCCGGTTTCCGGTCCGTTTTTGCTGGGGGCCGATGCGCAACGTTGCACCGCTATGTTCAGGGTACGTAACGTGTTGCTCGACCGTTTCCTCGTGCGGCGGCACAGTGCTAGGATAGTCGCGCACTTCGCCGCCCCTTCTTTCAACGCCATTAAGTTTGACCGCCGCGCGCAATGAAACTGACGCCCAGAGAAAAAGACAAGCTGCTGATCTTCACCGCCGCGCTGCTTGCCGAACGTCGCCGCGCACGCGGCCTGAAATTGAATTATCCCGAAGCGGTCGCGTTCATTTCCGCGGCGCTGATGGAAGCAGCGCGCGACGGCAAAACCGTTGCCGACGTCATGCACTACGGCACGACACTGCTCACGCGCGAGGACGTCATGGACGGCGTGCCCGAAATGATCGCCGATATTCAGATCGAAGCCACGTTCCCCGACGGCACGAAGCTCGTCACCGTCCATCACCCGATTGCCTAACGCGAGCGAGCCAGCGATGACCCCCGGTGAAATTTTGACCGAAGACGGCGAGATCGAATTGAACGCCGGCAGAGAAACCCGCACGCTGAGCGTCGCCAACACGGGTGACCGCCCGGTGCAGATCGGCTCGCACTATCACTTCTATGAAGCCAACCCCGCGCTCGCGTTCGACCGCGAACAGGCCCGCGGCTTTCGGCTCAACATCGCGGCGGGCACGGCCGTACGTTTCGAGCCGGGGCAATCGCGCACGATCGAACTCGTGGCGCTGGCCGGCGCGCGCACCGTCTACGGCTTCAACGGCAAGGTAATGGGTCCGCTCTAAACCTCGGCCTTCGCCTGCCCAGGCGTCATCATTCGGACTTCCAAACGTCATGACACTACGCATCAGCCGCCGCGCCTACGCGGAAATGTTCGGGCCCACGACGGGCGATCGCATTCGGCTTGCCGATACCGAACTGCTCATCGAAATCGAACGCGACTTCACCGTCTACGGCGAGGAAGTGAAATTCGGCGGCGGCAAGGTGATCCGCGACGGCATGGGCCAATCGCAGCGCGTGGCGGCCGAGGTGGCCGATACCGTGGTCACGAACGCCGTCATTCTCGATCACTGGGGCATTGTCAAAGCCGACATCGCGATCAAGAACGGACGCATCGCCGCCATCGGCAAGGCGGGCAATCCCGACATTCAACCCGGCGTGACGATCGCCATCGGCGCGGCAACGGAAATCATTGCCGGGGAAGGGCTCATTGTCACGGCCGGCGGCGTGGACACGCATATCCATTTCATCTGCCCGCAGCAGATCGAGGAAGCGCTCGCATCGGGCGTGACAACGATGCTGGGCGGCGGTACCGGTCCGGCAACCGGCACCAACGCGACCACCTGTACGCCGGGCCCTTGGCATATGGAGCGGATGCTGCAAGCAGCCGACGGCTGGCCGATGAATCTCGGCTTTCTAGGCAAAGGCAACGCGAGCCTGCCCGAGCCGCTCATCGAGCAGGTCGCGGCCGGTGCGATCGGGCTCAAGCTGCACGAAGACTGGGGCTCGACCCCCGCCGCGATCGACAACTGCTTGAGCGTGGCGGACGCCACCGACACGCAAGTGGCCATCCACACCGATACGCTGAACGAAGCAGGCTTCGTCGAAGCCACCGTCGCCGCGTTTAAAGGCCGCACGATCCATACGTATCACACGGAAGGCGCGGGGGGCGGCCATGCGCCCGACATCATCAAAGTCTGTGGCGAGGCCAACGTACTGCCCTCGTCGACGAATCCCACACGGCCTTACACCATCAACACGCTCGACGAACACCTCGACATGCTGATGGTTTGTCATCACCTCGATCCGTCGATCGCCGAGGATCTCGCATTTGCCGAATCGCGCATTCGCCGCGAGACGATCGCGGCCGAGGACATCCTGCACGATTTGGGCGCGCTGTCGATGCTGTCGTCCGATTCGCAAGCGATGGGCCGCGTGGGCGAAGTCATCATCCGCAGTTGGCAGACCGCCCATAAGATGAAGTCGCAACGCGGCCCGCTGCCGGAAGATAGCGCGCGCAACGACAACTTCCGCGCCAAGCGCTATGTCGCCAAGTACACGATCAATCCGGCGATCACCCATGGCATCGCGCACGAAGTGGGTTCGATCGAAGCGGGTAAGTGGGCCGATCTCGTGTTTTGGGAGCCGGCGTTTTTTGGCGTCAAGCCCACGCTGATCCTCAAGGGCGGCATGATCGCGCTCGCACAAATGGGCGACCCGAATGCGTCGATTCCCACGCCGCAACCCGTGCATTACCGCGAGATGTTCGCGACACGGGGCGCTGCGTTGACACAAACGTCGCTGACGTTCGTGTCACAAATGGCCGCCGATGCGGGTATTGCCGAGCGCTATGGCCTGAAGAAACGCATCGTGCCCGTTCGCGGATGTCGCACGGTATCGAAGGCCGACATGATTCACAATGCTTGGCAGCCTTCGATCAGCGTCGACCCCGAAACCTATGAGGTCGTCGCGGACGGTCAACCGCTGACGTGCGAACCGGCGAGCGTTTTGCCGATGGCGCAGCGGTACTTTTTGTTTTGATCTATGTTGCGATGATGTTTTTTGACTCCTAACGATTGCCGATGCGAACGATAGACAAACGTATTGCCCCGCCGGCGAAGCTCGCCGCCTCCCTGGTCGCACGCGCGCCGACGCTCACCCTCGCATACGACGCGCGTTGCAAGAGCCGGCTTGCCGCCACGCTCGACACGGGCGAGGAAGTCGCGCTTGTCATGCCTCGCGGGACGGTGCTCGCCCATGGCGACGTATTGGTGGCCGACGACGGCGCGCTGGTTCGCGTCGTGGCAGCGGCCGAGACTGTGCTCATCGTGCGCACGGCCGATAGGGTCACGCTCACGCGTGCGGCCTATCATCTCGGCAATCGCCATACCCCCGTGGAAATCGGTGTCGATTATCTCAAGCTCGAAGCCGATCCGGTGCTGGAAACGATGCTGTCGCGATTGGGCGCGCAAGTCGAGCGCGCGACGCTGGCGTTTCATCCGGAAGCCGGCGCCTACGGCGGCGGACATCGGCATGGTCACGATGCGACGTTCGACGAAGACTACGCGCTGGCGCAACAAGTGTTTGCGCAGCGTCACGGTGACAGCCATGCGCATGACGAGGCGCATAAGCAAGGTCATAGCCATGAGCATGAGCATGAGCACGATCACAGTCACGGTCACGGTTGCAATCATGAAGATGGCCATACCGGGAGTCGTTGCGGGCACAAGCACTCGCATCCACACGACCATTGACGAACATGCGCCTTGCCGAACTCACCGCGCTGTTGCACCTCGCGTCACCGGCGCTGCCTATCGGCGCGTTCAGCTATTCGCAGGGGCTTGAAGCCGCTGTCGAGGCTCAGTGGATCGTCGATGCGGATACCGCGCGCGCATGGATCGAAGACGGCCTGTTGCCTGTGCTCGCGCGCGGCGAGTTGCCCTTCATTGCACACCAGCTAGACCGCTGGCAGCGACATGACGCAGCGGCCCTCGCCGAGGCCGACGCGCAGTTTCTCGCGAGCCGCGAAACGGCCGAACTCCGGCGCGAAACCGAACAGATGGGATGGTCGCTCAAGCAACTGGCGGGCGCGCTCGAATGGGGCGATGACGCAAGGCGTGCGACGCTGCTCGCCATGACGCCGCTCTCGCAGCCGAGCGCATTCGCGTTCGCCGCCGCCGCCCACGACATTGCCGCCGACGGTGCGCTGGCCGCCTATGCGTTCGCGTGGGCGGAGAATCAAGTGGCGGCGGCGATCAAAGCGGTGCCGCTCGGTCAACTCGCGGGGCAGCGCATCTTGGTGGCCGCGCGTGCGGTCATCGATAAAGCCGTCGCCTCTGCGATGGATACGCCGCCTGAATGCGTCAATACGTTTTCGCCGATGCTCGGCGTTTTTTCGGCACGGCATGAGACGCAATATTCGAGGCTTTTCCGTTCGTAAATAGGCTCGATCGGACTTGCATGCCGAATCCGTCACCCCGAATCTGAATCCTAAAACCTGAACCTTAAACCCGAACCTTCAATCGACTGAGACATCGCACATGAGGACGAAGAAACTACCGCCGCTGCGCGTTGGCGTGGGCGGCCCCGTCGGGTCGGGCAAGACGACGCTGCTCGAGATGCTCTGCAAAGCGATGCGCGAGCGCTACGATCTCGTCGCGATCACAAACGATATCTATACGAAGGAAGATCAACGGCTGCTGACCGTTGCCGGGGCGCTGGCGCCCGAGCGGATCATGGGTGTCGAAACGGGCGGCTGCCCGCATACGGCGATTCGCGAGGACGCCTCGATCAATCTCGAAGCCGTCGATCGGATGCTCACGCGGTTTCCCGATGCAGACATCGTCTTCATCGAATCGGGCGGCGACAACCTTGCAGCGACGTTCAGCCCGGAATTATCCGATTTGACGATCTACGTCATCGACGTTGCAGGTGGCGAAAAGATTCCGCGCAAGGGCGGTCCGGGCATCACGAAATCCGATTTGCTCGTCATCAACAAGATCGACCTGGCGCCGCACGTCGGCGCGAACCTCGACGTCATGGCCGCCGATGCGAAAGCCATGCGCGGCGAGCGGCCGTTCGTCATGTGCAATCTGAAGCAGCAAAGCGGGCTCGCGGAAGTGATTGCGTTTATCGAGCGCAAAGGGTTGTTGGCGGCTTAGAAGGACCGCCGCCACGCCCGCTATGCGTCGGCCGTCTCGCCGTGCGGCAGCAGTGCCGTCAATACATCGACCGTGCGGGCCGTCGCGCCGCGGTGGCGTGCGGCGAATGCCGCGGCGGCCGCCCCCATCGCCACGCGCCGCGACTTGTCTGCGAACAGCTCGCCGAGCACGCGCGCCAACTCGGCCGGGTCGCTCACCTGCACCGCCGCACCCGCGGCAACCGCGTCGAGCGTAGCCTGCGCGAAGTTGAACACGTGCGGGCCGATGAGCACCGGTACGCCTACCGCACATGCTTCGATGAGATTCTGACCGCCGAGCGGCAACAGACTACCGCCGATGAACGCGACATCCGACGCCGCATAGTACGCACCGAGCTCGCCCATCGAATCGCCGAGCAGCACGGTCACGTTCGGCGGCAGGGGTGCATCGGCGACCTGCGCCGCGGCCCCCGCAGCCAACGCTGCCCCGCCCCATGCGGAGCGTCGCAGAAGCTTGAGTCCGCGCCGCTCGACGAGCTCAGCGACTTCGTCGAAGCGTTGCGGATGACGCGGCACGAGGATCAGCAAAGCGTCTTCCGTGGCGAGCGCGGCGAACGCATCGAGCACGAGCGCTTCCTCGCCTTCGCGTGTGCTCGCAGCAACCCACACAGGCCGTGCGCCAATTGAGGCGCGCCAAGCGCGGCCGCGCGCGACGAGCTCGGGCGGCGTTGCCATGTCGAATTTCAAGTTGCCGAGCACGACCACGTTGCGCGCGCCGAGCGCAGTGAGGCGCTCCGCATCCGACGGACTTTGCGCGAGCACGCGCGTGAAACCGCCGAAGACCTCGCGCGTCCCTGTGCCGAAACGTGCCGCGCGCTTGAACGAGCGCGCCGACATGCGCGCGTTCGTCAACACCAGCGGCACGTCGGCCAGGCGGCATTCGTCGATCAGCGTCGGCCACACTTCCGTCTCCATGACGATGCCGAGCGAGGGCCGCCAGGTGCGCAAAAACCGTCGTACGAGGTGCGGCAGATCATACGGCAGGTAGCAGCGCAGCACGCGATCGCCGAACAGTTGCGTGCTCATCGCCCGCCCGCTCGGCGTCATGTGCGTGAGGAGCACGCGCGCATCGGGCCGCGCCTGCATCAAGGCCGCGATCAGCGGCTCGGCCGCACGCGTCTCGCCCACGGACACGGCGTGAACCCACAGCAGCGGCGCATTGTCTTCCGGCAAGCGACCGCGCGCATAACCGAAGCGCTCGCCGATATGCTCGCGATAACCGCGTTCGCGGCGCGAGCGGATCAAGAGGCGCAACACCGCGAGCGGCGCGACGATCCACCATAGCGTGCGATAGACGGCCCTCAGCATGCGCATGCCTCACCCGTGGACGGGAACGGAAAACACGCGCCGCCGCGCACGGTCGTCAAACCAACGCGCGGCCTTCGAGCCGCTCCAGGATGCCGAGTGGGGCGCATTCGGGCTGCACCATTGCGCGTACCGGCAAAAAGAACGTCTGCTCCAGCATGTACTGACCCGACATGGCCGCATGTGACGTCTGATCCGAGAAGCAGATCCAGGTGCTACCGGGCGGGAACGGCATCGTCTCTTGCGGACATGCCTTCTGATAGTCGAGATCCGCCTTCATGCCGTCGTGCAGATTGAGCATCAGGTGATCGTAGGCGCTGCGAGGCGACTTCGTGATCTGCAGCGCGTTGAGGAGCCAGGCCGAACCCGGCGTCTGCCGTTTGATCTTCGGCAGGAAGCGCCGAGCCATCTCCTCGAACGGTTCGCCCACGCGCCAGACACGCGGCTCGCCGTACGGATTGACGTTGGTGAACACGCGCAGAATGCGCTCGCCGCGATTGGGCCGCGACGGAAATGCGTCGACGTGCAGCCGGCTGTCGTCCTTGCGCCACGACGTATGGCGCGTCTCGACGCGCAACAGCCGCAAGCTCGTCGGCGCGGGACGCAGTGCGTCGCGGTACTCGGGCAGCAAACGATCGACGAGCATCCGCGCCTGTGCCTGATAGCGTGCGACCAGCGCGCGCACGGCGGACTGCGTGACCGTATCGCCCACCACGCCATGCAGCGCACCGCCGTTGGGCTCCAGGCTGATGTTCTTGCGCTTCGGATCGGCAAGCGCCGGATCGAGCAACGCCGTCTCGCCGCCTTCGATCGTAAAGCACAGGTTCGAAAAATAGAGGACCTTGCCTGTTTCGAGCGCTACGCGCACGGTGTCGCGCGTCACGGAGAGATCGGCGCCGTCCCAATCCGAGCAATTGACTTCGAGGATTTGCGATTCTTTCATGGTCCGTTGAACGCGATCGGTTACAGCAGGCCGAATCCGGCCAGTGCGGTCTTGACTTGCTGCAGGGTCGGCGCATCGCCGGCGGTGCCGAGATTGACGACGCGCGGCGACCAATAGCCGCCCGTGCGCCATGCGGTCGCGAAATTGTACAACTCGACGGTGGGCCGCTTCAGTGCGGCGGCAATGTGCACCAACCCGGTATCGACGCCGACCGTGGCCGCCGCTCCATCGAGCAAACCGACGACGGCAGGCAGCGGCAGGCGCGGCGGCACGATGGCCGCAGCGCCGAACTCCTTGGCCAAACGCTCGCTCGTGGCACGCTCGGCCTCGCCGCCCCATGGCAACACGAGCGATGCACCGCGCGCGACCAGCGCCCGGCCGAGCTCGATCCAAGACGCGTCGGGCCACTGTTTGTCCGCGCGCGAGGTCGCATGCACGAGGACGACGTAGGGCACCGGCAGATTCAACCCCACTTCGGCCAACGCGCGCGCGGCGCGCGAGGTATCGAGCCCGAAGTCGATGTCGTCGGACGGCTGCGGCGCGCCCGCGCCGATCGCTTGCGCGACCAGTTGACGCGTGCGCTCGACCACGTGCGTGCGCGGCTCGATCGCGACGCGCCGGCCGTAAAAGAAGCGCACGGGCCATTCGTAACCGGCGCCGTCGGTGCGATTACCGAGCCCAACGAGCGGCCCGCGCGCCCAGCGTGCGACCCAGGCCGTCTTGACGAGGCCTTGGCAGTCGATGACAAGGTCATAGTGCTCGGCCGCGAGCGCACGGCGGAACGCGCGAACCTCGCGCCATGTCGAAGGCGAGAACGGATGCTTGCGCCAGCGCCGCAGCGAAAACGGGATCGCCCGGCGCACGCCGTGTACCAACGCGACCAGATCGGCGAAGCTCTCTTCGACGAGCCAATCGATTTGCGCGTCGGGGTAGATGCGCCGAATATCGGCGACGGCCGGCATGTTGTGGACAACATCGCCGAGCGACGACACGCGGACGAGCAGGATCTTTTGCACGCTGAAAGGAAAAAGAAAGGTATAGCCGCACGGCGGAGCGCGAAACGCACACGCGCCGAGCAATGCCCGAAGGGCAAGGATTCTACCGCGCCTCAGCCGGCTTTTCGGTGGGGGTGCGCGCGAGGCGTGGGCGATACCGGCGGGGCCGTGTTTTATGTGCGATTACGTTCGACTCGGCGATAGCACTACAATGCTTGTCTTCGAATCACGCGCCTACCCGGCGCAGCCTTTGCGAAGCACTATGTTCAGTTTGTCAAGTTCGTTCCGCCCAGCCCGCGTGGCGCTGTCGTTCGCCGCGCTCGTTGCGCTCGTTGCGCTCACGGGGCTCGCCGCCTGTTCGAGCGCGCCGCAGCCCAAGTTCCAGCAAGAACTCTTCGATTCGGGTTCGAGCCCGTTTTCGCACAGCTACAACGTCGGCAGCAACGACGCCTGCGAGGCCGTGAGGCGCGCGCTGCTCAACCAAGGCTATCTGACGACGCTCAGCGGGACCGATCACATCGACGCGACGAAAGATTTCCAGCCGAACGGAGATTCGCATATCACGGTGGAATTTCACGTCGTTTGCACGCCGGGAGAAGATGCCGACGGCACGAGCATCGTCTACGCGAACGCGATTCAGAGCGGTTATGCGCTTAAAAAGAGTGACACGTCGGCTAGCGTGGGCTTGAGCATCCTCGGCTCCGTCTCGCTGCCGATCCGCTCCAATAGCGACGCCATGGTGAAGGTGTCGAGCGAGACCATCCAATCGAGCGCGTTCTACGATCGCTTCTTCGATTCGGTCGGGCACTATGTGAGCACGCTGATCAAAACGGCGCCGGTGCCGGTTGCACCGGTGAAAACGATGGCATTGCCCGGCTCGCCGCCGCCGATCATCGCCGCGGCATCTGCGGTGGCGCCCACTGCTGTCCCGGCCCTGAGCGCGCCTGCGTCAGCCTCATCGGAAGCGCTGCCCGGGTCCGCGCCGGCAGCGCAGTTCGGGTTAGCGGCGCCCTATGCACCACACGCGCCGTCCACGCTGCCATCGACAGCGACACTACCGTTTCAACCGGCAGCGCCAATGGCACAGCCAGCGACGACAACGCCTTTCAGCGCACCCGAGAACGAAACGTCACCGGCGACGCAAACACCGAGCGCGCAGCCTGCGCCGCCGCAGGCTGCTTCTCAATGAGGTTCCGGGGGGAATCTGCTCAGTATCCGCTCAAAATTCGGAATATCTGCTCACTTCGATGTAGTATCTGATCAAAAGTGGGCAGATAAGGGGCAAAGGGCTGAAGCAACGCCCGCGTTAGCGCTGAATTAAAACGGCAGCTTCGCGTCCGGCTTCGCCGCCACAATCACGCGGCGGAAGTCATTCTGAATGCGTGCCAGCGCATCGGCGCTGTCGGCCTCGAAACGCATCACGACAACCGGCGTCGTATTGGAAGAACGAGCCAGCCCGAAGCCGTCCGGATATTCGACACGCAAGCCGTCGATCGTGATCACTTCATCGGCGCCCTCGAAGCGCGCTTCCTCCTGCAACCGGCCGATCAGCGTAAAGTTCTCGCCTTCCTCAAGCTTGAGCTGCAACTCCGGTGTGGACAGCGAATTGGGCAAATCGTTGAGCACCTTGCTCGGGTCTTGCTCGCGCGAGAGCAATTCGAGCAGGCGCGCCCCCGTATAAAGCCCATCGTCGAAGCCGTACCAGCGGTCCTTGAAAAATACGTGGCCGCTCATCTCGCCGGCAAGCGGGGCGCCCGTCTCGCGCAGCTTCGCCTTCACGAGTGAATGGCCCGTCTTCCACATCACCGGGTCGCCGCCCTTCGCACGGACCCACTTCGCCAGATTACGCGTGCATTTGACGTCGTAAATCACCTGCGCCCCCGGGTTGCGCAATAGCACGTCCTGCGCCAGCAGCATCAGTTGGCGATCGGGGTAGATGATCTGCCCGTCCTTCGTCACGACGCCGAGACGATCACCGTCGCCGTCGAACGCGTAGCCGATCTCCGCATCGGTTTCCTTCAACGCGCGAATGACGTCTTGCAGATTCTCGGGGTGCGCGGGATCCGGATGGTGATTCGGGAAGTTGCCGTCGATGTCGGTGAACAACTCGACGAGTTCGCAGCCGAGCGCCTTGAACAACCGCGGCCCGAGCGCACCGGCCACGCCGTTGCCCGCATCGACGACGATTTTCATCGGCCGCGCGAGTTTCACGTCGCTGACGATGCGCTCGATGTACTTATCGGCAATGTCGTGTTGCTCATAGCTGCCGCTGCCTTCGGTGAAATCGCTTTTTTCGATACGGCGATAGAGTGCTTGGATCTGTTCACCGTAGATCGCCGCACCGCGCAGCACCATCTTGAATCCGTTGTAATCGGGCGGATTGTGGCTGCCCGTCACGACGATGCATGAATCGACCGTACGCTCGCCGTTCTTCAGCGCAAGCGGCACGCTCGCAGCGAAATAGCCGACGGGCGTCGGCACCATGCCGATATCGACGACATCGACACCGGCCGCGCGCAAACCGTCCGCGAGCGCCGCGATGAGCGAGGGGCCGGACAGACGGCCATCGCGAGCGACAACGACGGCATCGCCGCCTTGCGCCCGTACTTCGCTGCCGAAGGCTCTGCCGACCCGCCGTGCGACGTCCTCATCGAGAGTTTTGCCGACGACACCGCGGATGTCGTACGCCTTGAAGATGGATTGCGAGATCATTGAGGGCTCTCTCTTTTTGGCTGCGATAGGAAAAGGGACCGGCGCCGACAACGCACTTATAATTGCGGTTTTTGCACCGGCGCGCCACGCGCCTATTTTAATGCCCATATGCCCTTTCGCGATGCGGCCGTACGAGATCACGGCCGAAAAGCGCGCTATTTCAGCGCGGGGGCGAGCACGGCGACAAAAATCGCTGTTTTTACCTTTCGTTACATGCTGAGGCGCATTGCCCATCCGGATATCGCGAAAGCGGCTGCAAACATCGTCTGGCTCGGGCTCGAGCGGCTGACGCAGATCGTCGTCGCCATCGCCATCGCAGGTTTGCTGGCCCGTTATTTTGGGCCCGACGTTTTCGGCAAATGGCAATACGCGAACACACTGCTGCTCGTGCTCGCGCCCGTCACCTGGGTATGCGGCGCCGAAATTCTCGTGCCTACCATCGTGCATCGCGGCGAAGCCGATCTAGGCACCGTGCTCGGCAGCGCGTTCGTCCTTCGGTTGGGCGTCTCCGTATTCGCCCTCGCGGCGACCTGGACAGGCATTGCAGCCGGCTTGACCGATCCTGTCGTAGGCGCAATGCTCGCCGGCCTTGCCGTCACCATGCTGTTTCGCGAACCGTTCGTCGGCGTCGTCAATTCATGGCTGCAAAGCCTCACCTACAGCAAGCCGCAGCTCGTCACGAGCATGGTCACGGCCATCGCCAAACTCGCGCTCGTCTATCTGTTCGTGCGGGCGGCGGTGAGCGCGCCGGGCTTCGCCTGGCTGTGGGCCCTGGAGGCGGCCGTCATCGGCGCCGTGCTGCTCGCTTACTATGCGCGCCGCCACGGCGGCAAGCTCGGCTGGCGTGTCGAGCCCGGCCTGCTGCGCCATTTCGCCCGCGCGGGCACCGTGTTTTGGGTCGGCCTCGTCTGCATGTATCTGTTTTTGAAGCTCGACCGGCTCATGCTGGAGCGCACGATCTCGTTCGCCGATCTCGGCCGCTACTCGGCCGCCCAGCAGATCAACGAGAACTGGATCGCGCTCGCGCTGATGCTCGCACAAACAATCGCGCCTGCGTTCGTCTATCGTGTGCAAGAACGCGCCCAGCTGATGCGCAACGTCGTGCGCTTGATGCTGCTCGCCGCGCTGCTGATGACATCCGGCGCGCTCGTGCTCGATGCGCTCGCCTCGATCGTCATTACACGCGTGTTCGGTCCCGACTTCGCCGGTGCAATCCCGATTTTTCGTTGGTGCGTTTGGCTCTCCGTACCCGCGGGCATCGAAGCGATCGGCAATCTCGTGCTGCTCAAATATCAGGCGAAATTCGTTGTCCTAATGAAGTGGCTGCTTGCACTGGCCGTGGCCTTCGCGGTGAATCTCGTCGCCATCCCGCGCATCGGCGCGTACGGGGCACTGGCGGGCCTGGCGGCCGGCTACCTCGCGGCCGTTGCGGTCAACGTCTATTACATTCGCTCGAAGCTGTGCCCATGACTCTCGTGCTCCCATGACGACGCCCTCCCCCGGCATTGCGCCGCAAGACACGCTCAGCGATGTCGCCGTCCTCATGCCGGCCTACAACGGGCAGGCGGACGTCGAACGCACGCTCGCATCGTTCGCCGAAGGCGCGCGCGTGCATGTGCTGATCGTCGACGACGGCAGCACGCCCCCGATCATTGCGCCGACGTTGGCGGACATGGATGTCGAAGTCCTGCGAATGCCGAAAAACGGCGGCATCGAACGCGCGCTGCAAGCGGGGATCGAGGCGCTTGCCGTGCGCGGCTATCGCTACGCGGCGCGCATCGAC
>Ga0157370_10005422_pt1 | contig 14308 bp, 10 predicted proteins | sample C35metaG_FD_113463 | JGI IMG/M metagenome (GOLD analysis project Ga0157370, IMG submission 113463) | Corn rhizosphere microbial communities from Kellogg Biological Station, Michigan, USA - C3-5 metaG | ecosystem: Host-associated > Plants > Roots > Rhizosphere > Soil | place: USA: Michigan...
AGTGGCGTTGGCCGGATGGGGCAATGCGGACCCACCACAACAACAGCAGGGCGTGGAGCGCCACGTAGGCAAGCACGGGCAACCCGCTGCGCTGGTCGATCGCCAGCGTGGCCAGCGCCAGTACCAGCAGGATCCAGACCATGCTGCCGAGCGTGCGCACGGCCCTGCCGCCCGGCAGTCGATACCACAGCGCCAGCGCCGCCCAGGTTCCCGAACAGGCCACGAGCATCACCATCAAGGCGAGCAGCAAGGTGCGGCCGATTCCCCGGAGCCTGTCCATCATCTCTCTGCGACCGCGTCGTCCGGCCTCGCCGGCGCGGGCTCAGCCCCCGATCCGTTTCAGACCGAAGCCGCCGCCCATCGGCAGGCCCTTGCGCGCGAACGCCAATAGCCGCTTCATTGCCATCTCCCGTGAGGATGCATTGCCGGTTGCGTGGTGCCCACGCGCGAACGGCCGCGAAGCGGGCAGCCACGCCACTATAGCGCCATGGCTGTCCTGACCATGGAAGGTGATCGGACCGACGCCATCGACAGTTGGCAAGCCTGTTGCATTACCCCACGCATGAACGACATCGCCTATGACATCTCCCATCTGCTCGACGTCGAACTCTCCCAGGCCGATGCGCCTGCGCCGCGAGTCGTGCGGGCCGTCCCAGCCGTTGCCGCCAGGCCGGCGCAGCCAAGCATCGCCGAAGCGCAGGAGGCATTGGCGCGCGAGCTGATGCAGGTCGCGGTCATCCACGACGCGCTGATCCAGCAATATCTGCGCATGAGCGGGGACACGTTCCGCGAAACCTACGGGAATTGAGTCGTCGATTGCCGGGGCGATGTCGCTTTTGAGCCAAACCTGACCCACATTGGCACCTGACCTGACGCAAGCTGCCGGTGGTGCCCGCGAACCGGGGGACCTCCGGCGCCGCCTGCCTCGACACCAGAAAGCCCGGCATCGCCGGGCTTTTTGTGCGTGCGGCGCACGGTTTTCTCAGTCGATCGCAGGCAGGCTCGCCACGCCGGCCTCGATCGCGGCCTGGTGCATGCCGCAGCGCGGCAGTATCCGGGCGAAATAGAACGTCGCGGTGTCGTGCTTGGCTTGCCTGAAGGCGGCCGAGTGCCGGCCGGTCTCGGCGGCGAGCACACTGCGCGCCCACAGATAGGCCAGCGTCACATAACCGGAGTAGTACAGATAGTCGGTGGCGGCGGCGCCGAGTTCTTCCGGGTTGGCCTGGGCGCGTTGCGCCAGTGCCAGGGTGAGGTCGCTCCAGTTGCGCGTGGCCACGGCCAGCGGGCCGATGAATGCGCGCAGCGATTCGGTCTTTGCGTGCTGCTGGCAGAACGCGCTGATCTCCTCCAGGAAGTGCTTGAAGCCCACGCCCTGCAGTTGCAGGATCTTGCGCCCGAGCAGGTCGGCGGCCTGGATGCCGGTGGTGCCTTCGTACAAGGTGATGATGCGGGCATCGCGCACGAACTGCTCCATGCCGTTCTCGGCGATGTAGCCGTGGCCGCCGTAGACCTGCAGCGCTTCCTTGGTGCATTCCTGCGCCAGCTCGGTGGTCATGCCCTTGGCGATCGGGATCAGGAACGCGACCAGTTCGCCGGCCTTCCTGCGTGCGGCCTCATCGGTGCCGCGATGCTCGATGTCGGTCTGCAGCGCGGTGTACAGCACCAGCGCGCGCGAGCCCTCCACGAAGGCGCGCTGGGTCAGCAGCATGCGGCGCACGTCGGGCTGCACCAGCAGGTTGTCGGCCGGCTTGTCGGGGAATACGGGACCCGAGAGGGCGCGCGACTGCAAGCGTTCGCGCGCGTAGTTGAGGCTGTTCTGCAACGCGCGCTCGGCCAGCGCCAGGCCCTGCACGCCGACCGACAGGCGCGCCGCATTCATCATGGTGAACATCGCGGCCAGGCCCTTGTGCGGCTTGCCGATCAGATAACCCTCGGCACCGTCGAAGTTCATCACGCAGGTGGAGCAGGCGTGGATGCCCATCTTGTGCTCGATCGCGCCGGCGGCGACGGTGTTGCGCTCGCCCGGCGTGCCGTCCGCGTTGAGCTTGAACTTGGGCACGATGAACATCGAGATGCCACGGCTGCCTTCGGGTGCGTCGGGCAGGCGCGCCAGCACCAGGTGCACGATGTTTTCGGTGAGGTCGTGTTCGCCGGCACTGATGAAGATCTTGGTGCCGGTGAGGCGGTAGACCTGGTGGCCGTCGGCATCCAGGCCGCCGGGTTCGGCACGGGTCTTCAGCAGGCCCAGGTCGGAACCGGCCTGCGGCTCGGTGAGGCACATCGTGCCGGTCCAGCGACCGGCCACGATCGGCTTCATGTAGAGCTCGCGCTGCCATTCCTCGCCGTGCATCGCCATCGCGTGGGTGGCACCCTCGGACAGCAGCGGGTACAGGCTCCAGGCCAGGTTGCCGGACTGGAAGATCTCGGTGGTGGCGGTGCCCAGCACGCCGGGCAGCGCCTGGCCACCGTAGGCCTCGGGATTGGTCAGGCCGGTCCAGCCGCCTTCGGCAAACTGCTTGAACGCCTCCTTGAAACTCTTCGGCGTGGTCACCGCCCCGGTGGCCTTGTCGAAGTGGCAGCCTTCCGCGTCGGCGGGCGCATTGGTCGGCGCCAGCAGCTGCTCGCTGAGGCGACCGGCTTCTTCCAGCACCGCATCGAGCAGGTCGCGGCTGTGGCCCTCGCCGCCTTGCAGCGAGGTCAGGATCGGTTCGGCGCCGAGCACATCAAACAGGGCAAAGCGCTGGTCGTCGAGGGGTGCCTTGTAAGCAGTCATGGAAGTTCCTTGGGAAGTCGTCGGTGGCGAAGGTTCAGCGCCAGGTGTCGGGGATGCCGGGTACGGGCGATATCCATCCATTGCCGTCGAGGTCGAAGTCGCGGGCGTTCTTTTCCTGTTCGGGCCTGGCACGGGCGCTGCCCTGGAGGCGATAGGCGACCGAGCCGGCGCTGCCCTTGCCGGCGACGGCCTGCAGGGCCTGGATCATCGGGTTGGTCGGCAGCACGTCCAGCGGCAACACGTCGCCGGCCAGTGCCGGGATGTCACGCTCGAAGGTGGCATGCAGGCGAATCGGTGCCAGCGCGCCCACCTGCAACTGGCCCTCCAGCGACTTGAAATCCATCTCGCCGTAGCTGTTGTTCTGGATGCGCAGGTTCAGTCGCCACTGGCCGTTCGGCAGCACGGTCAGCTGCTGGATGCTCAGCGTGGGCGGAAACACGCTCTTCTTTGCCGGTCCGCAGGCAACCAGGCCGGTGCCGAGCAGGATCAGCAGAAATCCGCGTAGCAGTCGTTTCATGGGTTCACCTCAAACGATTGTTTGAATCTTAGCAGGGATTCGAAATCCGGGAGGGAGGACCGGCGGGTCGTTTCGCCCGTCGCCGCGGGCGAAGGTTTCCATTCCGCGCGGCAATCGGCATCATCGTCGTCCCTCCCGACATGCCAGCAGACTTTTCATGCCCCAGGTTTCACGGCCACGCCGCTTCGTCGCCCGTCGCTCGCCCATCCACGGCAACGGCGTGTTCGCCGCCGGCGTCATCGCGCGCGGCGAGCACATCATCGAATACAAGGGCAAGCTGATGAGCCATGCCGAAGCCGACAAGCTGTACGGCGATGGTGGCGAGACCGGGCATACCTTCCTGTTCACGCTCAACGACGACTACATCATCGACGCCAACCAGCAAGGCAACAGCGCGCGCTGGATCAACCACAGCTGTGCGCCGAACTGTCGCGCCGTGGTCGAGGAGAGCGCCAGCGGCGATCCGCGTCGCGACCGGGTGATGATCGAGGCGATCCGCCGGATCAGGCCCGGCGAGGAACTGACCTACGACTACGGCATCGTGCTCGAGGTGCCGCACACCGCGCGGCTGAAGAAGCTGTGGGCATGCCGCTGCGGTTCGCCGAAGTGCACCGGCACGATGCTCAAGGCGAAACAGTAGTCAGCGGTCAAAATTCGCTTCTGTTCTCGCCAGGGTTGCACGACAAGTTGCTGTCACCTTTTCCGGGTCGTCATTCCGGCGAAGGCCGGAATCGCTCTTGCCTTTGGCAACAATAGACATCGACGGCCATATCCAGTGCTGGTGAAGCGATTCCGGCCTTCGCCGGAATGACGAGACGTTGGGGCCCCTTCAGTCCTCTTCCACATGCGGCTTCCACGCCTCGCTGAGCTGCTTCTGCACGTTCGGCGGCACGGCCTCGTAATGGCTCAGGTCGAGGCTGTAGCGGCCGCGACCGCCGGTCATCGACTTCAGCTCGGTGGGGTAGTCGATCAGCTCCGCCAGCGGTGCCTGCGCCTTGATCACCAGTTCGCCGCCGCGCTGCGTGTCGGTGCCCATGATGCGGGCGCGCTTGCCGGCCAGGCCGCCGGTGACGTCGCCCACGTTGTGCTCCGGAATCGCCACCTCGACATTGACGATCGGCTCCAGCACGGTCGGGCGCGCCTTGACCACCGCGTCGAGGAACGCCTTCTTGCCGGCGCTGATGAAGGCGACTTCCTTTGAATCGACCGAGTGGTATTTGCCGTCGTAGACGGTGACGCGAAGGTCCTGCAGCGGATAGCCCGCCACCGCGCCGTGCTCCATCGCCTGGCGCACGCCTTTCTCGATCGCCGGCAGGAACTGGCCGGGGATCACGCCGCCCTTGATGGCGTCGACGAACTCGAAACCGGCACCGCGATCGAGCGGCTCGATGCGCAGGAACACCTCGCCGAACTGGCCGGCGCCGCCGGTCTGCTTCTTGTGCCGGTGGTGGCCTTCGGCGTGGGCGGCAATGGTTTCCCGGTAGGCGATGCGCGGCGGGTGGGTTTCCACCTCCACGGCATAGCGCAGGCGCATGCGTTCCAGCATCACCTTCAGGTGCAGGTCGGACAAGCCGCGCACCACCGTCTCGTTGAGCTCCTTGTGGTGCTCGACGCGAAAGCAGGGATCTTCCTCGGCCAGCCGCGCCAGTGCGTTGGAGAGCTTCTGCTCCTGGCCCTTGTGTTTCGGTTCGAGCGCCAGGCCGTACATCGGCATGGGAAACGCCAGCGGTGCCAGCGAGATCCGGTCCTCGTCGTGCGAGTCGTGCAACACCGCGTCGAAGTGGATGTCCTCGACCTTGGCCACCGCGGCGAGATCGCCCGGGACCGCCGCGTCGATCTCCACGTGGTTCTTGCCCTGCAGGCGGAACAGGTGGCCGACCTTGAACGGCTTGCGGCCGTCGTCCACCAGCAACTGGCTGTCGCGGCGGATCGTGCCTTGCCAGACGCGGAAAACGCTGAGCTTGCCCACGAACGGGTCGTTGATGATCTTGAACACGTCGGCGATCACATGGGCGGCCGGGTCGTTGGACACGCGCAGCGGCATGCCGTCGCCGCGCACGAACGGCGGCGGGTTGCCTTCGGCGGGGTTCGGCAACAGCCGGGCGGCGACGTCAAGCAGTTCCTTCACGCCGGCGCCGGTGCGCGCGCTGACGAAGCAGATCGGCACCAGGTGCCCTTCGCGCAGGCACTCCTCGAACGCATCGTGCAACTGCTGCGGGCTCAGCGCATCCTCGCCCTCGTCGAGGTAGCGGCCCATCACGGCCTCGTTGATCTCCACCACCTGGTCGATGATCCGCTGGTGCGCCGCCGCCAGCGAGGAAAAGTCGGTGCTGCCCTCGCGGTGGAAGAAGCAGTCCAGCACGCGGTTGCCGTGGTTGGCGGGCAGGTTCACCGGCAGGCATTCGTTGCCGAACTCCTCGCGCAGGGCGTCGACCAGGGTGGCGAGGTTGGCGCCGTCGAAGTCGATCTTGTTGATCACCAGCATGCGTGCCAGGCCGCGCTCCCCCGCATGCTTCATCATCCGGCGCGTGCCGTGCTCGATGCCGTTGATCGCATTGACCACGATCACCACGGTTTCCACCGCGGCCAGCGCGGCCAGGGTGGCGCCGCGGTAATCGCTGTAGCCGGCGGTGTCGATCAGGTTGAGGCGGCAGTCGCCGTGCTCGATCTGCGCCACGCAGCTGTCGATCGAATGCACCCGCGCCTTTTCCTGCTCGTCGCTATCGGAAACGGTGTTGCCACGCTCGACCGTGCCCACGCCCTGGATCGCCCCGCCGGCATGCAGCAGCGCCTCGAACAGCGTGGTCTTGCCGACGCCGGCGTGTCCGGCGAGCGCGATGTTGCGGATGCTTTCCGTGGAATACGTCACGATGCGACCCTCCCATGCAGGGCGTGGCCTCATGGCATGAACGGCGCCGCATGAGGCCGCGCGTTGGCGGCTGACGGTGGCGGGCCGTCATGGTCGTTCTGCACTCCACAGCGGGCGCAGGCGGTCATGGCGGAGTCGGCGGGGGCGCCGATCATCTAGCCTTGTGCCAAGTGCCGGTGTCGTCAAGCTGCACTGCGGGGAACCGGGCCGTCGAGAAGGTGCCGCGGCGCCGGACTGGATGGTCGAGCGAGGTTCAACCCCGGTCCGGCATCCTGCGTGCACCTTCCGCTTCCCCTCGAGGCATCATCATCACCCCTGCGCCGCATTCCCAGCAGCTTCGCTCATCGTCGAGCCAGCGCGTGACGTCCGGGCATCCGCGCCACGGGCTGGCCCTGCTCGACGAGGCCGTGCGGATCGACCGGACGCAGCGGCGCTGGCATGAGTCGCCGGTCGAACCGGCACAGCGCAGGCTGGCCTGGATCGTGGCGCTGCTGTTGCACGGCCTGTTCACGCTGCTGGCGTGGTATGCCATGCGTCCGGCGACGCCACCGCGGCAGCCGGCCGCGCCGGAGGAGATCATGCAGGTGCGTCTGATCAGCGGTACGCCCGCTGCGCACGCGCCGCCGCCGCTTGCGCTGCCGGCACCTCCCTCGCCTGCTGTCCCGCCGCCGCCGCGGCACCCCGAGCCGCCCGCAAAGAACGCACTGGTCGTGCAGGTACCGCCCGCGCCCAGACTGTTCGACGCGCACGGCCAGCCGTTGCTGCCGGCAACCACGTCGACCGCGCCGACACCCGGCTACGTGCAGCGCATGCCGCAGGGCGATACCCAGGTCATGCAGCACGACGGTCCGGTCAAATATCGCGCCACGCGCTTCGAGAAAGACTGGGATGTTGGCAGCAACACGGTCGACAGCGCCCTGCAGAAACTGGTGGACAAGACCACCGTGAAGAAAACCATCCGGCTGCCTGGCGGCATCCGCCTCCATTGCGCCGTGTCGCTGGCCATGCTGGCCGGCGGCTGCGGCGGCGACCCGCCGCCCCCGCCATCGGCCAAGGACGGCGACGAGCGCCTCAACATGGCACCGCCGCAATCGCTCGACGGCCACGCGCACGCGCCCGAGCCGCCCGGCGTGGAGGCCTGCATCGCGATGTACCGCGCCGGCAAGCCGCTGGCTTACGGTTGCCCGGTGGACACGCCCGATCGCGCGGTCGATGCGGAACTGCGCGAACATGCGGCGAAGGGCACCGGGCACCCGTAGATCCGGTGCCGCCGAGACGCTCCCGGGACGGGCGCGCCCATTACACTGGCCGCATGCCTTTGCCGCCCCCGGACCACGCCCCCGCCGGTCGTGCCGCCAACCCGACGCGGATCCTGCTGGACTCGCCGCTGGCCGCGGCCACGCGCGGCCGCGTCTACCACCGGCGTGCGAAGTCGGAGCCACGCGAGCGGGGCCGGCGCGTGCTGGCGATGGTCGGCGCGCTGCTGGTGCATGCGATCTTCCTGTTCGGTTTCGTGCTTGGCCCCGCGTTCGAGCCCGTGTTGCCGCCACCACCGCCCGAACTGCCGCTGCAGGTACGCCTGGTCGAACCGCCCGAACCGCCACCGCCGCCACCGGTGCGCGGCATGCCACCGAAGGAGCGTGGTCCGCGCCACCAGGGACGCCGCAGCACGCCGGCGCCACACGCCGAGCCGAGCGCAAACATCGAGGCGGCGGTGGAAAGCGCACCGCCGCCGGTTCCCGCGCCGCCGGTGGTTGCACAGAGCCGGCAGTCGCGTGCACCCACGCCGACGCCCGTGGCCACGCCACCGCCGCCGGTGAGCCTGCCCGCGCCTGCGCCGCTGCCGCTGCCGAAGCCCGTGTTGCCGGCCGGCGAACCGCCTGCGCTGGCCGTGCAGTTGCCCACGCCGGTGCCCCCGGCGCCGCCGGAGTTCCAGCCCGAGCCGGTGCGTCCGCCGCAGGCCGAAGGCAATCGCCCGCTCCTGTCGCCCACCTCATTGGCGTTGCCGAAGGTGTCGGCACCCGCGCCGCTCAATCTGCCAACCATGGCCATGCACGTCGACGTGCCGAAGATGGTCGCGCCGGTCAGCGTGATGCCCGCGCCGGCGCCGCCGGCCGCGCCCGAGGTGCCACGCCTGCAGCCATTGCCGCTGCCGGCGCAGCCCTCGCCGATCGTGATGCAACAGCCCGCGGTGCCGGCGCCGGTCGTGATCGCACCGAAGGCGCTCCCGCTGCCGCAGGCGCCTGCAGTCACCGTGGGCGCCACCGAACTGCAGGCGGTGCCGGCGACGGTGGCACCCGTGTCGCCGCCGTCGGCGCCGGTACCACCGGCAAGGATCGACCTCAACCAGGTGACCCGCGCGCCAGCCATCCAGCCATCCGCCCTGCGCCCGTCCCTCAGCGCCCCGACCACGATCGCGAACCTCGCCGTCCCGGCGCCGACGCCGAGCGCGGCCAGCGCACCGAAACCCGCCAGCACGCCGGCCGGCGCCGAAGCCACCGTACCGACCCGGAACCATGCGGCGACCAGTGCGGCCGACGCTGCCAACGACGTGAGTCGCGCACCGGATGCGATTCCGCAGGGCAGCGACACCGCCACGGTGGGCGAACCCGCCGGCGTCGCCAGCGCGCCGCCGAGCACCGCGTCCGCCAGCACCGGCACGTCGCCGGCGTCGACAGGCGCCGGCAAATCCACCGGCAAGCAAGGCAAGCTGCAAGGCGCGGGCAGGCCCGGCGGCGACCAGCCCGGGGCCGGGCAGGGTGAGCAGCACGGTGCCGTCGGCGATTACGTGCAGCTGAAACCGCACGGCGATACCGAGATCATGCGGCACGGGGCGCCGAACATCGGCTACCAGGCCACCCGCTTCGACCAGGACTGGACCCCCGAGGGCGAAAGCTCGGTCGACACGGCGCTGCGCCGCGCGGTGGAGAAGACCACCGTGAAGCACACCTTCCATCTGCCACGCGGCGTGCGCGTCGAATGCGCCATCAAGCCGCTGCTGCCGATCGCGCTGTTCGGCTGCAGCAACCCGGACCCGCCCGCGGCGCCCGTCTCCGCCAAGGTTTACGAGCGGCTGAACCTGGCGCCTGCGCAGCCACTGGCGCCACCTGCACCGGCGGCCAGCAGCCCTGCGCCACCAACGCCGACGCCGATGGTCAAGTTCGACAACGATGCCGAATGCGCCGCCGCCCGTGTCGCCGGCGGCCCCATGCCGCCGGGGTGCGCGCCAGGCTCGGCGCCAGCCACGCCGGTCCGCGCGCCCGCGTCATCGTCCAGCTCATGGGTGCCGGCGAGTGATCAGTTCCATTGAGATTTCCGCGGCCGTCCAACACACTGCGCCGCGGATGTCCGGTGCAACGGGCGGCGCGGGATGAACCCGCGACGTGACCATGTCTGACGGATGCGCACTTTCCCCGTAGCGTGGCCGCGCTGTCGCACCGGAACGGGTTTGTCGAACCGAAGCGTTCGGGCGATGCGCGACCGGCAGCGCAGCGCCTGACCCATGGGCCGGTCACTCGTGAGGGGGTCAACATGGCTATCGATCGGAAGTTTCTGCTTTGCGGCTTCGCCTATGCCATCGCCGGCATGGGTGTCGGCATCTACATGGCGGCATCGAAGAACCATGCGTTGTTCGTCGCGCATGCGCATATCCTGCTGGTGGGTTTCGTGGTGTCGTTCATCTACGCGCTGGTCCACAAGTTGTGGGTCGCCGGATCGGGCCGGCGGCTGGCGGGCATCCAGTTCTACCTGCATCAACTGGCGGCCCTGGTGATGACGTGCGGACTGGTATTGCTCTATGCAGGCGTGTTGCCGGAGGCCACGCTGGCACCGGCGCTCGGGCTGGCGTCGGTGGGCGTGCTGCTGGCGGCGTTGCTGATGGTGTGGATGATCGTGCGGTTGCCGCGGGAACGGGCGGGGGCTGCCGCGTCGGGCTGATGCCGGAGCCGCGGCTGTTCCGGCAGGCTCGACCGGACTGGAACAGCCGCTTGTCCCGTGCTCACAGCAGCCGCAGGAATTCCTTCATCAGCGGCAACCGGCGCACGCGCACGGCGCTCACGCGAAACACGGCGTTGGCGAGTGCAGGGGCGGCGGTGGGCATCGCCAGGAAGCTGGCGCCGGTGGGCGCGCGGTCGCCGGGCACGACGATGACTTCGACGTCGTTCGGCAACTGCGCCATGCCGGCCAGCGGGTAGTCCTTGTAATTATGCTGCTGGACCTGGCCGTTCTTGAAGGTGATCGCTGGGTTGAGCGCGGTGGACAATGCATCGAGGGTGGCGCCGACGACCTGGCCGTGCAGGCCCAGCGGGTTGATCACGCGGCCGACGTCGACGGCGCAGACGACGCGTTGGATGACCAGTTTCTGGTCCTGCATGGCGGTCTCGATGGCGTGCGCCACGTAGGCGCCGTCGATGTGCCAGCAGGCGATGCCGAGGCCGTTGACGCTGCGCAACCAGTTCTTCCATTCGATGCGGTCGGCAACCAGTTGCAACACGTTGCGCAGGCGGCCGATGTCGAGCGTGGCGCCGTTGCCCAGCGGCAGCTGGCGCGGTTCGCCGAGGATGCGCAGCCGCGTCTTCAGCGGGTCCTCGAGCATCTGGTGGGCGATTTCGTCGACGAAACTCTCGACCGCGAACGCGTTGCTGAGGTGGGGCATGCCGCGAAACGGGCCGCGCGGCTGCGCCGACTGCTGCGCGTACCAGTCGCTGCGATAGTTCGGCACCAGTCCCGCGGGCAACTGGTCGGCGCGCAATTCGGAGCTCCACAGGCGATCTTCGGGCACGCCGCGATGAGCCAGTGCCGAGGCGCTCGCCATGCGCTGGTGCCAGCCGGTGAGCTGGCGTTTGCGATCGACGATCGCCTTGAACGAATGCACGCAGCCGGAGCGGTAAAAGTCGTGGCTGAAATCCTGCTCGCGCGTCCACAGCAGGCGCACCGGTGCGTCGACCGCCTTGGCCAGCATCACCGCTTCGGCGACGAAGTCGTGATCGAGCCGGCGGCCGTAACCGCCGCCGACGCGCGGTACGCGGATGTCGATCTGATCGGGGGCGAGACCGGTCAGCCGCTGCACCACGGCCCAGGCCTTTTGCGGCGCCTGGGTGGGCACGACGAGGCTGGCGCGATCCTTGTCCAGTCGCACCAGGCAATTCATCGGCTCGGCGGTGGCATGCGCAAGCCACGGCTGGAAATAGGTGGCCTCGAACCGGCGCGCGGCTTTCTTGCCGGCCGCATCGAAGTCGCCGTCGTCGCGCACGCGGGTGGTGGGCTCGGCCTGGCTGCCGAGCGTGGCGAGTGCCTGCTGTTCCAGTGCGGCGCTGCTTTCGCCGGCGCTGGCGCCGGGCTTCCATTCCAGCTTGAGTTTTGCGCGCCCCTGCAACGCCGCCCAGGTGTCCTTCGCCAGCACGGCGACGGCCGGCGCGATCACCGTGCTGCCCCACGGCTGGCCCGGCTCGGGTTTGAGTTGCACCACCTTGACCACGCCCTTGACCGCGAGGGCGTCGCTGGTGTCGATGCGCGAGAGCGTGCCGTCCGGCCACGGGCAATGCACCAGCACGGCAACCAGGGCGTCGCCGAGATACTGGTCGATCGCGTAGCGCGCGTGGCCGGTGACGATATCGTGGGCGTCGACGTCGCCCGCCGGATAGCCGACCAACTGGTAGCTTGCAGCCGCCTTGAGGGCCGGCGCGCTTGCGGGAAGCGCGATCTGACTGGCGTCCGCAGCGAGGCTGCCATAGGTCACGCGGCGCCCGTCCGGCGCGATCACCGTGCCGGAATCGCAGCGCAGCCGATTGGCCGAGACGCCCAGTCGGCGTGCCGCGGCCTGCATCAGCAGCCAGCGCGCCAGGGCGCCGACCTGGCGCAGATCATTCCATGCCGCGGGGATCGATCCCCCGCTGCCGCCGACTTGGCGGCCGTAGGTCCAGCGCGGCTGGCCGTTGCTGTTGCCGACGCCCAGGCCCAGCGCGACCACGCTGACGCGATTCCAGTCGGCGTCGAGTTCCTCGGCGATGATGCGTGGCAGCGAGGTGGCCACGCCGGTGCCGGTATCGGGGTCGCGTGCGCCGATCAGCACATTGCCGTCGCCGTCGATGCGCACATAGGCGCCGAGGTCGTGGAAATTCTCGCCGAGCAGGGCCGGTGGCAGCGGTGCGCCAGCGGCATCGGCCACGCGGATGCCGACAACCAGCGCGCCGGCGGTGCCGGCCAGTACCTGCAGGAAGCGGCGGCGATCCAGCCGGATCGCATGGCGTGTCTTGTCGCCGTTCATGGCTGGGCCGCCCTGCTGGCGGCGACGCGCTTGATCGCGAGACGCACCCGGGTCTGGCAGCCGCAGCGGCACAGGTTCGGCAACTGGTCGATGTCGTCGTCGCCAGGTTTGGGTTTGCGCCGCAGCAGGGCCACGCCGGAGATCAGCCAGCCCGGCGTGCAGTAGCCGCAACCGATCGCGTCCTCGTCGATGAAGGCCTGCTGCAGCGGATGCAGGGTGCCGTCGTTGGCGGCCAGGCCCTCCACCGTGGTCACCGACTTGTCGGCCAGCGAATTCATCGGGAGCGTGATCGCGGAAACCGGCTTGTCGCCCAGCAGGATCAGATCCGCGCCGTTCTCGCCATGCTCGCCGGCGTACTTGGTGCCGGTCAGCCGCAACACGTCGCGCAGATACCACAGCAGCGGCATCTGCGGATCCCCGGTGTGCCGGTAATGCTCGCCGTTGATGTGCAGATCGATGCCGTCGCGAACGGGCTCAGGCACGATGTTGCTGGCCTGGCTGGTCGGCAGGATCTGGCCTTGCACTTGCGCCATCCATCATCTCCCCGAGGATCAATCCGCACATTGTGGCATTGCCGGCCCCGGCTTAGGGCCCTGCGTGGCTGAACAGCCGGCGCCAGAGAACGTACACCGGCACGCCCGCCAGCATGAGCAACGCGCCGATGCCGGCGTTGCGCGGGTTGTCGCGCATGGTCGCCGCCACCACCCACGCCACGATGCCGACGAACAACAGCGGCAGCCACGGATAGCCGGGCACGCGGAAACCCGTGGTGCCCTCGTCGTGGCGGCGATACCAGAACAGCGTGGCCACGCCGACCGCGCAGGCCAGCCAGTCGCCGAAGGTGGCGTAATCCAGCAGTTGCCCGTAGGTGCCGCTGAGCGCCAGCACGATCGACCAGCCCCCGAGCAGCAGCAGCGCGACATTCGGCGTGCGCCAGCGTGGATGCAGCCGCGCCACCGCGCGGAAGAACAGGCCGTCCTCGCCCATTACCTGCAGCACGCGCGCGCCGGCGACCAGGGTGATGTTGCAGAAGCCCAGGGTGGAAATCGCCACGCCCAGCGCGATCACTTTCGCGCCGACCGGGCCGGCCACCTGCTGCATCACGTCGGCGGCCGGCGCGGTGCTGGCGGCCAGCCCGGCGTGGCCGAGCACGGCCAGGTAGGCGACGTTGACCAGCACGTAGGCGATGATCACCAGCAGCATGCCGAGGCTCAGCGCGCGCGGCAGCGTGCGTTGCGGATCGCGCACCTCGCCGGCCAGATTGTTGAGATAGGTGAAGCCGGAGTAGGCGAACAGCACCGGCAACGCCGCGCCGATGAAGCCCACGCCGTGGCGCGCCGGATCGACCGCCAGCACCTGGCCATGACCGGCCCCGGCGAGGAACAGGCCGCACACCACCAGCACCGCCACCGCCAGCAGCTTGAGCAGGGCGAACAGGTTCTGGATCTGCGCGCCGAGGCGGATGCCGAACAGGTTGATGCCGCTGACGAAGACCAGGCCGCCGACGGTCAGCGGCAGCGCCCAGGCCGGCGGCAGCCCGAACAGGGCGGCGGCATAGCTGGCGAAGATCGTCGCCACCGCCGCGGTCGAGCCGGAGTAGATCACCAGCAGCATGGTCCAGCCGAACAGGAAGCCGGCCAGCGGACCGAACGCCTCGCGCAGGTAGACGTAGGTGCCGCCGGCGTGCGGCCGCCGCGCGCCCAGCTCGGCGTAGCACAGCGCACCGACCAGGGTGAGCACGCCGGCGCCGGCCCACATCAGCAGCAGCGCCAGCCCCGATTCGGTGCGCTGCGCGGCAATGCCGGGATTGAGGAAGATGCCGCCACCGATGATGCCGCCGACCACGATCAGTGCCGCGTCCCAGGGGCGCAGGCTGCGCAGGTA
>Ga0157370_10005423_pt1 | contig 14308 bp, 12 predicted proteins | sample C35metaG_FD_113463 | JGI IMG/M metagenome (GOLD analysis project Ga0157370, IMG submission 113463) | Corn rhizosphere microbial communities from Kellogg Biological Station, Michigan, USA - C3-5 metaG | ecosystem: Host-associated > Plants > Roots > Rhizosphere > Soil | place: USA: Michigan...
ATGATGATGCGCCTGTTCCCCGAGCTGTTCGCCGCCCAGCGCGTGCTGCCCATTGATCACTACCCGAATTTGCTGCTCGATACCCTGAAAAGCTCCAGTCCGCTGGATAACCCCAACGTGGTGGTGCTGACGCCAGGGCGCTTTAACAGTGCGTACTTCGAACACGCGTTTCTGGCCCGCGAAATGGGCGTGGAGCTGGTTGAAGGCGCCGACTTGTTCGTGCGCGACGACAAAGTCTTTATGCGCACCACCGCCGGCGCCAAGCAGGTGGATGTGATCTACCGCCGCCTCGACGACGCCTTCCTCGACCCATTGGCATTCAACCCCGATTCCATGCTCGGTGTGCCGGGTCTGCTGTCGACGTACCGCAGCGGCAACGTGGTGTTGGCCAACGCCATCGGCACGGGCGTGGCGGATGACAAATCGATTTACCCCTTTGTCGGCGAAATGATCCGCTTCTACCTCGACGAAGAACCGATTCTGAAAAACGTGCCGACCTTCCAGTGCCGCAAGCCGGTGGAGTTGCAGCACGTGCTGGCCAATCTGGAACACCTGGTGGTCAAGGAAACCCAAGGCTCCGGCGGCTACGGCATGTTGGTCGGGCCGGCCGCCAGCAAGGCAGAAATCGAAACCTTCCGCGCGCGGTTGATCGCGCGCCCCGAGGCGTACATCGCGCAACCGACGCTGTGCCTCTCAACGTGCCCGACCTTTGTCGAAAACGGCATCGCCCCCCGCCATATCGATTTGCGCCCCTTCGTGCTGTCCGGCAAAGACACCCGTGTAGTGCCAGGCGGCCTGACCCGCGTGGCGTTGCGAGAAGGGTCGCTGGTGGTGAACTCGTCGCAAGGCGGTGGCACCAAAGACACCTGGGTGGTGGAGGACTAATTATGCTGAGCCGCACTGCCTCTGACCTGTATTGGATGTCCCGTTACCTGGAGCGTGCCGAGAACCTCGCGCGCATGTTGGAAGTGAGCTATTCGCTGTCGCTGATGCCGCAAGACGGTCGCGGCAACGGCCTGGAAGAACTGGCGCTGCCGCTGTTGATCACCGGCACCCTGGACGAGTACCTGGAACGCCACGGCCCGTTGCACGCCGAGCGCATGCTGCATTTCTTTGCCCTGGATTCGGAAAACCCGGCCAGCATTTACTGCTGCCTGCAAGCGGCGCGCACCAACGCCCATGCCGTGCGCGGTCGCATCACGGCCGACATGTGGGAAAACATCAACGCCACCTGGCTGGAAATTCGTGGCATCGCTGAACAGGGTCTGGGCCGTTACGGCATCAGCCGCTTCTGCGAGTGGGCGAAGGAACGTTCGCACCTGTTCCGGGGCGCCACCTTCGGCACCATCATGCGCGGCGACCCGTACCGCTTTATTCGCCTGGGTACATTCATCGAGCGCGCGGATAACACCCTGCGCCTGCTCGATGCCCGCTACGAAATGCTCGGCGAAGACATCGACGAAAACGATGGCCGCCCGGCACGCAGTTATTACCAGTGGACCGCCTTGCTGCGGGCGCTGTCGTCCTTCGAGGCATTTGCCGAGATCTACCGTGGCTCGCCCGGCACCCGCAAGGTGGCCGAGCTGCTGTTGCTGCGCCCCGATGTACCGCGTTCCTTGCGCTCGTGCATGGACGAACTGCACCTGATGCTCGCCAGCCTGCCCGGTGAAAACGGTCGGCCGGCGCAGCGTCTGGCCGCGGAGCTGGAAGCGCGCCTGCGCTACACCAGCATCAATGAAGTGCTCGACGAAGGCCTGCACGGCTGGCTCACCGATTTCATCCTGCTGGTGCGCAAGCTAGGCCAGGCCATTCAAACGTCTTACCTGGAGGTCGCATGAGACTCTCAATCAGCCATGACACCACCTATCACTACGAAGATCAGGTGCGTAACAGCATTCAATACCTGCGCATGACCCCGCACGACAGCGAGCGTCAGCAGGTGATCAGCTGGGAACTGAACCTGCCGCGCCCGGTGCGCGCGCAGGTCGATCCGTACGGCAATATTCTTCACGTGCTGACCCTCGACGAGCCCCACGAAAGCATTCTGCTCGGCGCCCGTGGCCAGGTGGAAATCGACGAGTCGAGCGAGTGCGAACACGAAGAGCAGTCGCCGCTGCCGTTTTTGCGCACCACCCGATTGACCGAGGCCGACCAGGCCTTGCGCGAGTTCGCGATGGTGCAATGCAACAGCCGTCGCGACCGTTCCTGCATGATCGATTTGATGCACGGCCTCAACGCCCGCATCCGCTACCAGCCAGACGTCACCGACGTGCAAACCAGCGCCGCCGAAGCCTTTGCTGGCGGCAAAGGGGTGTGCCAGGACCAGGCCCATGCGTTTATCGCCTGCGCCCGCAGCCTGGGCGTTCCGGCGCGGTATGTGTCGGGTTATCTATTCACCGATCGCGACGACCACCTGTCCAGCCACGCCTGGGCCGAAGCCTGGCTGGATGGCGCGTGGTACAGCTTCGACGTGACCAATTGCCTGGCCAAACCCGAGCGTCACCTGAAGTTGGCGGTTGGCCTGGATTATCTCGACGCTTGTCCGGTACGCGGCATGCGCCGTGGCGGCGGAGTGGAGCAAATGCACGCGCACGTGGAAGTGTCGCCTGTGCGGGTGCAGCAGCAATAACCTCATAAGCCGCGCAATAAGCGGTTAACTCCTAACGCCCGACGCGGTTTCGCCGCTCGGGCGTCCTTGCCTGTGTGGACTCTGATGACTTATTGCGTTGCTCTGAACCTGGCCGAAGGCCTGGTGTTTGTCTCCGACTCGCGCACCAATGCCGGTGTCGACCATATCGCCACGTTTCGCAAACTGCATGTGTTCGCCGTACCCGGCGAGCGCCTGATCGTGCTGCAAACCGCCGGCAACCTGGCCACCTCGCAAGCGGTGATCAACCTGCTGCGCACGCGCCTGAACCACGACGGCGTGCACCTCAATAACGTGGTCAACCTGTACGGCGCCACCACGCTGGTGGGTGACACCATGCGCGAAGTGATGGCCCGCGACGCCAACTCGCCGATGGCGGCGGGCGTGGACCTCAGCTGCTCGTTTCTGGTTGGTGGGCAAATCAGCGGCCAGCCGGCAGAGCTCTACAACATCTACCCGCTGGGCAATTTCATCTCCGCCTCCGACGACACGCCGTTTTTTCAGATTGGCGAAAGCAAATACGGTAAACCGATCCTCGACCGCGCCTTGAACTACCACACCGACCTAGACAAAGCCCTGCGCTGCGCGCTGGTGTCGTTCGACTCGACCATTCGCAGTAACTTGTCGGTCGGCTTCCCGTTGGACGTGGTCGTCTACAAAGCCGACAGCCTGCAAGTGCCAGCCGGATTTCGCGTGTTGGAGAGTGACCCGTATTTTGAAGGGGTGCGGCAGCAATGGTCGCAGGGGCTGAGCCAGTTGCTGGATGAGCTGCCGCCGTTGCCGCCGGAGTATTCGGCGTAGGGCCAACAGCACGGCCCCTCACCCCAGCCCTCTCCCGCAAGCGGGAGAGGGGGCTTTTTGCGGCGTATCGGCCTCACATCGTCAGTTCGGCCAAAGTCACCCCTCGCCCGCTTGCGGGAGAGGGGCCGGGGGTGAGGGCAGCGGCAGACGCGATTGCTACGACCGCCATCCACCCCCCAACGCCTTGTACAACGCAATCGCCGCCTGCATCCGCGCCAACCTTAGCTGCACGCCACCTTCTTCGGCCTGAAACAACACGCGTTGGGTTTCCAGCACGCTCAGCAACGTTTCGGCGCCCGATTGGTAGCGGTTCTGCGCCAGTTCAAAGGCACGCTGGGCGTGTTGGCGTTCCTGGTCTTGCCAGGTGCGTTGTTGGTCGAGCCCGGAGATGGCGGTGAGGGCTTTTTCGACGTCGGCGAACGCGGCGTCGATGGCGCCTCGGTAGTTGTGCAGCAGTTCTTCCTGACGAGCCTGACTCAGGTCGCGGCCGGCGGCGAGTTTGCCGGCGTTGAAGATTGGCGCGGTGAGCCCGGCGGCGACGGTGTAGAAGGGATTTTCCAGCACGTTGTGAAACGCATCGGCGCCCGTGCCGAGGCTGGCGGTGAGGGTCAGGCCTGGCAGCATGGCGGCGCGCGCTACCTGCACGTCGGCGCTGGCGGCGGCCAGGCGCGCTTCAGCGCTGGCGATGTCGGGGCGTCGGGTGAGCAGTTGGCTCGGCACGCCGGCTGCAATGCTCGGCCACTGCAGGTCGGTGAAGCGCTCGTCGCTTGCGGTCACTTGCTGCACGGGTTGGCCTAACAGCACGGCCAGACCGATCCGCGCATCCATGGCCTGCTGGCGCAGCAGCGGCAATTGCCGGTGTTGCGCGGCAACCAGGCTACGTTGTTGCGCCAGCTCCAACTGGGTGGCGGCGCCGGCCTCGAAGCGTTGGTCGATAAGCGCGAGCACCTGCTGCGCATTGGCCAGATTCTGCTCGGCGATACGCAGCTGTTCGGCCAGCGCCAAGCCGCTAAGGTAGCTGCTGGCGACGCTGCTGAGGAGCGTGAGGCGCACGGTGTCGCGCTCAAACTCGCTGGCACGCAAGGCCTGCCGCGCGCTGTCGCGGGCAGCGGCGCGGCCGCCCCAGAAGTCCACTTCATAACTGGCGCTAAGGCTGGCGGTGTAGGTGTCGAGGCGGCGGTCGTCGCGGTCGGTGTCGCGTTGGCTGTAACCGTCGCCGCCCAGCAGTTCTTCGCGCGCGGCATCGAAACCACCTTTCACCTCCGGCACCAGCGCCGCCCCGGCAATGGTGCTGCTGGCGCGGGCCTGACGAACACGGGCTTCGGCGGCGGCCAGGTCGTGGCTGGAGCGTTCGGCCTGGGCGATCAGTTCGGTCAGGTGCGGGCTGCCAAACGCGCGCCACCAGTCGCGCGGCACGCCATCGCTAGCGCTCAGTGTATGAGGCGATGCCCACTGCGGCGGCGCGGGCGGCGGTTCGATAGCGGCGGGCGGCGTGCTGCATGCACTGATGGCCAGGCAAACAGGCAGCAGGGCGGGAAAGACGTTTTTCATGGGCTGGTCAGCGCCGTTACCGGGTCGAGTTGGGCGGCTTTGCGCGCTGGCATAAAGCCGAACACCACGCCGGTGATCAGTGCGCAGAAAAACGCGCCGGCCATCGCCAGCGCCGAAAACACCACGGCAATCTCGCTCAGGTGCAGCAAGCCGCCGACCACTAGCGCCAGGACGATGCCTGCGATGCCGCCTACTACCGAGAGCAACACCGCTTCGGTAAGAAATTGCCGAAGGATGTCGCGCTGCCGCGCCCCGGTGGCCATGCGAATACCAATTTCGCGGGTGCGTTCGCGCACGGTCATCAACATGATGTTCATCACGCCGATTCCACCCACCAGCAAGGAAATGGCCGCGATGGCGCCGAGCATCAGCGACAGGCTGCTTTGCGTGCGCGCTTCGGCCTGAATCATGGCGGCGTTGTTGGTCAGCTGAAAATCGCGTACGCCACGGTGCAGGCGCAGCATCAGGCGGTCGATGGCCCGCTCGGCGTCGTGCACCCGTTTGGCATCGGCGGCGGCAATTACGACGAATTCCGGGTTGTGTTTGCCGAATAGGCGAATGCTGGCGGTGGAGTAGGGCACCACGATTTGTTTGTCGCTGTCGTCATCGCCGGAGCTGGCGCCCTTGGCGCTGAGAATGCCGATGACTTGAAACGGCACGTTCTGAATCAGGATGTAGCGGCCAACCGGGTTGGCGACGCCAGCGAACAGGGCGTCGCGCACTTTCTGGCCGATAACCGCGACGGTGGCTGCGCGGTCTTCGTCGGCCTGGGTGAAGAAACTGCCTTGCGCCACCGGCCAGTTAAGGATGCTCGGGAAGGCCACGCCGTTGCCGCGGGTGTAGGCGTAGTAGTCGATGTTGCCGTAGCGCACCACGGTGTCGCCGCCGTTTACCGGCATGATCTGCCGCACCTGCGGCAGGGTGCTGACGGCAGCCAGATCGTCGAGGCTGACCACACCTTCCGGCGCCCGTGGCATGGGCGCGATGCCGGAGAGGTAGATGATGTTCGAGCCGAACGCGCCCATCTGCGCCATCACCTGCCGTTTGCTGCCCTCGCCAACGGCCAGCATCACCACCACCGACGCCACGCCAATGACGATGCCGAGCAAGGTCAGCGCGGTGCGAAAGCGGTTTACCCACATCACCCGCCAGGCTGCCTTTAACGCATCGACCACTTCGCCGCTCCACGAGGCGCTGCTGGTGCTCGGTTCGCGCAGGCGCCGTTGCAGCTGTTCGATTTGCGCTTGTCCTTGCGCGGCAGGCGCCGGGCTGCTGGTGCTGTCGCTGATGATGACGCCGTCGCGCACTTCGATCACGCGGCGGGCGCGGGCGGCCACGTCGCGGTCGTGGGTAATCCGCACCACGGCATGACCCTGTTCGGCCAGCTCGTCGAGCAGCGCCATGACTTGTGCGCCACTGTGGGTGTCGAGGGCGCCGGTGGGCTCGTCGGCGAGAATGATATGGCCACCGTTGATCAACGCCCGGGCAATCGACACGCGCTGCTGCTGGCCGCCAGACAACTGGTGCGGGCGATTCTGCCGCCGGCTGCCCAGGCCCAGACGCTCCAGCAGTGCGGCCGCCCGGCGCTGGCGTTCGCTGTGGCTGAGGCCGGCGTAAATGGCCGGCATTTCCACGTTTTCCTGGGCGCTGGCCGAGGGAATTAGGTGGTAACCCTGGAACACAAAACCGAAGGCCTCGCGCCGCAGCCAGGCCAGCTCGTCGGCGGGCAGTTGGGCAACATCGATGCCACTGAATTGATAACTGCCGGAAGTGGGACGGTCGAGGCAGCCGATGATGTTCATCAGCGTCGATTTGCCTGAGCCGGAAGCGCCAACGATGGCGACGAATTCACCCGGATAAATCGCCAGCGACACGCCGCGCAGCACCTCGACCACCGGCGCGCCATTACCGCCGTATTGCTTGCGGATATCGGTGAGGGCGATCAGGGCCGTGGCGGGCGGGCTTTCCAGAGCCTGCGCGCTCATTCGTTGGCCCCGGCGGGCGGGCCGATCAACAGGCGTTCGCCTTCTTCCAGGCCGGCCAGAATTTGCACCGACATGCGGTCACGCAGCCCGGTGCGCACCTCGCGTGGTTCGATCCGGCCCTTGTCGTTGAGGACCAGCGTTTTGTAAGTGTCCGGCGTGGCGGTGGCATCTTGCAGCGCGGCCACGGGAATGGTCAGCACGTTGTCGGCCTTGCCAGCAACAAAGAACACTTGCGCGGTCATTTCCGCCATCAGCGCGCCGTCGGCGTTATCGACGTCGAGCAGCACGGTGTAGAGCACCACACGGCCGCCGCCGTCGGCATTGGGGCTGCCGCCGCCCTGGTTGGCTTGGTCCAGCGGGGTGGGCGGCAGCGGCAGCACTTGGCGCACCGTGCCGTTCCAGCGTCGGCCGTCGCCACTGAGGGTGGTGAACCAGGCGTGCATGCCGGGTTTGATGCGGCTGATATCGGCCTCGGAGACCTGCGCCCACACCGTCATCGGCGACAGCTTGGCAATGCGCATGATCAGCGGCGTTTGTTGTTGGGCGTTAAGGGTTTGGCCCACGCGCGCATCCACGGCCACTACGGTGCCGGCCATGGGCGCGTAAATGCGCGTATAGCCCAGCTCGGCTTCGTCGCTGCGCAAGCTGGCTTCGGCCTGGCGAATACGCGCCTGGAACATGGCAATACGGGCTTGGCTGGCGCGGACTTGAGCGGTGGCAATTTGCACGTCTTCGGTGCGCGTGGCGCCGCCTCGGGCGAGGTGTTGTTGGCGGCTGAGCTGCTGGTTGGCCAGTTCGTTCTGGGCGCGCTGTTCGGCCAGTTCGGCTTTCAGTTGGTCGATGGAATAGCGGCTGGCGTCGACCTTGGCTTGCTGGGTCGAGGGGTCGATTTCCACCAGCAATTGGCCTTCTTCAACCTGCTCGCCGGGCTCGGCATGCAGTTTCAGAATTTGCCCAGAAGCCTGGGCGCCGACATCCACATAACGCCGTGGTTGCAAGGTGCCCAGTGCGCTCACGCTGCTCTCGATACTGCCGCGCGCTACCGGCACGCTAGGCAGTTGGTCACCGCGCAACGGCAATGCCTGCCAAGTGGCAACGGCCATCAGCGGCGTCAGGCACAGCAGGGTGAGAACAAGGCGGCGAGGGGTAATCAGGGCGCTCATTGGCAGGCTCGTGAGGGTCTGCCAAATGAACGAGTGACTGCGCCGGAAATTTAGCCGTTAGAGCGGGGCGGTGCGGTTGCGAATAAGGGTGGTGCCGTCGGCCTGTGGCTCCAGCTTGATCGGCAGCACTTTGGGCAACGCTTTCACCAGGCTGGCGACATCGCGGGTGCTGTAGATGCCGCCGATGCGGATATCGGCGGTGCTCTGATCGGCTAATAACAGCGGCTCGTCGAGGTAGCGATTGAGCAGCGGCACGGCTTCGCCAAGGGTGATGTCGTTGAGGATCAACTTGCCGTCGCGCCAGGCGAGGGCGGTGGCGGTGTCGACCGATTTCACCGTGGGCTTGAGGTCGCCCGGTTTGAAGCTGGCCTGCAGGCCCGGCGTGAGCGTGCTGTCGTTGCCTTGGCGATCGCTTTGCACGCGCACGGAGCCTTCGGTGACGGTGACCACCACGCTGTTCTGGTATTTCCACACGTTGAAGCGCGTGCCGGTGACGGTGATCGAGCCTTCGCCGGCGGTCACCACAAAGGGGTGCTCGCTGTCGTGGGTGACGTGGAAATACGCCTCGCCGCTGCTCAGCCGCACGCGGCGCTGGTCGCGGTAGTTGCTGAAGCTGAGGTTTGAGTTGCTGTTCAGTTCGACTTCGCTGCCATCGCTCAAGGTGATGCGGCTGATGTTTTGCGCCGTGTCGAATCGTTCATAGGAGTTGGGTAGCCAGCCCATCATCCAGCCGCCGTAAGCCGCCAACGGCAGCGCCACGATGGCCAGGGCGATGGCCTGGGCTTGCGGACGCCAACCGCGACGGCGCGCATGGGTGGGGCGGTTCGCGGCGCTTGCGGACGTAGGCAGGGAAGGGCGTGGAGCGGTAACGGTAGCGCTGGCCGGGAGCTGTTCGCTGAGGTCCCAGATTTCCAGCATGGCGACATATTCGATGGCGTGGCTGGGGTGCTCGTCGAGCCAGCGCTTGAACTGCTCGCGTTCTTCGTCCGTGCAATCGGGCGCATGCATGCGCATACACCAATGTGCAGCCACCTCAACCAGAGGGTCGTCGTTGGCAGGGGAAGGCGCGTTGTTCATCAGGGAATACCGGTTACCGGGTACTGAAAAGGTGAAATCGCTGGCAGATGAGATTAGATGCTTGATGAGAATTATTATAAAATGAATAATTCCATACTGCCAGTATGACGGTCAGGGGTGGTCAACCTTATCGCAATGTTCGCCGTCACGTCTGTGGCCGGGAGTCGTTTTGGAGATTTATTACCGGGAGCTGGTGCGCTTTTTGAGCGCCAAGCTGGGGGACCGACACGTGGCGGCCGACGTTGCCCACGACGCGTACCTGCGTGTGATGGAGCGGGCCGGTCAAGCGCAAATCGAGTCGCCGCGCGCGTTTTTGTATCGCACCGCGCTTAACCTGGTCATCGACGAACACCGCCGAAACGCCCTGCGACGCACCGAAACCCTCGACGTGCTCGACCAGGAAGAAGAGTTTTTCACGCCCTCGCCACATCGATCACTGGCGCACGACCAGCGCCTGCAACTGCTGCAACGTGCCCTCGACGAATTGCCCAGCCTGTGCCGCGACGCGTTTTTGCTGCGCAAACTTGAAGGCCTTAGCCACGACGAGATTGCTGAGCGCCTGAGCATCTCCCAGAGCCTGGTGGAAAAACATATCGTCAACGCCATGAAGCACTGCCGCGTGCGCATGCGCGAGTGGGACGCCGAGTAAGCCGCCTGCCGTCCGCCAACCCCCCCAGCCCACAGCTTTCAACCACTCGCCTTTAAATTTCCTTCCCTTGTCCTCGTTCCTACACAACAGGCGATCTCTGCTCGCCACCCGATTCGCTCGCCACCCGTTGTGCGTGGCTTTTCCAGAGGACACTGGACCATGACTGCATCCGTTGCACCTGCCGCCATTCACGACCTGATCGGCATTGGGTTCGGCCCGTCCAACCTGGCGTTGGCCATTGCCCTGCGTGAGCGCGCTCAGCATCAAGGCGCGCTGGATGTGTTGTTTCTGGATAAGCAGGCCGACTACCGCTGGCACGGCAATACGCTGGTGACGCAGAGCGAGTTGCAGATTTCCTTTCTTAAAGACCTGGTCACGCTGCGCAATCCCAGCAGCCCGTATTCGTTCGTGAACTACCTGCACGCCCACGACCGCCTGGTGGACTTCATCAACCTTGGCACCTTTTACCCGTGCCGCATGGAGTACAACGACTACCTGCGTTGGGTCGCCGCGCAGTTCAGTGAGCAGAGCCGGTATGGCGAAGAAGTGCTGGCCATCGAGCCGCTGCTGCATCACAACCGGGTCGAGTCGCTGCGCGTGGTGTCGCGTGACAGCCAGGGCGAAACCTTTGTGCGCCAGACCCGCGCCGTGGTGGTCAGCGCCGGCGGTACACCGCGCATTCCCGAAGCGTTTCGCAGCCTCAAAGGCGAACCCCGGGTGTTCCATCACGCCCATTATCTGGAGCGCATGGCGCAACAGCCGTGTGTGGGCGGCAAGCCGATGTGCGTGGCGATTATCGGCGGCGGGCAGAGCGCGGCGGAGGCGTTTATCGACCTGAACGACAGTTTCCCATCGGTGAAGGTCGACATGATTCTGCGCGGCTCGGCGCTCAAACCGGCCGATGACAGCCCGTTTGTGAATGAAGTGTTTTCGCCGGAATTTACCGATTTGGTCTTCAGCCAGACGGGCGCCGAGCGCGAGCGGTTTATCCGCGAGTACCACAACACCAATTATTCGGTGGTAGACATCGACCTGATCGAGCGCATCTACGGCATTTTCTACCGGCAGAAAGTCTCGGGCATTCAACGCCACGCGTTTCACCATTTGCGCACCGTGGAACGCGCCACCGCCCATGCCGACGGCATCGAATTGGCCCTGCGTCATAGCGCCAGCGGCGAATTGGACGTGCACCGTTACGACGCCGTGGTGCTCGCCACGGGCTACGAACGGCAAAGCCACCGCCAACTGCTGGAGCCGCTGGCGCCGTACCTGGGCGATTTCGAAGTGGACCGCGACTACCGCATCGTCACCGACGAGCGCTGCCAGGCGGCGGTTTACATGCAGGGCTTCTGCCAGGCCAGCCATGGGCTGAGCGACACCTTACTGTCGGTGCTGCCGATCCGCGCCAACGACATCGCCAGTTCGTTGTACGGCTACCTCGGGCATCAGTCCTTGAGCGATGTGCAGCGCGCGCCGTTGTTTGCCACGGCGAGTTAATCGAGCAGCAACCCGACCTGACGAATCTTCGGCAACTTGCGCACCACCAGTTGGTGCGAGCGTGTCAGCAGGTCTTGCAGTTCGGCGGTGCTGATCGACTCCGTGCTGTCCAACCGAACCCAGTGAGCCCGCGCCAGATAAGGCGCCGGGCTGAAGCCTGGGCGGTCGACGTAGCCAAGAAACAGGTCGCTATCGACCTTGAAGGCGATGCCGCGACCGATAAAGTTGATCACCGCCACCATCTTGTTTTGTGCCACCGAAAAGACGCGGTTGTCGCCCCATTTCAGATCTTCGCGCACGCCCGGCAGTTGCAGCAGGAAGTCGGCGGTTTGGCTGGCGTTCATGTTCATCTCCTTTGCCGAGAGGGCGTTAAACCGGGTGCGGCCAGTCGCCGCGAAAGTGTTCGGTCACGTGGTCGAGCCAGGCGCGCACGGCGGGCAGCATGCCACGGCGGTGCGGGTACACGGCCTGCAGGAATCCACCGGGTAACTTCCATTGCGGCAACAGCTGCACCAGGCGGCCGTCGGCCAGCTCTTCGTGGCAGTTCATCAACGGCAGCATGGAAAAGCCCAGGCCGGCCAGCGCTGCGTTTTTGCGTACGGAAAAATCCTCAATGGCCAGGCGCGGTTCAAACGCGATTTCGCGCTTGTTGCCGTCACCGTCCACCAGGCGATAACGCACCTTGCGGTCGGTATCTACGGCGCCGAGCACGGGCAGTTCGCGCAAGTCGTTCAGCTCATTGATCTGCCGACCGGCCAGCAGTGCAGGGGAGGCCACTAGCACCGCGACGGCGGGGCGCAGCTTGCGCGCGATCAGGTTGGGGTCTTCGTCGCCTTCATCGCGCACCCGCAGCGCCACATCGAAACCTTCGGCCAGCACGTCGACGCGGCGGTTCACCAGCACTACTTCCAGTTGCACCTGCGGGTAACTGCTGAGGAAGTCGTTGATGATCGGCGGCAGGTACGACTCGGCCAACGCCGTGGGGCATGACACCCGCACCCGGCCGCGCGGTTCGCTGGAGTGCGTGGCCACGGCTTCGTCGGCCATGTCGGCGGCGATGATCATGGTCTGGCAGTGCCGAAAGTAGTGTTCGCCGATTTCAGTCAGCGCCAACGTGCGCGTGCTGCGCTGCAACAGGCGTGCGCCCAGGCGATCTTCCAGCTCGGCAACGCGCCGCGAGAGTCGCGACTTCGGCACGCCGAGCAGGCGGCCGGCCGCGGCGAAACCGCCGGCTTCCACCACTTTGGCGAAATAGAACAGGTCGTTGAGATCTTGCATGGCGGGTTCTGGCTGTCGTCATCGTCCTATAGGTGGGACGAACTATCACATTTTTGCTGACTAATGCGCTATTGGAATCATCGGTAGGCTTAGCTCCATCGAATTTCAACCCACTTTTAACGCCGCTACGGCCCCCTTGATTCGGAGAACCACCATGAAACTTCTGCACCTTGACTCCAGCATCCTCGGCGACAACTCGGCCTCGCGCCACCTGAGCAAAGCCGTGGTCGACGCCTGGAAAGCGGCCGACTCCAGCGTTCAAGTGAGCTACCGCGACCTGGCTGCCGATGCTTACAGCCACTTCTCCGCTGCCACCCTGGTTGCCGGCGGTACGCCTGCCGAGCTGCGTGACGCGGCGCAAAAACACGAAGCGGAACTCGGCGAAGCGACGCTGAACGAATTCCTGGCCGCCGACGCCATCGTTATCGGTGCGCCGATGTACAACTTCTCCGTTCCAAGCCAGTTGAAAGCCTGGATCGACCGCATCTCCGTCGCTGGCAAAACCTTCGCCTACGACGAGAACGGCCCGAAAGGCCTGGCCGGCGGTAAAAAGGTGATCATCGTTTCGACCGCAGGTGGCATCCATGCCGGTCAAGCCAGCGGCATCGCCCACGATGACTACTTGCAGCTGCTGTTGCGCTTCCTCGGCATTACCGACATCGAAGTGGTGCGCGCAGAAGGCCTGGCTTACGGTGAAGAACCTCGCGCCAAAGCACTGGCCGCCGCCAACGAGCAAGTGGCAGGTCTGTTTGTAGCCGCGTAACGGCTGAACGGCACTGAGAAAAATCCCCGCTTCGGCGGGGATTTTTTTTGGCACGCCACATGCTTTTGTCATCTCACTGTGTTTGCGAAGCGGCCGCTGCGGGTTCATGCTCGGCGCTGCGGCAGGCGAAAGTAGGCGGCGATGGTTTTGAGGAGGTGGGCGTGAGCACCTTTTTTGCGCGTGTGATGGTGGTAGTGCTCGGTTTAATGGCCGGCGCGTTGCCGGCTTCGGCCGGCACGGTGGGTTCGCGCCTGACCGTAGGCTTTCACCGCATGACCCTGCAAGATCCCCTCGACCAACAACCCATGCAGGCGGTGGCGTTCTACCCCGCGTATGCGCGCACGACGGTCAGCCAGATTGGCCCCTATCACATCGCCGCTGGCGAAGACGCGCCGGTCGCGCCCGGCCACTATCCGATGCTGGTGCTGAGCCACGGCAACAGCGGCAGCCCCCTCGCTCAACACGACCTCGCGACGTATCTGGCCAAACATGGTTTCGTCGTGCTGGCGGTGATTCACCCCGGCGACAACTACGCCGACCAAAGCCGTCTCGGCACGCTGAGCAATTTGTATGGCCGACCGATGCAGGTGTCGCAGGCCATCACCGACGCCCTGCAAGACCCCTGGCTTGAACCGTTTGTGGATGAGCAGCGCATCGGCATGATCGGCTATTCAGCCGGGGGCGAAACGGCGCTGATCGTCGGCGGCGCGCAGCCACAACAGCAGTTGCTGCGTGATTATTGCCAGGCGCATCCAGCGGACGAAGACGCCTGCCGCAGCCACGGCGAGCTGGTGGTCGACCGCGATGATCTGGTGGCCGAGAGCGATCCTCGGGTGAAAGCGCTGTTATTGCTGGCGCCGCTGGGGCTGATGTTCGGCAAGGAAGAGCTGCAAGGCG
>Ga0157370_10005424_pt1 | contig 14307 bp, 13 predicted proteins | sample C35metaG_FD_113463 | JGI IMG/M metagenome (GOLD analysis project Ga0157370, IMG submission 113463) | Corn rhizosphere microbial communities from Kellogg Biological Station, Michigan, USA - C3-5 metaG | ecosystem: Host-associated > Plants > Roots > Rhizosphere > Soil | place: USA: Michigan...
CAATATGCCGGCCATCAGCATCGCCGGAAATAAAATATACTTTTTCATGGTAAAAATTTTATATACGAAATGTTTAGTAGAACAAATGTAACTACTTTTTACAAACTACGAAATCTTTCGGAAATAATAGGATTTGTTTAACAGATGTTTTGAATGTCGGCAACTGAAATGATATAAACTTTCACGGGCGCATTATCCACTACATCCTCTTTAATAAAACGCATACCGGTTTTTTCAAGAACTTTTATTGAAGCAATATTTTCAATATGCACCATTGCAGTGATCACTGAAATTTTCAATGTATTAATTCCATACAAAATTGTATGCCTGGCTGCTTCTGTGGCGTAGCCCTTATTCCATGCAGTTTTCAGGAAACGGTAACCCAGATCATAAATGCCTGACTTTGGTATATATTTAATACCGCACCAGCCAATAAATTTTTTATCATCTTTTTGATGAACCGCCCAGCGGCCAACATTTAAAATGTATTGTGGCAAGATGTTTTGGGTAAGTATCTTTTTTGCCTGTTCCACACTTTGCAACACAGGTTCATGTACATATTTTACAATATCCGGGTCGCTGTTCAATTCATAAATGAGCGGTGCATCTTCAATAGTAAAATACCTCAGCAGTAAGCGCGGAGTTTCAAAAATGAATTGCATAAAAATTTTATAAAAGTGATTTTACTTTTTCAATCACTTCATTAAGTTTGGAAGCATCCTGGCCGCCTGCAGTAGCCAATGTTTTTTGTCCGCCGCCACCGCCTTTTATTAGTGGAGCAATATGTTCTTTGATTATTTTTGATGCATCAAGGTTTTTCGATGAACTTATATTTTCATCAAACATTATGGCAACGGCGGGTTTACCATCAATATTTGCTGCAAGCACCACTGCATAATTTTTCAATTCAGTTTTTAAAGCAAAACAAATTTTCTTTAATGCATCAGCATTGGAAGTATCCACTATTTGCGCAATAACATTTATACCGGCAATCTTTTCTGTTTTTTCTAAAAGCTCTTTTTGTAAAGATGAAAGCTGCCTGGCATCTGCTTTTTCCAATTGTTTTTTTAATTCATTATTTTCTGCAACGAGGTTTTCAATGGATTTGTTTAAATCTTTTGGGTTTTTCAAAAGCGTTTGTATCTGTTTTGTTCTGCCGAATTCTTTTTCTACCAAATCTTCCGCAGCCTTTCCGCTTACAGCTTCTATCCTGCGGATACCTGCACCCACAGCCGTTTCTGTCGTTATTTTAAAGAACCCCAATTCACCGGTGTTGCCCACGTGCGTGCCTCCGCATAATTCAATAGAATAAGAAGGATCCATAATCACCACACGAACCTCATCGCCATATTTTTCGCCAAACAAAGCCATTGCACCCATTGCAATCGCTTCATCTTTTTTCATTTGTTTTATTATAACCGGAATATTTTCGCGAATTTTTTCATTTACCAATGATTCAATCTTTTTCATTTCTTCATCGCTCACTTTAGCAAAATGAGAGAAATCGAAGCGCAAATGTTCATCATTTACCAAACTTCCTTTTTGCTGAACATGCATTCCCAAAACTTTTCGTAATGCAGCATGTAATAAGTGTGTGGCGCTGTGATGCACTGCTGTTTTCTTTCTTTTATCAATATCAATTTTTGCAATTACCTCTCTGCTTAAATCCTTTGGAATTGAATTTGCAAAATGAATGATAAGATTGTTTTCTTTTTTTGTATCGAAAATCGTCAATCGTGAATCGTCAATCGTTAGGCTTCCTGTATCGCCCACCTGTCCGCCGCTTTCGGCATAGAAGGGTGTTTTATCCAATATAATTTGATATACTTCTTTGCCTTGTGTTTTTGTTTTGCGGTATTTTACGATTTTACTTTTTGTTTCCAAAGAATCGTATCCGACAAACTTTGAATCTTCATCATTATTTAATATTACCCAATCTTCTGCATCAACCGCAGATGCAACGCGGGAGCGATTTTTTTGCTGCTGCATTTCCTTTTGAAACTCAATTTCATTGAATTCAAACCCATTCTCCCTTGCAATTAATTGACTTAAGTCGAATGGAAATCCAAATCGATCAAAGAGTATAAACGCAATTTTCCCATTTATTTTCTTTGAATCGGATCCAATTGTATAAAGAGATAATCCGCTAATATTTGACTGAGTCACCTCCTGAATTATTTGTGGAATGGGTGTATCTATTGGGGTGCTTAACGAATATGGATAAATTACTAAACTTCTGAAGAAACTGAAAATTTCATCTATTGTACTCATCCCTTTTTCAAGAGTTTTTAAAAATGTATCTTCTTCCTCTTTTACCACTTTACCAATAAATTGCTTCTGTTTATCCACCTCAGGAAATACATTTTTGAATTGCTCTGCAATCAATGGAACTAATTTAAACAGCAAAGGTCCTTTTACATCGAGATAAGAAAAATAGTAGCGAACTGCTCTGCGTAAAATTCTTCTTATCACATAACCCGCGCCAGTATTAGAGGGCATTTGCCCATCAGCAATGGTGAAACAGATAGCACGAATATGATCGGCAATGACACGAAATGCAATATCCGGCTTGCTGTCTGTATTCCCATACTTTTTTTGAGACAACTTTTCCACCTCAGCAATGGTTCCTGTAAAAATATCCGTATCGTAGTTGCTGTGTTTATTTTGCAATACACGAACCAGTCTTTCCAATCCCATTCCTGTATCTACATGCTTTGCTGGCAAGGGTTCCAGTATTCCGTCTTTTTTGCGATTGAATTGAATAAATACCAAATTCCATATTTCTATCACCTGCGGATTGTCTGCATTTACCAAATTTTTCCCATCCACTTTTTTTCTTTCATCATCTGTTCTTGTATCAACATGAATTTCGGTGCATGGCCCGCAGGGGCCGGTATCACCCATTTCCCAAAAGTTATCTTTCTTTTTGCCCATGATGATACGGTCTTTCGGCACCCATTTTTTCCAGAAAGAAATTGTTTCTTCGTCTTTTGGCAATCTTTCTTTTTCATCGCCCTCAAATACGGTTATGTATAACCGGCTCTTATCAATTTTATAAACTTCGGTGAGCAACTCCCACGCCCATGCAATGGCTTCTTCTTTAAAGTAATCTCCAAAGCTCCAGTTGCCGAGCATTTCAAACATGGTATGATGATACGTATCCACGCCCACTTCTTCGAGGTCGTTGTGTTTGCCGCTTACACGCAGGCATTTTTGTGTATCGGCTACTCGCGTTGAAGAGGGTTTTTTATTTCCTAAAAAATAATCTTTAAACTGGTTCATGCCTGCATTGGTAAAAAGCAATGTGGGATCATCTTTAATTACAATGGGTGCGGAAGAAACAATGGTATGTCCTTTCGATTTGAAAAAATCAAAAAATGTTTGTCGTATTTCTGCGCTTTGCATCATGCGTGTTAAAATTTTGCTGCGAACCGGGTGGACCTGCTATTTTGCCTGTCCGAACTTATCTTTGTTGATTCGGAAATTAAGATGGCAAAGGTATTTGTTTACATTTTATGTTAACGGTGATTGCAAAAAATTTGTAATAAAAATTCTTCGCTGGTAACACCTGATGAAAAAAATAAAATATTATTACAACACTCAAACACTTCGCTACGAAAAGCTGGTAACGCCGTGGCATATAAAGTTACTGCGTGTTTTTGCTTTTATAGCCACAGCATTGGTGAGTGCCTTTGTGATTGTGGCGCTCGCATTTCATTTTATTCCTTCACCACAGGCTAAAATTGCCGAAGTAAAATATGATAAGCTGCGGCAAAATTATAATGCGCTCGCCACACAGGCACAAACACTGCAGCAGCAAATGGCGGTGCTTGAAAAAAGAGACAACGATGTGTACCGCTCTATATTTGAAGCAAACCCGCTGCCAGACAGTGCGCGGGCAAAACTAACTGAACAAAAAAATGAACTGCAAAATGTAACAGCCATTAATGATGATGACCTTGGAAATGAAATTTCGAAAACATTGAATAATATCAGTGCACGCATTACTTACCAGTTTGCCAGTTACAATGACATTGAAAATCTTATAAAAAATAATGATAAAAAATTAGCTTGCATTCCGGCTATACAGCCCGTGAGCAATCACGACCTGAACCGAATCGCTTCAGGATTTGGCATGAGGATTGACCCTGTTTATGGAACTGCAAAGTTTCATAAAGGCATTGATTTTACTGCACCGCAGGGCACACCGGTGTATGCAACCGGCGATGGAATAATAGAAATTGCGGGCGAAACCGGCGATGGATATGGAAACCATGTAGTGATTAATCATGGTTATGGTTATGAAACTTTATATGGGCACATGGTAAAAGTAAAAGTAAAAAAAGGAGAAAAAGTAAAACGTGGCGAAGTAATAGGGTGGGTAGGAAGTACCGGAAAAAGTACGGGACCGCATTGCCACTACGAAGTGCACATAAACGGTCATGAAGTAGATCCGGTGTATTTTTTTTACAGCGATCTTACACCCGAACAGTTTGATCGTATTTTAAAAATTGCTTCCACAGGAAGCGCTAAAAGTCTTGACTGATGGCATTATCACAAATTTCATTCGACTTTGAAGAACCATCCAAAAAAGAAAACAAACCCATTATTCCAGGAAATTTGCTGCAGAAAAAATCAAAGCGCGGAAGAAAAAGTTTGAAGGAAATGAGTATGAACGCAGACCTGGTAGAAATACCGGATGATGAAACACTTTTTAAAAAACAATATTATTCTATTGGCGATGTGGCAGCCATGTTCAAAGAAAACACTTCGCTGATACGTTATTGGGAAAATGAGTTCTCCATTTTAAAACCAAAGAAAAATAAAAAGGGTGATCGTTATTTCAGGCCGGAAGATGTAAAAAATCTCAAAATGATTTATCACCTGCTGCGCGAAAGAAAATATACTATTGACGGTGCCAAAGAGTTTTTAAAAAATAATAAAACCGCGGGTGAAAAACATGGCATGATAGAATCGCTGCAGCGGATAAAATCTTTCCTTACCGAATTAAAAAATAATTTGTAATCATTATGCGCAAATATTTTTGCCTGTTACTTTTTCTAACAGCGAACACCATTACTAACGTGCATGCACAAACGCAGTTTCATAGCTATGTTGTTTTAACCGATTCAATAAATCATAATGAAAAAATGCTGAAAGGTATTATCACCAAAAGCGACCTTGCCGATGACACCGCTTTCCGTTGGTATGCCGAAAGCCGGAAAATTTATGATTACCCGGACTCCGCAGCAGTAGCGGCTTTCCGCAATCATAAAGATAAAATCAGCTTTGTCATTTTTTGCGGCACCTGGTGCGAAGACAGCCAGTTTATAATACCAAAGTTTTTCAAAATACAGGAAGCAGCAGATTTTCCCGTAGACCGGATTACCCTGTTTGCCGTGGACCGGCAAAAGGAAACTTTGGGCAATATTGCCGATGCCATGAATGTAATAAAAACGCCCACTATCATTGTAATGGAAAACGGAAAAGAAAAAGGTCGTGTGGAAGAATATGGGAAAACAGGATATTGGGATAAAGAACTTGCTGCTATTATCAATAATTAATTTACAATTCTTACCGTGGTGCCGGTGGCAGGGCTTATATTATTTTGTTCGTGAAGTTTTCTTACGGCTACATTTATTTCTTCGCGTAATGCATTCAAATCATCCTGCGGCATTGGGTATCGTGTAAAATATATAATCATTATCAATGCGCCATCGGTGTTAATTTCCTGTAAATACACTGAATAATTCAGCACAGCATCTTTTTTTGTAGCAAGAATTTCTTTTATACCTCCCACCGTTTTTTCTATTTCATCGGAAGATGACTGCGCGGGCAGTAATATTTTTATTTCATTCCGTATAGAATCGCGGGTGCTCCAATTATCAAGTATGCTATCCACCATTTGCTTGTTGGGAACCGTTACCATAGATTTTTCTGCAGTGCGCAGTCTTGTGCTGCGTAAGCCAACTCTTTCTACGGTGCCTGAATAGTCATTCACTTTTACTAAATCGCCGGTTTGAAAAGGCTTATCAAAAAAAATAATAAAAGAGGCAATCAAATTTTCAAGGCTTTCTTTTGCAGCCAGCGCCAGCGCTGCACCTACAATACTTAACCCTGTCAGCAGGTTTCCAATATCAAGACCAAACGAAAATCTTATGATTAATGCAATACCAAGAATGATAATAACAACCCTTACCAGGTCTTTAAAAAAAAACAGCAACTGATGCTCGCCGGGCGTGCCTGTGCCGCCGGCTTTATCTTTTATAACAAGCACTACAAAATCAAGAAAGCGAATTACGAGCGAGATAAAACAACCGATAATAATTGCTGAAGCAATTCCATTAACAATATCTTCACTGGTAACTTTGTGAATTTTAAAAACGAATACATTGGGGAAATTCAAGCGGTCAAGAGCAAAAAAACTTATCAGCACAAACAGCAATCTTTCAAACGGAACCACGATCAGGCTGATAAACCGCAACCTGTTTAAACGATCAGATTTATTTTTGAACAAACGAAATAATAAAGAAGCGGCATATCTTGAAATAATTCTTTTCAGGATAAATGCAAAAAGAATGATGATAAAAACAATCAGGTAACTGCGTAAACTATTATCCAAATAAATACGGTCAAGGAAATTCATAGTGCAAATTAAAAAAAGGTTTTGCCTATTGCAGCGAATAAATATTGAGCTGCTGATTTTTTAACACATAAACCCGGTAATTATTTACCTGTATAGAAGTGCAGTTTTGCAAAGCGGAAGACAGGGTAAATGTTTTTACATCGGGCAATGGCGGCGCGTAACGATATAGATGGGTGCTATCAAAGCCATACACCTGCTTATCAATTACCGAAATATTTGTCCAGTGCAGGAAGGGTAATTTATTTTTAAATGTTCCATAATAATCAAAAATGTATAAGCCTTTATCCGGATCGTATAAATAAACATAGCCATCGCGGTCAAGAATTGTTTTTGGTGCAGGGACAGAATCGAAGAGTAAACGAAAATCGGTAGATTCAAAAAGTATCTTACCATTATCATCCACTTTTTTTAGTTTATTATCCTGTTCATCAAAAAGCCAGATGTTGTTATCGTACGAAGTAGTTACTGCATCCACATCAAAGATGTTTTGATTCCGCAGATCAATACTTGTTACCACATTTAAATATTTATCCAGTAACACGATGGTAGCATAATGCTTGTAAAATAAAATTACTTTCCACGGATTTTGCGCCACCACATAGCCAAGTGCTCCATACCTGGTTACCTGGTTAAAAACACCGATGGAATCGCCTTGCCCGTCATATTTTTTCAACTGGTTGCCTGTATTTATAATATACAGTTCGCCCAAATTATCCACCGAAAATGATGAAATCGGATATTCAATTTTTTTCATAAACCTGAACGGCGAATCATCCTGCGCATGAGCCATGCAGGTAATACAGGCTGCACTAAGGGCAAAGGCTATCCGAAAATATTTTTTTATTGTATTACTCATCCGCCATAATATTTCAGTTCAAGATTTTCTCCGTCAAAAACTGCGTAGGTATTGTATTTAATCCAGTCACCAATATTTATATACCGGCTGATATCGCTCAGTTTAAAATCGAGGGCATAATGCCGGTGTCCGAAAATAAAAAAATCATAATGCTTTTTAGCCAGCATTTCTTTGCTGAAAATGATGAGCCATTCTTTGTCTTCGCCCAGGAACTCTTCATCCGTTTTGCCGGTGGCAGCACGGCTTTTACGGCTGAAATAATTGGCCAGGCCGATGCCCGCATTAGGATGCAAAGCGCCGAAAAGTTTTTGCGAAAGCTTACTCCTGAAAATTTTTTTCATGAATTTGTATTTATGATCGCCGGGGCCTAATCCATCGCCATGGCCAATCAAAAACTTTTTCCCGCCAAAATCAAACTCCTGCGGATAATGAAACACTTCTATGTTCAATTCTTTTTCAAAGTAACCATTCATCCACATATCATGATTGCCCACAAAAAATTTAATTACAATTCCATTGTCGGTAAGCTCTGCAAGCTTTCCCAAAATTCTTACAAAACCTTTCGGCACTACTTTTTTATACTCGTACCAAAAGTCGAACAGGTCGCCGAGAATAAAAATATGCGATGCATCATTTTTTATCTCATCCAAAAACTTTACAATTCTTTTTTCGCGGGCAATACTGCTTTCATAATCGGGAGCGCCGAGATGAAAGTCGGAAATGAAATATATTTTTTTTTGTAACAAGGTCATTTAAAAAATTCAGGAAAATTTATCTTGATCGTTTATCAATCAAAAATAAATAAACTTCTTTCGGGCCGTGAACGCCCACCACCAGGCTCTTCTCAATATCTGCAGTGCGGCTGGGGCCGGCAGCAAATGTGATAAACGAAGGAAGAGAATTTCCATATTCTTTCTTCAATAATGTTAAGGCATCTCTTGTGTCGAATACCAACTGATCTATATAAGCAATACAAATATGCACCGGAGTGTATGCACTAATAGTTCTTCCACTTTGTTGTGCAGCAGTCATTACAATAGCGCCGGTGCGTGCAACAAGATATTTGCAGGATGTAATGGCGGCATCACAGGCAGCAATGGTAGCAGAAGGATTGATTATTTTTTCTTTTTTGAATAAATCAATCAGCATATTTTCATTGCAAAAAACATTGCTCCAGCTTTTTTCTTTTATCAATGCCTGTAGCTGACGATTGAGGTCTGCTTCATCCATGCAAAAAGCAAACTTACCGAGAAGTTTGGTAAACTCTTCTGCAAAAGTTATTTCAAGTTCCTGTGTTTGTGGATGAAAAACCGAGCTCGTTCCTTCGCTTTTAGGAAAAGGCAAAGGCACCGGGTTACTCAGTGCCTCTCGTACTTTTTTTAAAATTTTTTCTTTCGAAGAAGAAACTTTCATCAACAATCATTTTCAGCATTTATGAAATAACTCCGGAGGTTGGAGGATTAACCACTGCATCTTTCGGGTTATCTACAAAGTCAAGTGCTTTTCGTTCTTCATAAGGCCGTTTGCCTATTAACTCTTCCACATCACTCTGAAATAAAACTTCTCTTTTCAGCAAAGCCTGTGCAATAATCTCCACTTCTTTCTTTTTTTCTACCAATAGTTGCTTTGTTCTTTCAAAAGCGATTTCAATTAATTTTCTTACTTCTTCATCTATTAGTTTACCGGTTTCTTCGCTAAAAGGTTTTGTAAACATATTATCCTGCTGCGGATCGTAGAAACTAATGTTGCCTATTTTGTCATTCATACCATAAACGGTAACCATTGCATAAGCAGTTTTAGTCACTTGTTGCAAATCGTTACTGGCACCGGTAGAAATTTTATTAAAGAAAATTAACTCTGAGGCACGCCCGCCAAGCGTCATACAAATCTGGTCCATGAGTTGATCGGTATTGTATAAATATTGCTCTTTCGGCGTGTATTGCGCATAGCCCAGTGCTGCAGTGCCTCTTGGTACAATGGTTACTTTCAATAAAGGATATGCATGCTCAAGAAACCAACCGCAGATAGCATGACCAGCCTCATGGTAAGCAATGATTTCTTTTTCTTCCGGAAGTATAATTTTATTTTTCTTCTCTAATCCTCCAATCACCCGGTCTATGGCATCCTGAAAGTCTGACATATCCACCGCATCTTTATTTTTACGTGCAGCTATCAAAGCGGCTTCATTGCAAACGTTGGCAATATCGGCGCCGGCAAAGCCTGGCGTTTGTTCAGCAAGTTTATGTACATCGAGGCTTTGAGAAATTTTTATTGGTATAAGATGTACTTTAAAGATTGCTTCACGGCCAACAAGATCGGGCCTGTCAATAGATATTTGCCTGTCGAATCTCCCGGGTCTCAGCAATGCGCTGTCTAACACATCCGGTCTGTTGGTAGCGGCAAGAATAATAATACCGATGTCAGTAGAGAAGCCATCCATTTCCACCAGCAATTGATTCAGGGTATTTTCTCTTTCATCATTGCTCATCATCATATTCTTTCCTCTTGCACGACCTATTGCATCTATTTCATCAATAAAAATAATACAAGGAGCTTTTTCTCTTGCTTGTTTGAACAAATCTCTTACACGGCTGGCACCAACACCCACAAACATTTCAACAAAGTCACTACCACTCAGGCTGAAGAAAGGAACCTGGGCTTCACCAGCCATTGCTTTTGCAAGCAATGTTTTACCTGTGCCAGGAGGTCCAACAAGCAAAGCTCCTTTTGGAATTTTACCACCGAGTGAAGTATATTTTTTGGGGTTCTTCAAAAAATCAACAATTTCCATTACTTCCACTTTGGCTTCATCAAGCCCCGCTACATCGCCGAAGTTTATATTCACTCTTGCACCCCGGTCGAAAAGAGTTGCTTTTGATTTACCAATATTAAAAATACCGCCAGGGCCGCCGGCACCGCCGCCAGCGCCCACTTTGCGCATCATCATGATGAATAATAAACCGATTAATAATATCGGCAGCAGGGTGCTTACAATTTGCCCGAATAACTCTCCTTCATCTCCGGGTTTATCCGGCACTTGTTTCACGGTAGGATTTTCTTTGTAAAACTGAAGCATCGCATTGGCGAATGTTTCGTCTTTAATTATGTTGAAGTAAGCTTGTGGTTGAGGAATTTTTTTTACAGCATCGAAATCAGGCCCAAAAACCTGCCGGTAAAACGCCGCATTGCTATCGAGTGCAGCGGGCTTTATAAACACCCTTACAATTTTTTTATTACCTACAGTTTTTATCTGATCCACATCTCCATGTTTTACCATTTCATAAAACTGCGTATCGGCAATTTCATATCCGTTGGAAGAAGAGTTGTGATAAAGATTATACCCGATAATAGCTGCGAAAATGATTCCGTAAACCCAATAGATATTTAGCCGCGATCTCTTTTTAGGATCATCATCGGGAATCCTGTTATTATTATTTAAAGGATTCAGTTTTTTTTGAATTGGATTCTTTTTCTGTTCTTCTGTTGTCATATTCTTATTGCCTGCAAATATTAAACTATTATGTCATTAAACGCAAAGTTTTATCCTATCTTATCATTTATGGAGCATTTTTAACTATTGATGTTCCATCACCGATGCATCGCTCCACATTTCTTCAAGGTTATAAAACTTTCGTGGTTGAGGCATCATTACATGCACTACCACATTTATATAATCTATTATAATCCATTGTTCGCCTTTCCATCCTTCATGCCGGTAAGGGATTTCAGCACATCTTTTCTTTACTTGTTCTTCCACAAAATCCGCAATGGCTCTCAGTTGTATACTATTATTTGCCTCGCATATAATAAAAAAATCGGAGACGGCTTCGTGTATTTTTTTCAAATCAAGGCTTACAATTGCTTCTCCTTTTTTTTCCTGGATAGCCTGTACTATGGTTTTAAAAAGTTTGCTGTTTCTTGATATTCTTGAATGAGAAGGTTTCCCGGGAGACAATACGGTTATGTTATTCAAATGCTTTCATTTTAAGTAAATTCTACACAACTCATTTATGCAGAAATAGATTTTATTAGGGTAGATTGCAGTTTTTTAAACTTTTAATCAAACCGCTATACCAAAAATACTAATTCTTTACCAATAGCCGTTTTATGCAACCCGCATCGTCAAAATTCATCGTCCTCAGAAAAGTGGATAGTACCAACAACTATGCCATGGCACTTATTCAGGAAGGAGGAGCGACCGATGCAATGGGCATATTTGCACTGCATCAAACATCTGGAAAAGGGAGGCTGGCAAAAAAATGGGAGAGCAATGCCGGCAAAAATATTATACTAAGCATAGTGGCTCAAATGCAGTGGCTGCAAGTGTATCAGCAGTTTCAACTGAGTGTGGCCGCAGCACTTGCGTGCAAACAATTTTTTTTACAGTTTATTAAAAAAGGGATTAAAATTAAATGGCCCAATGATATTTATCTTAATGACAGTAAGGCAGGAGGTATCCTGATAGAAAATCAACTCCAGGGTAACTTATGGCAGTGGTCGGTTATCGGCATTGGCCTTAATATAAATGAAGATAATTTTGATGGCAAAGATTTCAGGGCAGTTTCATTAAAACAAATTACCGGTAAGCAGTACGACGTAATTGAATTGGGTAAACAACTTCACCAGTTAGTCATTGAATATATAAACAAATTAAAAGATCATCAATTCAATGATATGCTGAATGATTATAATGAACATTTATTTTGCCGCGGCGAAAAAGTAAAACTGAAAAAGGGCAACATGATATTTGAAACCACTATTGAAAAAATATCGCCCGCCGGGCAACTGCTTACTGCTGATACCATTCAGCATGTTTTTGAATTTAACGAAGTATCGTGGCTGGTATGAATTATAAAAACCGGTCATATTTTAATTCTTCTTTTAAATGTTCCGGGGGGCTAATGCAAAACTGTTTGCTCAAATTGCATTAATTTCGGCTTCCATTTTTATAAAAAATTGATACTTGTTATGGCGAAAGCGATTCGAATGCCTCTTCTCAGCGATACGATGACCGAGGGAAAAATTATTCAATGGAATAAAAAGGTAGGCGATAAAGTAAAAAGCGATGATGTAATTGCAGAAGTAGAAACTGATAAAGCAACGATGGAAGTTATCGGTTACGAAGAAGGTACGCTATTATATATAGGTGTGCCTGCGGGTAAAGCGGCTAAAGTAAATGATGTGATAGCCATTGTGGGTAAACAAGGCGAAGATTATAAATCATTGTTGGGAACTGATACTAAAGATTCGGGCAAAAAGAAAAAAGAAGAAACAACGGTAGAAGTAAAAACTGCTGCCGAACTTCCCAAAGATGCAAAAGCCATTCGTATGCCGCTCCTCAGCGATACTATGACCGAAGGAAAAATTATTCAATGGAATAAAAAAGTAGGCGATAAAGTAAAAAGTGATGATGTGCTTGCAGAAGTGGAAACAGATAAAGCAACAATGGAAGTAATCGGTTATGAAGAAGGTACCTTATTATATGTAGGAGTAGAAGCAGGCAAAGCAGCAAAAGTAAATGATGTAATTGCCATAGTAGGAAAGGCGGGAACAGATGTATCCGCTTTTGTAAATGCAGAAAAAAATAAAAGCATTGATGTAGCTTCTAAACCTGCCGCTCAACAAAGCACAACATCTGAAGTTGCTACTTCAACTCATGCAGCAGCAGAACAGACCACTACATCTCACAACGGTAGACTTAAAGCATCACCGCTTGCCAAAAAATTAGCAGAAGAAAAAGGGATTGATATATCGCAAGTACAGGGCAGTGGCGATGGAGGAAGAATTGTAAAACGCGATGTGGATGCTTACAAACCCGCGCCTGCAGCGGCAAAGGAAGAAGCGAAAAAAACTGCAACGGTGGCCCCGTTTGCACAAACCGGGCAGGAAGAATATACCGATATTCCCAACTCGCAAATGCGAAAGACCATTGCAAGAAGACTGGGCGAAAGCAAGTTCAATGCGCCGCACTTCTATCTTACTATGGAAATTAATATGGACAATGCCATTACCTCACGGGCATCCATAAACGAAGTAAGCCCCATAAAAATTTCTTTCAATGATTTGGTGATAAAAGCTTGTGCCATGGCGCTTCGCCAGCACCCTGCGGTAAACAGCAGTTGGATGGGCGATTTCATCCGGCAAAACAAACATATCCATATCGGCTCTGCAGTGGCCATGCCCGATGGATTGATTGTTCCGGTCATTCGTTTTGCAGATCAGAAATCACTCTCTCAAATAGCTGCTGATGCAAAAGCATTGTATGAAAAAGCAAGAAATAAAAAACTTCAGCCCGAAGAATTCAGTGGCAATACATTTACCGTTTCCAATCTTGGAATGATGGATATTGAGGAATTTACCGCAATCATCAATCCTCCGGATAGCGCCATTCTTGCCGTAGGAAGAATAAAAGAAATTGTTGTGAAAAAAGGCGACGGCTTTGGTGTTGCCAATGTAATGAAGGTAACGCTCAGTTGCGACCACCGAAGCGTTGACGGGGCCGTAGGATCTGCATTCCTTCAAACCTTCAAAAAATTTATGGAGAACCCGGTGACCATGCTGGTGTAGAATAATTAAAAAGTAAAAACGAAGTTACCATTCTGAATCCACCTTTCTATCGAATAACTAACGGTAAAGCCTATACGAAAACTACATCAACTATCTGCTAAAGCTAATAGCCAACGGCTAATAGCTAAAAAATAACTACATTTAGTAGTGAATACTTCCATCCGATCCACCATTCAATTATTACGATTCCATTTTTCACTTTTCCTTACTCCCGTTTATTTTTTTGCACTCAGCGAAA
>Ga0157370_10005425_pt1 | contig 14306 bp, 8 predicted proteins | sample C35metaG_FD_113463 | JGI IMG/M metagenome (GOLD analysis project Ga0157370, IMG submission 113463) | Corn rhizosphere microbial communities from Kellogg Biological Station, Michigan, USA - C3-5 metaG | ecosystem: Host-associated > Plants > Roots > Rhizosphere > Soil | place: USA: Michigan...
ATGTCGAGGTAAGCCTGCGAGTAGTCGCCCGCCCTGACGTTGTCATAGAAGCGCCAGGACGCCTGGAACGTGCGCGGCACCGACTGCACGACGCTGGACACGGTGTGCGCGACGGCGCGTTCCTGCCAGGCGATGACGGACATGAGCGACGCGAGTACGGCCTGGCGCCCCTCGGCATCGGCCTCGCCGGTCGTCCGGGACCCCGCGCGCACATCGTGCAGCATGTGATCGACGGAGGCGTCGTACATGGCCTTGAGGAAATCGTCGCGAACCTCACGCTCTTCGAAGGGACTGTCCGTGCGCGACTGGCCCGCATTTCCCTGCTGCGACAGGACCCAGTTCGCCAGACGCGAACCGTCGCTCATGCGGAACCGCCGGCTGCCGTTCTGCTCGGTCTGCGCGAATTCCGCGGGAAGCCGGTCGAGCAGGTAGCTTTCGAAAGTGGGATTGAGCAGGAATTCCCGTGCCGCTTCGGCGCGCGAAGCGAACTCGCGATACGTGCGACCATCCGGCGCGTCGGGTGTATAGAAAACCACACGCGACGAGGCACGGCTGTCACGCGGGGCGACGAAGACCATGTCCGATAGAGGTACGCCCTTGAACGTGAGCTGGTGAACGACGACGTCGTGACCGAGTACCTTCGCGCGCCGTCCTGGCGTTGGCGCATCGAGCGCGGCGGCGAGCAACCGGTAGCCGAACTCGCCCTGATCGTCGTAGAAGCTTCGCGGCTCGTCCCGGCGGTAATAGGCGATCCGCGCGTCGGCGGCTTCGAACCGCATCCGCGCCTGCTGCAACGCGATCGCGAAATCGCGCGACGTCGCTCCGGCCGGTGTCGAACGCAGACGCGATTCGAGGTATTCCGCGTAGCGCCGCCCCGCGTCGAGCTCGCGGATCATTGTCGCGAGCGCCGCACCGTTCAGGGGTACGGACAGTGGCTGCCCGTCGTCGCGCGATACCGCGCCCACGGACAGGCCATGCGACGCGATATTGCGCAACGCCAGCGCGACCAGCGGCACCTTCCGCCCCTGCGTTCCGCCGAACAGCATGGACAGCGTGGCGATCGGATCGCCGGTCGGCATGTCCGCCATGGTGACCGCGAGGGTGGATGGATCGTCCGTGATGCCCAGCGGTATGAGCCGCGCCGCGAGCTGCGCGCGCACGAAGGCGTCGAGCGAGAGGGCCTCGGTCATGCCTTCACCGCGCCTCGCTTCGCCCATGCCCTGCATCGTGTTCCGGTAATCGGCGCGGGCGCGATACCAGTCGTCGCGCACGGCGACGGGAACGTCGCGCAAACGTGCCTCGTCGATCGCTTCCGCGAGCCGTATGTCGCGCTGATCGAGCGCAGCGTGAACATCGACGTAGGACGACAGGCGCAAGGCTGCGGTGACATGGTCCACCAGACCGGCGACGTCGCAGTCGCCCGCGGCGAACCGATCCCATGCGCTGCCGATCTTCCCGGCCTGGGTCGCGACAATGCGTTCCGCAAGGCGTGCGAACGGTTGTTCGCCCAGGGGACGTTCGCTTACCGCCACGCCCTCGCCGAGCACGAGCGGCGAGGCGTCGTCGACGGCGACCAGGCCATGACCCGACGCGAGTGCCTGGCGCAAGCGATGGTCGAGCACCTGCCGGAGCGTTTCCACACCGTCGAAGCGTTCCCATCCACGGTCGGGCGTGAAGGCGAGGACGAGGTCGGGCCGGCTGCCGTCTTTGACGACGAAAGCGCCCGCATAGGCACTGCCCCCGACGAGCAGCTCACTCATCGTCACGGAGGCGGGCAGCGGGGCTCCGCCTGCGCGTGAGGCGATCATGGCGAGGTCCGCCGCCGCGGCGTCCAGGGTGCCGTCGTCGCGTAGCAGGGCGCCGTCGTCGCGAGCCACGTCGGCCATGCGCTGTGCAAGGGCGCTCACGCGCGTTCCCGGGGCCATGCCGGGCGCACCGTCGACCGGGGCCTGCCAGTGCGCATGCAAGGCGCCGAGAAACGCGGCCTTGCCATCCACGTCGGGAGCGTCGGGAAGTACGGGCAGGGAATCCTGCTGCGCGATCAGCCAGGCCTGCGCTGCGTCGAGGCGGGCGACGGTGTCGATGCTTGCCTGCGAGGCGTCGCTGACGATCGCAGGGGGTGCCTGCGGCGGGGTCATGTCCATGTGCGTCCTTTGCGTGGGATATCAGGCAAAGGTTAGGCAGTCCCCTTACGGAGATATGTCCCCGTGCTCACCGACTTCCGGTCAGCGCCGCGACAGCGAGCGCGTCGGAATAAACCTCGTCAGAACGAGCCCCGCGCTTTCAGAGCTTATAAGCGCGATGGATGGCGACGATGCCATTCGTCAGGTTGCGAACTTCCACGTGGCCGAAACCGGCCTTCAGCATCATGCCTTTCAGGGTTTCCTGGTCGGGATGCTTGCGAATCGACTCCGCCAGGTACTGATAGCTGTCGGCATCGTTGGCGAACAGCTTGCCCAGGCGGGGCAGGATGCGGAACGAATGCACGTCGTAGAGTTTCGAGAGGACGGGACTCTGCACCCTGGAAAATTCGAGCACGAGCGCGCGGCCGCCGGGCTTGAGAATGCGATGCATGTCCGCCAGCGCCTTGTCCTTGTCGGTGACATTGCGCAGGCCGAAAGCGATCGTCACCGCATCGAAGCTGTTGTCGGGAAACGGCAGTGCCTCGGCATTCATTTGCGCCCAGCGCAAGCCGGAGACGAGCCCGCGATCGGTGAGGCGATCGCGGCCGACGCCGAGCATCGCCGCATTGATGTCGCCGACCACCACCTCACCATTGTCGCCCACGACGGGTTTCAGCAGGGCGGCGATATCCCCCGTGCCACCCGCGAGATCGAGTACGCGGTCACCACGACGCACGCCGCTCACCGCCACGAAATGGCGCTTCCACAGGCGGTGGATGCCGAACGACATGAGGTCGTTCATCAGGTCGTAGTTTCGGGCGACCGAGGTGAATACCTGGCCGACGAGCTTCTGCTTGTCGGCGACAGGGACGTCGCGGAAACCAAAGTGGGTGGTATCGGTCTTTTCCATCCGGCGATGGTACCCCGGTTGCCGCCCCCCGGCGAGCGCAGGGCTCGTCGGGAAGCGGCGGGCGCGGTCACGGCAAGGCCTGGCGTCCCGCGGTGAAGTCGCCCGGCTCAAGGCCGAGGAAGTTGATGGAGAACCCCGTGTCGGGCTGGATCACATAGGTGATTTCCGCGCCACGACGATCCTCGATCACCCGGATGGTCGGCCTGCCGTTCGGTCCCGGACGGTGCCGGTAGCGGTCCAGGTGCACTTCCACCCACTCCTGTGACCGCGCACCCGGCACGTTCCCTGTGGCCATCCCGGCGACACGTGCCGCGGGCGGTGTGCGTGTCGCCGGCAGGCCGCGCAGGCCGGTGCCCGGCGACACCTGCAGCGGAATCACCTGCGACCCGTTGCCGAGGGCGCCGTAAAAGCCCGCCGGGTAGTGAAACAGGGAGTTCGGCCATTCGCCCGGACTGAGCACGCGCCACGAGGCGCCGGGGCCCGGTTGCGCGCCGAGGGGCAGGGGCTCGGTCGGTGCGCCGCGGGCCGTGCGGAGCGCGTCGTTCCACGCCGTCCGCTGGCGCAGCGTGACGAAGCGGGGGTGCGGCTGCGACGTGACATCCCAGACGATCAGATTGGCTTCTCCCGCGCTGCGCAGCCGTTGTGCGAACGACTGCTCGAACGTCCAGCGCTGGAAGTCGCTCAGACCGGCAAGTTCCTGGCCGGTCACGCCGCGCGAGGCGGGTTGCGGGAATGCCGCGTCGTCCACCCAGCCGCCCCGTAGCCCCATACCCGTGCGCAGGCGCCAGCCGCCGTAGGCCACCGGCTCGATGGCCGGGCCTGCGAAAGCCGCATCCAGGGCGTTCGGGCGGGCAAGTCGCCACGTACCCGAGGCCGCGTCATGGCGAACTTCGAACACGGACTCCTGCTGGCGGATGTAGCGCCGGCCGTGTAGCCGGTGCACGCCGAGAGCGTCGGAGGGTATGCCGGAGAGATCGACATCCCGGGCCGCGTAACGAGGATCGAGCCGCTGACGCGTATCCGTCAGGCGGAGGCCGGCATCCAGGCTGCGCAGCCCGCCTGCTGGAGGACGCAGCGACAGGCGTGGACGCGGCGCCTTGCCGAATCCCGCTCCCCAGCCGGCGACCTGAAGCGATGCGGTGTAGGCTTCGGTGAAATCGACGAACGCCTGGCGGCGGTCACCCGCCTTGACGTTATCGTAAAAGCGCCACGTGGCACGCAGCGCCTGACCGACAGCGCTGAGCGAGTCCTCGACCAGTGCCTCCGGGCCGCGAAACGCACGCAGAACGACCGCCAGCGTGGCGGTGATCGACTCCCTGTCCGCCTGGTCCGTGCTTCGACCGATCCAGGCGACGTCACGGGCCTGGCGTTCCACCTCCGCGTCGAAGAGTGCGGTACGGACGTCGCCGTCGACGTCGCGTTCCTCGAACCGGGCCTCGGTAAGGGTGCCACGGCCGTCACCGGCGGCCGACAGCACCCAGTGCGAACGGCGGGTCGCCTCCGAGATGCGGAACCGACGTCCGCCCCCCTGGGGCACGGGCTCGCTGAATTCCGCCGGCAGCCGCTGCAACAGGTATTGCTCGAACGCCTTGGCGTAGAACAGCTGCCGTCCGGCCGTCGCACGGTCGCTGAATTCGTGAAAAGGCCGGCCATCGGGTGCATCGGGGGTGTAGATCACGACGCGCGATGAACTTGCCGGATCGTGCACGCCGATGATGAGCACATCGCTGACAGCGGCGCCGCGATAGACCAGCTGTCGCACCGTGACACGGTGACCGCCGACGCGACGGCGCGCCGCCGCGGAGGGAGCGTCGAGTACGGCTTCCACCAGGCGATAGCCGCGTTCCTCGTGGTCGTCGAGGAAGACCGGTGTCTCGCCGCGAAGGTAGGTTGCCATGCGCGCGGACGCCGCTTCGACACGCATCCGCGCCTGCTGCAGGCGCATGGTCGACTGGCGGAACGCGCGTCCGGCGGGGTCGCTCATGCGCGCGCGCAGATAAGCCTCATAACGCGGAGCGAGATCGAGACGGCGTGCGATATCCCTGATGGTAGCGATGTCGGGCGCTCGCACCCCGTCGGGTAAGGCGGTCGAGACGACACGAAGGCGTCGTGCATCGATGTGGCCGGTATTGCGCAAGGCGAAGGCGGCCAGACTCATGCGCGTAACGGGGTCGGCTGGCGCGGTCCCCAGCGCGGGGACCGTAAGCGCTTCGCTTCCGGAGGCTTCGATACCGATATCGTCGGGGTCGATCGGGAAACCGCGGGAAGCCAGCGCGGACGCGAGTTCCGTCCGCGTCCACGTGGCCAGCGTCGACGGTGCCTCGCCATCCTGTCGCGTGGCGTCACCGGAGCGCGCGCTGGCGTGGCGGTAGGCGCTGACGGCGTCACGCCAGCCCTGTGCCACGTCCGCCGGCACACGGGCGAGCCGCTCCTCGTTCAGCGCCACCGCGAGGCGAGTCTCGCGCTGGCCGAGGATGGCGAAGACGTCGACTGTTACCGACAGATCGAGCGCGGACGAGGTTTCGTCGGCCACCGCCTCCGGCGTGGGAGCATCGGTCGACGATGGCCAGGCGTCCGTGAGTTCACTTCTCTGCAGGGCGACGAGCGATTGCGCCATCGCATCGAACACGGGACCCTCGATGGGAGCCGATCCCACGAACCGCCCGTTGGCGATCACGCGCTGCGTGTCGTCGGCGCGCAATCCCGGAAGTTTTCGCTGGGCGGCAAGCCGCTCACGCATCATCGTCTCGGTCTGCGCATGCAGTTGCTCGAGGCTGGCGAAGGCATCCCACCCGCGATCGGGCAGGAAGCGAAGGACGATGTCGGGGTGGTTGCTGTCGAGCAGCACAACCGCGCCGGCACAGGCGACATCGCCGATGAGCAGCGAGCGCGCCTCCATGCCGGGCGGCGGCAGGCCGTCGGCCGAGCGCGCGAAGCGCGTGGCGAGCTCGACGGCGAGCGTTCCCAGCGTGTCGTCGCTACGGCGAACGATGGCTTCGTCGCGCATGATCGCCGCAAGCCGGGTGGCGAGTGCGGCGACACGCGTCACGGGAGCCGTTCCCGGCGCATCGTCGACGGATTGTCGCCAGTAAGCATCCAGCCCGGCGAGATAGGCGTCGCGGCTCTCGATCGTGAGAGACGCGGGCAGTACCGGCAACGCATCCTGCTGCCGGCCTAGCCATGTCTGGGCGTCTGTCAATCGCTGGAGGGCATCGATGGCCTCCTGCTGGGTGCTGCTGACGACGGCAGGCGGCGCCTGCGGTGGAGTCATATCCATGGTGCGTCCTTTGCGTGGGGAATCCCGCGCAAAGGTTAAGCACACCGCCCGCCGACATCTGTCCCCGTTGAGAGCGACAGCGTGTCGGCGCTTACTCCGCCGGATGTTCCCGGTGGCGGATCGTCTCGTTCGCCACGTGCCGCTCGTGCAGCGACTCGGCGGTGGTTTCGCCGGGATCGCTCGGCGGGCGGGCGTCGAGATCGCGGTCGTTTTCGCCGCCGGGGGTGATCTTCAGGATCGAATGGCGCACCTCGCGAGCGAGGATGACGCGTGCGTCACGCACCATGTCTTCCAGCGCGTCGCTGAAGTCGAGTTTGCCGGCGTTGTCGGTCCATACGACCTTGACCTCGCGCAGCTTCTGGATGAATCCACGGAACAACGCCTTGTCGAAGAACTCCGGCGCGGACAGCTCATTGAGCAGGCCGAGGCGCTGAGCGGTAAGCGTACACGCGGTTTCGAGTTCGCCCGAGCTCATCGTGTGCGGACCGTTCTTCACCAGCGCGGCGATGGCGATGTAGTAACGCTCGAAGGCCTGCAACATGCTGCGTGCGATGACACGCAGCTGATAGGAGCCGTCGTCCTGGCCGGGCCCGCGTTCGAGCACGCGGCCTTCGGCGCTGGACTCGAGGATGCCGCGGCGCACGAAGAACTCGATCGTTTCCTGGATCTGCGTGGCGAAACCGTCCTGATCCCAGGGCAGGAAAAGCTCGCCCTGGATGAACGGATAAATGATCCGGCCCAGCCGGATGACCGACGAGCGGGACATGCGGCGGTTGTTGAGGAAGCACGCCGCCACCCAGGCGGCGGCCGCATTGAGGTGAAGCACGTTGTTGCGGAAGTAGGAGAGCAGCACCGCCTGCTCGTCGTCGGTGACCAGCACGTCGCCAAGCGGGTGCCTGACGCGACGGATCCAGCCCATCTGCTCGCCGTACGCGATGATGCCCTGTGGATTCATGGGCGTGATCGTGACGCGATCCGAATAAGGCAGTTCGATGAACATCGCCTTGGTCAGCTCGAGCTGCGCAAGCAGGTCGTTTTCCGCCATCGCGTGCTTGGGCGTCGCCAGCAAGGCGAGCGCAAGCAGGTTGATCGGGTTGACGTCCGCTGCGCGGTTGATGTTGATCTGGATGCGGTCGGCGAGATCGTCGACCACGCTGTTCATCCATTCCGGTTTGACGTCCGGATCCGCGGTCGTCGCGCGCCAGTCGGGTGCGACGGCATCGAGCATCGGGGTGAGTTCGATGGGCTCACCGAAGTTCAGCGTGACGTGGCCATAGCGCTGACGCAGCACCTTGAGTCCGCGGATCAGCCCGAGCAGCGATTCCTTTTCCTTGGGCTTGCCGGACAATTCGCCGATGTACGACTTGCCCTCCATCAGCTTCTCGTAACCGATATACACCGGCTGGAACAGCACGGGGCGGCGCGGCGCACGAAGGAACGCACGCAGCGTCATCACCAGCATGCCAGCGCGCGGGGCAAGCAGGCGACCGGTACGCGAGCGGCCGCCCTCGATGAAGTATTCCAGCGGAACGCCGCGATCGACCAGCTGCGCGAGGTATTCGTTGAACACCACGGAATAAAGCGCGTTTCCCTTGAAGCTGCGACGCAGGAAGAACGCGCCGCCGCGACGCAGTATCGGTCCGACCACGGGCAGGTTGAGATTGACGCCGGCAGCGATGTGCGGCGGCACGACCCCGGAGTGATGCAGCTGGTATGAAAGCAGCAGGTAGTCGGTGTGACTGCGATGGCAGGGCACGTAGATCACTTCATGACCCGGCGCGGCGGCGCGTGCCTTGTCGAAGTGGTGCATGGCGATGCCGTCGTAGAGCTTGTTCCAGAAGTTCGCGAGCAGGAACGAGGACGAACGCACGACGGGATGCGAATAGTCGGCCGAGATCTCCAGGGCGAAATCCCGCGCGCGGCGCTGCGCTTTCGCCAGCGTGATGTTTTCCTTGCTCGCTGTGGCGGCGATGGCGTCGCGCACCGGCTCGGTGTTGAGCACGGCGTCGACGACGGTGCGTCGATGCGACAGATCGGGGCCGATGACCGCCGCGCGGATGCGACGGAAGTGCGTACGCAGCACGCGGGCGATCTTGCGCGTCAGACGTTCCGGCGTAAGACCGCGCGATTCGTCGAGCACCGAGCGCAGCGATACGGGCGCCGAAAAGTGCACCACCGTATCGCGTCCGTTGAGCAGCAGCGCCAGCATGCGCCGGAAACGTCCCACGACCAGCCAGTTCTCGGCGAAAAGCACGCTGAACCAGCCGCTCTCACGGTTGGGGGCGCGACCCACGTAGATGGAGACGGGCACGATCTGGATGTCGCGCGAGGGATCGTCCTCGATCGCCCGGATGAGCTGACCGATGGGTTCCTTCGGACCACGGGCATCCGTACGACCGAACAGCCAGCCATGACGGCGACTGAGCGAGAACACCGAGCGACGGCGGCGCCCCGGCAGATCGAGCAATTGCATCGGGCTCGGCAAGCCGGCCTCGCGGCACGCGCGCTCCAGGATCAGCGCGTCCGAGGTGCCATCGCGCTCGATGGCGTAACACACGGCCGCCCCGCTCCTGAGTAATACGGCGGGTTCGGCGGGCTCGCGTTTGATCCGCACCCAGGGTTCGAGAAGCCGCCCCAGCAGCTTGAACCACCAGGGCGAACGGGCGACATGGACGTGCGGATCCGCACTCATCGGAATTTCTGACATCGTGGGATTGTACGGCTTCAGCGGCCCCGGGCGACCGCGACGGGTGCGCCTGGGCTTCGCGTGGGAGGAGCGACCGTGCTCGCCGGGGCAGGCGCGGTGGCCGATGGCGCCGGCGGCGCAAGGCGCGCGTGGTCGTCGCGGACGCGCTGCAGCAGATCGCTGTCGTACCACCGCCCATCGAGCAGAACGAGCGTCGCGTCGGTCTGGATCGGCTTGTCGAGCAAGGTGTAGGTGATCGTGACGTGCGCCGATCCACCGCTGTTTTCCAGCGTATCGATGCTGACGGAGTCGAAGCTCTTGTCGACCGACAGCCCATAGACATCGAGCAGGCGTTTGAAGCCGAGCCAGGCGGTCGACCATGTCGCCATGGATTGCTCGAACGTCATCTGGTGCAGCGCGTCAGGCGTGGACAGGCCAGCCTTGCGGGCCGTGTCGACCAGCACGCCGATGGCTTCCTTCGCGCGGGCCTGATCGCCCCAGGCCACCGTCTGGGTCCACGGGGCGATGACGTTGACCGCCTCCCGGAGCTGCCGCTTCTGCGGCACGGTGAGGTCCTTGGCCTGATCGATCGCCGTGAGCGCCATCGACTGGCCCACACCGGAAATCAGGGGCATCTGGTCTTTATAGTCGCGATCGAAGCGTACGAGGGTCGGCCGCAGGTCGGCGAACAGCTTCTTCTCCGCGTCCGGATCGGTCAGGCGTTTCACACCGGCCTCGAACTTGGCGCGGTCGTCCGGATCCATCGGCGTCTCCGCTTCGTTACGACGCGGCCAGTCCTTGCGCAGATTGTCGAAGTCGGCCGGCGGGAGCGCGTGCTTCCAGAACAGGTCGAACTTGCCGTCGCGGATCAGGGCGAGCGACTCGCGTGTGGCGTCTTCGGGTGAGCCACCGCCGGGCGTGCCGGCCGTTTCCGCTTTTTTCTTGTCGCAGGCGGCGACAAGCGCAAGCAGGGCCAGAAGGACCGGTACGAGCAGGAGGGGGCGGCGCATAGGGGAGGGCTTCTCGCGTCTCGGCACAGCGGGGACGGGGAGCGTACAAGAAAAAACCCCGGAGACTCATCGTCTCACGGGGTTATCCAGCCCGAAGCCGGAAAGGGAAATGGCCTTGCCCGCATTGCTTTTGGCGCCACGGGTTTCGGCGAGAGGGATGATAGTTGGACGACATTGCTAAAGCAATACGTCACAAACATCCATCTAAGTATCTGATTTTACTTGATGCGAAGCGCGTCGATCTTCTTCTGGCGGCGCTCGGCACGGGGCAGATCGTAGTCGTTGTCGAACAAAGCGGGCTCCCATGAGCCATAGGTCGGGTTCGGCAAGACGAACCAGCGTTCGCCGATCCATGCCGTGTAGGGTGCCATGGCCCTGGTCCGGCCTTCCTCGTTGTTGCCGGGGATGCTGGTGAAATCGCCGATCTGATCGCCGAACTGCATCAGCACGCGATAGTTCTTCGCCACCAGCTGACGGCGGCAGCTCTTCTCGCTGCCGGCCTGCTCGCAGCCTTCGACAAACGTTCCGAGGCCCAGGAACGATGCCTTGCCGGCCACCGGGAAGCCGGCCGAGCGCAGGTTGGCGAGGGTCGCCTCGTCCAGATCCTTGGCACGGTTGGAGACGTAGAAGACGGCGACACCGTGGTCCGCGGCGAAACGGGTGAACTCCACGGCGCCGGGCAGCGCACGGGCGGCCGCTTCCCTGCACCAGTCGGCCCAGGCGGCCTCGTTGAATTCACCGCCGGAGCGGATGAGACGCGCCTGATAGGGTGAGTTGTCCAGCACGGTCTCGTCGATGTCGAGGATCACGGCCGGCTTCAGGCCCTTGAGCGAGGGGTGCACCGCGCGGTCGTCCCGGGGCAGGGCGTCCCAGTTTGGATCCTGCTTCGCTTTGAGAATTTTCTCTTGTGCATTGCGGAACGTCTGCACGTAGATGAAGTCGTGCTCGCTGGCGCGCTGGGACCAGGCCACCGCGTTGAGATTGTCGTCGGCGGCGACGCCGGCCGTGGCCGGTGCCTCGACGGCGGCGGCAGGCGCCGACACCGCCGTCGGTGTGGACGCGACGGGACGCTGCGCCTGCGCGCAGCCCGCGAGGGCGAGAGCGGCCGCGAGCGCGACCGGAGCGAACTTCATCATGAAAACCCCTTGTGGATCGGGTATCGGCACCCGAGGGGCGGCGATTCTCCACGGAGTTTACGACAGCCTGACGACGAGGCGCACGCCTCTGGCGCTGTGGCCCCGCGTACTGACAGACTGCGGTCTCACACACGACGAGGTCGTCCATGGACGCTTCCACCCCACGGACCCGCGCCGTGCGCATCGCCAGTTACGTCGCCGCCGCGGTCGGACTGTTGCTCATTCTCCTGCTGCGGCTCTTGCCTGCGTTGCTTGCCGGCCTGCTCGTCTACGAAATGGTCGTATCCACGGCGCCGCTCATGGGACGTCGCCTTCCCGGGGACCGTGCGCGCGTGCTCGCCGTCGCGGTGATAGGCGTGGTCGTGGTGGGGCTGCTCACGTTGCTGATCCTGGGCGGCATCAGTTTCTTCCGCAACGAGATCGGCAACCCGCAGGAGCTCTGGCAGGATCGCCTGATGCCGCTCGTCGAACGGGCGCGCCAGCAGTTGCCGGCGGCCATCGTCGATCGTCTGCCCGACAGCGTCGAAGCGCTGCGCTTCACGGCGATGGACTGGGCGCGCTCCCACGCCGTGACACTGCAGCTCGCTGGGAAGGAGGCGGCGCGCGTACTCGTGCATATCCTCATCGGCCTGATCCTCGGCGCCATCGTCGCGCTGAGCCGCACCCGCCCCACGCATCAGGTGGGGCCGTTCGCCGCCGAGCTGTCGCTCCGCAGCGCGCGCCTGGCGGACGCGTTCCACAACATCGTGTTCGCGCAGATCAAGATATCCCTGGTCAATACCGCGTTCACGGCGATCTACCTGCTCTGCATCCTGCCGTTGTGCGGCGTGCACCTGCCGCTGACCAAGACCCTGATCATCGTCACCTTCATCGTCGGCCTGCTGCCGGTGATCGGCAACCTGCTGTCCAACACGGCGATCACCATCGTCGGCCTGTCCGTGTCCCTGTACGTCGGCCTGGGTGCTCTGGTCTTCCTGATCGTCATCCACAAGCTGGAGTACTTCCTCAACGCACGTATCGTCGGCACCCAGATCCGGGCCCGCGCATGGGAGCTGCTGGTGGCCATGCTGATGTTCGAGGCCGCCTTCGGCCTGCCCGGCGTGGTCGCGGCCCCCATCTTCTATGCCTACCTCAAGTCTGAACTCGAAGCGGAACGCTTGATCTGACGTTCATCTCCTTGCTGGTGGAATCGCCGCCAGTTCAAGGAGTTCCGTATGATCCGCACGCCTGGAGATTCCCGCGCCGTCCGCATCGCCACCTACGTCCTCGCGGCGCTGGCGTTGTGGGGCGTGCTGATGCTGCACCTGGTTTCGGCCCTCCTGGCCGGCCTGCTGGTCTATGAGGTCGTCGAGGCGCTGACGCCGTTGATCCGACGGGTGATCCCCGGCGAGCGTGCGCGCCCGATCGCCGTGGGTGTCGTCACGATCATCGTGGTCGGGGCGATCATCCTGCTGGTGTTCGCGGCGCTCAGCTTCTACCGGCGCGATATCGGCGATCCCCAGGAATTGTGGGACAGCAAGCTGGTGCCCTTGCTCGACAAGGCACACGAGCAGCTGCCGGCGTGGCTGACCACTCGCCTGCCGGACAGCTTCAACGATTTCCGATCGCAAGGGATGGGATGGGCGCATGAGCACGCGGGCGACCTGAAGCTCGTGGGCACGACCGCGGCGCGCGTCATGGCGCATATCCTGATCGGTCTCGTGCTGGGTGCGATCGTTGCCGTGTCGCACGGGGCTGGTGGCCGTCCGGCCAAGCCCCTGGCCTTCGAACTCTCGACGCGCACGATGCGCCTGGCTCAGGCCTTCCACAACATCATCTTCGCTCAGCTGAAGATCTCGGCGATCAACACGGCGCTTGCGGCGTTGTTCCTGCTGGTGGCGTTGCCGATTCTCGGCATCCATGTGCCGCTGGCGAAAACGCTGGTGGCGGTGACCTTTGTCGTCGGGTTGCTGCCCGTCGCGGGCAACCTGATTTCGAATACGCTGATCGTCGTCGCGGCGCTGTCCGTCGGACTCTGGGTGGGCGTCGCGGCGCTGGTCTTCCTCGTGGTCGTCCACAAGCTCGAATACTTCCTCAACGCGAAGATCGTCGGCGGGCAGATTCGCGCGCGGACGTGGGAGTTGCTGATCGCGATGCTGGTGTTCGAGGCGGCGTTTGGTATTCCGGGTCTTGTGGCGGCTCCGATTTACTACGCCTACCTCAAGAGCGAGCTGGAGGCGGAGCGGCTTATCTGATCCGCTCCTTCCCTGAAACCGAGGCTAGCTAGTCGCCGATGGAAAATAAATAATTTTCCAGAACGTTCGCGCGCTCGCAGTACCTGAATAGCTCGGCGTTGGCTACGTCAGCATTGGCGACCTGATTGGTGCCGCCGATGGCAGTCTCGGCAGCTACCGTTTTGACGTTGAAATCCAGCCATGCACGCTCGGCTACCTTGACGGCCTCCCTGGTTCTGTCGTCCAGCTTCCTCATCAACTGCCCGTAGGCCTTGTTGAGACGAGCGTCCTGGATACTTCGCTCCGACGCGAGGCATTTTCCAAGCAGTGCCTGGTCGAGGCCGGCGTTATCAACGCACGCATAGAGCGCTTCTGTGATTCCTTTCGGCGCACTGCGGCGCATTGCCTGAGCCGTAAGACTTTCAGCGCCGAAGGCGGAGGTCCCAAACGTAAGAACCGTCATGCACAGGGCTAGCAAAATACCTGTCTTCATCTTTCGTTTCTTCCATGCGTTCGCCGGTTAACGTTATCTGGCAGCCATCCACGCGGTACATCAGCTTCGCCTCGAACGACCTGCCGGATTCGCAGTTGTTATCCACCGCCCGCCAGCATCGCCCTGATGCGCGCGATATGCGTATCGGCCGCTTCCTTCTTTACCTCGGCATCCGCATCGGGGTCCTTGCCATCCCAGTGCAGATCGTCCTGGGGCAGTTCGTCGAGGAAGCGGCTCGGGTCGTTGGACAGCACCTCGCCGTACTTGCGCGAGCGTGCCGAGAACGACAGCGTCAGCATTTCCTTGGCGCGTGTGATGCCTACATACATCAACCGTCGTTCCTCATCGAGACGGCCTTCGTCGATCGCGCCTTCGTGAGGCAGCGTGCCGTCTTCGCAGCCGACAATGAAGACGAAACGGAACTCGAGGCCTTTCGCCGAATGCAGCGTCATCATGCG
>Ga0157370_10005429_pt1 | contig 14302 bp, 9 predicted proteins | sample C35metaG_FD_113463 | JGI IMG/M metagenome (GOLD analysis project Ga0157370, IMG submission 113463) | Corn rhizosphere microbial communities from Kellogg Biological Station, Michigan, USA - C3-5 metaG | ecosystem: Host-associated > Plants > Roots > Rhizosphere > Soil | place: USA: Michigan...
CAGGAACAGGTTTCCCTCGCTTTCCCACCGCGCCCTTGGAAATCGCTGCAGCGATTCCCACATTCCCACCGCGCCGGTAGCGGTTTCCCTGTTCTCAAAACCAAAACGAACGAAAGGAGCCCCTGGCTACCGACCTTCATCTGTTCCGTTCAGGCTCATTCTTCGATGAGAAAATGCTTCCTCCTCGCACCGGCGCAAATTCCTAATGAGCCCGGTCGGCCTCCGGCTGAACAGGAATCTCAACGGCTGCGGGCGTAAGCGGGAGAGCCACCAGTTCGCGTTCGAGCGAAATCCGCAACACTTCGTCCATGTGATCAACGAAGTGCAATTTCATCATATTGCGGATGTATTCGGGGATATCCGGGAGATCCTTCTGGTTCTCCTTCGGAATAATAACCTCGTTGATCCCGTGCCGGTGAGCCGCCAGGAGTTTCTCCTTCAGGCCGCCGATCGGAAGCACCTTCCCGCGCAGAGTGATCTCGCCGGTCATCGCAACATCTCCGCGAACCGGGATTTTGGTCAACGCGCTCGCGATCGTCGTGGCGATGGTAATGCCAGCCGAAGGACCATCTTTCGGAATCGCGCCCTCCGGGATATGGAGATGCACATCAAGGTTTCTGTAGAAATCCCGTGGCAACCCGAGTTGATGCGCGCGCGACCGGACATAGCTGAACGCCGCCTGCGCCGACTCCTGCATCACATCGCCCAGTTTGCCTGTCACGGTCAGCTTTCCCTTCCCTTCCATGAGGATGCATTCCGTGGTCAGGATCTGGCCGCCAACTTCCGTCCACGCAAGCCCTGTGGTTGCCCCGATGTCATTTTTCTTCTCGGTCGTAGTATCGCGGAATTTGGCGGGCCCGAGGAGTTGGGAAACCTTTTCCGCATTGATGACAACCTTTTCCTTTTGTTCATCGGCAACGAACTTCCGGGCGACTTTTCTCGCCACGTTTCCGACTTCGCGCTCGAGATTGCGTACGCCCGATTCACGCGTGTAGAACTGGATCAGGTTGGAAAGACCTTCATCCGTAAACTGGATCCGGTCCGCGTTCAGGCCAGCCGCCTCCATCTGCTTCTTCACCAGGAAGCGCCGCGCGATCTCGAGCTTCTCCAGTTCGGTGTAGCCCGACAGGCGAATTACTTCCATCCGATCCTGCAGCGCCGGTGGAATCGTGTGCAGCACGTTGGCTGTCGCGACGAAGAACACCTGGGAGAGATCGTATTCCACGTCGAGGTAATGATCCACGAACATGTAATTCTGCTCGGGATCGAGCACTTCAAGCAACGCCGAGGACGGATCGCCACGGAAGTCCGTCGACATCTTGTCGACCTCATCCAGCATGAAAACAGGATTTTTGGTCCCCGCCTTCTTCATCATCTGGATGACCTGGCCGGGCAGAGCACCGATATAAGTCCGCCGGTGACCGCGGATCTCCGCTTCGTCCCGAACGCCGCCCAGCGACATGCGCACAAACTTCCGGCCTGTCGCTTTCGCGATCGACATGCCAAGAGAGGTCTTGCCAACACCGGGAGGCCCAACGAACAAAAGAATCGAGCCCTTCGGATTCTTCACGAGTCTCCGGACGGCGAGGAACTCAAGAATGCGTTCCTTGATCTTCTCAAGCCCGTAGTGGTCCGACTCGAGCACGCCCTCGGCGAACTTCAGGTCGCGGATCTCTTTCGTCCGCTTCTTCCAAGGCACCGCGAGAAGCCAATCAAGATAGTTGCGCGATACGGTCGATTCGGCGGACATCGGAGGCATGTTCTCCAGACGCTTCAGTTCCGCCATCGCTTTCTCGCTCGCATCCCTGGTCATGCCGGACATCTCGATGCGCTTTTTCAGCTCATCGATTTCGTTCTTTTCGCCGCGGCCGAGCTCTTTCTGGATGGCCTTGATCTTTTCGTTGAGGTAGTACTCCTTCTGAGCTTTCTCCATCTGGCGTTTGACGCGGCCCTGGATGGTGCGATCGACGTTTAGCTTCTCGATCTCGATATCCAGCATCTCCGCAACGCGAGTCAGGCGGTCGATCGGATCGAAGATTTCGAGCAGTTCCTGCTTTTCCTCAATCGTGAGCTGCAGGTTCGCGCCGACGGTATCGGCCAGTTTGCCAGGGTCATCCACGCGGATGGCGGCGACCATGGTTTCGTAATTCAGGTTCTGGCTCAGCTTGACGTATTGCTCAAACAGGGTCGTTACCCGGCCGGTGAGAGCTTCGAGCTGCGGCCCCGATTCGATACGATAATTGAAGGTCCTCACCACGGCGCGGAAAAAACCCTCTTCATCCGTCACGGACACGACTTTTGCCCGTTCCACGCCCTCGACCAGAACCTTGATGTTTCCGTCCGGCAGCTTCAGGCTCTGCACGATGTTTACAACGCAGCCGACGCTATAGATTTCGTTCGGCCTCGGCTCGTCGGTCGAGGCGTCGTGCTGGGTGGCGAGAAAGATCTTTTTGTCATTCGCCATCGCATCTTCGAGCGCGCGTACGCTCGACTCCCGGCCCACAACAAACGGCGTCATCATGTACGGGAAGATAACGACGTCCCGAATGGGCATCATCGGGAGACGCCTGGTGTCGGATTTTTCTTTCGAAGTAAGCATGTATTTCGTTAGCAGGGGGGATTCTGACGCATTCAGATCCCTGGAAATTCCTCTAAGCCCTTCCAGTCTTTATGTTCGACCACTATTCTATGTCGGCAGAACGGCTCGCGGGTCCGATCCAGCGGAAAAACAGGGCCAGAAGTCCCTCTTCTATTAGAGATTCAGTGTGGAAACCCGGGATTCAGGCGGACGCCGGAGAGCCTACCCAGCCTTTTCGAGCAGGGTGAGAGTGATCTTCTGCGTCATGACCATCTCGCGCGTAACCTGAAATTCCTTCACTTTTTTGTATGAAGGCAGGAAGTACATCAGGTCGAGCATCAGATCTTCGAGGATCATACGCAGCCCGCGAGCGCCCACTTTGCGGTCGAGCGCGAGGCTGGCGATCGCATCGAGAGCGTCATCCGAAAAACGCAGACGCACGTTCTCGTATTCGAACAGACGCTGGTATTGCTTGATGATGGCGTTCTTCGGACGCGTGAGAATCTGAATCAGGGCCGATTTATCCAGATCTTCGAGAGTGGCCACGACCGGGAGGCGCCCGATGAACTCGGGAATGAAGCCATAGCGGATCAGATCCTGCGGCTGAAGATGCTTGAGCAGATCGATGTCACGCCGTTCGCTGATACCGATCGTCCGGACCTGTTCGTTTCTCGCCTCGTCCTGGTGGAAGCCCATCGACTTCTTCCCAGTACGCTTGGCGATGATGCGCTCGAGACCGACGAAAGCGCCGCCGCAGATGAACAGGATATTCGTGGTGTCGATTGGCGTGAATTCCTGGTGCGGATGTTTCCTGCCGCCCTGCGGAGGCACATTGGCCACCGTGCCTTCAAGAATCTTCAGCAGCGCCTGCTGAACGCCTTCCCCGGACACATCGCGAGTGATCGACGGATTTTCATCCTTTCGGCAAATCTTATCGATCTCATCTATATATATGATGCCCTGCTGGCAGCGCTGGACATCGCCGTCGGCGGCCTGCAGGAGCTTCAGGATGATATTTTCGACGTCCTCCCCTACATACCCGGCCTCGGTCAACGTCGTAGCATCCACGATCGCGAAAGGCACGTCCAGAATGCGGGCGAGCGTCTGCGCCAGCAGCGTTTTCCCTGTACCCGTCGGCCCGATCAGCAGGATGTTCGATTTCGCCAGCTCGACTTCCGAATTCCGCATCCGATTCATGTGAATGCGTTTCGAGTGATTGTAGACAGCGACTGCGAGCTTGCGTTTGGTTGCTTCCTGTCCGATGACGTATTGATCGAGGAAGTCCTTTATTTCCAGAGGCTTGGGGATTTTGCTCGTGCTGGCCGCAGAAGGCTCCGGTTTGTCGTCCTCGAGTATCGAGTTGCAGACCGCGATGCATTCGTCGCAGATATAAGCGCGCGGATAGTCGCTGGGCGAAGAAATCAGCTTCCCGACAACATCCTGACTTTTATGGCAAAACGAACAGCGAAGAGTGTCGTCCGATCCAGCACGCTTCAATGCGAACTCCTTCTATGACGGCCACTGCTTCGAGGCGCGTCGAACCGATCCAGAATACCCATTATCGCCCGACTTCGGATCGTAAGCAATCAACCTGAAACAGCAACTTCACGGCATATTGTGCTGTTCGGAGAATCATACGTCGGTCAGGCGCGGTTTATCCCTTTCTCTTCTCGAAGGCAGTAGTGGCGCGCCTGATGCTACATCACCGGCGTGACGCTGGCTTTTCTCTCCAGTTTGCCCCAGCCCACGAGACGTCCCCGCATGGCAAACAGAAGGCTCTTCGCGAGGACATAAAGCATCAGCTGCCGGTAATAGATTCGCTGGAAAAACAGCAACAGGAGGTCCCATGCCGCCGTGCCTTCAAGCGCATACGCAAACACTCCCGTCAACAGTTCCAAGAGGAAGAAAGCCAGGTAATAGAGGAGCACGATACGCCAGTTCCCGGCGACCAGCGCCGCGATCATCGCGAGTTCGGCGAAAGGTGAAAGGGACGAGAGCACGACCTGAAAGAGCCAGATGCTCGGAAGCGCGACGAATCCCAGGCTGCCGTATTGCGGGACAAGAAGCGCATCCCGATGCTTCCACGCGGCCTGAAGCGTACCAAAAGCCCAGCGGAAGCGCTGCCGGGCGAGGCTTCTGGTGTCTTCCGGCGCTTCTGTATACGCGATTGCGTCCTGCTCATAACGGATGACCTTGCCAAGCCGCCGGATCGCGAGTGTGAGGTCTGCATCCTCGGCCAGGGTGTCATCCCCGAACCCGTTCAGCTCGAGAAGGAGTTGCTTCCGCCATGCGCCGACTGCACCGGGCACCACGGTGATCGCGTTCAGATAGTCCAGCGCGCGCCGGTCCAGATTGAATCCGTAAATGTACTCGATTGATTGGAAGCGCGTGATCCATTTCCGCCGATTTCCAACCCGGGCGTTCCCGCTCACCGCTCCCACCCGTGATTCTTTGAAATGCCGGGCCAGCTTCGCGATCGTTCCGGGGCGGAACAGCGTATCGGCATCTACGGCGACCAGAATCTCGTGCGTGGCATGCGCGATGGCATTGTTCAGAGCTGCGGATTTTCCGCCGTTCGGCTGCGCCAGGATACGGACGCGCCTGTTATCGCCGAAGTGCTCGCGCAGCACGGAAAGCGTCTCGTCCTTCGACCCATCGTCGACGACCAGGATCTCCAGATTCTCGTAACCGTTCGCGAGAATCGATTCGACCGTTCGCGCGATAACCTTCTCCTCGTTATACGCGGCAATCAGGACGGATACCGGCGGCCGATACGAATCGTCATATCGGGTGCGCGTCTCCCGGAGTTTCTGCAGCGCCGCAAGCACCAAAAACAGCAGCGAACGCGCCAGGGTCAGATAAATAGCCGCGAGGAAGAGGATCGCCAGCGTCTGAAAGAACCGCGCTTTGGCGTCGAGCGCCCGGCCTTCGATGCGGGCCATCTGAAGTTCCCGGGCGGTCGGCCTCGGCATGATCTGTGCGCGCGTCCGTCCAATCAGGTCGCCCACAGTTGCGAACCGGTAGCCCTCGCCCTGATACCGGTCGATAATCTGCGGCAGAGCCGCTACCGTGGCGGCGCGGTCACCCCCGGCGTCGTGCAGCAGGATGATATGGCCGTTCGAGATCTCATTCTGGATTTCATCGAGGATCGCCTGCGGTTTGATACCGGGCTCCCAGTCTCGAGGATCGATGGTTTCAGCCGCCGTAGCGTATCCGTAATCCTGCGCCCGCCGGATCGGTTCGAGTTCCTCGGGTGTTTGCGGCTCGCTATCGGCGTTATAGGGCGGCCGAAAGAATGTAGTCGATACGCCAACAAGATTTTCGATGATCCTCTGCGTCATGCTCAGTTCGAGGTCCGTGCGGCGCGGCGACGTCAAAGCGATATTGGGATGCGTGTAGGTGTGGTTTCCGATAGCATGGCCTTCAGCGTACTCGCGCCGAATTAAACCGGGATTATTTTCGGCGTTTACTCCGATCACAAAGAACGTTGCCGGAACGTGGCGGGACTTCAGAACATCGAGAATCCTGGGAGTAAAGCGCGGATCCGGCCCATCATCGAAGGTCAGGCAAAGCACCTTGCCATCAATGTTGCCATTGTGCTCCACCACAAACGGCGTCGGGTATTTTGTGTACCGTTCGCTGAACTCGCTTTGATCGTCCGGGGGCGCCGTCAGCAACCGGGCCCCGCCATGAGGCGTTTCGGCGATTCGCAGCACCTCGCCCTCGCCGTAATGCCGCGGCGTCTGCTTGTTCGCCTCGAGCTGACCGAGGCCGCCGGGAATCGCGGTCGCTGAAGGCCAGGATTCCCGCTGAAGGACCTTCCATAAGCCGGGATCCTCGGCGCCCAGCCTCCACAAGCCGACACCGCGAAAGCCCCACTCATTTACATCAATGATCTGATTCAGCGCTGTCACGCCATCCAGAAACCAGACCTCATGCCGCTGGCCGTTGAGCTGATACCGGAGCACCGGATTTTCTGAAGCGGCGTCCCACTCGACCGGCGCGTGACTCTCTGTCGCCGCAACCATCACATCATCGAACGTGACCTCCTCGGAGCCGGCGCTCCCGATCGGCCAGTCGTATCCATAGTTGCCAAAGCCTGCAATTACCTTTTCCGGCGGCGCGAGCTTCGATACTTTATCCAGCTGATCCTCATAAAACTGCTCCGAGGCCACCGGACCCGGCTCGCCCGATTGATAATGCTCGTCATAAACCATGGGCACGAGGTAATCGTTCATCTCGGCGAGACGCTTCAAATCGTATGCATTATCGTCGACGGGCACATCCTCGGACACGAGGTAACCGTTCTTGTGCATCTCCGCCGCAAGCTCGCGCATGAATGTTACAAGGGGTTCGCGATCGCGAGACTCAAGCGATTCGAAATCGATATTGATTCCGGCGAAGTTGTGCTCTGCAAGATTCGACCGAATATTTTCGATCAGGTCCCGGCGGAGTTCCGCACTGTTCAACACGCGGCGTACATCATTTGGCTTCCATCCGTCCCGGAAATTGGTCAGGAGCGCGAGGATCGGCAGATTCGCCTGATGTGCAATGGCAAGGACTGTCTGGTCAGTGTCGTCGCTCACATCGCCTTTGCCATTAGCAAGGGTCAGCCACTCAGGAACAAGGTGCGTGATATGCGAAAGGTGCAGCCGAAGCGAGACAATGCTGCCGGGATCCCAATTCACATAGAAAGCCCAAACGAGCGGTGCTCCGCTGGCGGGTTTGGCGGCGGGGCGAGGGTGCAGTACTGGCGAAGCCGAGCGCAGATAACGGATGTTTGCGGGCTTCGGAATCCGGTACGGCACATTTTTAGGGGCCTTCTGACCACGAATGATTGCCGGTACATCACTGAGTTGCCCGATCGGCGCGACAGCCGGCAACCCGAGCATGGGCAACTGCGTCCCGGTGAACAGGACCAGCACGAACAAAGCGACGCCCACGCCGAATACGAGCGCTGCGGACTGCATCCCCCGTCGAAAAACAGCCCATCTTTTGCCTGTCGGGTCGTAAAACACGAACGACCGACCATCGTGAATCGCCACGGCCTGATCCCCTCTTCAGGGTAACCAGACAAAACACACGGGCCGTGTTCCGCATCCGATATCTGATCAGGTGACTCAAGCGTGAATCGGATGATCGCGGCGCCGAGCTAAAGATGCCGCTGTTCTGCTGAATTGGCTCTCGCCCCGACGCTCCGCTCTATGAGCGTTCCGCTTCAGAGTGGCCTTCCTTCAGGCCACTCTTGAAATTGCGGATTCCTTCGCCGATTCCCTTGCCCAATTCCGGCAGCTTGCCGGGACCGAAAAAGAACAGAGCAACTGCCAAAATTACCAGCAGGTGCATCGGCTGAAAAAGACCTTCGACCATTGCGAAAAACTCCTTTGGTTGCGCCCCGATTTTGAGGCCCCGGGGAGCCTATACTGCTTCGTCGGCCAGCCAGTCCCCTGCGTGCTGTTCGAGCGCGATACGCACCAGCTGGCTGCGAGTGCGCACGCCAGTCTTCTCGAACAACTGCTGAAGAGCAGCTTTGACCGAACTTTCCGAGATTTGCAGTTTCGCCGCGATTTCCTTATTGCTCAACCCTTCGAAGACGGCCTTCAGTACGGCTTTCTCCCGGGGAGTCAGAGATTCGGCTGTTTGCTGCTCTTCCGATTTTACGCGAACGCCGCTCACGAAGGAGCGCACAGCGCGTGAATCGAGCCACAGCTCGCCTCGCATCACCTTGTGGATAGCGTCTACCAGTTCGCCAGGCGGACTGTGCTTGAGAAAGATTCCAGAAGAGCCGGCCTCGAAGGCGCGAAGAGTTCCCCGGTCCGTCATTCCGGCCGTCACCATCAGAATGCGCGCGCGACATCTTCCGGCTTTTGCCTGGTCGAGAAACGCGAGTCCATTTTCGTCCCCGAGATCGTAGTCGAGCAGAACGATGTCGACGGTCTCGCGGCGCAGGACCTCGAGCGCGTCAGCGGTCCTGGCGCAGGTAGCAACGATCCGAAAATCAGGTTCGGATTCGAGCAGCCGGCTCAGACTCTCGCGAAACAAGCCGTGATCGTCCACGAGAAGAATCCGGATCGGTTCCATTGGCTCCTTTTTCACCGGCGGGCGCCGGCGAGAGTTCAACAAGAAAGGTGGCGCCTTCACCCGCAAGCTCGTACCTCAGATCGCCGCGAAATGAACGCATGAATGCGCGCGAGAGATAGAGGCCGAGCCCGGTTTCACGCGCTTCTTTCTGGAAAGGGCGGAAAAGATGCTCGGGATGCGCAACGCCCGGTCCCGTATCGCTGAACCGGATGAGGACGCGATGGTCCGCTGCATGCGCGGAAATGGCAAGTTCGCGCCGGTCACTCTCTTCGAGAGCACGTTCGCTGTTGCGCACGAGATTGAGAAATACCTGCATGAGACTCTGGCGGTCCGCCCAGACCGGCGGCAAATCCGGATCGATCTGCCAGAGCAGCTGAATGGAGCGATCGACGAGGGCAGGTTCAACAACGATTCGCAGCTCCTCGAGTAAAGAGGGCAGATCGACAGACGCAGGCTGTCCGGAACGGCCCTGCAGATCGATGGAAGCGATTTTTTCGAGAGCCTCGACGAGGCTACCGAGCGCTTCGAGATCGCGGTTGCCCTGAACCGCCGCGCTTTTCAAAAGGTTCGCATGCGCCATCGCGATGGCGCCGGCCACGTTGCGGATTTCATGGGAGACGGCCCCCACCATGATTCGCGAACCCGCGAGCAGTTGGTTCAGACTCAGCTCCTCGCGGTTGCGCAGGTCTTCCGATGCGTCCACAACCATGGCGGCGAGGCGGGATCCGGCGCTAGTCTGGAACGTCGAAAACCAGACGTCCGCTAGGAAATATTCGCCGGTCGATCGGCGGCCACGGCATTGCATGACGGTGCGAAATGTCGAGCGTCCACGGCTGAGCGCCGGCAGATTTTCAAGCGATGGAATGAACTCATCCGCCCGGCGGCCGATAAGAGAGCCAGGTTCGATGGCGAACAGCCGATGCGCCGCCTCATTTGCGAGGAGAATGGAGCCGGTGGAATCGGCCGTAAAAACACCCGCCGGGCTGCTCTCGATCAGGACCTGCAACTGCTCCTCCGCCTCCCGACGCGCCCGGATCTCGCTTTCGATGGTCTCGGCGTGCTGCATCATGATGTAGCGGCTGCGCGCAACTTCGAAGGCGAACAAACCGGCGCAGAGATACGCCGCGAAAATCAAAACATCCCGCGGTATGGCGAGCAACGAGAACCAGTCGTAATTGTCGAAAACCTCCGTCAGGACCGTGCAAAGAGCCGCGAATAAGGCGATTTGATACCGCTCGAGCGCGCTGCCGATGAGCAGCATCGGTATCAGGTAAAGAAACCCGAGCGGGACGTTTCCCTCGACTCGCCAGTCGATGAGAGCGATCGCCGAAATCATCAGCACAGCGCGAACGAAAACAGCCTCGCTGCTGCCACGAACCAGAATCGACAACATGAAACGGGAGGGCGCCTGGGTACTGCGGCCCAACCTCATTCTAAGAGTTTCCATGCGCATAAATGCTGCCGGGACCACAAGATGACGGCCCTGATCGAAAGATAGCCTGGCTGGCCAACAGATACCCGCCAGAAGGAGCGGCGGGCAGCTAGATTGGAATTTGCTGGCTCGTTTGCGATGGTTCATGCTGGCAGTAGCTTGCTTTTGGGCCCTGATACCGCGCGCCCCCGCCCAGACCCGAACTGTATTCACGTGGCAGCAGCTCAAAGAGCAGTTCGAAAGATCAAACCCCGAATTGCTTGCGGGCAAGTTGAACATCGACGAATCGCGGGCACAGGAGACCACTGCATATTTGCGGCCTAATCCGGAGTTGACTTTGACGGCTGACGGCACGCAGATCGCGAAACACGACGGCATCTGGCAGCCGTTTGCGGGAACGTTTGTCTCGCCGGCGATCAGTTATCTTCACGAGCGCGATCACAAGCGCGAGCTGCGACTGGAGAGCGCGCGCAAAAACACCGCGATAACCGAATCGCAGCAGGCCGATCTCGAGCGCAATCTTCTGTTCAGTCTTCGAAACGCTTTCGTGCAGACGCTGAATGCCAAGGCGGTATTGAACCTTTCCCGCGAGAATCTCGCCTACTACGACAAAGTTCTCGACGTAAGTCGTACGCGTCTGAAGGCTGGCGATATCGCGAAGCTGGAGATGGCCCGGCTCGAGTTGCAGCGTGTCAACTACGAGTCCGATGTCCAAACGGCTACGACGAATCTTCGGACAGCCAGGATTCAATTGCTTCAGCTGATGAATCAGAGAATGCCGGTAGACCAGTTCGACGTAAATGGTCGGTTCGATTTCAACGAGGTGGCGCCCCTCGAGGAATTCCGCAAGATCGCGCTTGCTTCGCGTCCGGATCTTCAGGCCGCCATCCAGGCCGTGGAGAAGGCGAAGACCGATTATCAGCTCAGCGTCAGCAACGGGTCGACCGACCCGACGTTCAGTCTGTGGTGGACCCACAACGGCTCTTTCAACAATCCTGGCGCGTACAACACAGTTGGCGCGAGCGTCAGCATTCCGTTTCGCATCTTTGACCGCAATCAGGGCGAAAAAGAGCGCACCGCGATTGACGTCCATCGGAGCCTCCGGCTGGCGGAGTCCGCGCGGGCGCAGGTGTTCAGTGATGTGGATTCCGCTTACGCAACGCTCGAGGGCAACCTGAATCTACTTCGGCCATATCGTGACCATTACCTCAAGCAGGCCGCCGACGTGCGCGAAATGATGTCCTTCGCGTATCAGCACGGCGGCGCATCCCTGCTCGACTTTTTAAGCGCGCAGAACGACTACCGCACTACAGAGCTGAGCTATCTGAACCTGATCGCCGCGTATATGACGGCGGCAAACCAGTTGAACTTCGCGATCGGCCGTGAGGTGCTTCAGTGAGGAAGCGGCGAAACTTCGGTGCTGCCGGCCTCATTGCCGCCGTCTGCGTCATTTCCTGTGTGTGGATGGGATGCTCGGAAGCCAAATCCGATCCGAGGGCGGAGGCGCCGCCGAATCCCAATCCGGCAATCGAACATACAGGTGACACAAACTCTTTCAAGGTCGATGATCCGTCGCGCTTTCCGGTCGTGAGAGCGACCGAGTATGACGCCGCGCCCGAACTGAACGTCACGGGTACAGTAGCGCCCGATATTTCCCGGAACGTTCCCGTGATTTCGCTGGCGGCCGGCAGAGTGGTTTCCATCAATGCCAGGCTCGGCGATTTCGTCAACAAAGGCCAGGTGCTGCTTCGGGTACAGAGCGCAGATATCGCCAACGCGCTTTCCGACTACCGACAGGCGGTAGCCGATGAAACCCTGTCGAAGGCGCAACTCGACCGCGCAAAGCTGCTCTATGACAACGGAGCGATGGCGCAAAAAGATCTCGAAGTGGCTGCCAGCGCCGAGGAGAAGGCCAAAGTATCACTGCTGACCAGCGAGGAGAAGCTGCGCGTGCTGGGCTCGGACCTCAATAACCAGAGCACGATCATCGATATTCACGCTCCCGCTTCGGGCGTTATCACCGATCAGCAGGTGACGAACGCGTCGGGAGTACAGGGCCTTTCAGCGCCGAATCCGTTCACGATTTCCGACATGTCATCTGTCTGGGTTTTGTGCGATGTGTACGAGAACGACCTGAAGCTGGTGCATTTGAATGAATTCGCTGATGTGCGGCTGAATGCGTACCCCGACAGGATATTTCAGGGCCGGATCAGCAATATCGGACCGATTCTCGATCCCAACGTGCGTACTGCCAAGGTGCGGCTGGAACTGCGTAATCCCGGAGTCATGCGGTTCGGGATGTTCGTGTCGGCGACTTTTCATGGGCGGCAGAAGGAAAAGAGAGCCGAGGTTCCCGCGAGCGCGGTTCTGCATCTGCACGATCGCGATTGGGTATATAAACTGGCCGGGAATCACGAATTCCGCCGGTTTGAAGTAACCGCCGGGAAGATGTTACCGGGCGACATGCAGGAGATCATCTCAGGCGTTGCGCCTGGAGATCCGGTGGCAAGCTCCGCTCTCGCCCTGCAGAATACGATCGAACAGTAAGCTGGTTTCGAGCGGGTTTCCAGTGGCCAAAGCCGGCGATAACCCCTATTTGCTCTTTGAGAGGGCGCAAAACGCGGTAAGCTCCCGCACGTCTTTCAGATCGTCAAGTCTATTCACCATCGCCGCGATGGCTTTCGTTTTCACCTCCGGCCACCTTGCGGCCGCCGCACAATCAGAGAACTTCGGCTCTCCTTTGTCTCGTGACATCGGATTTGTCGGGCTTCCCTTCGCGAAATCGGCCCGTCCTGAAATGGAGCGGCTGTTCTTCATGTCGATATCGATGATGGTGGCAATCTTGTCATAACCTGCTGCTCAACCCGCCTGAGAAGAGCGTTTACCCTGAAATTGTGGAGTGCGCCGCAGATTCGGTGAGCCCTCTGGCGCTCGAACTGGTACTTGCGCATAGCTGGAATCCTATCGCTTATCAGATCCTGAATCCCGGAATCCGCCACTGGTTCAGCCGCGCCAATGATGCCGTCGTCGGTTACGTCCCCTGCAACCGCGTCCGCGTGGCTGCAGGCGCGCCCATCTGCCGTCCCACCATCATCCGCCAGGTCGCCGAGGAGTTTGAGGACGATGCGGCGAGCTTTCGCGAAAAAGTCTGTTATTTTCACGCCGGACCGCGGTTTGCGAGCATCATCAGCGCGTCGCGGCAGCACTCGATCGCCTCCATCGGATCGATGCCTTACTGGAACCCGATGGACTGGAGTTCCATTCTGCACTCCGATGCCTCGCTCCGTTACCAGATCGCCCGCGCGCGCCGCAAAGGCATCGAACCCATCGAAATACCGGCGCCGCTTGCAGCCGAAAGCGAGGAACTGCGTGCCATTCGCCGCCAGTGGCTCGACAGCAAACACCTGCCGCCTCTGCACTTCGTTATCGAACCCGACATCTTCAATCACCTTGCAGACCGGCGGCTTTTTGTGGCGCGCCGGGGCGAACGCATCATCGCCTATCTCCTCTGCACGCCCATGCCGACTCGCAACGGCCGGTTCTTTGAGCAGTGGGCGCGCGCGTTATCCGCACCGCTCGGGACCGGGGAACTGCTCGTCCACCATGCCATGACAACATTCGGGCAGGAAGGCTGCACGGAAGTCACCATGGGCCTTGTCCCCCTTTCCACACGCGGCCTTGTGCCGGGCACGCCGGGCCCGCTGTGGCTCCGCACGCTGTTTCGTTTCATGCGGTTCACCGCCAATCCGCTCTATAACTTCAAAGGCCTCGAGCACTACAAATACAAGCTACGGCCGCATTATTCGGAACCGGTCTACGCCGTCGTGAACGACAGCCGCTTCCGTCCGGCGGACGTGTTCGCCATCGCGCATGCCTTTACCGGTTCTCCGCTGCAACTCTTTGCCTGGAAAGTGGTTCGCAAAACCGTAGCGCGAACCCTCCATTCGACCCGGCGGCGCTAACCTCTGCAGCACGACCCCCCTTCGTCATACGCCGGAGCAAAGGATATTCGGGCCAGCCGCCACCATGGCGTACTGATTGCCCTTTGTGCTGAAGGTCATCGGCGAAGCTTTCATCCGGACGTTGGTCTCGAAGCGCCAGAGCGTTTTTCCGTCCCGCTCGTCTACTGCGGCAAAGGCGCCGTTCGGTTGCCCATAGAAAATCAGGCGCCCCGCCGTAGCCAGAACGCCAGTCCAGGTCTTTGCGCGCGC
>Ga0157370_10005430_pt1 | contig 14301 bp, 13 predicted proteins | sample C35metaG_FD_113463 | JGI IMG/M metagenome (GOLD analysis project Ga0157370, IMG submission 113463) | Corn rhizosphere microbial communities from Kellogg Biological Station, Michigan, USA - C3-5 metaG | ecosystem: Host-associated > Plants > Roots > Rhizosphere > Soil | place: USA: Michigan...
AAGCGCGCGGTTGTGCGGGATCGTGTCGGAGAACAGCTTCTGGAAGAGCGCGACGCGCTCCTCGAGGGTCGTGAGCGGTTTGGGCATGGCCCACCTTAGACTGCAGGAGGTGCGTCCCTCCAGAGCCGCGTCGCGGTCCGGCAGACCTAAAGCCCCATCTGCCGGGCGGCGAGATCCTTCATGATCTCGACCGAGCCGCCGCCGATCGACATGACTTTGGTCTCGCGATAGATGCGCTCGACCTTGGCGCCACGCAGGTAACCCGCCCCGCCAAAGATCTGCATCGCCTCGTTGGCGCAATACTCCAGCGTCGAGGTCGCGAGATTCTTCAGCATGCAAATCTCCGCCACTGGCTTCTCGCCCTGCCCGACCCGCCAGGCAAGAAGCTCCAAAGTCGATTTCACGGCGTTGATGCGCATCGCCATGTCGACCAGCCGATGGCGCACGACCTGGTTGGCGATCAACGGCCTGCCGAAGGTATGGCGCTCGCGAGCATAGGCGATCGACTCCTCGAGGCAGACCTTGGCGTAGCCGTAGGCGCCCGCCGACAGGCCGAGCCGCTCCTGGTTGAAGTTCAGCATGATGCCGATGAAGCCCTTGTTCTCCTGGCCGATCAGGTTGCCGGCCGGTACGCGGACATTGTCGAAGAAGAGCTGTGCAGTGTCGGAGGCCCACCAGCCCATCTTCTTGAGCTTGGTGCGCGAGAAGCCGTCCCGCTCGCGTTCGATCAGGAGCAACGAGACACCGCCCGCTCCCGGCCCGCCAGTCCGGACCGCAACTGTGAAATAGTCGGCCCGGACGCCCGAGGTGATGAACATCTTGGAGCCGTTCACGATGTAATGATCGCCCTCGCGGCGCGCGGTGGTCTTGAGACTGGCGACATCCGAACCGCCGGTGGGCTCGGTGATCGCGAGAGCGCTGATCTTCTCGCCAGCCAAGATCTCGGGTAACAGCTTGCGCTTCATCCATTCCGGCCCCAGCGCGGCGATCGGCGGAGCGCCGATCGTGTGGCTGTTCAGGCTGGCGTTGATGCCGCCACTGCCATGGCGTGCCAACTCCTCCGACTTGATGACGCCGAAGAACGGATCGGTCGGCACACCGCCATACTCCTCGGGAAAGCCGAGCTGCAGCAGGCCGGCGGCCGAGGCCTTGCGGTAAAGCTCGCGCGGGAACTCCTCCGCTTCGTCCCACTTGTCGACATGAGGCATGATCTCGCGATCGACGAAGCGGCGGACCGTTGTGCGAAACGCCTCGTGCTCCTCGCTGTAGAAAGGACTCGGGGCGGTTTGCTGAAACGGCAATCCATGCGATGCGGCAGCGGCCATCGTGATCCTTTCTTCGCTTCGTTGTGCCAGTTTACGACCGGTCCGCATAGCGCGTTGACAGCGCTGAATAGCTGTTCATATTGCAGGCGTACGAGGCGGCATCAGATCGCCCGTCACAAGGGATGGAAACTGGTTACTTTTCTGCAACTCACCCTCAACGGGCTTGCAGTCGGCTGTATCTACGGCCTGGTCGCGCTCGGCTTCGTGCTGATCTACAAGGCCACCGAGCTCGTGAATTTCGCCCAGGGTGACCTGCTGATGCTGGGCGCATTCGTCGCCTACATGGCCGTCGTGTGGTGGAAGCTCGACTACTGGGTCGCGTTCCTGATCTCCGGCGTTCTGGTGGCCGCGTTCGGCGCCCTGCTCGACGCCGTGGTGCTGCGCCGCGTGATCGGCCAGCCGCAATTCGCCGTGGTCATGCTGACCATCGGACTTGGCTCGATCTTCCGCACCTTTGCCAGCGTCACCTGGGGCTCGGAAATCTACACCCTGCCCACCCCGTTCGGCGGCGTCACGACCATCGGCGGCGTCACGCTCAGCCATCAATATCTCTCGATCGTGGCCGGCACGTTCCTGCTTTGCGGCGTGCTCTACCTTTTCTTCACCTACACCCGCATCGGCATCGCGATGCAGGCGACGTCGCAGAACCAGCTCGCTGCCTACTACATGGGCATCCCGGTCAAGTTGATCTTCTCCCTGATCTGGGCGATCTCGGCCGGCGTCGCCGCCGCCGCCGGCATCCTGCTCTCGCCAGTGACGCTGATCGACACCAACATGGGCTTCGCGGTGGCGCTCAAGGCCTTCGCCGCCGCGGTGCTGGGCGGGTTCGGCTCGATTCCCGGTGCGCTCGTGGGTGGCATCATCATCGGCCTGATCGAGCTCTATGCCGGTGCCGCCCTGTCAGAGGGACTGAAGAACACGGCGCCCTACATCGTGATGCTGGTCGTGCTCGCCATACGGCCGCAGGGCCTGTTCGGCACTCTGGCGCGCAAGAAGGTGTAGGCCTCGGCATGCGGTTCCTGTTCAAGACTTCCTACGAGCAGGACATCCGGCTTTTCCGCGACCGCACCGATGCCTTCTGGTACGGCCTGCTTGCCCTGCTGGTGCTCGCCCTGCCGTTCGCGATCGACGAATACTATGTCGGCGAGACGAGCTGGGTTTTCATCTACGCGCTGTGCGGTCTCTCGCTGATGGTGCTCGTGGGCTACACCGGGCTCGTGTCGCTGGGCCATGCCGCCTTCCTCGGCATCGGCGCCTATGCCCACGCCTATTTCCTGCAGCTGGGCCTGCCCTGGGTGATATCGATGGTGCTGGCGGTCGCCATCACCACGGCAGCCGGCTTCGTGGTCGGTCTGCCGGCGCTGCGCATGACCGGCATCTATCTCGCCATCGCCACGCTCGCCTTCGCCGTGATCATCCAGGAAGTGTTCAGTCGCTGGGAATCGGTGACGCATGGCTTTGCCGGCATGCCGGTCGGCAAACCGATAATCTTCGGCATCTCCTTCGATGACGACCGGTCCTTTTACTATCTCTGTCTCTTCTTTCTTCTCATAGCGCTGTGGTTGACGCGCAATTTGCTGCGTGCCCCCACCGGGCGGGCCTGGATCGCGATCCGCGACAGCGAGATCGCCGCGCAGTCGATGGGGGTGTATCTTGCGATCTACAAGTCTTTTTCCTTCGCCTACTCGGCCGGTCTCATGGGACTCGCCGGCGCGCTCTTCGCGCACAAGATCGCCTATCTCGCGCCCGACATCTTCACGATCCTGCTCTCGATCCAGTTCCTGTTGCTGGTGATCGTGGGCGGCCTGGGCTCGCTGCATGGCGCGGTATTCGGAGCGATCTTCGTCGCGCTGCTGCCGCCCCTGATCGCCATCCTCCGCGATTCCATTCCCGACAGCCTGGCGAGCTTCGCCGCCGCGACCGGCATCCCGCCGATCGGCAGCCTGGGTGCAGCGATCGGCGCCTTCCTCGCCAAGCCGGGAGTCGAGGCCGGCATCTTCGGCCTAATCCTGGTCCTGGTGATCCTGCTCGAGCCGCTCGGCATCTACGGCCGTTGGCTCAAGATCAAGCTCTTCTTCTCGACCTTCCCGATGTACAAGAAGGCGACCTTCAAGCGACAGAAGAGCTACATGCGGTCGGAGCGGCTGCGATGAGCCTCTTCACGGCCGAAAATCTCTCGGTGAGCTTCGGCGGCATCCGCGCCGTCGACGGCGTGAGCTTCGACGTCGACAACGGCGAGGTCTTCACCATCATCGGCCCGAACGGCGCCGGCAAGACCACGATCTTCAATCTGGTGAGCCGCATCTACAATCCCACGGGCGGCCGATTGATGTTCGACGGTGCCGATATCACGGCCGTGGCGCCCCACAAGATCGCCGCGCTCGGCATCGCCCGCACCTTCCAGAACATCGAGCTGTTCGAGCATGCAACGCTGCTGCAGAATCTTCTGCTGGCGCGCCATGCCCACAAGCGGTCAGGCTTCTTCTCCGAGCTTCTGTTCCTGCCGTCGGTGCGGCGCATGGAGATCGAGCATCGTGCCGCGGTCGAGCACGTCATCGACTTCCTCGACCTGCAGCAATATCGCGACAGCCTGATCGTCAACCTGCCCTACGGCGTGCGCAAGGTGACCGAGCTCGCACGCGCACTCTGCACGAACCCCAAGCTGTTGCTGCTCGACGAGCCGTCCTCCGGCCTCAATGTCGAGGAGACCGAGGACATGGCTTTCTGGATCCAGGACATCAAGACGGTGCTGGGCATCACCGTCCTGATGGTTGAGCACGACATGACTCTCGTCTCCGCCGTTTCCGACCGTGTGCTGGCGCTGAACTACGGCAAGCCGCTCGCGATCGGCACGCCGCGGCAGGTGCAGAACCATCCCGACGTCGCCCGCGCCTATCTGGGAGGGTGAACGCCATGGCTGAGCCCATCCTGAAGGTGACCAATATCGAGACCTACTACGGTCCGATCATGGCGATCCGCGGCGTCTCCTTCGAGGTGCCGGAGGGCGGGATCGTCACCATCCTGGGATCCAACGGCGCCGGCAAGACGACGGTGCTGAAGACGATCAGCGGCGTCATGGACCCGCAAAAGGGCAGTGTCGTGTTCCAGGGCCGCGAGATCCAGCGCATGGATCCCGACAAGGTGATGCGGCTCGGCATCAGCCACGTTCCGGAAGGCCGCGAGGTCTTCCCGTTCCTGACGGTGCGGGAGAATTTGCGCATGGGCGCCTTCACGCGCCGCGATGCCGACGGCGTGGCGCAGGATCTCGAGACCGTGTTCGGCTACTTCCCTGTGCTGCGCGAACGGGCCGATCAGCGGGCGGGCTCGCTGTCGGGCGGCGAGCAGCAGATGCTGGCGATCAGCCGCGCGCTGATGGCCCGGCCGAAAGTGATGCTGCTCGACGAGCCTTCGCTCGGTCTCTCACCCAAGCTCGTGAAAGACATCTTCGACATCGTCGTGCGCATCAACCGCGAGCGCGGCGTTACCATCCTGCTGGTCGAGCAGAACGCCAGCATGGCGCTGCGCACCGCCGACTACGGCTATGTCCTGGAAGTCGGTCGCATCGTAATGGCCGACACCTGCGCCCGGCTGGTCGAAAAAGACGACATCAAGGAGTTCTATCTCGGGATCAAGGAACAGGGTGCACGCGGGCAGCGGCGCTGGAAGAAGCGCAAGACCTGGCGGTAGCGAGGGAACGCGATGAGGGACAACGGCTTGCCCCTTTCGGGCGGATCGATCGAGGTCGAGGGCTGCGACACCATTGCCAAGCTCTTCTGGCGTCAGGTGGATGCCCGTGGCGATCGCACGGCATTCCGCGAGAAGGACCTCGGCATCTGGCAATCGACGAGCTGGCGCGACTACGGCGACCGCGCCCGCGCGGTCGGCATGGGCCTCGTCAAGCTCGGCCTGGCGCGCGGCGACGTCGTCTCCATCCTGGCCGAGACCGTTCCGGAATGGCTTTATGCCGATATGGGGACGATGGGTTCCGGCGGCGTCTCCAACGGGATCTATCCGACCGATTCGGCCAAGCAGGTCGAATATATCCTGAGCGACAGCCGATCGCGCTTCCTGTTCGTCGAAGACGAGGAGCAGCTCGACAAGTTCCTCGAGGTTCGCGAGCGCTGCCCGCTGGTGCGCAAGGTGTTCGTGTTCGACATGGAGGGCCTGTCGGACTTCCACGACGAGCAGGTCATGCCGTTCGACGAGTTGCTGGCGCTGGGCCGCCAGCATCAGACGGATCATCCGCGGCTGTGGGAGGAACTCGTTTCGGCGTCCCGGGCGCAGGATCTCGCTCTTCTCGTCTACACCTCGGGCACGACGGGGCCGCCCAAGGGCGCCATGCTATCGCACCGCAACGTCATCTTCCAGATCGGTAACGCGGACGCCTTCATCCCGATGGCGGCCGACGACGAGCAGCTTGCCTTCCTGCCCCTCTGCCACATCGCCGAGCGCACCTTCACCGTCTTCCTCCCGCTGCGATCGGGCGCGATCGCCAACTTCGCCGAGAGCGTCGAGACCGTGCCCGAGAACGTGCGCGAGGTGGCGCCGACGACCTTTTTTGCCGTTCCGCGCATCTGGGAGCGTTTCTATTCGGGCATCGCGATCCGGATGAAGGAAGCGACCTGGATCGGGCGCCTCGCCTACCGCTGGGCGGTCGGCATCGGCAGTAAGGTCGCCGAGGCGAAGCTCGCGGGCCGCAAGCCCTCTGCGTTGCAGCAACTGCTCTTCCGGATCGCCGACTTCCTGGTGCTCGACAACATCAAGCGCGTCATCGGCATGCATCGCATCCGCTTTGCCGGCACAGGTGCGGCGCCGATCGCGCCGGACCTCATCAAATGGTATCGCGCTCTCGGCGTCGACTTGCGCGAGGTCTACGGCCAGACCGAGAATTGCGGGCTGGCAACCGGCATGCCCGAGCGCATCAAGCTCGGCACCGTGGGCATCGCCGCCCCCGGCACCGAAGTGAGGCTGTCGCCCGACGGAGAGATCCTGCTGAAGGGCCCGCACGTCTTCATGGGCTACCTCAACAATCCGCAGAAGACGGCCGAGACGGTGTCCGACGGCTGGCTGCACACCGGGGATGTCGGTTTCCTCGACAACGAGGGCTATCTCAAGATCACCGACCGAATGAAGGACATCATCATCACGGCCGGCGGCAAGAACGTCACGCCGTCGGAGATCGAGAACCAGCTCAAGTTCTCGCCCTACATCTCCGACGCGGTCGTGATCGGCGACCGCCGCAAGTTCCTGAGCTGCCTCGTGATGATCGACTACGAGAACGTCGCCAAGCACGCTCAGGACAGCAACGTCCCCTTCACCGACTTCACCTCGCTTTGCCGTGCGCGCGAGGTGATCGAGCTGATCGCAGCCGAGATCGAGCGGGTGAACCAGAATTTCGCGCGCGTGGAGACGGTCAAGAAGTTCCGGCTGATCGAGCAGCAGCTCACCGCCGAGGACGAGGAGCTGACCCCGACCATGAAGCTCAAGCGCAAGTATGTGAACGAGAAGTACAAGAGCCTGATCGACGGCATGTACGTGGAAGTGGCCTAGTCTTTCGAGGCAGGCCAGTGGAGGAAACCCAACGGGAGGAAGACATGAGACAATCGGCAAGAATAGCGGTGTTGGCGGCCGCCCTGGTAATGGCCGCCGGTGTCGGCGCATCGGCCCAGACCCGCGGCGTGACTGCCAACGAGATCGTGCTGGGCATGCACACCGACCTTTCGGGTGTGGCGGCGACCTACGGCGTGTCGTCGTCCAATGCCGTCAAGATGCGCTTCGACGAGATCAACGCCCAGGGCGGCGTCAACGGGCGCAAGATCAAGGTGATCGTCGAGGATCAGGCCTACCAGGTGCCGAAGGCGGTGCAGGCCTGCAACAAGCTCATCAACCGCGATAAGGTATTCGCCTTCATCGCGCCGCTCGGCACGCCGATGAACAACGCCTGCTTCAAGGAACAGTTCGCGGCGGGCGTTCCCAATCTCTTCCCGCTCTCCTCGGCGCGATCGATGTACGAGCCGTTCAACCGACTGAAGTTCATCGCCGGCGCGACCTACGTCGACCAGATCCGGTCCGGCATCAATTATCTGGTCACGAAGCAGGGCAAGAAGAAGCTTTGCGTGATGTACCAGGATACCGACTTCGGCAAGGAGATCGTCGAGGGCGCGGAGGAGCAGGCCAAGAAGCTTGGCATCAAGATCGTCGAGATGACGGCGCACAAGCCGACCGACCAGGACTTCACCGCCTCGCTCACCAAGCTCAAGTCGGCCGGCTGCGACCTGGTCGCCATGGGCACGATCGTGCGCGACACCATCGTTCCCTATACCGCCGCGCGCAAGGAGGGTTGGAACGACGTGACCTTCCTCGGCTCCGCGGCCACCTATGACCTCGTCGTCGGCAAAGCGCCGGGCATGGAGGGCTTCTACGGCATGGGTCTCACCGAGATGCCTTATGCCGACAGCAAGGTCGCTTCCGTCGCCAACTTCGTGAAGCAGTACAAGGCCAAATTCAACATCGATCCCAACATCGGCGCGGTGTACGGCTATGTCGGCGCTGACCTCACCGTGAAGGCTCTTCAGAACGCGGGCAAAAACCTGACACTCGACAGCTTCATTTCCGGCATGGAGGCGATCAAGGGCTACCACGACATCTTCGGCGGACCGGAGATCAATTTCGGACCGAAGACCCACCAGGGAGCGAACTCCTCGTTCCTTGCGGAAGTGAAGGGAGGTCGCTGGACCCGCGTAACCGAGCCGCTCGGCTTCTAGCCGAGGCGGGACAGATCCAACGCCGTCATCGCGAGTCGCTCACTTTGCGATGACGGACGTTGTCGATGACGCGAGCTCGTTGATGCCGCTGGGATCAGCCGTCGTCAGCCGCGATCGTATGGCCGAGATCCCGTTCCACCTCGAAAACGGCGTCGTTCAGCATGTCGTCCAGATAGCCTTGCACCGCGCGGTCGATCTCCTTGGGTGCGAGGCCATGCTTCTCGGCGAGGCGATCGAGGATTTGCCGGATCTCCCGCCTGGCCTCCAGCTTGTCATGGGCCAATGCATCGAGCCGCTCGCGCGGATCGCCACCGCTCGTCAAGTGGCGGATGGCCCAACCAGCCGGCAAGGGAAGTTGCGCACCCATGTTATGCCGCCCGCCGGCCCGTCGGCTTCTTGGCCGTCCGGCGGTCCTTGGTCGGCGCGGAGCGCGGCGTACCTCCGGCGCTTGGGACGTTGCTGCTCTTGCCCTTCAAGCTGTTGCGCAGCGCCTCCATGAGGTCGATCACCTTGTCGTCGTTGGCGGGCTTGGCCGGCCGCACCGGCTTGTGGCCCTTCTTCTTCTCCTCGATCAGGGCGCGCAAGGCGTCTTCGTAACGGTCGTCGAACTCCGACGGATCGAAGTCGCCGGCCTGCTGGTCGATGATCTTCTCGGCGATCTCGAGCATGCGCTTGTCCGCCTTGGGCAGCTCGGGTGACGGAATCTGGTCCGTCGCCCGGACCTCGGCGGCGGTGCGCAACGTCGTCAGCACAAGGCCGTTGTCCTCGAACTCGATGGCGCAGATGCGCTCGCGCGTGCCGAGGACGAGGCGGCCGATGGCCACCGTCTTCTTGTGCTCCATTGCTTCGCGGATCACGGCGAAGGCCTCGATGCCCGTCTTGCCGCCCGGCACGAGATGGTAGGGCGTATCCCAGTAAAGGCGGTCGATGGAAGCCTGAGGCACGAACTTCTCGATGTCGATCGTGCGCGTGCTTTCGAGCTTCACGCTCTCGAAGTCCTCCTTGTCGAGCAGGACGTACTCGCCCTTGGCGATCTCGAATCCCTTGACGAGGTCGCCGCGCGCGAGCTCGTCGCCGGTGACGGCATCGACGGTCTTCATCTTCACGCGGTTGTTGGTCTCGGGATTGATCAGGTTGAAGCGGATCGTCTCGGCCTCGGTCGTCGCCGCATAGAGCGCGACCGGGCAGGTCACCAGCGAAAGGCGCAAATGGCCTTCCCATGAGGGCCGTACAGCCATGGAAAACCCCTCGTAATCCCCTCGATCCACAGACTGTACATAAGTAAAACACCGCAAATACAGTATTTTGGCACCTGTCAACGTATGGGGGTCCGTTCCCGTTTCGACCTCGCAAGCCGTAGTTGTCGGGCTACAATAGGAGCCTTCGGCATGAGATGGATTCGGACCGACCGTTATCCGCGGCTCGTGCGGGTGACCTGGGCGCGCTGGCAGCGGCGGATTGTCTTCCTGCTCGGCGGCATCGCGGTCGGCGCCAGCGCCGTGGCGCTCGCACTGCTGGCCGATCAGGCGCAGGCGGCCTTCGCCCTGCTGGTGGGCTGGTGGCGCTTCGCATCGTTGCTGGTCACGCCCTTGGCCCGCTGATCCCGGGCTGCCGATTCGTGCGCTATCTCCACTCGGCAAGCTCGACGACGATGCCCTCGGGGCCTTCCAGGAAGACCAGCTTGCGGTCGTGGAAGACCATCGGCTCGTTGCGCAGGCGCCCGCCGGCCTTGGTCAGGCGCGCGATCATGTCGTCGATATCGGAGGTCGCGAAGCACATGTGGTTGTAGCCCAGCCGGTCGAGGCGATCGGCATTCTGGTCGGGCCGCGCATCGGGCTGACGGTAGTGCAGGATCTGCACTTCACAACGCGGCGAGGCGCCCTTGAGAACCAGCGTCACATGATCGGCTTCGATGCCTTTTACGCCCATGTAGCGATCCATGACTGGACCGCTGATCACCACCGCCTTGTCCTCCTCGAATCCCAGCAAGCCAAAGAAGCGTCGCGCGGCGGCAAGGTCGGACACCGCCACCGTGACGTGATCGATATGCTTCAGCATGTGCGCTCCTCCCCGATGGAATCCTCCACTCTTTGCCGCGCCGGATCAACGGGAAGGCGAGTCCTACCTTGTCGCGTGCTGATCCCTGGCCTGCGTGGTAAGCGCCGCGACCTGCGGCCGATCGAGGAAGCCCGTCTCCGGCAAGCCTTGCGTCTTCTGCCAGGCCGCGATCATCTTGCGCGTGATCGGACCGAAATAGCCGGTCGCAGGAACCTCGTGCCCGAGCGCGGTCAGCGCCGTTTGGACCCGCTTGCGATCCTGCTCCGACAGGTTCAATGCTGCCTCGGCCTTCTCGGGCTGCCATGCGCCAGCAACCGGCTTCGGCGTACTGTCGGCCGCCACCGTCGCCGGCGGCGCCTGCACCGGTTCAGGTGCCGTCTCCGCAAGCTCGCGTTGAGCCGCGTCCTGCGCGGCTGCGCGCCCCTGCGCCTCGGCCATCTGCCGTGCCGCCTCGATGGTCGCCTGCTGCTGCTCCTGTTCTTGCCGCGTCTTGCTGGCCGCTTCGTCGCGCCGCCGCGCTGCATCGGCGGCGAGCTTCTCCTCGGCGGCCTTCAGCGCAGTCTCCGCGACCGAGGCCTCCGCCGTGGCGGCGGCATGCGCCGTCGCTTCCCGCAGCACGGCGGGCCGCTGCGGCTCCGCCACCGGGGAAGCATGCACGGTTTGGCCTGTTTCGGCGGACGGCACCGTCAGCTTCCACGCGGCGCCGGACGCCGCGAGCAGCACAAAGGCGGCCCCCGCAACGGACGTCCAACTCGGTTGCCACGCGAAGGAACCGGCTGCGACAGCAGACTTGCTCGGCTGCAGCACCGGCATCATAACGACCGCTTTCTCGGCCCCGTCGGACGTACCGCCGGATACGGCGGATGGAGCCGCGACGACCGGCGACTCGGTCGGCACGGCGACTGCCCGGTTCCTCCTGCTGACCGGGACTCCCTGCTTCGCTGACCAATCGCCTTCCTTCGACACCTCGAGTCCCGCCGAAAGATGCCGGTCTTCGAAGGCGCGTCTCAACTCCACGATCTCGCGGGCGATCTTCTCCGCGCGCCGACGACGTTTCTCGATTTCCTCCGCCGTTTCGGCCCTGCGCGGAACGGGGGCGACCTCTCGATACGCGGACGGCTGGCTCTTCTCCTCCGCCTCGCGGGACGGATGGTCCTCGATGATCCGAGCGAACACCTTCTCCGGGTCGACCTGTCCCTTCAGCAGTTCCAGGACCTGCAGAAATTCGGCCTGGGCCTCGAAACCATGCAACCCGAGCTTCCGGTACAGTGCGTTCAACACCGGATCCCCGAAGGGGTTGAGACGCTTGCGGCCTTCGGCCACGGCGGCGGCCACGAACTCCTCGATGCGACGCGGGTCCGCCACGGCTTCCTGCCTGAACCTTTCCCGGAGGTCGTCTGGCAAGCTGCTCAGGCGGGCCTCCGCAACGCGGGCCTTGTCGGAGTATTTGAGCAGCAATGCGTACTTGTCGGCAACGAACGGACCAATGTGGATCTCCGCACCTTCGGACGCCGGCTGACCCGACGCGAATCCGATGGGTTGCACCGGCACCGGGAGGTCGGGTCCGAACTTTTCCAGTTCGACAGCGCCACGTGATTCACGGAGCGCGACTGACATTTCTGCCTTAATGCGCATTGGTCCACCCATCGTCACCAAGCGTGCCGTGCAGTACCCCGCGACACGATCGGCTTCCCACGTCTTTCGCGCGCCGAACCCCGTTGGCGCACAACGAAACCATAGACCCGTTGACCGTAAGTTGTGTTTCAATGGCTTTTTCTATTTGTATGAACTGTATCGATGACGAATTGCCGACGGACGTCGCGACGGCCACGACTGGCGATGCGTCGGGCGAAACCCACGAAACCAAAAGGCGGCGATGGCGAAATCGTCGTGAAGGGAGCCCGGACGTACAAGGAGGATGCCGCAAACGGAGACTGCGGCATGTCGCGGACCGCTCATTCTCCCCTGCGGACCGCGGAGCGTTGAAGCCTCTCGATACCTCGAGCCCGTCCAGCCTGATCAGCTCGGCGGGCTCTTCTTTGAGCGTTCGCCGTCCATCTACTGCCCGAGTGGCCGCGGCGTCGGCGCTACCCCGGCTCGCATCCTCGCCAGATCTGCGGCAACCCGCTTGGCTACGATCGACGTGCCGAGATCGGTCCAGTGACCGTCGGTCACGCGATAAGTGCCCGGCACACCCTGCAGATCCTGGGCAAGGTCGATCGGATGCAGGCCCCGCTTGTCGAGCTCGGCGAGCAGCGCGCGGCGCGATGCCTCGCGACGGCGGTTCTGGCTGTAGAAGCGCGGCCAGGGCTTCCAATACGCGGCATAGTCCGGATCGACCGATGCCAACGGTACGACGGCCAGCAGGAACTTGACCCCGTTCGCCGCGGCAAGCTTCTCAGCCCCCATCAGCCATGAGGCCGTCGCGTCGATCTCCGCCGGATCGACCAGGCGGTCGGCCTCGGCATCGGTCATCGGCGCGGGCCAGTCAGGATGAATCAACTCCCAGTCGATCACATTGGCCGGCAGCCAGCCCATCAGGTATTCGCGCTTGTCGTCGGTGCGCTCGAACGGCGCCCAGAAAGCGGCGCCGCCGCGGCCCAGCACTTCCTCGAGCGCTGCCTTGCTGACGTCGGGGTAGTAGTACTTCTTGTAGTGGTCGGCCAGCAGGCCGGTTCGCTCGGCAAGCGGCTTCTTCGCGATGGCGTTCAGCGTGTCGAACTCGTTCGGAATCGACTTGTTGTTGCGGCCGAATTCCGACAGGCCAAGGCGGTTGACGATCAGCCAGTCGAGATGGGGTGCGACAGCGCCCAGCAACGACGGCTCCGGCCGCTCGGCGACGACCGGCGGGATCGACCACGAAGAAAGCCGGTTCGGGACGAAGTCGTTGCCGGAATAGAACAGCTCCAGCATCGCATCGGGCTTGAGCTTCAGCGCGACTGCCTTGATGCGATAGTAGTATTGCGGCGGACCGGTGGCCGAGATGCCGAGATTGATCGCCTCGCTGTCACGGATGCCGTGCTCGGCCCACTCGTTGGCCACCATCTCGCTGAGCGGCGTGAGCGAGAACGGCGCTTCGAGGAAGCTGTCGCCGACAAACACCGAGCGGAAGTGAATGCCCGCCGGACGCTCGATCGCGCGCTCCTGGTCCTTCAATCCCCAGCTATTGTAGTAGGGGATCAGCTTCGGTTTGTCGGCCAGGGTCTTGATCTGCCTCATGTTGGAGACGGACGCCACGATCGGCCGCAACTCGTAGGCTGGCCAGGGCGGCGTCAGGAACGATGCCAAAAATTCCGACCCGCCAACCGTGACGGCGAGAAGCAGCAGGCCGAAGACCGACCAGAAAAGCGCCTTCTTCATCTTTCTCCACGGGAGAGCGCCACGATGTTCTCGGACAGGGGATTGCCCGGCGTCCACGGTTCGGTCATGCCGCTCTCGTTGAACACGTGGATCTGATAGTCGAGCGCCAGCAGCAAATCCACCACCGCGGCGGTGCTCGCCCCCTGCTGTCTCAGCGCCTCCTCATTGGCCTCGATCAGCAGGACCGGATGCCGCTGCGACAGAAGACTGCGGCTGCCCTGGAGCAGCTTCAGCTCGGCACCCTCGACGTCGATCTTGACCGCATCGACGCGATCGAGGCCGAGACGCGTCACGAGTCCGTCCAGTGTCTCGACGGTAACGTTCTCGCGAGCTGCCAGGGCGTCGCTTTCGTAGATGAACTGGCCGAGCGTGTTGTGACCACCATGCTCGCCCGAGGCGATCTTGAGCTCGGCGCTGCCAGGCGCATCGGCCAGCGCGTGCGGCACCACGGTGACGTTGCGCAGCCGATTGCGCACGAGATTCGCTTCGAGAAGGGCGCGCTCACGCGAGCTCGGCTCGACCGCGACAACGCGGCCTGAATGGCCGACGCGGCGGGCTGCAAACAGCGTGTAAAGGCCCTCGTTGGCGCCGACATCGATGACGGTCATGCCGGGCCGCAGAACGCGATCGAGGAAAGCGAACTCGTTGGGCTCGAAAGAGCCGCCGACATAAAGACATAGGCTCATGTCGTTGCCCAGTGTCACGCCGACCTGGGTGCCGCCGAACACCAGGCCCAGCAACGCACCGCCGGCCAGCAGCAGGACCGTCACCGCCCCGCCCGGCAGACCGCCCCG
>Ga0157370_10005432_pt1 | contig 14297 bp, 8 predicted proteins | sample C35metaG_FD_113463 | JGI IMG/M metagenome (GOLD analysis project Ga0157370, IMG submission 113463) | Corn rhizosphere microbial communities from Kellogg Biological Station, Michigan, USA - C3-5 metaG | ecosystem: Host-associated > Plants > Roots > Rhizosphere > Soil | place: USA: Michigan...
AACACTCCAGCGATAAACATCAGGTCGATGAGCGGCGAAACCAGCGGAAGCAATATCTGGAAAATTAAAGTGTTCGGTAAGGCAAACAGGCCCAGCGCACGGTTCTTGGTGAACGCCGCGCGATGTTTCCAGATGGCCTGAAGAATGCCGAAGGACCAGCGGAAGCGCTGGCGCATCAGGCCGTCCGCGTTTACAGGAGCCTCGGTGAAAGCAAGGGCGCTATCTTCGTAGATAGAGGAGTAGCCCTGTTCGAGGATATTCATGGTGAGATCTGCATCTTCGGCGACGGTATTGGAGTGATACCCGCCGCCTGCCTTCACGATGGAGGTTCGCCACGCCCCGATTGCTCCGGGGACGACAGTGACTACGTCGAAGAGGTCAAGGGCGCGGCGCTCGAAGTTCTGGCTGGTGATGTACTCCAGGGCCTGCCAGCGCGTCCACAGATTGACCCGGTTTCCTACCTTGGCATTTCCCGCAACTGCGCCGATCTTGGGATTTGCGAATAGAGGCACCAGTTTTGCGACGGCATCGTGCGCAATGACAGTGTCGGCGTCGATGCCTACATAGATCTCCTCGTCTATGTACGGAAGCGCAAAGTTCAGCGCCTCGGCCTTGCCGGCGTTCGGCTTTGTCAGTACAGTCAGTCGTCCCGATGCGATATCCGCGGGGTAAGCCGCGCGCGCAGTCTCGTAAGTTTTATCGGTTGAGCCGTCATCCACGACAATAATGCGGAGGTTCTTGTAAGAAGACATCATCACCGAACGGATAGTCCGCACGATGACGGTTTCTTCGTTATAGGCAGGAATGACTACCGCCACTTTAGGCTGATATTCGGGAGTGGCGTAGTTCTTCCGCTTGCGGAAGCGATCGATGACAGCGCAGACGCCAAGAATGATAAGCCTGGCGCTCATCAGAATATCGCCGAGAAAGAAGACTCCGACGACAAAATTGTTGAAGAAGCCGACGAAGAAAAACGTGATGGAGTCGGCACGGGCGAGCCACCGTTGATGTGGTGTGAGCGGCGGCATCACCTGGGCCCGGGTTTTGCCCAGCAGTTCAGAAACCGGAACGATCTTGTAGCCGCGGGCGCGCAGGGTTTCGATCAGCAGCGGGAGAGCGGCAATTGTTGCTGACCGGTCGCCTCCACCGTCGTGCATGAGGATGACAGAACCTTTTGTCCAGGTGCGGACGTTCATGTCGGCTATCTGTTGGAAGACGCTGTCGGTAATTTCCTGCGGGGTTTTGCGCGGGTGCTCGTCCCAGTCGTTGGTGTCGATCTTGTTTCCAAGAATGACATAGCCCATGTGCTGAATATGATCGACTGGCGCAGCTTGGTCGTTGGTATCGGGTTCCTGATCGATGGAGTACGGTGGACGGAAATACAGAGGCTGGACGCCCAGCTTGGAGGCGAAGAGCCGCTCGGTTAGATTCAGTTGCAGATCGACCTGGGCATTGGAAATTTCGCTGATATCGGGATGAGTAAAGGTATGGTTACCGATCTCATGGCCTTCGCGGTAGACCCGCTCCATCACGCCGACGTTATTTTCGGCAACCTCGCCGATCATCAGGAACGTGGCTTTAACGTGGTATTGCTTTAAGATATCGAGAATTTTTGGCGTCCACTCCGGGTCTGGCCCGTCGTCAAAGGTGAGCGCCACTTCTTTGGGATGGTAGCCGTACTGCTGGACCGTATACGACAGCGGCAGGGAATCCATGGTCTCGTCCGTAATGGAACGATAGTTCGCCGGGACCGAGGTGTCGTCGTCCATGGTAATGGTGCGATGCCCATCTTGCGGTTTGCGGGTGATGCGCAGGATGTCGCCATCGCCTTCAGTGTCGACGTCGTATCCGGGCTCGACGGTCGCCAGATCCTTTACCGGATCGGATTTTGTCGGGTTATCCCAGATATTCCAAAGAGAGTTGTCTTCGGAACCGAGCCGCCACAGGGCAAAGGTCTCGAGGCCAAGAGCGCGTGCTGCCCTCATCTCGTTCAGAACCGTAACAGCGTCGAGAAACCAGACCTGGTGACGGACATGGGCGTCTTCGTCGTCGTAGGCGAAGTGGACATTGAGCGAATCATCGTCAAGCTGAACGTCTGAGCCTGAGTCGGATGCCTCCTGCCAGGCTTCCTGCGTGGAAAGGTTCGCCGAAGTCAGGACCTTCGGAGGTGCAGGCTTACCACGCCTTCCGTGTTTGCCGGATCCGGCGGCGGGCATAGATGTAGACCAGTCATATCCGTAGCTGCCGATGGCGCAGATGATCTTCTGTTTGGGGACGACCTTTAGAACGTTCTTCAGGTTGTCGATGAACCAGTCTTGCGGCGCGATAGGTCCGGGGCCGCTGTCGGTCTGGTGCTGGTCATAGTTCATCAGCAGCAGACCGTCGGAGTGATCGGCGATGTACTTCAGGTTGAAATCATCGTCGCCGACGGGAGTATTGACGTAAAGGCGCAGATGACGGGACTGGAAATCAGCATAAAGCGCGGCAATCAGCGCGTTGTAGCCGGGTTGAGCAGCGGACGGAATCTCCTCGAAGTCTAGAGACAGGCCGCGGTAACTTGGATTTGCCGCTAAAAAAGTATCGATCTGTTGAATGAAGTTCGCGCGCGCGGATTCGTCCTGAAGAAAGTCGCCGATGGAGGGCAGAAAGATCCCTTTCACCGGATCGTAGTTGTTGACGAGAGGAAAGACCTCGGTATCGACATGATTTGCCGCGATGGTGCGTGAGACCTTGTATTCCTGGTCTACGGGATGCACCCCGCCGCTGTCGACGACGGAGAACGGGCGGTTGTCGATCGAGAACGAGGTCAAGTTGCCTTCGGGAGTAACGACATGCAGCCATTCAGGGAAGAGCAGATCAATCTGCTTGATGTGCTGCTTGAGCGACGAATAGCTGGCCGGATCCCATTCGACAAAATAAGCGGCTCGCAGGCCCTCGCCGGAGTTCAAGGTGACGTCGGATGGTTTGAGATCGGTCTTGCGATGAGCAGAGCGGCGGGCCCTCTGACCTGGTTTTATGCCAGCGGTGTGCGGATTTGCGAGTGCGCGATAATTGCGTTTCTGGCTTTGAAGCGAAAGTTCCGGCAGCGGCTTCATGCGCAGCAAGCCGATAAGGAACACGGTAATCAGCAGGAACCCCAGCAAAGCGAGCAGGTCTAGAACCCGGCGCAGCCTCTTCCAGCGTTTGCGTTGCGGATCGTAGAAGATTTGTTTGTTCATTGAGGGAGGTTGCTGAGGTACTGTTCCATGTTCAATCGTATGCAGCAGGTTGACCTGAGTCAACGCGCCCCAAAAGAGAGCCGCTGTCCAAGTATGATGCACATACATGACTCATCGGGGACTGCAGATATGGCTATGGACGGCGCTCGCGTTGGCGTTGGGCCTCGCTCTGCGACTGTGGTTCATCGCACATACCGCGCGCATCGATGGAGACACGCTCATCTATGGAGAGATTGCGAAGAACTGGCTGGAACAGGGCGTCTATGGGTTTACTCAGTCCGGACACGGGGTTCGTCCAACACTGATTCGGATGCCGGGTTATCCGCTGTTCCTTGTGGCGTGTTTTCGCTTCTTCGGCGTAGAGCATTACACGGCGGTGATGTACATCCAGAGCATCATTGATCTGTTCACCTGCGTAGTGGCGAGCGCGCTCTCCTGCCGCCTGTTTGGGCCGCGTGCTGCAATGGTTACGCTTTGGCTGGCGGCATTGTGCCCTTTCACTGCGAGCTATGTAGCGGCTCCACTGACCGAGACGCTCAGCCTTACCTGCATCGTGCTTGCTTTCTATGGCCTTGAAAGATGGCGAAATGCGGGAATGGGTGTGAACCGCTGGCTCTGGGTGATCTCAGCCTCTATTACTTACGCGCTTCTGTTGCGCCCGGAGCAGGGACTGCTCGCAGTCGTCGTAATCTCTGCAATGTTCTGGCTGGCATGGCAGTCGAAGCCGCAGACCACGCCGGCAAGATTTACTGCGTGGCCGGTTGTGATCGCCGTTTGCTGCGTTGTGCTTCCGTTAATGCCCTGGGCGGTTCGGAATTGGCGGGTCTTTCATGTGGTTCAACCGCTGGCTCCTCGTTATGCAACCGATCCCGGAGAACTGGTGCCGCGTGGATTTCAGCGCTGGTATCGGTCCTGGGCAATCGATTTCGCTTCGACGGAGGACGTCTACTGGAATTATGACGGAGCCGATGTCGAGATCAGCGACATACCGACGCGAGCCTTCGACTCGGAGGAGCAGTATGAACTTACAGATGCTCTGCTAACGAAATACGATCAGACAGACAATGCGACTCCTGCTCTCGATGCCCAGTTTGAGACGCTCGCCGAGGAGCGCATCAAGGATGATCCGATCCGCTATTACGTTGCGTTGCCAGTCGCCCGATTGCTGAACATGCTCCTGCGCCCGCGGACGGAGATGCTGCCCGTTTCGCTGGAGTGGTGGAAGTGGAGCGAACATCCGAAGCAGACGTTGATCGCCATCGGGTTTGCCGGATTGAATCTTGTGTATCTGGTGCTGGGCGGAGTGGGGTTCTGGCTTTGGCGGCGAAGGAGATGGGATGGCAATCCGGCGCTGGCGTGGTCGATGATGGGTTTTGTGCTGCTGCGGTGCGCTGTGCTGCTGACCTTGGACAACTCCGAGCCGCGATATACGCTGGAATTTTTCCCAGTGATCTTTGTCTGGTCGGCCGTCGTTTTTTCGCGGTCTAACGACGGTCGATTGTCGTCTTCTTGTCGGTCTTGATGGCGAAAGGCTTGGTATTGACCGGCTGGTTGTAGCGGATGTTGGTGAAATAGGTGGTCCGCTGGTCCTCGGATGGCGTGAAGAACTGCTGCTTCAAGGAGATGCCGCGCGCGGGATCGACCCAGATGGTGATGTGGGTGAACATGTTGCGGACATTGGGATCTTTGGAGACCAGGTTGAGCTTGGCGGTAGTCACCATTTTGGAACCGTCGTTGATCGGTTCGGTGCCGAGATCGGTGATGTCCCAGGCTTTGGCAAGTTCGCTGCCGCTGCCGCCAAAACCAAGAGTGAGGAAGCTCTCATATTGGGCTTTATTGTTTCCTGCGCTCATGATGGTCAGGTGGTCGGAGCCGGGCTCGAACAGTTGCAGACTGCCGTCTTTATATTGAATGAATCTGGCAGCCGGTGTGTTGATTTTCGCGCCCATCTCCAGCTTTGAGCCGTTCTTGAGAAAGTAGATGGTTCCGCTCTGAGTTGTGGTTTCTTTGACCACGCGCTCGTACATATCCCAGCGGAAGTCCGCCTCGGCGGATTTGAATTTTGTGCTGGCCTGATCCATCTGGTGAAGGACGGATTGAAGGTCAGCGGATTTAGATTGGGCGAATGACGGGACCGGAATCATCAGAAATGCGGCGGCAGAGAAGAGAAGCGTTGCGGCAACACGGCGGCGGGTCATCATTCGTTTCATTCTCCCAATTGGCTCTGATGCTTCGGCAGTGGCTGAGAATGCCTGTACAGGTATTCCCCCGGTGTACCAGAAGTCTCAAAGTCTTCGAAACAAAACACTTGCAGGCAAAGTATTCAAAACAGGAGACTTACTGCGGAAAGCGGCGAGATCTCTCTATTTTTTCTTCGCTTTTCTTATTGTAACTAATTGAACGGAACTCTTTTGCACTCGCTAAGCTAAACATCCAGCTAAACTTACGAGGAAATGGGGCTTGACACGAATTGTGCCTGCCGGAAGAAAAGGGAGTTGAGGCTCAAAGCGGCAGAGGACAAACATGTGGCAGCACGATGGGATGATGAATGCTGAAGAGGAACCTACAGCCGATCTGAAAATTTGCGGGCAGTGGGCGAGATCGCTGGAAATTTTCTTCTGCTGTTGGAGAGAACATCCGTAGCGGTATTTGATCGAGATTCAGCGGTCAGGTGAGCCGGCCCATTTTGCAGATTGGCGAACACGCGCCTCTCATCTTCCTGAATCGCCTTCATGTTTGCCTCAATCGCCTCGTAACTGTCGCAGAATGGGTGAACGGCGTTTTGGAAAGAGATAGTCACTGTGCCATCCGGTGCAAGACCGGTTCGAAATGTAACGACCCGGGCACCAAGTCGCCCCGCCAGCACCAGTAGATCGGGACTCGCTTCGGTATGTCCGTCCAGGGTACAAGCGATCAAACCCTGTCTTCGCAGAATGGTTCTGATCCTCAGCAGAGCGTTCGGCCCGGGAGGCATCGCTGGGACGCCTTCACTCATACCTGTAGGCTGAATCTGACTATTTTCCAAACGTATATTGTGGGGAGCCGCCACGATAAGATCTGGTGTATGTCCGGTGAGAATGGCCGCTCTGATGACCGACATCAGTAGGGGAATGTGCGTTGCACACAGGACAATCCCTCCCCGATCCGATGCAGTCAACTCAAGCGTCTCCGCTCCGATCACCCGCATTGGAACTGGAAACGGCCCCAGTCGAGAGAGTTCGATCAGCAAATCGTCGCGCAGATAGGCTTCTCTAACTGCGGGTCTACTCCGTCCCGCGACACCGATGATCTTCGCATGCCATCGGCTCATTAGCACCGCTGCCCGGAACCAGCGTTCTGGAGGTACGACAGCAGCGAGCAAGCGTGCGCGCCGTTCCAGCGGCACTGCCCTAGCCAACAGCTTCAGCCCCTGACGCAGCATAGCCAGACCTCTTTTTCCAATAGGAGAATGAAAGATGCAGGTTTTTGTCGCGGGTTCGGCTTCTGCGAGCTTGCCGCGAGGGGTTTCTTATTACAGTCCTGATCCAAACTCCAAACCTATAGAGGAGTGGATGCAATTTAGATCAAGAAGGTTTGGTGCTGTTGATATGGCGATAGTACGACTCAGGCCAACTCGAGGCTAGCCACTTCAGTCCTCGAGCAGTATGACGATCCTTACGGGTATCTATTTTGTGGAGGTTGTCAGCTTTGCCAGCTTCACGCGTGCATTCTCCAGCTTTCGCTGTACCTTCGCGATATCCGCAGGATCGGCGTCGGCAGGTAGAGAGTGGGCATACTCGGTCATGGATCGTTCCCATTGGGTGACCGCCAGCTTGAGCTTGCCGGTTTTTTCATAGACCTCGCCCAGATGATCGTGCACCGTCGGGTCTGTGCTCATGCGCTCCATCGCTTTGTGCAGGTTTTCCTCGGCCAACTGGTACTGTCCGGATTTGAAGTAGACCCATCCCAGCGAATCGAGGTAAGCGCCGTTCTGCGGGTCAAGTTCGACCGCCTTCTGAATCATGGTTAGCGCTTCCGGCAATTTCACGCCACGGTCGGCGAGCATGTAACCGAGATAGTTCAGTATGGTCGCGTTCTGCGGATCGATATCCAAGGCCTTGTGGAACTCCGCCTCGGCCTCATCGTAATGCTTCTGGCGATCCGCCAATACTCCGCGAAGGAAGTACACATAGAGTTTTTCCGCCGGTTTGGTCGATAGTCCGGCGGCGCTGTCGAGCGCGCCGGCTGCATCCGGCCAGCGCTTCAGCCGGGTATAAATCTGGGCCAGCGCAAGATAGGTATCGCGGTCGTCCGGCGTTCCGCCTTTAGCCGAAAGCTGCGCTTTCGCGAGCGCAATTCCCTGATCGGCGTGTCCTGTATCGGCAAGCTGGCCGGCATACATCAACTGGACGGCATGGTCATTGGGCTGGGCTTTGGCTGCTGCTGCGGCGGCAGCGGTAGCCTCTTTCCATTGGTGAGCATCGCGGTACGCATCAACCTGCCCCTGGTACCCGCCCTTGGCAAAGTCGCCTCCGAGCTCAACCATCTGTTTATAAGCGGCGACCGCCTCAGGGGTCTTGTTCTCTTCGCGGTAGATAATGCCCAGCCGGTCAAGAAAAATTGCCCGGTTCGACTTTTCGCCATCGGAATATTTCCCGTCCGCATGAGCGGTATCGGACACCAGTTTTGTCAGAACTCCGGTTGCGTCGTCATAGCGACCCAGCGAGTCGTAGATCAGCGCTTCGTTGTAGCTAAGTTCGAGCGAGCTTTGCGCCAGCGGCTTGGCTTTCTCGAGCGTAGCCAATGCCTGGTCGTAATGCCCTTGCCGGCGCTCGATCTCTGAGATATGAATCTGCGATTGCGCGTCCTGCGGTTCTGCCGCAACAATCTGGTTGAGCAGCTTTAAGGCTTCGTCCAGTTTCCCCTGTGCGAGCAGTGCGTTGGCCAGTCCGCGCTCGGTGTCGAGGCTGCCCGGTTCCTGGTCGAGCGCACGGCGATAGGCGGCAGCCGCTTCTTCCGGTTTCTTTAACTGGTCGTAAGTAGCCCCGAGAGCGAATTCGATGCGCGCGCTGCGGTCATCGACCGGAATCCCATTCAACACATCGGCTGCACGTTGCGGATTGCCCTCTTCGCTATATAGCCGCGCCATATTCAGAGCGACTTCTTCCGAATTCGCATCGACCTTCTGCGCTTCCTTGAACTGCGCCTCTGCTTTGGCCGAATCATGGTTCAGGCCGTAAAGCTGTCCCAGCAGAAGATGGGTCTCCACGTCCTTTGGCTTAAGTTGCGCCAGTTTCTCGTATTCGCCAATGGCAAGTTGCAGCATCTGTCCCGATTGGGGCGTCTGCATGTCGCCAAGGGAGCGCAGATACACCTTGCCCAGCAGTTCATGGGCATCGATGTCGTTCGGGTCTTTGGCAATCCGGTCCTGCGCCACGCTGACAGCCTCGCGAATGCGCCCGATTTTGAAGTAGAGATCGGCCAAGCCATCCTGCAGAAGCTTTGAATTGGGGTCCGCGTTCAGCGCCAGCTTGTATTCTTCGACCGCCTGGGTCGCATAGTCGGATCGTCCTGCGCTAACTGCCATTCCTTCATATAGATGGGCCAAGCCAGAGTGGTAATAGGAAGAGGCCCTGTCCGGCAACGAAGGAGCGGTCTTCGCCGACGCCTCCGCAAAGATGGAATGCGCGGTAAACAGGAGCGCGGCCACTGGTAGAAGGCAGAAGGGACGAAACGACGAACTACGCAAAAACAGGGTCATGTCATGTAGCTTTCTGGACTGGCAAATCTCTGGACCGAATCATTGCGAGACGAAAAGGACAGAGGTTAGACGGCTTCCCCTACCGATTGGATGCAGTGCCAGGGGAAGCCGGTTTGCGAGGCTGGCGCTGATTATATCTGCCCGCCTCTCATCCATGCCGGAAGTGCCGGACCCCGGTAAACGCCATTGCAACGCCCAGCCGGTTCGCTGCTTCAATGACTTCGGCGTCCCGGACCGAGCCGCCGGGCTGAATTACCGCCGTGGCTCCCGCCTGGGCGACTGTCTCTAATCCATCAGGAAATGGGAAAAATGCGTCGGAGGCCGCGACTGTACCGGCCAGCGGCAGCACGGCTTTCATCGCACCGAACTTCGCCGCATCCACGCGGCTCATCTGTCCCGCGCCCACGCCGACTGTTTGTCCATGGCCATCGGCAAACCGGGCGTAGACGATAGCGTTCGATTTCACATGCTTGCAGACGCTCCACGCAAACAATAGAGCTCGCAGCTCTTCTGCCGTCGGCTTCCGCTCCGTCACCATCTTCAACTCGGTTTCGCTGACGCGCAGCCGGTCGGCATCCTGCACTAACAGCCCGCCCGAAACCTGCTTTAATACCCGGGCTGTCTCCGCGGGCTGAATCTTCACCAGCCGCAAGTTCTTCTTTGCCGCAAACCGCTCCAGAGCCTCAGGTGTAAACGATGGCGCAACAATCGCCTCAACGAACAGCTTGGCGATCTCCTCCGCCGCCTCGGCGTCTACCTCGCGATTGATGCCGATGACCCCGCCAAAGGCAGAGATCGGATCGGCCTCCAGTGCCCGCTTGTAAGCCTCGAGCACCGTACCTCCGGTCGACGCGCCGCACGGATTGGTGTGCTTGATGATCGCCACCGCCGTCTCATCGAACTCGCTGACCAGCTCCCAGCAGGCGTCGAGATCGACCAGGTTGTTGTAACTAAGCTCCTTGCCCTGCAATTGCTCCGCCCCGGCAATCCCTTTACCGCTGCCGTCTATATATAGCGCCGCCTTCTGGTGGGGATTTTCTCCATAGCGAAGCGTCTTAGCCAGTGGCTCGATGATGCGAATTGCCTGTGGCAGCTCCTTCGAGAACACCGCCGCCCCGGCAGGTTCTTCAATGCTCTCAAGCGCGGTCGCAATCCCGGCATCGTAGGCAGCCGTAACCGCGAACGCCTCTTTGGCCAGCCGCCAACGCGTGGCACGGCTCAAACTACCTGCGTTAGCCTTCAATTCTTCAGTGAGCGCGCCATAATCGGCTGCCGAGGTCACAATCGCCACGTCGGCAAAGTTTTTGGCGGCCGAACGGACCATGGAAGGGCCGCCGATGTCGATGTTTTCGATCACGTCGGCAAATGCCACTCCGGGCCGCTGCGACGTCTTCTCAAACGCATACAGATTCACCACCACCATGTCGATCGGCTCGATCGCATGTTCCGCTACAGAGGACTGGTGTTCCGCATTGTCGCGGATGTGCAGAATGCCGCCATGCACCTTGGGGTGAAGCGTCTTTACCCGGCCATCCAGCATCTCGGGAAACCCGGTCAGATCGCTGATATCGCGCACCGGCAGCCCGGCATCGCGCAGAGCCCGCGCTGTGCCTCCCGTGGAGACAAGATCAACGTTGAACGAAGCAAGTGCACGCGCAAACTCGACGAGGCCGGTCTTGTCGGTTACGGACAAAAGAGCGCGGCGAATAGGGCGAAGGTCGGCAGGAGCGGCTGAGCTGGAGGCGGCGGAATGTTCAATCATCACACCTCTATTATGCTTGACGCGCCGCTGCGAATTACAGCAGCGCCGCCCCGGTGAGCGACGACGCCTGCGCCAGCCCATGCCCCGCGCACCAGCGCTTCAGGCCATTGGCAATGTTTTCCACTGCCCGGGGGTCGGCGTAACTTGCCGTTCCCACCTGTACCGCCGTCGCTCCGGCCAGCATGAACTCCACTGCATCTTCGGCGCGGACAATTCCGCCCATGCCCACCACGGGAATCTTGACCGCCCGCGAGACCTCATGCACCATGCGCACCGCAATCGGCTTGATTGCCGGCCCCGAGAGCCCACCGGTTATATTCGCGATTCTGGGCTTGCGCGTCTCGATGTCAATTGCCAGCGAGACAAAGGTATTCACCAGCGAAACGGCATCGGCTCCGCCATCCTCGGCCACTTTGGCCATCTTGCCAATGCTAGTCACATTCGGCGACAGCTTTACGATCAACGGCCTGTTTGCCGCTGCCTTGCACCGGGCCGTAAGCTCATACAGCAGTGCCGGATCGGTGCCAAATACCATCCCGCCGTGGCTCGTATTTGGGCAACTCGCGTTCAACTCATACATCGCGATGCCCTCGGCGTCGTTCAACGCGCCGATCACCTCGAGGCAGTCCTCAATGGTGAAGCCGAAGACATTCGCAATCACCACCGCGCCAGACAACTTCCGCAGCTTGGGCAGCTTTTCCGCAATAAATGGCCGGACCCCCATGTTCTGCAAGCCGATGGCGTTGATCATCCCCGCTGCCGTTTCAATGATGCGCGGAGCTGCATTGCCCGCCATCGGCTCCCGCGACAGCCCCTTGGTCACGAATGCGCCGATGCGGTCCAGCGAAACGATGTCTTCGAACTCGATGCCATAGCCGAACGTGCCACTCGCCGCAATGACAGGCGAGCGCAGCTCCACTCCCGCGATGCTCACCCGCATGTCGGGGCTTTTATTGTGGGCAACTGTACTCATGACATCATCGTATTTGCTTTGCATCGCTGTTCAAAATCCGCCATCTTCCTTTTTTACTTGCTGCTCCGTTAGTGGGCTGAGAGGATGGCTGCATGGCTTACATTGCGTTCTACCTCATTTTGGTCGGCGGCAAAGTGGCTTTTATGTATGGGGTTTGGAGACTTGCTAAATCCCGAGGGAGGTCGCCTTGGCCTCCATTGGTCGTCAGCATATTCTGCGCCAGCGTTGTATTCCTTGCTCTCTTCCTCAAAGGGCGCGCAGAACGCCCTGTCGGTTTCACCTAAATTCAAACTGCACTACTACCCCAAATCCGCATTCACACCCAGAGACGCTAAAATAGTCTTCAAATGATCGATCTAGGGTTTGTGCGGGCGAATCTGCCCATTGTGGAGGAAAAACTGCGCGCACGGGGCATGGACCCCTCTGCCGTGCTTGGCAACTTTGCCGAAGTGGACCAGCAGCGCCGGGATGCTATCACTCAGGTTGAAACGCTGAAGGCCCGGCGCAACAAGCTTACCGAAGAGATTGCCTCCCTTCGCCGCTCGGGCTCCAACGCTTCCGTGCAGACTGAGCAGACGCGAACTCTTAAGACCCAAGTGGAAACTCTCGAAGCGACAGCAGCAGCCGCTGACGAGCGCCTGCGCGAGATGATGCAGACCTTGCCCAATCTGCCGCAGGACGATGTCCCCATCGGAAAATCCGAGCACGACAACCGAGTGGAAAAGACCTGGGGTGAGCAGCCAACGTTCGAATTTGCCGCCAAGCCCCACTGGGAGCTGGGCGAAGCTCTTGGCATCCTCGACTTCAACCGCGCGGCCAAGATCTCCGGCTCGCGTTTCGTCGTTCATTACGGACAAGGAGCACGCCTCGAACGCGCCCTCGCCAACTTCATGCTTGACCTTCATACCAGCGAGCATGAATATACCGAAGTGCTTCAGCCGTACATGGTCAACTCGAAGTCGCTCTTCGGCACCGGACAACTCCCCAAGTTCGCCGAAGATCTCTTCCACTGCGACGACAAGGGCCCTTATGAGCCCGGCGTGTTTCAGGAAAACGACCACTGGCTCATCCCTACCGCCGAGGTTCCGGTTACCAATCTCTTTCGCGACGAGATTCTCGATGAAGTTCAACTGCCTATCTCTTACTGTGCTTACACGCCGTGTTTCCGCTCCGAGGCTGGCAGCTATGGCAAAGACGTCCGCGGCATGATTCGCCAACATCAGTTCCAGAAGGTGGAGCTGGTCAAGTTCGCCAAGCCCGAGAACTCCAATGAGGAGCATGAGCGCCTTACCCGCCACGCCGAAACCGTGCTGGAGCGCCTCGGCTTGCCTTATCGCCGCATGCTGCTCTGTACCGGCGACATGGGCTTCTCCTCGGCCAAGACCTATGATCTCGAGGTCTGGCTTCCGGGTCAGAACCTCTATCGCGAAATCTCCTCCTGCTCCAACTTCGAGGCCTTCCAGGCCCGCCGCGCGAATATTCGATATCGTCCTTCAGGCGCGAAGAAGATCGAGTTTCTGCACACCCTAAACGGCAGCGGCCTCGCCGTCGGGCGCACCTATCTTGCCATCCTCGAAAATTATCAGCAGGCCGACGGCACCATCCGTATCCCCGAAGCTCTCTTGCCCTATATGAACGGTGATACAGTCATCGGCAAGCAGCAAGGCAGGAGCTGACACCATGAAACTCCTTCGCAGCTATCTCTTCTGGACCTACGAACGCGGCAGCTTCCACTACGACGTCATGGTGACGCTGATCCTGCTCTTTCTCTTCCTGGCCCCGCGGTTCATCGACTTCAAAGACAAGCCCGTAGAAACCGTAGCTCTTCAATCCAGCGAAGTTCTGGTCAAGGGAGCGGGCGGCAGCGAAGAAGGCAACCTGTTCGTCTATCAGATTCGTGTTGAAGACATGCAGGGAGCGACCACGGATAGCGATCGCCAGGCCGCCATCCTCCGGGTCATCGAACCGATCTCCGGCGAAGTTACCTTGCAGCGCTACGAGCCGGTTCGTGACACCCACGGGAAAATCATCGCTTACAACGCCTGGGCATACCGCTAACGACCTGGATGCCATCCCCGCGAACCGTGGGATGCATCAGAGGCGATCGCGGAGTTTGGCTGATCTCATCTTCCGTTACACTCGAACCAGATATGCCTACCAACCTGCATCGCTGTGCGGTCGCCGGAGGGCCGGACGATCCACTGATGGCGCGCGTCTATCCTGCGCCGTTTCGACCTTCTCGCACGCCTTTTCAGCGCGACCGAGAACGGATTGTGCAGGCGCGGGCCTTTCGCCGGCTTGCGGGCAAGACCCAGGTGTTTACGAGCCGGGCCTCGGACCACTTTCGCAGCCGTCTGACTCATACCATCGAGGTCGCACAGATTGCGCGGGCTGCCGCCTCTCAACTTGGATTGAATGAGGACCTTTCGGAGACGCTGGCGCTGGTCCATGACATCGGGCATCCTCCCTTCGGACATGCCGGCGAGCGAGCGCTGGACCAGTGTTTGCGCAGGCATGGAAGGCGGTTCGATCATAATCTCCATGCGCTGCGCATTGTTGAGCACTTTGAGCAGCGCTATGCGGCGCATCGCGGGCTCAATCTTA
>Ga0157370_10005433_pt1 | contig 14296 bp, 11 predicted proteins | sample C35metaG_FD_113463 | JGI IMG/M metagenome (GOLD analysis project Ga0157370, IMG submission 113463) | Corn rhizosphere microbial communities from Kellogg Biological Station, Michigan, USA - C3-5 metaG | ecosystem: Host-associated > Plants > Roots > Rhizosphere > Soil | place: USA: Michigan...
AATCTGTTGTTAATATTGCAATTGACAACGGATGGCTTACTACTAATCCATTTTCCGGCCATCGTTTTAAACACGAACGGTTGAAGATTGTTTATCTAACGGTTGATGAGTTGGAGCAGCTTGAACATTTTCAATTTGTACAACCAAGGCTCAGTAGAGTGAGAGATATTTTCCTATTTAGCGTTTATACCGGACTTCATTATATTGATGCAATGAGCCTTACGAATGAAAATATCATCAGGGGGGTTGACGGTAATGAATGGATAGAGTACGTGCGGCAGAAAACGGATAAGACAATTTATATCCCCTTACTACTCAAAGCTAAAAAACTGATGCTCAAATTCAGAAAGGAGAATGAGCAATCGACAAGATTTGCTACAAGTATTGTTCCACGGATTAGCAATCAAAAGATGAACAGTTATCTGAAAGAAGTCGCGGAGATATGTGGTATTAATAAACCGCTTACTCACAAGGTCGCACGAAAAACATTCGGCTCTATCTTGTTGTACTATAATGTACCAATGAAAGTAGTGAGTGAACTGATGGGGCACTCTTCTGTTTTGATTACAGAGAAGCATTATGCTCATGTGGAATTGAGGAAATTGGGCGAGGTAATGAGCGAAGTTGAAACTTTATCTAGTCAAGTACAATTAAAATAACCCGCTCAGTAGCAACCGAACACACCTGCATATATATTGGGACTTTCAATGAGAGTCTTCCTATCTTTAACCGATTAAAGGCATTTATAGAAGGTACTTTTATGGTAAAATGGAACTATATCGCTAAAAGAATTGCCGATGAATTTTCAAGCCCGGGTTATTGGAAAACATACTCTGAAAATTATCTCATACGCATTTGGAATTCTCTTTTCCAATTTGAAGTAGAAAGGTATGAGGATAGGTTTACCATGTCGGGAAATTACGCACTTTTATATAATTTCGTAATGACACTAGCGAACCGTCCTGAGTGGGATGATAAGAAAAAGGTAGATGCCATTTTGGTGCTTTTGCATGAGTTCCGGAAAGAAGGAATAAATGGAAAAGAAGTAGCTGACATTCTTGAAAGAGGTGGCTTTGATACAAAGGAGCTACCTCTAGATGTCGGATTTACTTCTATGGTTACCTACCAATTTCATCCGCAAATAAGATTACACTGCAGTGAACTTCTGGAGCAGCGGCATTATCCCCAATGCATAAATGAAGCGTGCAAAGCCTACAACGATGCAGTAAAGAAAAAATCTGGAAGTTCAAAAGATGGCAGAGATTTAATGTTGTCGGTGTGGGGCAAAGAAGGAAATCTTAGAGTAAACGCCTACGACTCTGAAAGCGCAGTAAATGTTCATGAAGGCATAAAATTCATTTCAGCCGGTTTAATGGCGGGCTTAAGAAATCCAACAGCTCATACGCCAGCTCTCGGGATGAGTATCGCTTTCGAAGAGTGTGTTGAAATTTTAGCTTTAGCCTCCTATTTATTTAGACAGCTTGATAATTCAATGAAAGTCTGAGAGACACTCGACAAATACAGCTTTAATCCAGTTGTTCCAACATTTACAGCCTACTCTTTAATAAATGCTTCTATCTTATCAACCAACTTCTTCTTAAAATCTTCACTCTCCCTCCAAAGTATATGTTGATTATTCCTCAAATCAAAGTGAGCATTTTTGATGTCATCTTCTCTGCATGTATAAATAACTTTTTGTCCTCTTCCCAATGCATAGCCCGCTTCGAAATACACGCCTGGACGATGTTGAGTAAAGTCAGCTATAGTAAAGCGAGCTTTCTTAATACCAGCTAAAATTGCGTCGTTAATCGTTTTGTCTGATTCAACATGTTCCTCGCTTACAATTAGTGGGAGAAATCCCGTTTCTCTTATTGCTGGCGCAATTGCTTGGCTGTATGCAGATTTCAGTGTTGAGTCAAATGACATTGCCACAAAACAATATCTGGAGTTCTTCTGCTCATTTATTTTTGCTAATGCTGTTAAACCTTCTACTGTGATAATCACAGGCCAACTATCCTTTGTTGGTGAAACGATCCTGATGAGGTTTGACTTTCAAGATTTCCGACGTAGAACAGAAACTCGTCGCTGTGTCTAAAGTAGAATTTGCGCCACATCTCATCCAATAGAAGAGTTTTTACTTGATTAAATTGAATTGTCTGACCATCGAAACTGGTGCGGGAATGAAAGTACTCCAGGATGAGATTCATTTTTTCTTGAGGTGTATATACAGGCGTTCTCTCTTCAATAAACCTCATTAGATCCTGCTCGTTTTCGTAAACTCGATCTTCGAATTTTACCCTATTATAGATAAGGGTATTTATTTTATCTGCAATCTTCTCCCAAAAGTGATCGTTGACAAACTCGACAGAGTCGCACTTAAGGACAGTTGCAAAGTTCTCCTGTCGATTCCTGAACAATAATTCAGGTTGACCGGATTTTTGATTTACGACCTCGAACACTTCAATTCCTGGAATTTTGAATAGACTCTGATTCATAACTGTTTTTTTGATACTCACAATAAGCGTTCAGATTGAACATTTAGCAAAAATGCCTTTACAAATTGGTCGCTATTCCGTGTACTAATAAAGGCAAGAAGTGGTATACACCTCTTTTGCAATTTATCATTTTATGCATTAGGCATCACTATTAACTTCAAAAGTCTCGTGCAACTTCACAACTTTAAAAGCTGCTAGTTTACCATTGACCGTTTGCATTTTAACATCTACCACGAAGACTGTTGTAAAGGGATTTTCCCCGTGTAACATTTTATCCTTTAGTTCATCGTTATCAAACACAATATTCATCGGTTTGTTTGACAGCGATTCTATTGTTCCTTTGTTGCCAACACTACTTTTCATATCATTTCTCGCTTGGTACCAAGTCAAGAGTACTCTTGTCTGAATTTCATCTTCAACCTCTTGCGCTTTTAACAATCTTTGAGTTGTATTTAGTACATTTTGAATCGCATTCGATTCAATGCTGCTTAAGTGCAAATGAAGGTGAACATCTCCATTAACCGTTGTACTCATATTAAATTGTGAACCGCTGTCATTCGCGACGGGATTTATGATCTGCGACAGATCTTTGTAATCTGCAAGGGTCACTTCTGGCTTTTTTTCTGATTTACCAAGAAAGAAATCATAAACCGATTTAACATGTTTTGCGAAGCCGATGACGGTATTTACGTTTTCAATAAATGGTATTACCAAGAGATACAAGCGATTTGGTTAAATCAAGTAACTCTAGCGGTTGTTTATTTTTAATCTCTATTATAAGTCGTATATCTTGTGGTTCAGGCATCGTTAAAGCAGAAGGAATTATGTGAATATACTAATTGTTTTTGTGATGACAGAACTTGAGGGTTCATTATTTTTTGTACTTTGCAAATTGGCACATTAAAATTGCCATTACCAAACCTCAAATAATGATAGGAGATGGATTACATGAATTAGAAGCGGACTTATGGGAAGCCGCTGATCAATTACGGGCCAATAGCAAACTTACCGCAACAGAATATACCATGCCGATTCTCGGTCTCATTTTTTTGCGCCATGCGGCAAACCGTTTTGAGCAAATAAAGAGAGAAGTAGAACCAACCTTGCCGGTGCATCCTAAGCGGGGAAGACGCCCAATAAACCGTGATGATTTTTGGTCGAAAGGCGCTATTTATTTGCCCCTTGAAGCACAATTCGATTACCTCGTAAACCTGCCCGACAGTGAAGATATTGGCGCTAAAATTGACAATGCCATGCGCCTCATTGAGGATGAGAATGAAACCCTCAAAGGGGTGTTGCCAAAGACTTACACCACATTTGAGAAACCGCTGCTGCTGGAACTCTTACGCATTTTTAATAAGCCAGCTTTGCGCAATGCTACCGGTGATATTTTCGGTAAGATATACGAGTATTTCCTGAATGCTTTTGCCATAAAAGGAGCGCAGGAAGGCGGCGAATTTTTTACGCCAATTTCCCTGGTATCAACTATCGTTAATTTTATAGAACCTGATCATGGTATTGTACTTGACCCTGCATGTGGAAGCTTTGGAATGGCAGTGCAAACCGGGCATTTTATTGAGGGCTTGAAGAAAGACCCTAACAAACAGGTGATGTTTTACGGGCAGGAAAAAACCAGCACCAATGCCAACATTGCCAAGATGAATATGGCAGTGCATGGCCTGGAAGGCAACATTTTAGAAGGCAATACTTTTTATGAAGATAAGTTTGAACTGGCAGGTAAATGTGATTTCGTAATGGCCAATCCGCCCTTTAATGTGGATAAGGTGGACAAAGACCGCGATGTGGTAAAAAACGACCCACGCCTACCTTTTGGCTTGCCTAAGAATGATAATGGCAACTACCTGTGGATACAATATTTTTATGGATACCTAAACCCCACAGGCCGTGCAGGTTTTGTAATGGCAAGCAGCGCCAGTGATGCCGGGCACAGTGAAAAGCTCATCCGGGAGAAACTCATAAAAACCGGCGCCGTGGATATTATGGTCTCTATCGGCAACAATTTTTTCTATACCCGGAGTCTACCTTGTACTTTATGGTTTTACGACCGCGGTAAAGAGAACAACAAAAGGCGCAGGGATAAAATACTGATGCTGGATGCGCGCAAAGTGTTTCGTAAAGTAAGTACTACTATCAATGATTTTAGCCCCGAACAATCGGAAAACCTTAATGCTATCGTAAAGCTTTACCGGGGTGATACTACCTATTTTGCCAAACTGCTCGAAAGCCGGCTAAGGCTTGCAACCTCAGCTTATTGGCAATTCAGGGATTTTTTAAAAGATGAATTAGCCGCCATACAAAAAGTAGCCGTCAACATACAAAGCATGCCCGATAAATTTGCGTTTGACAATGCAAATGATACCAAAGCCTACAAAAAAAGCAACGGCGAACTGGCCCCAATTGCAAAAGAACTGGAAGCTGTTTTGCAGCAACTGATAACAGCTTTGAATGATGATGAAGATGTTTTGGAAGTGTGGGAATTGATGCTCAAAAACAAACAGAATGCGCATAATGCCTTGCACAACCATTGGCTGATGACACACACCATGCAGCAAAAACTACAACCCGATGTAAAGCACGCTGCACAATTGTACAAACAATGGCTTGCCGCCTGGGAAGCGCATGAAAAAGAATATGGCATACAGCGACATAAAGAAGTGCTGGATTTAAAAATAAAGGCGGACTTACGGCTATGTATAGACGAATGCGAGCAACACCTTAAAGCATGGAAACGAAGCAAGTACCTTACAGACGAAAGTGGCTGGCTGCTGAACAAATTTGAGTATGGTGAATATACCGATGTGCCCGGCCTTTGCAAACAGGTAAGCATAGCGGAAGTAGCTGCTAAAGACTGGAGCCTAAGCCCCGGCCGCTATGTAGGAATTGATACCAGCGCCGATGTGGTGGAAGATTGGGAAGAAAAACTGCAATCCATCCATACAGAATTAGATATCTTGAATGCGGAAGCGATAGAACTGGCGGAGACTATTTCATCAAACTATAAAAGCATATTGGGATGAAGTGGGAGACAATGAAAATGAGAGATGTTGCTTTGGGAATATTTGATGGACCACATGCTACACCAAAGGAATCAGAATCTGGGCCGGTATTTTTGGGTATAAGAAATATTACTGAGGACGGACATTTAGATTTCTCAGATATTAAACGCATTTCAGAACAGGAGTATCCCACATGGATAAAAAGAGTAAAACCTGATGAAGACGACATTGTATTCACTTACGAAGCTACTCTTCATCGGTATGCGATGATACCTAAAAACTTTATAGGATGTCTTGGCAGGAGAACCGCACTTGTTCGATGTAATCGCTCTATAATTGAACCGAAGTTTTTACTATACACCTTCCTTTCCCCTTTATGGAGAAATTATATTAATAATCATCTGATCATAGGAGCAACGGTTGATAGAATCTCTATTTCAGAGTTTCCAGAATATCAAATATCTGTTCCCCCGCTACCCACCCAACGCCGCATTGCCTCTATTCTTAGCGCCTACGATGATTTAATAGAAAACAACTTGCGCCGCATAAAACTGTTGGAAGAAGCGGCAAGGTGTGAGTATAAAATGTTGATGGAGCAGAGTGAAAATAGGCCGAGAGTTCCTATCAAAGAAGTTTTGGAATACTACATTGGAGGAGGTTGGGGAAATCAGTCTTATTCCTCTGATTTTTGTAAACCGGCTTTTGTAATTAGAGGTACAGATATTCCGAATAACAAAATGGGTGATATATCAAACACACCATATCGGTTTCATAAGGAAAGCAATCTGACAAATAGGAATCTTCAATCTGGTGATATTGTTTTTGAAGTTTCGGGGGGAAGCAAGACAAGTCCGATTGGTAGGGCTCTAATAATATCTGACAAATTGTTAGAACTGTTTCATGGTGATGTTATGTGCGCTAGCTTTTGTAAATTAATGCGTCCAAACGATAAAATAAGCCCTGCACATCTATATTTGTTCCTATGTGAAAGTTATAACGATGGGTATCTTAAGCCGTACGAGAGACCAAGTGCGAGTAATATTATAAACTTCGGCTTTGAAACTTATATCGAAGAAGCAACGATAATAATACCGGACGACACGACTTTGAATGACTTTACAATAACTGTACAGAATTATTTACAACTGATTGCAGTAATCGGCGCTCAAAACATGCAACTTCGCCAGGCCCGCGACCTTCTTTTACCCAAGCTAATGAGCGGTGAAATTGATGTAAGCGATCAAGTAGAACAAGCGAAACTAATACAACTGCCTATACAGGTAAGTGTAGCAGCAGAGGATGAAGTCGTGTATGAAACAAAGAAACATAAAAGCGGGGCCAAATACTATTTGCGTACAGTATTAGCAGCTTACATTGTAGATACGCTTTGGCAAGAGAAAACATTCGGGCATGTAAAGTTAATGAAGTTGATGTACCTATGCGAGCATTTAGCAGATATAGAAACAGTCAGCAATTATCACAGAGATGCTGCAGGCCCGTATGACAACCAAATGATACGTTCCATTGATAAGCAACTTAAAGATAAGCAATGGTTTGAAATGTATAAGAACCAACAGGGGTTTCCAAAATACAGGCCAATGGATAAGCACAACAACTACAAAGTTGAGTTTGAAAAATACTACCGTAATAAACAAATAGGTATAGATAGTTTGCTTGCGAGGTTTGGCAAAGAATCAACGGAACGCGTCGAAATGGTGGCCACTACTTACGAAGCTTGGCGATATCTAAACAGTAAACAATCTTCGGTGAACGAAGCTGAAATAATCAATGAGATATTAAACAATTGGCATGATAGCAAAAAACGGATTAGTGAAGATAGATGGAAGATGTGCTATTGGTGGATAAAAGACCAAAACTGGATAGTTTGATACTTGAGATTTTCAGACATCATTTGTAATTATATATGGCCCACCATTACGGAGAGGATAAACTTATAGAACAAACAGCCATTGACCTATTCAATGAATTAGGTTGGGATACTGTATTGGCTTATGATGCGGAAGATTACGGATTGGATAGTATGCTGGGCCGGGCTAACCGAAAAGAAACGATCCTGTACCGCGACGTACTACAGGCACTCAAATTGTACAATCCGAATTTGCCGGATGAAGCCTATCAACAGGCGATGCAAAAACTGGCAGAATATTCTTCTTCCAGAACTTTAGGCGATACCAACTTTGAGAAGTACGATTTATTGAAAGATGGTATTCCGGTAGATTACAGAAATGCCAAAGGAGAATTTATACAGGCACAACGGTTACGCCTATTCGATTTTGAATACCGAAAGAACAACAAGTACATTGCCATAAGGCAGTTGTGGGTAGAAGGAAATTTTGGTTATCTGCGTCGCCCGGATATTATCGGCTTTGTGAATGGCATTCCATTGCTGTTTATAGAACTGAAAGCAGTACATAAGAATCTGGAAACAGCCTACAACAATAATTTGAAAGATTACAAAGACACCATACCGCATCTGTTCCATTGCAATGCATTTGTTATCCTGAGTAATGGCCTTGATAGTAAGGTAGGTTCTATTACTGGAAAATACCAGCATTTCAATGATTGGAAGCGCATACAGGAAGATGAAGAAGGTATTGTGAGCATGGAAACCATTATCAGGGGAATTTGTGATAAGAACCGTTTCTTAGACCTGTTTGAGAATTTCATTCTGTACGATACGAAGACATTAGGTTCCGTTGTCAAACTCATTGCACGCAACCATCAGTTCATTGGTGTAAATAAAGCCATCAACAATTTTGCACATAAGCAAGAACAATATAAACTCGGGTTAATCAGCAAAGAAGAACGCCAGAAGTTGGGCGTGTTCTGGCATACACAGGGAAGCGGTAAAAGCTACAGTATGGTTTTCTTTTGCCAGAAAATTCACAGAACCTTCAAGGGAAATTTCTCATTCCTGATTGTAACAGACCGTAATGAATTAGATACACAGATTTACGGCACATTCAGTGGCGTAGGTGTTGTACCACCTCATGAACCCGGCAAGAAGAATCCATTTAGCGTAAAAGCAGGAAGTGGCGACAATCTCAGCAAACTTCTAAAAGAAGACAAGCGGTACATCTTTACCCTCATACACAAATTCAATTTTACGGAAGTCTGTACCGATAGAGATGATTTGATTGTAATCTCTGACGAAGCGCATAGAACGCAATCCGGAAGCCTTGCCACCAACATGAGAAACGTTTTACCCAATGCGTCATTCATCGGGTTTACCGGTACACCATTATTCAAAAATGATGAAATAACCCGCCGGATTTTTGGGGATTACGTTTCCATTTACGATTTCAAACGCAGTGTGGATGATGGTGCTACGGTTCCTTTGTATTACGAAAATCGAGGCGAATTATTGAAACTGGATAATGTAAAGATTACCCAGGAAATGAAGGATGCTATAGAACAGGCCGATTTGGATGAAGACCAGAAGACGAAGCTTGAGCAATTATTTGCGCAGGAATATCCGATACTAACCGCCAGGCATAGACTAAAATCCATTGCAACCGATATTGTACAGCATTTTTGCAATCGTGGTTACAAAGGCAAAGCAATGGTGGTATGTATTGATAAGATTACTGCTGTCAAAATGTACAATTACATAACCGAAGCATGGACGGACTACATTGTACTTGCAGAGAAGAAAATTCCGAAGATTGATGATGACCAGGAATTGCTTGCGATGGCTCAAAACCTGCAATGGATTAAAGACACGGAGGTCGCAGTAGTTGTAAGTGGTGAGCAAAACGAGATTGATAAATTCAAGTCCTGGGATTTGAATATTACAGTACATCGTGAAAAGATGAACACGCGGGATTTGGAAGCTGAATTTAAAGATGAGAACAATCCTTTCAGGCTGGCCATTGTTTGCGCTATGTGGATTACCGGGTTTGATGTGCCGACGCTATCTACTATGTACATTGATAAACCACTGAAAGCTCATACACTGATGCAAACCATTGCAAGAGCCAACAGGGTAAGCGAGGGAAAGAACAATGGATTGATTGTAGATTACATTGATACCTACCAGAATTTGTTAGATGCATTAGCGGTGTATGCATTAGGCAAGAATGGCAAAGGAGATAAAGAACCGCCCATTGTAAAGCCTGCTGCTGAATTGATAGAAGAATTGAATGAGGCTATTGTGGAAACAGAGAACTTTCTGAGTGTTGAACTTAATTTCAAGCTTGGTAGGATAGTTAGTACTGATGGATTCCGGCGATTAAGAGCGATACAGGACGGAGAGGATGCAATTTATACGAATGAAGAAACCAAGAAGCGGTTTGAAGTACTGGCCAGAATTGTACTGAAGAAGTTTCTTGCAGTTAATGAGCCAATTTCTGATCCATGCATTGTACAAAAGAAAGAAGCCATCATAGCCTTGTACGACAGAATAAAGAAGAATACAAAAGAAGCCGATCTGAGTAGATTGATGAAACAACTACAGGATATTGTAGATCATTCTGTAAGCCAGGCGTTAGCAGATGATGGAGAAACAGATAAACCATACAGTGAAGGAAATGTAATTGACATCAGTCATTTGAACTTTGAACTGATTAAAACACTTTATGAAAAATCGCGACATAAGAATACAACTGTTGCTACATTAAAAGAACAGGTTGAACAAAGGTTGCATCGAATGATACAACGAAATCCAACCCGGATAGACTTCTACAATCAGTACATGGAGATAATAAAGGAGTACAATGACGGAAAAGACAAGGTACGACTTGAGCATGTTTTTCAGGAATTACTGGTGCTGGCACAGAAAATGAATGCCGAAGAACAGCGTGTTGCAAAGGAAGGTTTAACCGAAGAACAATCTGCCGTTTTCGATTTATTGTTGAAGCCACAACTCAGTACAAAGGATAGGAATGAAGTGAAGGCGCTGGCAATTCAGATTCTTGACAAATTGAAAGAGGAGCCGTTACAGGTAGAATACTGGAGCGATAAAAATTCTATTGCCGCCGATGTGAGAAGTGTGATTAACATGTACTTGTTCAACCAGCTACCCGAACCGTATTCACAGAGTGACATTGACGAGAAGACCATTACGTTGTTCAACCATTTTAAGAGTGCTTATTTTGGCGGTGGGAGGAGTGCGTATGCATAATTAAGATGAATTACAATTATGAATTATTCCCTTCCTAACAACCTTGATTTTGATCAACTTATAGAAAAACATCCACCCCTAATTGAAGAATTCGACAAGTGGAAATTACTGTATGTTGTTCACCTTTTATCCTATCTTCCGTCGGTCAGCAAGAAGTTGCGGCATGAAGAATCTGGCTTTGTCAATTTATATTCGGTTGAATTACAAAAAGTGGTGCCAAATTACAAGGAGTACACTGATTATCTTCTTTTACACGACATCTTAGAGGTTAATCCGAAATACATGCCAGGTGCTTTTTCAAAATCCTATAGACTTACCTTGCAATACGCCACTGCACCTTTCGTTAGGATTAAAGTCGCAAATACAAGTTTTGCCAAAATTGTTGAAAGGCATATTGGTATTACACAACAGGAGCGGCGAAAAGTACTTACAGAATATGGACATCTTGTTCGTCAATTTGAGGGGCTTGAATATAATTTTGAGGCGGCAACAAAATACATATGGAGCATGCGATTTCAAACATTAGGATCGGCTGGTTATTCAGATAGAAGGTATGAAAGAGATCGTATTAGGGAGATTGAATTCAATAACTTGCTTCTTAGAGATAAGGATTTTCAATGCAAGGTTGATAGTTCGTCTGGAAGGTTTCACAGTGTTCTCACAAGGCTGAAGAGAGAGTTTCGCCACTTTCTGACTTATAAGGGTGACCCATTGGTCTCGTTGGACATTAAATGCTCTCAACCATACATTGCTCAAAGATTATTGATGCCCGAATTCTGGTTACAAATCGCTGGCAGTGGTTCAAGAGCAAAGCCGGGTCGGAAGAAGAAGACTGAAGTTGAGAATATAAGAAAGATACAGACTATATTCGGCGGTTCATGGGCTGATCTAAAGAGACTTTCTGGGGCAAACTGGGGGATAACAGTGGGAGAAGTAGAGGGTAGAATAGATGAGGGCGTAGGGGAAGCAATGGAGAAGATAAAGTACAGTACCCCTATGTTAGTATACAACGCACAGCTTAATGATATTCAGTCTATTGAGCAATTTTCTAATTTGGTGAATTGCAGCGATATTTATGAGCACATCTTAAAAATCATTGTCGGGAAATTACAAACTGATTCGGTGTTAAAGCGACTTTTTGATGAAGCGCCATTTTCGTTGAATCGAAATTCGATGAAAAGACTTGTGTTGCGAGGCATGTATTCGCCATCAAGAAGTAGAAATCCAACTTCAAAACTGATACACAAAATTTTTGCTGAGGAATTACCAGGTGTCGAGAAAATTTTTAATGGGATTAAAGATAAAGGTAGGGGGCAATACCGCGTCCTTGCCTTATTATTGCAAGCAGTCGAAAGCGAGATTATACTTAACAGAGTTTGCAAAAAACTGGTTAGCAAAAACAGGCATATCCCTTTCTTCACTATACACGACAGCATTCTAACCATTCCGAAATATAAAGATGTCGTTACAAAGACTATGGAAGAGGAGTTTGAGAAGGCCGTAAAAGTGAAGCCGAGGATTAAAGAAGAAGATTACTCAATTCATACTATGAATTCCGTTCCAGCAATATTGACTAAAGCAGAGGATGATTTTGTGTCCCTCGAAGACATCCTGGAGGAGGAGGGCTATTTTGATACCAAATCAGGGGAAGAATCTGCTGAATATTAAGTATCATAATACCTGTAAAGCTTTTGCCCCTTCCATTAGCTCACTTCGTGCAGCAGTAACATGATGTTCCGACATTTTTTCAGCAAATATTCCGGTAGATTCGATGTCGTTCCTGCACAATCCCCCCATTTTGCCATTTTTTTCGCATACCCGCCCTTTTTGTACAATAAAAAATACCCCCCCCCGTACTCTGTACAGCTTTAGGAAGTGTATGTCAGTCTTCCACCACCACCTCATAGAAGAAGCCCCGTACTAAGCTTGCCATGGAATAACCCGTGGCATAAATTATCAAACATCAAAATTATGGTCAAAATTATCGCAGTGAAAAAATCTGCAAACAAAGAAGGCAAAGAATTCTTCAGCCTGAAAATTCAAGGCGGCGTAGAAGCAATTCAGTCAAGCGAAACTGGTAGAATGTATCTAACAGTTCGCACCTGCTACGTTTCTACAACATTCGATGAAGCGACAGCAGAAGCGCTAATCGGAGGTGAATTACCGGGAACCGTAAAGCGGGTAGAGTGCGACCCCTATGAATATACGGTAAAGGCAACCGGAGAGGTTGTTACTCTTTGTCACAGGTATGAGTATTCTCTAAATGAGGAACAACAACATTCCTCAGAAGCAAAGGAAGAAAGAGAAGTTCCGTTCCAGGAGGAATTCTAACAATCGCAGCAATGCAATTAACAAAGTATAGGACAGTATCGAATATGGTACTGTCCTTTTTTATTCACCTAAATCAATGTAGTCATTATGGAATTAAGAAAAGCGTCCCGGCAACGGGCAAAAATTAAAATGGCTTTGCAGGGACCAAGTGGTGCCGGCAAAACTTATGGTGCCTTGCTATTAGCCTTTGGCTTATGCAACGACTGGACAAAAATAGCGGTAATTGACACGGAGAATCATTCCGCAGAATTGTATTCAAATTTGGGGCAGTACAATACGGTAAGCATTGCAGCGCCATACACACCGGAGAAATATTGTGAAGCCATTCATCTTTGCGAACTAGCAGGAATGGAAGTAATCATCCTTGATTCAATTTCCCATGAATGGGACGGCTCCGGTGGCATTTTAGACATACACGGTAACATGGCGGGAAATAGTTTCACGAATTGGGCAAAATTAACACCCCGCCACAATGCTTTTATTCAAACCATAGTTCAAAGTAGCTGTCACATTATCGGTACTATCCGTAGTAAACAGGATTATGTACTGCAGGAAAAGAACGGTAAAATGGTTCCTGAAAAGGTTGGCCTAAAAGGGGTTACACGGGATGGAATGGATTACGAATTCACTCTTGTACTTGAAATAGATGTCAAGCATAATGCGAGCGCCAGTAAGGACAGAACAAGGTTGTTTGTAAGCAAACCAGAATTCAAGATTACAACTGACACGGGCAAACAAATTCTTAATTGGTGCAATGAAGGAGCACCACCGGTACAAAATGAAAGTGAGGGTGTTACTATTCCTGCTATTCAACTGCAGCAGCGTATAGATGAATGCAAGACAATAGAAGCTCTCATACAATTGTACAAAACTCAGTCATCCCAAGTACAACAAGCTTGTACTTCAGCATTTAGTAGAAAGCGTAAAGAACTAATCGCGAAGGAGGCAAACGAATCAAATCCTATTTCTAACATTCTAAAAGCATCAGTTAATGGACAACACACTAACAATTCAGCCGGTAAGGCGTAAAGAATTTATTACAGATATACTTCCGGAAAATGAAGACGGAATGGTATCTACCGACAAGCCGTTTATACAGGCAAATACTATTAGTAGTACATTAGAGGAGATGAAAACACAACACCTGATTCCGGTGTATGCAAAGGATAATGAGCCACTAATTTCCAGTGCGGATTTCATTGAAAGTTCGATGCATATAGTAGCGGATATGTTCTGTGGCGAAACAATACTAAAGCCAGCCATACGGCTTTCACATCCGATAAAAGGACGAGTACCTGATGCAAAAGATA